>ENA-OUPQ01000572-OUPQ01000572.1-human-gut-metagenome-genome-assembly--contig:-NODE-572-length-13032-cov-4.5314_pt1 | contig 13032 bp, 9 predicted proteins | sample MGYA00237946_ERZ548807 | MGnify/ENA primary metagenome ERZ548807 (study PRJEB26490, sample SAMN05194714) | human gut metagenome | biome: terrestrial biome; feature: human-associated habitat; material...
GGCTCGGAGATGTGTATAAGAGACAGGTATCAAGTTTGGTGTCTATCTCTCCCCGTGGGATCGTCACGATGCACGCTATGGGCAGGGAAAACCGTATGATGATTATTTTGTTTCCCAGCTGACCGAGCTTGCAACAAACTACGGAGACATTTTCTGCTTCTGGTTTGACGGTGCCTGTGGCGAGGGCAAAAACGGCAAAAAGCAAATTTACGATTGGGAACGCTACTATGCGGTGCTGCGCAAATTGCAGCCGAATGCGGTTTTGAATGTCTGCGGCCCCGATGTGCGCTGGTGCGGCAACGAGGCCGGGCATTGCCGGAAAGCTGAGTGGAGCGTGGTTCCCGCTGAGCTGCGGGATGCCGAGCGCACGGCATCGAAATCGCAGCAGGCGGATGACGGAGAATTCTCCCGCAAAATTGACTCTCAGGACGAGGACATCGGCAGCAGAGAGGTCATCCGCAATGCAAGAGAACTTGTCTGGTATCCGTCCGAGGTGGATACCTCCATCCGAACGGGTTGGTTTTACCATCCGGAGGAGGACACTGACGTGCGCACGGCAGACGAATTGCGGGACATCTATCTGGATGCCGTCGGTGCGAATGCCAGCCTGCTGCTGAACATTCCACCCGATACGCATGGCCGTATTGCCGCACCGGACTGCGCCAGCCTTGCGGAGCTGGGTGCTAAAATCCGCCAGATTTTTGCCAGCAACGTAACAGAAAAGGCGGCAATTGCGGCAGATTCCGCGATTGCGCAGCACCCCATCACACAGGCTGTAGACGGTATGGCAGATACCTATTGGCAGGCTGCCTACGGACAAGAATCCGATACGATTACTTTGAAATTCCAGAAGCCGCAGAAGGTTTCCTGTGTTGTTCTGGGGGAGCATCTGCCGACAGGGCAGCGCATAGAAAGCGGCGAGATTTGGGCAGACGGAAGCAAGGCTTCCGAATTTACCGTAGTTGGGCATAAGCGTATCTGCCGCTTTGCCCCCGTGGATGTGCTGACGCTAACCATAAAGATCACAGCTTCACGCACGGAGCCAACGCTGCGGCTGCTGGAAGTCTATCAGTGAGGATATATGTGATGAAAGAAATTTTGACCACGTGGCAATGGGATGGCCCAGTGTCAGAACCGGTTCCTTACGGAGAGGGCCATATTAACCAGACGTATGCCATCACGGTAACATCTGAGCAGGGGGCAAAACGCTATATCCTGCAAAAAATCAATACCAATATATTCAAAGACCCGGCCGGTTTGATGGAAAACATCTGCGGTGTTACAGATTTTTTGCGCGAAAAGGCTAAGCAGCGCGGGGCTGACCCGGCGCGTGCTACGCTCCATGTGGTGCCTACCAAAGAGGAAAAGCCCTATTATCAGGCTGCTGATGGTAGCTGCTGGCGTGTCTATGAATTTGTAGAGAACACTGTCTGTTTGCAGCAGGTGCAGTCGGCTGAGGATTTTTACCAGAGCGCCGTTGCATTTGGCAATTTCCAGCATCAGCTTGCCGACTACCCGGCCCATACTCTGCACGAGACAATCCCGCACTTCCACGACACACCCAAACGCTTCGTTGACTTCCAGCGCGCCGTGGCTGAGGACCGCATGGGTCGTGCCGCACAGGTGCAGCGTGAAATTGAGTTTGTCCGCGCCCGCGAAGCAGAGTATCACGTTATGGTGGATCTGCTGGCGGCGGGCAAGCTGCCGCTGCGCGTCACCCACAACGACACCAAGCTGAACAACATCCTGTTCGACAAAACGACCGGCGAGGGTCTTTGCGTTATCGACCTTGACACGGTCATGCCGGGGCTTGCTGCCAATGATTTTGGGGATTCTATCCGCTTCGGTGCCAACCACTGCGCCGAGGACGAAGCTGACCTCTCGAAAGTCAATTTCAGCATGGAACTGTTTGAAATTTACACCAAGGGCTTCTTGCAGGCAGCAGGAGAAGCGTTCACCCCGCTGGAAAAACAGACCCTGCCTTGGGGTGCCAAGTTGATGACGATGGAGTGCGGTATGCGTTTCCTCGCTGATTATCTCGAGGGGGACCACTACTTCCACATCAACTACGAAACCCAAAACCTCAACCGCGCCCGCACCCAGTTCAAGTTGACTGCCGATATGGAACGAAACTGGGATGCCATGCAAAAAGTAATTGAAAAATACTGCTGATACCGCTAATCTGCTTTTTCATTTTGCGGTTTGCGTTTTGCAGTAGAGTGCATCATGCAAAATCGTGTTTTCTCCTTCCTTAACTCCCGCGCCTAACAAGCGCGGGAGTTTTCTGTGATACAGCAAGTTGTATGTCCGCAGTGAGGCTAATAAGGCCATGCATTGCAATTGATTTTCATGATATTGGAAACTCAGAACGGTTGATACTAAATGCGAATTGTTGACTAAAAATCGCGCCGACAATGCACTGTCGGCGCGATTTTATATGCTATGCAGTTTTCGATATTTGCCCGGAGCTTCAGCCTTATAGCGGCGGAACATCCGGTTAAAGTAGCTGGAATCACTAAAGCCGCAGCTATATGCGATCTCCGTGATGGGATCTTCGGTGGAGCATAATAGCTCCGCGGCACATTCTACCCGGTAGTAATTCAAATAGTCAATAGGGGAGCGCCCGGTTATGCTGTGAAAGACCCTGCAAAAGTGTTCAGGGGTCATTTCTGCTGTGGAGGCGAGATCTTCCAAGGTGATGCGGCTGGCGTAATTCTTTCGGATGCGCTCTAAGGCCGCTTTCATTTGGGCTGTGCTGCGGTCATTTCTCTTGTTTCCGGGAGTGGATACTGTGTACGAATGCTGCAAAAGGATTTGACCGAACAACTGCCACATCAAACCAATCGTCACAAATTCATATCCCTCCGGCTCTTTTTCCATTGCCTCAAAGAGTCTGTCAATCAGTTGGCAGGTTACGGAGCCAGCCGGTTGATACGGCTCGATTTGTGCGCCGCGTTCAAAAAGCGCATTGTATTTTGCCTGACATACGGAGCCGCTGCCGAGAAAGCGGTTCATATCAAAGACAACACACTCGTAAACGCAGTCGCTGGGGGTTCCGCCGTGAACGGCCCCGGCTGAAATGATGGCGGCATCCCCCTTGTGTAAAAGGTAAGAGCGTCCATCAATCAGCAGAGAAAACTCCCCGCTTAGAACCAGCATAAGTTCAAATTCCATGTGCCAGTGAAACGGCATTTCATAGCGTGGGTGCATTTTATCTACATAATAAAGCTCAATGGGAAAGTCAAAAGTGCCGCGCGTACTGCTTTCATGGGAAGCCAGAAACTTCATGGCAGGCATCTCCTAAAATATCAATATCGTCCAATATAATATCATTATACGCAAAGACGAGGGCAAATTGCAACAGTATAATACAAGTAAAGGACAAAATCCACTTTAGGAGGTACAAACTGTGCAAATCGAAGAAATCAAAGACCAAATCTGCGATGTCTGCCATAAAATGTGGCAGCTTGGCTGGGTCGCCGCTAACGACGGCAATGTCTCGGTGCGGCTGGAAGACGGAACTTTCCTTGCAACGCCTACGGGCATGAGCAAGAGCTTCATCACGCCGGACAAGCTGCTGCGCATTGATGCAAAGGGCAATGTGCTGGAAGGGGCAGAGGGCCTGCGCCCGTCCAGCGAAATCAAGATGCACCTGCGCTGCTACGAAAAGCGCGCCGATGTAAATGCTGTTGTCCATGCCCATCCGCCGGCAGCCACCGGCTTTGCCGTGGCACATCGCCCGATGGATATGTACAACATGATTGAGGATGTGGCAGCCATCGGCGCTGTGCCACTGACTCCGTATGGAACTCCCAGCACGACGGAGGTGCCGGACGCAATCGAGCCGTATCTCAACGACCACGATGTTATGCTGCTGGAAAACCACGGCGCGCTGACGGTGGGCAGCGATGTCATCACCGCCTATTACCGCATGGAGAGTCTGGAACTGTGGGCAAAAATCACGATCAACGCAATCATTCTCGGCGGCAGCTACGATATTGACCGCAAGAATATTGATAAGCTCATCAATCTCCGCTCCTACTACAAAATTACCGGCAAACACCCCGGCTATCGCAAATTTGAGCGACGCGAAAAAGGTGAGCCGACGGACAAATAAGGAGACCCCATATGCTGAAGAACATTCCGCCTATCCTTAGTCCGGAACTTCTGAAAGTCCTCTGCGAGATGGGACATGGCGACGAAATCATTCTCGCAGACGGAAATTTCCCGGCTGAAAGCATCGGCAAAGATGCCATTGTGATTCGTGCAGACGGGCACGGAACCGTAGAACTGCTGGAGGCCATCCTGCAATTTCTGCCGTTGGATCAATATGTGGAAAAGCCTGTCGCGCTGATGAAAGTGGTTGATGGCGATCCGTGCAAGCCGACTATCTGGGATAGCTATAAACAGAAGTTGAACGAGAGCGGCAATGACCCGGCTAAAATTGAAATGGTGGAGCGCTTTGCGTTTTATGAGCGCGCACGCCATGCCTATGCGATTATCGCCACCGGGGAAAGCGCAATCTATGCCAACGTACTTTTGAAGAAGGGCGTGGTGCAATGAGTAACACAGCAACTGTGCTGGCCTTCGACTTTGGCGCTTCCAGTGGACGTGCAATTCGAGCCGTGTACGATGGCCAAAACCTCACCTACGAGGAAATCCATCGTTTTGAAAATGTCCCCATCGAAAAGGACGCTCACCTCTGCTGGGATGTGGAAACACTGCTGAAGGAAATTCACACGGCTATTCAAAAGGCGGGTACATTTGACAGCTTAGGATTTGATACATGGGGTGTGGATTTCGGCTTACTGGATACGGACGGCCATCTGCTGGCAAACCCTGTTCATTACCGCGATGCCCGAACGAATGGCAAACCGGAACAGGCCGCTGCCCGTATGCCTGCAGAAGAATTGTATGCCCATACCGGCAATCAAATCATGGCAATCAATACTTTGTTCCAGCTGCTGGCTCTGCGTGAGCAGGATCCGGAACTGCTGCAAAAGGCTGCGCAGATCCTTTTTATGCCGGATTTGCTTGCGGCTCTGTTGGGGGCCGAGCCGGTCTGCGAACGCAGCATTGCGTCCACCAGCCAGATGCTGGACCCCCGCACAGGGCAGTGGAGCAGAGAAGTTCTGGCCGCCTACGGCTTGCCGGAAAACCGCTTTGCACCCATTGTTGCCAGCGGCACAGTGACAGGTACACTTGCAAACGGTGCGAAAATCATTGCGGTGGCAGGGCATGATACACAATGCGCCTCGGCCGCTATGCCGTGTGCCGAGGAGGATGCCGAACATACGGCATTTCTCTCCTGTGGCACATGGAGCCTGCTGGGAACGGAATTGGATGCCCCGATTCTGACGGCGGACAGCTGCCAAAGCGGGCTGTCCAATGAACTCGGTGCAAACGGGAAAATCAATTATCTGAAAAATATCATCGGTCTTTGGCTGATTCAGGAAAGCCGCCGTGAGTACAAGCGCCGTGGACAGGCATATTCTTTCGCGGAGCTGGAGCAACAGGCACTTGCCGCCGAACCGCTGCGCAGTTTTATTGACCCGGATGCCCCGGAATTTGTTGCCCCCGGCGACCTGCCGGGCAGAATACAGGAATTTTGCCGCAAAACCGGCCAGCCCGTCCCGGAAACGGTGGGAGCCGTAATGCGCTGCATTTATGAGAGCCTTGCTCTGAAATATCGCTATGCGATAGAGCAGCTCTCCGCTGTAACAAGTCGAGCATTTACGACTCTGCACGTTTTGGGCGGCGGCACAAAAGACCGTCTGCTTTGCCAGATGACGGCAGACTGCTGCGGCCTTACAGTAAAGGCTGGCCCGGTGGAAGCTACGGCGCTCGGCAACATTATGATTCAGTTGAAAGCCTTGGGGTTGCTGGACTCCATCACACAAGGACGCCGGCTGATTGCGGAGACAGAGGTCATTAAAACATATACCCCAAGCGCACAGAACTATGCGGAATGGAACGCCGCTTATGATCGTTTCAAAACCCTATTATAATAAGGAAGGTGCAACTATGCTGTATCCTAAAATTGGTATTCGCCCTGTCATCGATGGACGCTGGGGCGGCGTCCGTGAAAGCCTGGAAAATCAGACGATGCGCATGGCAGAAAATGCCGCCAAGCTGATTTCGGAGAACATCAAGTACCCCGATGGTACGCCGGTGCAGTGCGTGATCGGCTGTACGACGATTGGCGGTGGTGCCGAGGCGGCCCGCGTGGCAGAGCAGTTCTCTACCCAGAATGTTACGGCAACGCTGTCTGTGACCCCCTGCTGGTGCTACGGTACCGAAACGTTCGATATGGATCCCAACACCATCAAGGCAGTCTGGGGCTTCAACGGCACCGAGCGCCCCGGCGCGGTGTATCTGGCTGCGGTTCTGGCAGCACACGCTCAGCGCGGTCTGCCTGCTTTCTCCATTTATGGCCATGACGTGCAGGAAGCCAACGATGATACGATTCCCGATGACGTGGCCGAGAAAATCCTGCGCTTTGCCCGTGGTGCTGTTGCCGCAGGATGGATGAAGAACAAAGCCTACGTCAATATTGGCGCTGTGACGATGGGGATTGCCGGCAGCTTCTGCGATGCAGGTGTTCTGCAAAAGTATTTCGGCATCCGCGCCGAATGGGTGGACGAGGTCGAGATCCTGCGCCGCATTTCCATCGGTATCTATGACCACGACGAATATGAAAAGGCGCTGGCATGGGTGCGTGAGAATTGCAAAGAGGGCTTTGATAAGAACCTCGGTAAGAACCTGCCGCCTGTCATCACGAAGTCGAAAATTGTTCCGGCCGACAAGGATTGGGAGTTTATCGTCAAGATGACCCTGATCATCCGCGACATTCTATACGGCAATCCGCGTCTGGACGAGATGGGCTGGCATGAAGAAGCGCTCGGTCGCAACGCTGTGGTCGGCGGCTTCCAGGGCCAGCGCCAGTGGACAGACTGGCTGCCGAACGCTGACTTCACCGAAGCCATCATGGCTTCCACCTTTGACTGGAACGGCCCGAAGGCCCCGACCCCGTTCGCTACCGAGAATGATACCTGCAACGGCATTGCCATGATGCTGGGTAGCCTTGTTTCCGGCTCTGCGCCGTGCTTCCATGACGTGCGCACCTACTGGAGCCCGGAAGCCTGCGAGCGTGTGACCGGGCAGAAGCCTGACGGCGTTGCCGCCAACGGCTTTATTCACCTCATCAATTCCGGCGCAACGGCCCTGGACGGTTCCGGTGCCTGCGTAGATGCCATGGGCAATCATGTGATGAAACCGTTCTGGGAGATGACCGATGCGGACATCAAGGCGTGCCTGAACGCCACCGATTGGTGTCGCGCGGACTATGAGTACTTCCGCGGCGGTGGATATTCCAGCCACTTCCGCTGCAAGGCAGAGATGCCTGTTACGATGCTGCGTTTCAACATTGTGGAGGGCATTGGACCCGTCCTGCAAATTGCCGAGGGTTGGACGGCTGATCTGCCCGACGAGATTCACAACACTATCGACAAACGCACCGACCCGACCTGGCCGACCACATGGTTCTGCCCGCGCCTGACCGGACAGGGAGCGTTCACCGATGTGTACAGCGTTATGGCAAACTGGGGTGCCAACCATGGCGTGACCGTTTACGGCCATGTGGGTGCTGACCTCATTACGCTGGCCAGCATGCTGCGCATCCCGGTCACGATGCACAATGTCCCTGCCGAGAAGGTTTATCGCCCCCACGCATGGGCCAGCTTCGGCACACAGGATCAGCAGGTTGCGGATTATGCTGCGTGCAAGCAGTACGGGCCGCTGTATCGGTAAGTTACCTGTCGTAAATATTCTGCCGGAAAGATTCTGACATAGCCCTTAATACCAGTTAAGGAGAGGTTTCCTTGGAAACCTCTGTTTATTCTTTCGTCTGGAGGTACACAACAAATTCAGAAAATGAAAAGCGCCTTAAGGCATCTTTTCTCAAAGTGCGGTTATGAGCCATTGTCTATAACATAATAGGCGTTTCTTCTATACCGTTACTTTATGGTGTTCCAGAAAAACGCCCTAAATATGGACGGTTCCTACGACTACGATAGCTTTATGAGGATTCTGCCGGAACTGTAATTACGAAAACCCGAATCAAAAGGGGCCTGTTGCACAAGCTCCAACAAAAAGACCAGAGTTATTTAGCCAAAAAGCTTTACAACTCTGGTCTTTTGCTTTAAGGCAACACCACACAAATCTAAGTTAAAATTAAATAAAAATATTTTAGAAAAGTGATAGGGTTTTTAACACAAAGAGGTGTAGGCTTGTAGCAGAGCCAAAATAAACGAAGGAGGTGATAATGTGGTAGGTACTCAGGCACGTCGCCATAAGGTTGCGGAAATTTTGTATTATGCAAATGACTATAGCTTTCCTTATTATAATAGAGTATCGTTTGCCATCATCCCCATGCTGGTTGCCTACCCGTTCATTCAGAAATACTTTAAATCCGGCGTTACGCTGGGTGGCGTTAAGGGATAATCCCGTCATTCTCCGGGCGTGGCCCGGCAAAAAATATTAGGAGGACCTTATGAAAAGAACATCTGGCAAGAACCTGATCAAGTCCAGCGCGGCGCTGCTGTTGGCGGCTTCCATGCTGGCGGGCTGCGGCGGTGGTGCTGCGGCCTCCGGAAACTCCGGCACCGCATCCGGGGCTGCGGACAGCAATGCTCCTGTAGCGCTGACGGTGCATGATATCTATGGTACCGATGTGGCGGACTTTACTGCTCCTGTTGCTGTCAAGCTGCAGGAGGCCACCAATGTCACGCTGACCAACACGGTTTCCTCCTCCAGCACCGATGAGGAGTAGGCCTGGACGCTGATGATCTCCAACCCGGACAGCATGCCGGACATCGTTGTGGCCTCCGACATGAGCCGCATTGAGAAGTTGGGTCTGGACGGCGGTCTGATTCCTCTGGAGGACCTGATCGAGGAGAAGTGCCCCAACATCGTGGCAGCTTTTGAGGCATATCCCGTCCTGAGAACTGCCTCCACTGCTTCTGACGGCCATATCTATCAGATCGCCGGCATGAAAGAGATGAGCATTGCCAATACCTGGATCATCCGTCAGGACTGGCTGGACAAGCTGGGTCTGGAAACTCCCACCACCACCGATGAGCTGTATGAGGTGCTGAAGGCGTTCCGCACCGAGGACCCGAACGGCAACGGTGTGCAGGACGAGACCCCGCTGATGACCCGCTGGCTGAGCGCTCCGGATAACTTCACCGAGCATGGCCTGAGCCTGTTCAACTCCAGCAACGGTCTGATGGTCCGTCAGGGCAAGGTCGTCTTTGACCCGATGGAAGAGGATTTCAAGGTTGGCATGAAGTCCCTGATTCAGTGGTACAGCGAAGGCCTGATTGCCCCCGAAGTGTACACCCGTGATGATGCCCGCAACGCCCTGTATGGCAACAACCTGGCCGGCCTGACCTTTGACTGGTCTGCCTCCACGACCCAGTACAATGTCAGCCTTGCCGAAACCATCCCCGGCTTCAACAATGTGGTCATGGCGCCTGTGCAGGCGCCGAATGGCCGCACCGTTGTGGACCACCGCTCTGTTCCGTTTGCAGGTGCCGGCATCACCCAGAATTGCGCCAATGTGGATGCGGCGCTGCGCCTGCTGGACTACCTGTACAGCGAAGAAGGCCAGGTCCTGATGACCTACGGCATCGAAGGTGAGCGTTACGGCGCAGAGGAGGTGCACCAGTGGTTCTTTGAGGTGTGGAACGAGCCGAATCTGGACGCCTTCTGGTCCGGCACCCGGTCCCAGTATTTTGAACTGTACCGTGTCACCTCGCTGCGCATCAAGGCCATTGACCCGGCACTGAAGGTGGGAGGCCCTGCCACCAGCAACTATGTGCCCGATGGGCGCTTTGACGGCGAGACCGAGGACGTTTCCTCCCAGATGACCTTCAAGGTGGAGGATCTGGATTCCCTCCAGTGGCATGGCGTCTGGATTGAGGCGTTCCTGCAATACTGTGCAGAGCATAAACTGCCAGTGGATTTTGTCTCCTGCCATCCCTATCCCACCGACTTTGCGTTGGACGGACACGGGGAAAGCAGCGGCCGCACCCGCAACAGGGATTCGCTGGCGGCACTATACCTACACCTATGACAGGGCACTGCTGGAGAAAACCTTTGACATTCTGGCGGATTCCGTCCGTTTCTTTGCGGATTTTCTGGAAACGGATGAGGAAGGGTATCTGGTGACCAATCCCTCGGTGTCGCCTGAAAACACCTATCGTATGCCGGATGGCACACAGGGATGCCTTTGCATTGGGCCGACGATGGATAACCAGATTCTGCGTGAACTGCTGGATGGTTTTATCAAGGCCGGCAAGCTGCTGCATCGGGAGGAATCGCTGGTACAGACCGCGCAGGCGATGCGGGAAAAGCTGCGCCCCACGCAGATCGGTGAGGACGGTCGGCTGTTGGAATGGCGGTATCCCTATGAGGAGGTCGAGCCGGGCCACCGACATATTTCCCATCTGTACGGCCTGTATCCGGGAGGGGAGATCACGCCGGATACACCTTCGGAATTTGAAGCAGCCCGCAAAACGCTGGAGGCCCGGCTTGCCTCCGGCGGCGGGCATACCGGCTGGAGCCGTGCGTGGATCATCAGCCTGTGGGCCAGTTTACGGGATGGCGAAAAAGCGCATGAGAATATCCGCGCACTGCTGTCCCAGTCCACCTTCCCCAATTTGATGGACAGCCACCCGTGGAAAGACGGCGCGACTTTTCAGATTGACGGAAATCTGGGCGCTGTTGCGGCGTTTGCGGAGCTGCTGGCATACAGCAACGGCCAAAAAGTCCAGCTTCTGCCCGCGCTGCCGGAAGAATGGAGCGAGGGCGAGGTGGATGGACTGCGCCTTCGCGGCAACCTCCTGCTGCGCATGAAATGGAAAAACAGCCGACTCTGCCGAGCGGAACTGACAGCAGGCTCCGATGCAGACTTCCGGCTTGTCTGCGGCGAAAACAGCCGGATGATCAACCTGAAACAAGGAGAGACCGTTTTAGTGGACGAAACCATGAATAAGATCGAAAAGGGGGAGCGTCATGGAAAAAATCAAGACGTTTGAGTTGGGAATCTTGAACGATCCCCGTATCGTCAGCCAGAATCGCCTGCCGCCTCATACAGACATCAAGTGGTATGCTGACTGCGATCAGAAACACCCGTTGGAGATCTCTTTGAACGGAACGTGGAAATTCTTCTACGCAGAGCGCCCGGAAGAAATCCCGGATGCGTTTTATTGCGGTGATTGCTCAGCATGGGCACAGATTCAGGTGCCGGGTCATATTCAGCTGCAAGGCTACGGGGTACCTCAATATGTGAATTATCAGTATCCGTGGGATGGTTTGCAGCAGGTTGGGGAGGAGGAACGGCCGTTTGCGTATAATCCGGTCGGCTGCTATGTGACAGAGTTTTCCCTGCCTGCGTCGGTGAGAGGCCAGGAAATCCACATCAGTCTGGATGGGGCGGAAAGTGCGGCTGCGCTTTGGCTGAACGGAACCTATGTCGGGTACGGGACGGACGGATTTACGCCTTCCGAATTTGATCTTACGCCGTATCTTGTAGACGGAAAGAACCGCCTGTCGGTGCTGGTTTTTCAGTGGACAGCCGCCAGCCACATGGAATGTCAGGATTTTTTCCGCTTTTCCGGGCTGTTCCGCAGTGTCCGGTTGCTGGTGTTCCCCCGAAACGCGATTCGCAATGTGGTGCTGGATACCAAGCTGACAGAGGGATTTACGCTCGGCGTGGCGGAAGTAAAAGTTATGCTGACGGGCAAGGGCACCTTGCGAACAAGGCTGCTGAAAGACGCAGTCCTCATCGGTTCAAAACAGACGGAGTTTGAGACAGGAACCCGGAGCGTTGCGTTCCCGGTGTCTGACCCTGCGCTGTGGAGCGCGGAGAATCCTGCACTGTATGAACTGGAGTTTTTCGTTCAAGGGGACGATGGCGTCACATGCCAGTATGGAAAGCAGGCGTTTGGCTTCAGAAGGATCGAGATCCGGGACGGGCTGCTTCTTCTGAATGGAAAGCGGCTTGTGATCCGGGGAATCAACCGCCACGAGTTCCACAGTGACTGCGGCCGCGCAATTACAGAAGAACAAATCGAAGAAGATATCCGCAGAATGAAACGGTGCAATATCAATGCGGTGCGCACCTGTCATTATCCCAACCAGACCGCCTTCTATACGTTGTGCGACCGCTACGGACTTTACGTCATGGATGAGACCAATCTGGAAGGCCACTGCGAACTGGACCGTTCCATCCGGCAGAAAACCGACGGCAGAAATCTGGTTCCGGGTGATCATCCCGCTTGGCTGCCGGCTGTACTGGCGCGTGGCGAAGCCATGCTGGAACGGGACAGAAATCATCCAAGCATCCTGTTCTGGTCCTGCGGCAATGAGTGCGGCATCGGAGAGAATCTGCTCCGATTGTCGGAGTATTTCCGCAAAGCGGACCCGTCCCGCCCGGTACACTATGAAAACGCAAATCAGGACCCGGTTTATCGGAAAATCAGCGAGATCGCCGGCATGATGTATCAGCCTGTGAAGGATGTCCGCAAGGTGCTGGAAGAACAAACGGATCGCCCCTACCTGCACTGTGAATATGAACACATGATGGGCAACTCCGGTGGAAATTTGAAAGAGTACACCGATCTTGCCGATGAGATCGCACAGTATCAGGGAGGCTTCATCTGGGACTTTTCCGATCAGGCACTGAAGGCGGAAAACCGTTGGGGTGAACCATGCCTGCTGTATGGCGGTGACTTTGGAGAACGCCCCCATGACGGCAACATGAGCGGCAATGGGATTTTTTACGCGGATCATACGGAATCTCCCAAGGTGCAGGAGGTAAAGGGCTGCTATGCACCTGTGACCTTTTCGTTCACGGATGCAGCAGTCAGGGTACATAACAGAAACCTGTTTGCCCCCACCAGCGCTTACCGCTGCATGGCAAGTATACAGTGTGACGGCAGGCGGATCCGGCAGTGTGAACTGCCAGAC
>ENA-OUPQ01000581-OUPQ01000581.1-human-gut-metagenome-genome-assembly--contig:-NODE-581-length-12838-cov-8.13275_pt1 | contig 12838 bp, 8 predicted proteins | sample MGYA00237946_ERZ548807 | MGnify/ENA primary metagenome ERZ548807 (study PRJEB26490, sample SAMN05194714) | human gut metagenome | biome: terrestrial biome; feature: human-associated habitat; material...
AGGAGCTGGAGTACAGAGCAGAAGTTCGATGAAATATGTGGCTGGCATTGGAATTATAGTGATAGGAAGCATATTAATCCTTAGTGTTTTAAAGAAAAAGAAATTGGAGGATTATGAATGAAGAAAATCAGTCTGTACTTATTAATTTTTACAATGCTATATTGTCTGTGTGCGTGTGGAAAAAATTCTGATGCAAAATCAAACAGTAGAGAAGATGATGGCAGAAAAGAACAAAAGATAATCATATCATCAATTCAGGTTGCTTCAAATACGAAGGTTATGCGTGCAAAGGTGTTCCTTCCGACCGGAAAATCTTTGGAAGGAACAAATTATTGGTTAGGTGGGTTAGATACTACCAGTAAGGTGGATGTAATAGATACAGGTGATGGTATTCAGATCAATGTGTGCGGCTTTTATTCCGATGATACTGCGTGGAAAAATCCGAAAGTATATAAGGGATTTCAATCACCGGATAATTCAAATACGCCATTAAAAAATGTTTTGGTTAATGGAAAAGTTGTTCCAATGAAGGAGAAGATGTTAAAAGCGGATGTTAAGAAAACAAAAAAAACAATCCCTGTTGAAATTACACCTTATACGGTTAGTATTTGTCCCGTCAATGACTGGAGAGAAAAAGGGTGTTTTTATCATGTAGTTGCAACAACAAAAGACGGAAAGCAATATTCCATAGGAGAGTTACCTCTTACCGATGACAGAAAAGGAACTGAAAAAAAGAAACATCCTTTCATGGATGGTACAGATCTTGAAGAACTTGGAGATGGCTATGCATCTGCAAGTGAAATGAAATATTGTGGGGCTCGTTATATTTTCAATCAGAAGATTGATATCACACAGATAGAACAGATAGAAATAATAAAATATAAAATCAGCAGATGATATAGGTATAAAAACAGGTCATAAATTTGTTGACGATGATAGGAAACCATGTTAGGATGATGGCAGAGACTATCAATGAAGTGACAGGGGAATGAGTTTTTGACTCATCCCCCTGTTCTGATTATCAGGAGAAATGGATGAAAAAGAACAATCAGATGAAACCAGACAATGTAGCAAAACGTCTATGGGCATTTTTTATCGTGCTCACCATGTGTATTACCGTGCAGCCTGTCGTGCCGGTAAAGGCGCAGGAGGCTGTGCAGACAGCGGCAAGAACGATCTATACGGAATTTAAACATGGAAATTCTACTCGTTCCGGAGATGGAAGCTATGGAAATCCCTACAATTTATTTGAGGATGCCTATGCGGCTGCCGGCAATGGGGATGAAATCTCAATTTTGGGAAGTGGTGCTTTTTTAAATGCCGAGGCTGCGGAACCGTTTATTTTTGATAAAAGCGTGACCGTCAACGGAAATGGAAATACTTTTTCCAACCGTAAGGGGGGATTTATCCTGAATACGGATGTGACATTTAAAAACATTACGCTGCGGTTTTCCAATCGTCTGCACGATGCAATTTTTGCAAATGGGCATAAACTTGTTCTTGAGAATGTTACGTGCGACAGCGGATTCCGCTATGTAGATATCTTTGGCGGATCCCTTTATGAGAATGGAAAGAATATGGGGAATCATCCGGGATCAGAGGCACAGATTCTGATTACGGGTGGTGGTACCAATCTGGGGAATATTTATGCCGGTTCCATGAACGGAACATATGACGGTAAGACACAGATCGTGCTTGCGCACGTTTCCGGTACGCAAAATGGGGAAATCTATGCATCCGGTGCCATTGAACCATATGTAAATCAGGATGACTGGTTTTCCACGCAGGAGCCGGATCCACCGGCAGCGGATGGACAATATACGGTTTCCGGCGATGTGGAAATTTCACTTACCGGTTCCGATACGAAACAGGTGTACGGAGTATCTGAAAATCACGCAGGGAAGACATTTCTGACCATAGATACCGACCAGTCCTATACCGGAATTCCAGGTATAAGCAAAGTAGGAAACCTCACAGTAAAGGGCGGTGGAACATTTGCACCGGCAGCGTTGGACAGCTGTACGGTCAGGCTGGAAGGGGCAAGTGCGATTGATCTTTCCCAAATGGAAACTCCACAGGTACATTCGATTGTGAGTGCGGATTCTGCAAGAAACCGACTGATCTTAGGAAAAGAACAGAAGCTGAATGTTACAGATACCATTACGGGTGCACTTACATTTGAAACCGTGAATGGAAGAAATGGAAAATCCGGAATTGCGGAGTATGGTCACACCTATCTGGAACTTGGAAGTGCTGCGGGTACGGCGGTTTCTTTTACACCGACAGACGGACAGACGGGAATGACACTGGAACGGACATCGTCTGGAAACGGAGAAATCTGGAAAACCAGTGAGTTGTCAGGGAATGAACCGGTTGCAGTAAAAAATATGACCATAAAAAATCCGGTAATTACCACAACGGTTTCGGAGATTTCAAAAGTCGGTGAGTATGAAAATAAGAATCCAAAACCATATCTGGCAGAGGTAGCCTGGCTGGAGCAAACGGATGAGTATGATCGGGATCTAGGGTTTGTTCCGATGGAATATGAAGTAACATTTAATGGAACTGCTTATTTTTCAAAAACAGTTACAGAGAACGGGGATAGTTTTATTTGTATTCCAGAGTTAAATTTAATGTTTATGACGGGGGTATCATATGAGGAAATTACAGATGATACGATCACACCCATGTGCTATCACACGACTGAGAGTTCTACAGTAAAAGAAGGAACCTACTACATCACAATCCGTCCATTTTCAGCAGATGAACAGATCGAACAGAACGTAATTCTGATTGTAAACAAAGATCCGGATACATCCGGTTCGACGGCTACTTCAAAGGAAACAACCACTACGATAAATGGATTACCAACGGCCGTGTCCATGCAGGATGAACTGAATCTTACCGTGCAGACGGTCTATACAGATAGCAGCTTACAGGGACAGAACGTGCCGTCTGCTGGTTTTTCGGTATACATTAACCAGACCCCTTATGAAGTATCCGGCATCACGCTTCAAAACGGAGTGGCAGCCATAAAGATTCCGGTTTCAGAGACAAACGGATTTCATATGGGAGAAAATGCAATTACAGTTTCTTATGCAGGTGCAGGAGCAGCCAATGAAAACTACAGGGCACTTCCTTCCCAGGCAAACGAAACCGTGACGGTAAATCCAATTGCCGTAAAGATGCAGTATGATACCATCCAGCAGACAGCTGCGTACACAGGGCTGAAACAGAGCTGCCTTGTTTCCACGGTAAATGTAGTCCGAACGGACAACGGACAGACGGTAGATTCGCAGGTAAAGCCTGAAGTTTTCTATCGGCAGGATGGGAAAAATGTTGTTCCGGTGCAGCCGGGTAGTTATGATGTCTGGTTTAAAGTGGATGGAAACCAGTACGATGTGATAGTGGAAAAAGTCGGAACCTTTACCATTACAGCGGCGAAACCATCGATTCGTCTTACGGCAGAGACAGAAAACGGTAATTCCGTACATCTGTATGCAAAGGTAGATGGAGTCCGAAATGGCAGTATTCCGCTTGGTTCGATTTCTTTTTATCAGGACGGAACCATAATAAAGGCACAGGAAAAACTCGTATATGGGGAAGCCGATACGGTTGTATCAGACTTAAAACGTGGCGGTTCTTATCAGTTTAAGGCAGTATATGAGCCGGATGATAAGGATGGACAGACTTATTATGAAACGGTGACAAGTGAAGCCGTGACCGTTACAATCAAAGAGGACAGTTCCACCGGAGGCGGTGGAACAACCGGAGGCGGCTCATCTTCCGGAGGAAGTGGAACAACCGGAGGCGGCTCATCTTCCGGAGGTGGTGGAGCAACTGGAGGCGGCTCATCTTCCGGAGGAAGTTCTGGTGGCGGAAATACTTCGGGTGGTAACACAGCCGGAGGGGGAACACCATCCAACGGAAACAAAACCGATGTAGAAACTCCGTCTGACGGAAATACAGCTGGTACACAAACACCGTCCGATGGAAACGCGACCGGACAAAATACACCAACCGTAACCGTTACCGGAACCCGGAAAAATAAAGCCATCAAAACAACGGTGACCGCTGATCTGATAAATCAGATACTGGAAGAAAACGATGGAAAACACACATATGTGACGATCCAGGTCACCGATCCGGCTGGCAACATAAGCTACACACTGACCGTAAATACAGCAGACATACAGACCGGAAATAAGCTGTATGTGTGTGCAAAAGATCAAAAGACAGGTGCCTATGTCCTTGTAAACGACAAGAGTTATACGGTTACAAAAGCCGGAAATGTGAATTTTTCAGCAGATTCCAATAAGGATTATGTCCTTATGGATCAGAAAGATATGGATCAGGTCACAACGAAAATATTAAAAACGGTTACATTGAAGAATAAAACCGTTCAGGTGAAGAAGGGAAAACAAAAGAAGGTTTCTCTGGCAGCCACCTTAAATATGGACAATGTAAAAAGCATTTCTTATCAGAGCAATAACAAAAAAATTGCATCTGTAAACAAGAAGGGTACCATAAAATCGAACAAAAAAGGAACTGCGTCCATTCGCGTGACAGTAACCTTAAACAATGGAAAGACCAAAGTTTTAAAATTAAAAGTCAAAGTCAGATAGCAGATGCAGGAAAAGACAAAACCCCGGAAATAAATATCCGGGGTTTTTGTTTTACCTAGAGAGAAAGTGCACACTGATCAATTTTTTTCAGTTCCTCCTCCGTAAACGGAGCAGAGTTTAACACTTTCAGATTTTCAAGAATCTGTGCCGGGCGGGAAGCTCCGATCAGAACGGAAGTGACCACACCGTCACGGATGACCCATTTGAGTGCCATCTGTGCGAGGCTTTCACCACGGGCAGCCGCAATCTCATTCAGGCTCCGGATACTTGCCATCCGCTTTTCATCAAACTGATCCGCATGCAGGAAACGTCCGTCCGTGTTGACACGGCTGTCTTTTGGAATACCGTTTAGATAGCGGTCGGTCAGCATACCCTGCGCGAGCGGGCTGAAAGAAATAATTCCTTTCTTCCCATCTGCTGCGGCCTGTTTTAAACCGTTTTCTTCAATGGTACGGTTAAAGATATTGTAGGAATTCTGGTTGATAATAAACGGGCAGTGCAGATCTTCTAAGATGGCAGCCGCGCGTTTCATCGTTTCCCCGTCGTAGTTGGACAGACCGACATACAGTGCTTTTCCGCTTCGCACGATCTGGTCGAGTGCACCCATGGTTTCCTCCAGCGGTGTATCCGGATCCATGCGGTGGTGATAGAAAATATCCACATAGTCCAGACCGAGCCGTTTTAAGCTCTGGTCAAGGCTGGCAATCAGGTACTTGCGGCTGCCCCAGTTTCCATAAGGCCCCGGCCACATGTCAAAACCGGCTTTGGAACTGATGATCAGTTCATCGCGGTAGGAAGAAAGCTCTTCCCGAAGGATTTTCCCGAGATTTTCCTCCGCACTGCCCGGCTGCGGTCCATAGTTGTTTGCCAGATCAAAATGTGTGATCCCGTGGTCAAATGCCGTAAAGCACATCTGTCTCATATTTTCATAAACACCGGTATCTCCGAAATTGTGCCAGAAGCCCAAAGATACTTCCGGCAGCATCAGTCCGCTGTCGCCGCAGCGGTGGTATTTCATGGTTTCGTAACGTGATTCATTTGCGTGATACATAAGAAATCCTCCTTAGTTTGTAAAAAATTTATCATAAATGCCAAATCCAAAGATAAAAAGCACAATCAGCGGCAGAATATAGGTAATGTAGCCGCGCATCCAGTTTTTAATTTTTAATCCTTTTCCGGTATTGGCTTCGGTTGTGTAGTTTTTCCAGCCCCAGCCGTAGCGGCTTGTGCAAAACAGAAGATATACCAGGGAACCGAGAGGCAGGAACAGGTTGCTTACCAGAAAATCTTCCAGGTCAAGCACAGACCCGCCAAAGATTGAAAAACCTTTCCAGTTCCATACATTGTATCCGAGTACACATGGCAGGGAGAGTACAATGATCAGTACCAGATTAACGGCACAGGATTTCTGGCGGCTGCATCCGGTCAGTTCCATACCGCAGGAGATGATGTTCTCAAATACTGCCAGGATTGTGGAAAACGCTGCAAAAAACATAAACAAAAAGAACAGGCTTCCCCAGAGTCTGCCAAGCGGAATATGGTTAAAAATATTCGGCAGGGTGATAAAAATCAGGCTTGGTCCGGAAGTCTGGTCAACATGGAACGTAAAGCATGCCGGAAAAATGATAAGTCCGGAGGTGATAGCAACAAACGTATCCAGAATGGCAATATTTACCGATTCACCAAGCAGAGAGCGTTCCTTTCCGATATAACTTCCTAAAATTGCCATCGCGCCGATTCCAAGGCTTAACGTGAAAAATGCCTGGTTCATGGCACCCGTAATGGTTTTTGCAATACCGATCTGTTTCATCCGTTCAAAGTCCGGGATCAGATAAAAGGCAAGGCCTTCTTTTGCACCATCCATAAAAAAGCTGTTGACCGCCAGAATGATCATGATGATAAGCAAAGAAGTCATCATGACCTTTGTTACTTTTTCCAGACCGTTCTGCAGTCCACGGGAGCAGACAAATACGCCGGCGCAAACAACTACCACCATCCAGAAGCCCATGGTCAGAGGTTTGCTCAGCATTGTGGTAAACTGTCCGGATACACCGTCGGCATCCAGTCCCTGAAACTGTCCGGTGACCGTCATATAAAAATAATGAAGCATCCAGCCGGTGACCGTTGTATAAAACATCATAAGAAGATAGCAGCCGATCAATGTGATAATCCCGTGGATATGCCATTTCTGTCCGGGTTTTTCCAGTGCCTGGTAGGCTTTGACCGGACTTTTCTGGCTGGCACGCCCAACCGCAAATTCCATCGTCATGATCGGGAGTCCGAGAATAATCAGAAACAACAGATAAAACAGCACAAAGGCACCGCCTCCGCCCTGTCCGGCAGTGTATGGAAATTTCCATACGTTTCCGATTCCGATCGCACATCCGGCTGACAGGAGAATGAATCCCAGACGGGATTTTAATTTTTCTCGTTCTTCCATAAAATAATCCACCTTTTTGTAAACATTGTATAAAATACAAACGAAATTATACAATCTGTTGTGAGAAGTTTCAACCCTTTTTGACGAAATTTTACCAGGTATGTGTTGCATTTTTTTACAGATACTAGAGGAGAAGGTTGCGGAGTGTTCATGTTCTGCAATCAACAAGATTATCTTATGGAAAGAAAGAGGTATAAACCATGGTTTTAACAGAAAAAGAGATGGCAACAATTGAGGATCTGCACACACAGGAACTTTCCTGCGTGGAGAAGTACAAACGTTACGGACAGGAAGCAAAGGACCCGGTGCTTCGGGATTTGTTTGCCGATCTGGAAAAAAAGGAGCAAAAGCATGTGGAATCTCTGGAACAGGTCATGAAAGGCAGTGTCCCGTCCTGTAACGTCAATGACAGGGATGGAAAGATGTATGAGCCAAAGGCAACATATGATTCCATGACCAATCCGGAAGATAAGAAAAACGATAATTTCCTTGCCACGGACAGTATCGGTTCTGAAAAAATGGTGTCCGGAACGTATAATACCGATGTGTTTGCATTCGGGGATTCCGATGTGCGCAAACTTCTGGCAGATATCCAGGTGGAAGAACAAAACCACGCGGAGATGCTCTATAAATATAAAACCGTAAACGGCATGGCATAGCCGGCATGTGGAGTGGATGTCCCAAAGCATCCACTCTTTTTGTTTTTACAAAAGGATTATAGAAAACGGATAGTACATCTTACATAACCCATTTATCATAAATCCTGTAATAAATCTTACAGATTTCACAAGGAGAACATATGTCCCGATGGCGGTGATAAGTGGGGCATAGTTGGAAAAATATATCATATATGTCCCAACACACGATGCAAGTGGGACATAATTAATCTTTTATTTTCTATATGTCCACTATCAATTTGGAAAGTGATAGAACACTTGATTTTCTTAAAAAACACATGCAAATCGGTTTGTTAAAAAATGGTCTGGAAAATTCAATGCCAAAACAATCCCAGCGTATTAAAAATATATTGACATTTACGAACTATACGCTATAATAGAATCAAACATATGAACAAATGCTCATATGAAAGAACGATAAAATGAAAAAGGAAAGTATGGAGGAAACCGACGATGAAGAAAACTTACAAAATTGATGTGGATTGTGCAAACTGTGCAAATAAAATGGAGGAAGCTGCAAAAGCTACTACCGGAGTAAAGGATGCAACTGTAAATTTCATGACACTGAAGATGAACGTAGAATTTGAAGAGGGTGCAGATGCGAAAGCGGTTATGCAGGATGTGTTAAAGAACTGTAAGAAAGTGGAAGATGATTGTGAGATCTTTCTTTAAATCCGGCTTTTTCCATAGGTATCAGTCAGATTGGAGGGCACCATGAATAAAAAGCAGAAAAAAGTATTGAAACGAATTATTGTGGCGGCAGTGCTTCTGGTTATCATCGGGATTGCAGGAAGCATTGTTTCCATACCAAAGTGGCTGGAGTTTCTTTTCTATCTGGTTCCGTATTTTGTGATCGGTTATGATATTCTGCGGAAAGCCTGGAAGGGAATCTGCAACAGGCAGATGTTTGATGAAAATTTTCTGATGGCAGTGGCAACCATCGGAGCGATCGCCCTCGGTGATTACAAAGAGGGCGTTGCAGTTATGCTGTTTTATCAGATCGGAGAGCTGTTCCAGAGTTATGCAGTCGGTAAGAGCCGCCGGAATATCAGTGATCTGATGGATATCCGGCCGGATTATGCAAATATTGAAACAGACGGTCAGATGGAAAAAGTAGACCCGGATGAGGTGGAGATCGGCACGGTGATTATTGTACAGCCGGGCGAAAAAGTCCCAATCGATGGTGTGGTTGTGGAAGGACATTCTTCCCTGAATACCAGTGCACTGACGGGAGAGAGTGTTCCGCGGGAAGTCGCTGTGGGAGAGGAAATCATCAGTGGATGTATCAATATTTCCGGACTGTTAAAGATCCGCACCACAAAAGAGTTTGGAGAGTCTACGGTTTCTAAGATTCTTGATCTGGTGGAGAATGCAAGTTCCAAGAAATCGCGTTCCGAGAATTTTATTTCCAGATTTGCACATTATTATACACCGGCAGTCTGTTACGGCGCGCTGGCACTGGCAATACTGCCACCGCTTGTCCGCATGCTGTTTATGGGGCTTCCGGCAGACTGGGGCATCTGGATTTACCGTGCACTGACATTTCTGGTTATCAGCTGCCCGTGTGCGCTGGTCATCAGTATTCCACTCAGCTTTTTTGCAGGAATCGGAGGTGCCAGTGCAGAGGGTGTTCTGGTAAAAGGTTCCAACTATCTGGAAGCACTTGCGGGAACACGCACGGTTGTCTTTGACAAGACAGGGACAATTACGCAGGGGGTATTTGAAGTCTGCGGAATTCATGGAACAAACTGTGCATCCGGCAGCTGTCCGGTTGTGTCCGGACATCCGGTATATACGAAAAAGGAAGAACAGCTGCTGGAATACGCGGCACTGGCAGAGTGCCACAGTACACATCCGATCAGTGTCAGCCTGCAGAAAGCCTATGGCAGGAAACTGGATGTGGACCGGGTCACAGATGTACAGGAAATCGGTGGACACGGCGTGATCGCGACGGTAGACGGACACAGGGTTGCAGCAGGAAATGACAAACTCATGAAAAAAGAAAAAATTGCGTACCGCAACTGCAGCTGTACCGGTACAATCGTACATCTGGCAGTCGATGGTGTCTATGCCGGTCATATACTGATTTCAGATATGATTAAGCCGAATGCGGCGGCTGCCATGCAGGCACTGAAAAATTCCGGTGTGCACCGGCTGGTAATGCTGACGGGTGATGATGACCGTGTAGCACAGCAGGTAGCAGGGGAGGTTGGAATCACGGAAGTACATTCCCAGCTGCTTCCGGCAGATAAAGTTTCCGAAGTGGAAAAACTGTTGCAGACCAGGGAAGAAAAGAGTACCGTTGCCTTTGTTGGGGATGGCATCAATGATGCACCTGTGCTTTCCCGTGTTGATGTTGGAATCGCTATGGGAGCACTTGGATCGGATGCGGCGATTGAGGCAGCAGATGTGGTACTGATGGATGATGATCCGCTCAAGATTGCGAAAGCAATCCGTATCGCAAGAAAGTGCCTGCGGATTGTATATGAAAATATCTGTTTTGCAATCGGGATTAAACTGCTCTGCCTGTTTTTGGTAACGATAGGTATTGCAAATATGTGGATGGGAATTTTTGCAGATGTCGGTGTTATGGTGATTGCTGTGCTGAATGCAATCCGCGCACTTTTTGTAAAAAAATTATAGGGTATAATTCTGCCGGAAATGTTCCGGTGGAGAGGAGGAACTTCATGGAAAAAGAAAAGATTGAATGCTGTAGTGAAAATCAGGTACATCCGGATCTGCTAAAGATCGTGAATGACACGATGCCGGAAGAAACGGAACTGTATGATCTTGCAGAATTATTTAAAGTGTTTGGAGATTCCACCCGTATCCGCATCCTGTTTGTCCTGTTTGAAGCAGAGGTGTGTGTCTGTGATCTTGCAGCGGCATTGTCAATGACACAGTCTGCAATTTCCCACCAGCTTCGGATTTTAAAACAGAATAAGTTAGTCAAATGCCGCAGGGAGGGAAAATCTGTTTTTTATTCCCTGGCAGATGACCACGTCCGGTCAATCATTGCACAGGGCAGGGAGCATATTGAGGAAGATGCAATATAAGGATGATACCATATGGGAGAAAAGGACATTCGCTGTGGATGTCCTTTTTTTCGTACAGACGGATCTTAATATTTATTTAAGTTTCTTTAAAGATAGCCTTTTTTGGATGTGAAACTGCTATAATAAAGGTGCAGTAGAAAAAATACATCAATTAAAATATGAGGTAAATACATATGGAAACTTATGAAAGCGTAAAAAGTAATCCGGTGCAGCCGGAGCAAAAAGAAAAGAAAAAAGGCGGTGCATGGAAAGGGATTGTAGCGGTGATTCTTGCAGCAGGCGTTGTGGGAAGTACCACGATTTCTGCGTTTAATCTGGTGACTTTAAAATCCTATATTGCAGAGCAGAAAAAGGAAGAAAATCCTGAGACTACCGAGGATTACGTAAAGATCGCAGATAATTATGAGATCAAACCTACCACAAATATTTCGGATGCCTACAAATCCGGCGATACTTCAAAGCTGACAGACAAAGAAAAAGAAACCCTTGATATGGCAAAAAAAGCGATCAAAGATATGAAGATTACGGACAGCATGTCTGATTTTGAAAAGGAAAAGGCGGTGTATGACTGGATGACCAAAAAGCTCCAGCAGGATTCCGGGGCACTGACCGTTATTCCGAGTACACAGGAAGACTGTGATAATCCATACGGTGTGTTAAAATACCACAATGCCGTATGTGTCGGTTATGCGACGACATTCCGCATGTTCATGCAGATGATGGGAATTGAATGTAAAGTGGAACATAATACAGAAAAATTCCATAGCTGGGATGTGGTAAAAATTGACGGAGACTGGTACATTACCGATATTTATTCCGATGCAGGAAATGGAAATTATGCGAACTTTAATGTGACGGATGCCATGTATGGACAGTCCCAGAGCTGGGATCGCGATTACTTCCCGGCAGCTAACTCATTAAAGTACAATATGGCATACCAGAATAAGAAAACCGTGGACAGTATATATGATCTGCCGAAAGCATTGCGTGCTGCTATGGACAAAAAGCTTGGCGGGGTCATGGTTGCGTTTAAAGAGGATATTACAGAGGAAAAAGCGCAGGTGGCAAATGCCATAGCTTCTTCCATTGACAATTTCCTGATGTCCGGAAACTATAAGGATATGCCATACAGTCTGGGAACTTACAACTGGATTCAGGATCCGGATGGAAAAGGATATTTGTTTAATGTTACCATGCCGGGATATAACACGGACAATACAAGCCAGAATATCAGCGAAAAAGAACAGAAAAAAATCGACAAGGCTGTCCAGAAAGCATTTCAGGGACTGGAATCTGCAAACGGAGATGGCATGATGATGGATGGCGCAAGTGCTGATATCGGAAATAAGGATATGACCATGGATAATGCGGCACAAAATGGGGCAACGTTCAGTACAGAAGAAACTGTGGAGGCCAGATAACAGATGAAAAAACAAAAAACGGGTTGGAAACTTCTGCTGGTGCTGACCATGCTGGTGATGTGTGTGGGATGTGGTGCGAAGAAAAACACTTCCGGTTCTGTCAGTATGTATGACCTGCGCACGGCGATGGAAGCAGCGGATCCGGATCTGCCGGAGATGCTCAATGCCAGCAGCACAGAAAAAGATGCAGAAGATAAGTTTTCCAATATTTCTGACATGGACTATAAAAAAGTGGACAGCTATTTTGTGAGTTACTCTTCGGATGGGCACAAAGCAGATGAAATTGTTGTAATTGCCATGAAAGATAAGGCAGATGCAGATGAGGCAAAAGAAAGCCTGACAAAGCATCAGCAGGATCGGTATAATTTGCTGCAGTCCTATGAACCGAAGCAGGTCAGCCGGATTCAGGATGGGTTGGTTTTTACGAAAGGGCAGTATGCAGTCCTTATTATCACAAGCCATAATGATGATGTGCGGAAAGCGTTTGAAGATACCATAAAAAGTAAGTAGTATAAATGGGATCGTGTTTGAGTAAAATATAGAAATAAAAATGCAACATTCTTTTATAGAATGTTGCATTTTATGTCACAAAAGCACTTTATTTTTGGCTTGAAAGGAG
>ENA-OUPQ01000595-OUPQ01000595.1-human-gut-metagenome-genome-assembly--contig:-NODE-595-length-12626-cov-5.00215_pt1 | contig 12626 bp, 10 predicted proteins | sample MGYA00237946_ERZ548807 | MGnify/ENA primary metagenome ERZ548807 (study PRJEB26490, sample SAMN05194714) | human gut metagenome | biome: terrestrial biome; feature: human-associated habitat; material...
GTTGCTTAAACAATTTTCTTTTTCAAATATTGTCTAACTTTTTGGGGTCACTTCATTGCCTCTCTTTCCGCTTTTCGGTTTTTCCGGGTGTCCTCCAGGGCTTTAATCTTTCCCTGTGTTTATGTGACCGGCCCACGTTGCACCAAGGACGCGGCCACGGCGGCACAAATCCACCCCACGGCGGGGGGTAACAGCCGGGAAAGGAAACTTACATGGACAACACCACAAACACCACGCAGGGCCCCCAGAGCGCCCAGCAGAACACAGCCGAAGCGCAAACCCAGCAGACCAACGCAACCCCGGCGGGAACAGGGGGCAAGACATTTACCCAGGAAGAAGTCAACCGCATTGTAGCGGACCGGCTTGCACGCGAACGCAGCAAGGCCGCGCCGGAACAGACACCGGCCCCCCTGGCAGAACGCGAAAAAGACCTTGCAGCCCGTGAACACGCCATGCAGTGCCGTGAGCTTGTGGCCGGTAACAAACACTACCCGGCCCAGCTGCTTGACGTGCTGGATACCAGCAACTTTGATGCGTTCAAAAGCCAGGCGGACAAACTGCTTGCAGCATTCCCCAACATCGCAGGGGATGCGCCGCGCATTGTCTTTACCCGGCCCGGCAACCCGGCGGCGATTTCTTCCAGTGATGCAATCGGTGAAGCGTTTCGGCATCCCTGAAAGGATGAATAATAATGGCTATTTCCCTTGCAACAAAATTTTCCCCGTACACTGATGAACAATTCAAAGCTGAATCTAAACGCGCCCTTTTGACTAATCAGGATTTTGATTGGACGGGCGCGCACACGGTAAAGGTGTACAAGATCAGCACCGCAAAGCTGACGGATTACGGCCGCACCGGCCCGGAGGAAGGCAATTTTAGCCGGTTTGGCTCTATTGAAGATCTGAACGCGACCACCCAGGAAATGACCCTGAATAAAGACCGTTCTTTCATCTTCAACATTGACAAACTGGACGAAGACGAAACCGTTCAGCAGGTGCAGGCAGCCACCGCCCTTGCGCGTGAACTTCGTGAAGTTGTCATTCCCGAAGTTGACACTTACACCTATGACAAGATGTGCAGCCTGGCAGGCACCAAGCCCACCGCCAAGGCCCTGACCGCTGAAAACATCTATGATGAGATTCTGGCAGCTTCCAAGACCTTGGACGATGCGGAAGTGCCGGAAACGGACCGCGTGCTTGTTGTCACCCCGGCAACCTACCAGCTGATGAAGAAGAGCAAGGACATTATCCTTGAAACCGACATCGGCGAAGATATGCGCCTGCGCGGCGTGATCGGCAACCTTGACGGCATGAGCGTGCAAAAGGTCCCCGCAAACCGTTTGCCCGAAAAATTCGGCTTTATGGTTGCACACCCGTCCGCTACCGTTGGTCCGGTCAAGCTGGAAGACTACAAGATTCACACGGACACGATCTACAGCAGCGGCGCGGTAGTTACTGGCCGTATCTGCTATGACGCGTTTGTGCTGGACAACAAAAAGACCGGCATTTACTACCAGGCTACCACCTGATTTGTGCAAAGTGCCTGTTTGCGTGGCGTGATCCACGCCGGGCCGTGCCCGATTCAATAGCAAAATGCACAAAAAGCGTGCGGGTTTACAGCCTGCGCGCTTTTCTTGTTTATGGGGAGGACTCAATGGAGATTGTGAACACTGCCGAACAGCAGGCCACAAACGCAGCGCTTGCCGCCCTGGCCGCCACCGGCAACAGTTACGCCCTGGGCCAGCTGTGGGAGCTGAACAAGGGGCTGCTGCGTTCTATGTTCTGGAAGTGGTACCCGGCCCACAAAGCCCTTGCAGACGCCCACGGCCTGACCGCTGACGACTTTGAACAGGAAGGCTTTTTTGCTGTCCAGCACGCGGCCCAGACATACGACCCAGCCGCCGGGACGTTTGCAAACTGGTTGATACAGACCCAGCGGCGGCAGATACAGCGCGCCTTGACCAACGGCCATGAACGCAACGTGACCGACGAGGACGGCAGGCAGCACAAGGCCAGCGCCGACCCGCTGAACCACTGCACAAGCCTTGATCTGCCCCTTGACGTGGAGGACAGCGGCAGCGCAACCGTGGGCGAACAACAGGAAGACCCGGCAGCGGCGGCAGACCTGCAGGCGGTAGAAGATGATCTGTTTGCGGAACAACTGCATGATGCAATCGAAGAAGCCCTTGCAAAGTTGTCGGACCATGAAGCCGCTGTTATCCGGCGGCGGTATTACCAACGGCAGACCTGGGCCGAAATTGAAGAGGATTCCGGCATTAAAACCAGCCAAGGCAGAACGACAGAACACAGCGCACTAACCAAGCTGCGCCGCAATCCGGTATTGAACCGCTTCCACGAGGAAGTTATTACATACCATTCCTACACCGGCACCGGCTTTGCCGCCTGGAAGCACGGCGGCAGCGTGGAAGAGCGCCTGGTCGAGTATCTGGACAGCAAAGGCGCGTACCTGTACGGGGGTGCGGTAAACGCTGCGGTACAGCAAAAAGAAAGCACCTAAAAACTTACGTTTCTAGGTGCTTTTCTTTGGTGCGGATGAAGGGATTCGAACCCACGTGACATTGCTGTCAAATTGATTTCGAGTTAATCTTTGAAAAGGCAATATGGTGATAACCAAGGCTGATACAGGCTGGTTTGTCCGCTGATTTTGGACGATGTGTGTAGGGATAATACTGCTCCACAACAAAAAAACAATGTAGGTACGAAAATAAGCAAAATCACCCGTTTTGGGGCAAAAATGGCGACTTTTTGGGAAAAATGCAAGATAAGATGCAAGATAAGCCCTGCCCAAAAAGCCGGATAATGGTGCAGATTTGCAGACACGAATGAGAAAAAATGCGGGAAACAGAAAAATGAAGTAGTGGTTTTTCGGGGTTTCACTTTACAAACAAGGAGAACCCGAAATGAAGAAAAGAACTGTAAGCAACGACTCTTTGAAAGAAAAAATTGAAGAAATCCTAACGCCCTATCCGGACCCGATGAGCCGCAACGATTTCCGCATCGTATGCCATATCGGAACACGAACCTCGCTTTATCTCCTGCAAAGCGGGCTTGTTCCCTGCAAAAACAACGGAAAGAAAACGCGATGCTATAAAATCGCCAAGAAAGATGTTGCCGAGTATCTCTACCGCCGAGAGTCCGACCCGATGTACTACACACCGCCCAGTGGGTGGTATTACAACTACCCCAAGCACAAGAAACCTGCCGCATCGTTGGAGCGCAAGCTGAACTATACGGGCGAGGAACGGCTGCTGGCCAAGGAATGGTACGAGCAGCAACTGGCAAATTACCCGGATGTACTGACCGTTGCGCAAGTCTGCGAGGTGACAGGCTATCAACGCCACACCATTCTGAAATGGTGCAGCAAGGGCTTGCTGAAAACCATCTTACAGACACCCAGGTATATGATTCCCAAAGTATGGCTGCTGGAATTTGTGACATCCGATTTTTTCAACGAGATCAGCCGAAAATGTGGAAAACACTATGCTGCAATCAAGGAAATCGGTGATTCAAGCAAAAGCAGATGGTATACTCATTCATCATAATGTGTTCCGTTCAATTTTCCAGTCGCTGACTGGAAAATCGGGTGGTTGAGATATACAAGACATTTTTCCATTAAAGAATATAGTCGGAAAAATCGCTGCACCGCCCTTTATCCGTGCAGAGGATAGATGATAACCCATAGTAGTGCGGTCAACTCAATTTGCCAGACAGCGTCTGGTAAATTTAAGAATCCCAATATAGCGGGTACAATATTTTTCGGATTAGCATTCAAGATCCAATGCAAAAGTGACTGTGGTGCAAAGTGGATCTCTGCGCCACAGTCACTTTTGCATTAAGCAAATCAACATAAGCCATAAATCAATGATTTAGTTCAGCCCGGACAATGACCGCATAACAAGGTCAATATCCTTGTTTTCCAGTTCCTGAATGATATGGAGATAGGTCTTTTGGGTGGTTGTCATACTGGAGTGTCCCAGTCGCCGGGCAACACTCGCAATAGATACGCCGGTAAAAAGTAGCAGGGATGCGTGGGTGTGGCGCAGACCGTGGATAGAAATGACCGGGATATTGCACCTCTCGCAGTGACGGCTCAAAACATCATTAACGGTAGAGTTGTAGACCTTGCCATCCACAAAAATAGGTTGATCGTCCGGCAGACCTTTTACAAGCTCGGAAAAACGGATAACAGACTGCCAATCAATTTGAATTTTACGAACCGATGATTTGTTCTTTGTCGGCTGAAACCCACCGGCACCCTTGTAATCCCATGTCTTACTGATGGAAAGGGTCTGATGATAGAAATCAAAGTCCTTGGGGGTCAGGGCCAGCGCCTCCGAAAAGCGCATTCCGGTCTTAGCCACCAAAAGAATGAAATAATCCCAGTTCACTTCATCCTTTAATTCAAGCGAGGCAAGGAGCGTGTGCAGCTCAAATTGATTAAGGTACTTGATTTTCTTTGCAGACGGCGCCTTTCCCTTAATAATCGCCTTCCGCGTGGGGTCACGGTCAATCAGCCCCTCGTCCACTGCGTCTAAAACAGCTCCTTTGAGCTGGTGGTGAAAGTCCATTGTCGTCTGCCGCTCATGGTATTCGGCATAATCATTCAGCAACTGCTGATACGCAATGCGATTCAAATCGCAAATTTTCAAATCCGGGATAAGTTTTTCGAGCCATTTTTGCGTCATCAGGTACTTATCCATTGTAACCTGTCTTATCGCCCCTTTTTTGTATACAGTAATCCACTTTGCATAATATTCACAGAACTTATCTGTGCGTTGTGCTTCGTTAAGCATATTGCACCTCCGTTGTATGTGTGAATATGGCTTACGCTGATGAAGGGTGATAAGGTTGTCGAGAGATGACAAAAAGCTTGCAATCTTTTCTTGTTCTGGTTTAGATGGCACTACATTTTCTAATTCTACAAGGTTTCCAACAGCAAGCCCCGGCTGTGCAGATTGGCCAGAATACTGTCCCAAATTCATGGTTGAAAACAAGTAGTACAAAAAGCGTGTTTGGTTCGTTTTATTTGCCCTTACAGCAACCGCGTGCTCTGTAAAATACGATTTGCCTACGGCATAATTTACATTTCCGCAAAGAGCACCTTGGCGACCAATTAGAGCATATTCACCATCGTGATTGTAGTGATTTGTAAAACCGCGCAAACCGTTTCCGCCGTAAACTGGGTATGCTTCATTCTCTGCAATATCTGATGCACTGATGAAGTCACCGCTTTTGAATTCAACACATAAAGCCCCCAACTTCCGCTGTTCCCAAGCGTATGTATTTTATGGCATAAGCCACAAATTTTTGTGGAAACCTTAGCTATCTGTGTTATAATAGAAATAACTACTTACGCTTTTCCCGAGAAAGGGTATTTTCTAAAATAAAAGGAGCTTGACCGATGAACAAACAACAGCTTGCGCAGAAGATTTGGGCTTCTGCTAACCAGATGCGCTCCAAAATTGAGGCCAGCGAGTACAAGGACTTTATCCTTGGTTTTATTTTTTATAAATATCTGTCCGATAAAGAAATCGAATTTCTGAAAGACAACGATTATGACGATGAGCTGCTGAAAACCGTAACCGAGGACGACCCCGAAACCGTCAAATGGGTGCAGGAAAACATTGGCTATTTTATCTCCTACAAAGATTTCTTCTCTACCTGGCTCGGCATGGGCAAGGATTTTGATGTTTCCAATGTGCGTGACGCGCTGTCGGCGTTCAGCCGACTAATCTCCCCCACGCACAAGCGTGTGTTTGAGAAAATCTTCAACACACTGGAAACCGGTCTTTCCAAACTGGGCGACAGCTCCGGCACCCAGACCAAAGCCATCAGCGGCTTGCTGAACCTGATCAAGGATATTCCGATGGACGGCAAGCAGGGCTATGATGTGCTGGGCTTCATCTATGAATATCTTATCAGTATGTTTGCCGCCAATGCCGGCAAAAAGGCGGGCGAGTTCTATACGCCCCACGAGGTTTCGCTGCTGATGTCTGAAATCGTGGCAAGCCACCTGCAGGGCAAAAACGAGATCAAAATCTATGACCCGACCAGCGGTTCCGGCTCGTTGCTGATCAACATTGGCAAAAGCGTTTCCAAGTATATGGCAGACGCAAACAATGTAAAATACTACGCGCAGGAACTGAAAGAGAACACCTACAACCTGACCCGCATGAATCTGGTAATGCGCGGCATCAAGCCGGACAACATCGTTACCCGCAACGGCGATACGCTGGAGGAGGACTGGCCCTACTTTGATGATGCCGACCCCATCAACTCCTATGACCCATTGTATGTGGACGCCGTAGTATCGAACCCGCCGTATTCGCAGGCATGGGATCCCACCAACAAGGAGGGCGATGCCCGCTATGCCCGCTTTGGCTTGGCACCCAAGGGCAAGGCGGACTATGCCTTTTTGCTGCACGACCTTTACCACATCAAGCCCGACGGCATCATGACCATCGTTTTGCCCCACGGTGTTCTGTTCCGCGGCGGTGAGGAAGGCACGATCCGCAAAAATCTGATTGAGAACAACCACATTGACGCCATCATCGGTCTGCCCGCCAACATTTTCTTTGGCACGGGCATTCCCACCATCATTATGGTGTTGCGCCAAAAGCGCGAGCGCGAGGATGTACTTATCATTGACGCCTCCAAGGGGTACACCAAGGAGGGCAAAAATAACAAGCTCCGCGCCTCCGACATCAAGCGTATTGCCGATACCTTTGTAAAGCGTGAGAGCATCTCCAAATTTTCCCGCACGGTCAGCCGTGAGGAAATCCGCGCCAACGACTACAACTTAAACATTCCCCGCTATGTGGACTCCTCCGAGGCAGCGGAGCATTGGGATGTATACGCCTCTATGTTCGGCGGCATCCCCGCAGCAGAACTGGACGAGCTTTCCGCGTACTGGGCGGCGTTCCCTGCGCTGCGCGGTGAATTGTTTGCTGAAAACGGAACGCCCTATGCGGCGCTGACCGTTGAGGACATCAAGTCGGCTATCAAAAACAGCCGCGATGTAACCGCCTTTGAGGACGCCTATCGCTCCGCCTTTGCTGCGCTGCCCGTTTATATGAAGGCTGTCCTGTTGGACGGCATGGACAAAATTGAGATTGCCAAGACGGAAACCACCCTCAGCGAGGATATTTTTGCGCGCCTTGCCGACATTTCGCTGATTGACAAGTACGAGGCTTATCAGCTGCTGGACGACCACTGGAACACGATTGCCGTTGACCTTGAAATGATCCAGACCGAGGGGTTCGGTGCAGCCAAAAAGGTAGACCCCCATCTTGTCACCAAAAAGAAGGGCAACGAGGAGCAGGAAGTGCAGGACGGCTGGGTCGGGCACATTCTGCCCTTTGATCTGCTGCAAAAAACACTGTTGAAAGATAAGGCTGGCGCGCTCCACGCGCTGGAAAATCAGCTTGCCGAGCTTCCCGCCGAATATGAAGCCCTGCTGGATGAATTTACCGAGGACGACAAGGACGCCTATAAAGAGTGCTTTACCGAAGAAGGCGATGCTTTTGTGCCGAAGGAGATTACCAAAAAGGTCAAGGAACTGCGGCGGGACCGCACCCCCGAGGCACAAAATGCCTGCCGCATTTTCAGCCGTGTAGAGGAACTGACCAGGCAGGAAAAGGTACTGAAAGCCGAAATCAAATCTGACGCAGCAGCACTGGAAGCCCTGACCAAAAAGACCATTGAGGGGCTGACCGATGCGCAGGTGTTGGAGCTACTGGAGCAAAAATGGATTGCGCCCTTTACGAACGAGCTTGCCAAACTGCCTGATGCCATGGTGGACAGCCTTGTCAGCAAGATTCAGACCCTGCAAAATAAATATAGCACAACCTTCTTTGATGTGGAAAGCGAAATCCGCGCCACCGAAAAGCAGCTGGCCGCGATGATGGACGACCTTACCGGCAGTGAGTACGACCTGAAAGGCCTGAGCGAGTTCAAGACGCTCTTGTTGGGTGACTGATATGGCAAAACAGAACAAACCTGCCATCCGATTCAAGGGATTTACTGACGCTTGGGAACAGCGGAAGTTGGGGGAAGTTGTCGAACGCATCACACGCAAAAACGAAAATCTCGAATCAACTTTGCCACTGACAATCTCCGCGCAGTATGGTCTAATTAACCAGAATGAGTTCTTCGATAAGCGCATAGCAAGCAAGGATGTAAGCGGTTATTTTCTTGTTAGGAATGGTGAATTTGCTTACAATAAAAGTACATCTTCCGATGCTCCTTGGGGTGCAATTAAGCGTCTTGACCGTTACGAAAGTGGCGTGTTATCAACGCTTTACATTGTTTTTAAAATTTCAGATGAGAGAAAGACCAGTTCTGATTATATAGTCACCTATTACAACACCGACTTGTGGCACAAGGGTATTCAGGCGATTGCTGCCGAAGGTGCGCGGAATCACGGCTTATTGAATGTTGCGCCAGCGGACTTCTTTGAAACAAGCCTAACGATGCCGAAGGATTATGCTGAACAGCAGAAAATCGGCTCTTTCTTTCAGCAGCTCGACAACCTTATCACCCTTCATCAGCGTAAGTATGACAAGCTGCAAGTTTTGAAGAAAGCCATGCTTGAAAAAATGTTTCCGAAAAATGGCGGCAGCGTTCCCGAAATTCGATTCAAGGGATTTACTGACGCTTGGGAACAGCGGAAGTTGGGGAAAGTTGTCAAAGAAGTAACCCGCAATGACCCAACATCGGAAGCCCCTATAATGATGATTACGGCAAACAACGGCTTTATTGAGCAGTCAGAAAGGTATGCTTTTGATAACGCCGGAGAAAGTTTGAAGAAATATATTCTTCTCCAAAAAGGTGAACTTGCCTATAATCACGGCGCATCAAAGTTGCGTCCATTTGGCTCTTGCTTTGCGCTGACAACAGCAGAAAGTGCCCGTATACCGTTTGTTTATCATTGTTTTTCTGCGGAAAACCAAAATGCAGAGTTTCTGTCAATAGAGTTGAATGGCTCTGAAGTTGAGAGTCAGCTTCGCAAGATTGTGTCGTCTGGTGCGAGAATGGATGGCTTGCTGAACATCTCGTTTGATGAATACTCTACTGTGACTGTGCTACTTCCTGACATAAAAGAGCAAGAACACATTGCCGACTTTTTTCGTAATCTCGACCACCTTATCACCCTTCATCAGCGTGAGTTAGAAAAGCTGCAAAATATCAAAAAATCCATGCTCGAAAAGATGTTTGTCTAAGGAGAATCGTGAAAAAATGGGAAAAATTATTTTATATCACGGCACTCCCGACAAAATCGTTGTGCCGAAATTTGGCGGCGGTGATGATAAACACGACTACGGCAGGGGCTTTTACCTTACCGAGAACATCGAACTTGCCAAAGAATGGGCGGTCTGCCGCCCGAACGACACAAACGGCCGGGTTCACAAATACGAGTTGGAAACCGCCGGGCTGAAAATTCTGGATTTTCAGCAGCACAGTGTTCTTGCGTGGCTGGCAGAGCTGATGAAGCACCGGGACGCCGCCGACTCTAAGCGATACCGTATGCTGGCAAAGATATTTATCGAAAAATACGGCATGGATACCCGCGATTATGATGTGATTTGCGGCTGGCGCGCAAACGCCTCCTACTTTTACATTGCCAAAGAGTTTGTGCGCGATAATATTGATGTGGATATTCTGGAAGATCTGCTGTCGCTGGGCGGTTTGGGCATCCAGTATTGCATCAAGTCCGAGGCCGCGTATGCAAATCTGAAAGAAATAACCGACGAGCTGCTTGCCGTGGACTACACTGAATTTAACGACAGGTACAATCAGCGCGACATAACGGCAAGAAAACGGATGCGCGAACTGGTGGATTCCGACGCGAACACGGTCACAAAGGTGTTCAGCACACTGTTTGAGAGGTGAGGGACAATGCGCGCGTATGCAAAGGAATATGTAAGCGATGTAGTCGAAAATCAGGGCAAGCTCTTTGACCTTGTGGCACAGAAATACCCTGACAAGGATACTGCGGCTTTTATCAATTCCTATATGGCAAGCAAAACCAGAAAAAGCATTGACGAAGCCAAAGCCTATGTAAACACGATGAGCGCCCCCGAATTGTGGGATTACTTTTGCAAAACCGAGGACTTTACGCTGAAGGACGGCAAAGCCATCGAGGGGTTTATGCCGGACTGGATCGGCGAATTTTATGCGTATTATCAATGGTATTATAATCTGCCCAGCAGCGAGGTCGTAAAAAAAGTGCCGGTTGCTTTTCTGGAAAAAGCATACGGCGGGCTGCATGATCTGGAACTGGATTTAGCGGTACAAAAAGTCGGTGAAGTATAATGACGGTTGTTTGCTTTCATAACCCCAGTGAGGAAAACGGATATTTGAGCAACTGGTACCCCTGCCGCTTTACGGTGGAGGGGGTGGATTTTTCCTCCATGGAACAATATATGATGTACAAAAAGGCTGTGTACTTTGGTGACAAGGCTGTGGCGGCCAAAATTCTTGCAACCGATGATGTTGCCGAAATCAAGGCGCTTGGCAGGCTGGTTGCCAATTATAGCGAGCGTTATTGGAACGGTATTCGGCAAATCGTTGTTTTTACAGGGCTGCTTGCCAAATTCACCCAAAATGACGACCTGAAAGCGCAGCTTGCCGCCACCAAAGGTTCCGTTTTGGCTGAATGTGCGGTCAGGGATGCCATTTGGGGCATCGGCTTGTCGATGAAGGACCCGGACAGGCTGGATATTGGCAAGTGGAAGGGGCAAAACCTGCTGGGCTATGCCCTGATGATGGTGCGCGAACGGCTGTAAAAGCGCACACAAATACCCGGAAAGGGGCAAAACAAATGACCTTTCAAAAGGAATCGGACTTTGAAGAAGCGCTTATAAAAATCCTGACGACCAAAGGCTGGGAGAGCACAATTCTGAAATATCCCACCGAGCAGGATCTGATTCGCAACTGGGCAAACATTCTCTTTGACAATAACCGTGGCATAGATCGCCTTGGCGATTACCCCTTGACCAATGGCGAGATGCAGCAAATTGTGGAGCAGATTCGGGAACTGCGCACGCCGCTGAAGCTGAACGGCTTTATCAACGGCAAAACGGTTTCTGTCAAGCGCGATAATCCCGATGACAAGGCACATTTCGGCAAGGAAGTCAGCCTGAAAATCTACGACCGCATGGAGATTGCCGCCGGGCAAAGCCGCTACCAGATCGTGCAGCAGCCGATTTTTCCCGGTAAATCCAAAATGCTGAACGACCGCCGCGGCGATTTGATGCTGCTGATCAACGGTATGCCGGTGTTCCATCTGGAATTAAAGCGCAGCGGTGTGCCGGTGAGTCAGGCATATAACCAAATCGAAAAATACGCCCACGAGGGTGTGTTTACCGGACTGTTCTCGCTTGTGCAGATTTTTGTGGCAATGAACCCGGAAGAAACCGTCTACTTCGCCAACCCCGGTCCCGATGGCAAATTCAACACCGATTACTACTTCCACTGGGCGGACTTCAACAACGAGCCAATCAACGATTGGAAAGAGATTGCCTCCAAGCTGCTGTCCATCCCCATGGCGCATCAGCTGATCGGCTTTTACACCGTGGCCGACGATGCGGACGGCGTGTTGAAAGTTATGCGCAGCTATCAGTATTATGCTGCCAGTGCGATTTCGGATGTGGTTTCCAAAACGAAATGGGACAGCGGCAAGCAGCGCGGCGGGTATATCTGGCACACCACCGGCAGCGGAAAAACGATGACCTCTTTCAAGTCCGCACAGCTGATTGCCAATTCCAACGATGCGGACAAGGTAGTTTTCCTCACGGATCGCATCGAGTTGGGAACGCAGTCGCTGAAAGAATACCGCGCCTTTGCCGATGAAAACGAGACCGTGCAGGCAACGGAAAACACCTATGAGCTGATTACCAAGCTGAAAAGCATTGCCACCGCAGACACGCTGATTGTGACTTCTATTCAGAAGATGAGCAATATCCGTGACGAGGAAGGCGGCAAAAACGCCCGCGATATTGAGCTGATCGGAAAAAAGCGGCTGGTGTTTATCGTGGACGAGGCGCATCGCTCCACTTTTGGCGATATGCTGGCAATTATAAAAGAAACCTTTCCCCGTGCGATTTTCTTCGGCTTTACCGGCACGCCCGTGTTTGAGGAAAACGCCAAAAAGAACAACGCGCAAACCGATGTGTTTGGCAATGAACTGCACCGTTACAGCATAGCGGACGGCATCCGCGATAAAAATGTGCTGGGCTTTGACCCGTACAAGGTACTTACTTTCCGCGACAAAGATGTGCGGCAGGCTGTTGCACTGGAAAAGGCGAAGGCAACTACGGTTGCAGACGCCCTGAATGACCCCGCAAAAGCCGCTGTGTACTATAAGTACATGGACAACACGCAGGTGAAAATGTACGGCGAACCGGGTCCGGACGGAAAGTGGATCAAGGGGATTGAGGATTATCTGCCCAATACACAATATCTGACGGCAGAGCATAAGCAGACCGTTATCGAGGATATTAAGGAAAACTGGCTGACTTTGAGCCACAACGGTAAGTTCCACGCCATTTTTGCCACAAGCAGCATCCCGGAGGCAATCGAATATTACCGCATGATGAAGATCAC
>ENA-OUPQ01000599-OUPQ01000599.1-human-gut-metagenome-genome-assembly--contig:-NODE-599-length-12585-cov-5.10335_pt1 | contig 12585 bp, 8 predicted proteins | sample MGYA00237946_ERZ548807 | MGnify/ENA primary metagenome ERZ548807 (study PRJEB26490, sample SAMN05194714) | human gut metagenome | biome: terrestrial biome; feature: human-associated habitat; material...
ATTTCTTCTGTATCTATGTCAGATATTCCATGTCCTCAAGCCATAAATAAATTTGTACTAGGTTCATAAAAAGTCAAAGTTCCAACTCCGGCTGCTGCATCTCTTACCCATAATCCAATTTTATATGTGTTTTTTGATTTAACTGGTGTAATATCTGTTTGCATAGTTTTGTCATCTCTTAAATAGTTGATATTTATAGTATTACCTTTGCTATTTTCTACCTCTTTTATTAGATCTTCTGTATTACCAACTATGTTATTGTTTATTTCTAATATTGTATCTCCTTGTTCTATTCCAGAATTCTCATATGGCTTCTTTTTTTCGTTTTTATCTGTTTCTATTTGGCTCATTCCTACTACCAGGACTCCTTTTGTGTACAGCTTCATTCCTATTGCATTTCCGAGCGGAACCACCATTGTTTTTGGTATTACATTCACATTTACTTCTTTTACTGGTATTGTTCCAAAAAGATTTAAGTTAAGACTGTTTGTTCCTTCTGAATTAATTTTTTCTTTGTTTATATTGCTAGCCGTTAATATCGTCTTGCTATTTTTTGATGCAAGTGTAAGTCCAGTGGCGATTTTTAGATTTAGGTTTTCCCCTTCAAATATTATTATATTGTTTGGTATTGAGTTTATCGAGCATATATATACATATGATAAAAGTAATACTAATACTACTGCGATTTTTGCAAAATTTTTCCTCATTACTTTTTCTCCTTTTGTGCATAATAAAAATAACAAATAAATTTTTGAAAATTTATCTGTTATTATTATGACCAAATATATATGTTTTAAACTTACTTAATTTTCTTTATTGAGCTGACATGTTTGATTGATATTTTTTGATTAGCCAGTTGTAATAATTAAATGGTTCTATTGTTTTTGGTGTTTTGTAATCAATTCCATGTGTGTCAACTGTGATTTGATTTATTACTGGTGGATTTACAGGAACGTCTATTCCAGATTTTGCATTTTCATCCCTTGTAACAACTTCAACATTTGCTATTTGTTCTAATATATCTAGCCCTTCGATTACTTTTCCAAATCCTGCATATAAGCCATTTAGATTTTCCATATCCTTTGTAAGTATAAAGAATTCTGCTCCTGCTGAGTTATATCCTTGAGTTGTTAAAGATGCATCTTGTCTTCCATAGTCGTTTCTTTCCATTGCTATAACGCCTTTTTGCATTTTTAAAGTATTGTTTCTATATCCATTTGCTGTAAATTCTCCTGATATTGCATATTCTGCATCATCATCTTCTGAAACATTATCTTTTATATTGCTTAGTTTTGGCATTGTCATTGAATCTGTACTTTCACTTCCAGCTTTAACAAAATAATCTGGTATTGTTTTATTAAACTGTTTGCCATTGTAATATCCACGGTTTGCAAGTGCTATAAAGTTTGTTACTGTATTTGGTGCATATTCTGGATATAATTTTATTTTTATTGTTCCAAAATCTTGTACTTCTATTGATGCAATAGGATTTTCCACTTTTTGTGTTAATTTTTTTATATATCCTACTCCTAAAAATACTAATCCTGCTATTGCTAGTATTATCACTATTATTAATATTACTTTTAAAAAATTTTTCATTATTTATTCCTTACCTTTCATTTATATAATTTCATTGTCAAACACAAACTGCTCTTGCATTCTTCTTAAAGATTGTTTTATTGTTCTTGCTCTAACTTCTCCTATTCCATCAACTTCGTCTAGTTGAGGGATGTCTGCTGACAAAATGTGTTGGAAAGATTTGAAAGACTTAACCAGATTTTCTACTATACTTGATGGCATTCTTGGTATTTTATTTAGTACCCTATAACCTTTTGTGTAAACTCCAACTTCATCGTAGTTGTCAAAGTCTTCATATCCAAGTAATTTTGCAATTACTTGTGATTTCATTAATTCTTCATATGATAATTTTCGTATTTCTTCTAATACTTTATCTGGACTTCTCCTTCTACTTACCACCATATAATCTTTAATCATTAAAAGTTCTTCTGTCTCTAAGTCTCCTACTAATTCTTCTAATTGCATTTCTAGTAATCTTCCATCTTCTCCAAGTTCATATATTGCTTTTTGAACTTCGTCAACTACACTCATTACCATTTCAGCTCTTTGTATTGCCACTATTACATTCTCTAGTGTTACAATATCATTAAATTCATATTCATTTAGAAGATTTAATTTTCTGTCAAATACTTTCATATATTTTTCAACTGTTTGTAAAGCTTGGTTTGCCTTTGTTATTACTTGAGCTGTATCTTCTAATACATATCTATTATTGCCTTTAAATATTGTTATTATATTTCTTCTCTGAGATATGCTTATAACCAAATCTCCTGTCTGTTTTGCTGTTCTTTCTGCCGTTCTGTGTCTTGTTCCTGTTTCTACTGTTTGAATTGATGATGAAGGAATTAACTGTGCATTTGCAAATAAGATTTTCTTAAAGTCTGAGCTTATTACTATCGCGCCATCCATTTTTGCAAGCTCATAAAGTCTAGCCGGCGAATATTCTACATTTATGTTAAATCCTCCGTCTACAATATCCATTACTTCTTTTCCGTCTCCTATTACAATAAGTCCTCCAGTTTTTGCTTTTAAAATATTTTCCAAACCTTCTCTTATCTGAGTTCCTGGAGCTATTGTTTTTAGCACCTCAATAATTTCGTTATTGCTTGTTGCCAATGTTCATTCCTCCCTCGTCCCTGTTGGGCGATTATTTTAAACCTATTTTTTGCAAAGCTTCATTTATTGTCCTAACACCTATTATATCTATTTTATAGTCTTCTTTCAATAGTTTTTTATTATTTTCTGGAATTATGCACTTTTTGAATCCCATTTTTTCTATTTCTTTTATTCTTTTTTCTATCATGTTGACGCTTCTAATTTCTCCTGTCAGCCCAACTTCTCCTATTGCAACCACATCATTTGGTATACTTATGTTTCTAAAACTTGATGCTATTGCTAAGACTGTTCCCAAGTCCACTGCTGGTTCTACTAATCTTATTCCACTTACTACATTTAAGTAAACATCTTGCGAACCTAATGGCATACTCGCCTTCTTTTCTAAAACTGCAATTAACATTGTTAATCTGTTGTAATCTATTCCGTTTGCTGCTCTTCTTGGTAATCCATAAACGCTTGGTGTCGTTAGTGCTTGAAGTTCTATTAAAAGCGGTCTTGTTCCTTCCATGCTTGCTACTATTATTGAGCCTGGGGGATTGTCTGATCTATCTGATATTAATATCTGTGAAGGATTTTTTATTTGTACCATTCCTTCATTTCTCATCTCAAACATTCCTATTTCGTTTGTTGATCCAAATCTATTTTTTACGCTTCTTAAAACTCTATATGAAAAATATCTTTCTCCCTCTAAATATAGAACAGTGTCTACCATATGTTCTAAAACTCTTGGTCCTGCTATATTGCCGTCTTTTGTAACGTGTCCAATTATTATTGTTGTAATTCTATGTCCTTTACTTATTCTCATTATTCTTGCTGTTATTTCTCTAACTTGACTTACCGTTCCTGCTGCTGATGTAATTTCTTCTGAGTACATTGTTTGAATTGAGTCGATTATTACTAGCTTTGGATTCATTGCAAGTATTGTTTCTTCTATTACATCTATATCTGTTTCGCCTAAAAACATTATGTTGCTATTTTTTATTCCCAGTCTGTCTGCCCTGATTTTTACTTGTTCTGCCGATTCTTCTCCTGATATGTATAATACTTTTCCGTTTCCAGTTATCTTGTCGCATAATTCTAATATAAGAGTAGACTTTCCTATTCCAGGTTCTCCTCCAAGCAATACTAGAGATCCATTTACTAGTCCTCCACCCAAAACTCTATTAAGTTCTGCAATTCCTGTATCAATTCTTGACTCGTTCTTTCCTACAACTTCATCCAACACTTGTGGTGTTGATTTTTCTTTTACAGCTCTACCTGTTGCAGATGATTTTGTTTCCACTATCTTTTGCTCAAAAAATGTATTCCAACTGTTGCAAGCTGGACATTTTCCCAGCCATTTTGGAGATTCATATCCACATTCATTGCACACAAATACTGATTTTGCTTTTGCCATTTCTGTTTTCCTTCCTTAGAAATTTTGTTTTCCTATATAATACCAAAAAGTTAGTAATTTTACAACTACTAACTTTTGTTTTCTTTAATATTTCTATTGTTTAATTTGTCGATTTTTCTACAATATTGTCACTTCTCTAGTTAAGCTTGATGTATTGTCTGCATTGTCTGTTACAGTTACTGTAACTTCATACTTTGTTTGTGTTTTTAAATTATTAAATCTATATGATTTTTCTTTAATTTCTCCTGACGTAGTTACATTCGTTCCTTCTTTTGCCGTGTATTCTATTTTTGCTATTCCGCTTTCTTCCTCAACAACATCAACATTTACTGTAACCGTGTTTGTTCCTAGTTTGGTAAATGTTATGTTATTTATTTTTGGAGCAGTCACATCTGTTTGAGATTGTACACCATCTTCTATTGTTGTTTCTTGATTTTTTAAATCTTCTATTTGTTGCAAGCCTTCTTGTTTTGCCTGTTCTATATTGGATTGCGTATCTCTCGCCTCTTTTATTAGTCCTCTATTTCCTATTGAAGCGTTTATTGTTATTCCTGCTAATATTGTTGTAACGACAATCATTACTACTAGCGCGATTAGTGTTATTCCTTTTTCATTTTTTAACATGCTTTTTCCTCCTGTGTTTTTTGATTTTTAGTTTCATTTGTCCATATTTATTGTTTCCGCTTTTTGTGATTTCATTATAAAACATTTTATTCCATCTTGCAACTATTATTTGATTTTTATTAAATTTGCAGATTGTATTTGTTAACTATAAAGGAGTTTGAAAGTGTATTTTTCCTTTCAAACTCCTTTGTTTTTTATTTTGCCATTCTTGCTTCTTCTATATCTTTATCCGTCGCATTGGCATACTTCTTTATTAGCTCAATCTTTAAGTTATCTTTTAGCATTCTCTTTATTACTCTTATTTGAGTTTTCTTTGCTCCGTTTCTTTTCTCCTTCAATACTTCCAGCTGCTCTGCCTTTTTCAACACCCTCGTAGTAATAATCAACTAATGCTTGTCCAAGTCTCATACCTTTTCCCTCCTCATTTTTATTTATATTCTCTAGCATTTCTTTTGCTAGTTTTGGATTTATTTCACCTATTATATTTGTTATGTATACGCTAATTATTTCTCGCTCTTCCTTCGTAAAGTTACATTTTTCAATTTGTTTTATTCCTTTTTCTAAGTGATTGCTATTCTTTTCCATCAATAGCACTTTAGGTAATGCTCCTTTTGCCTTTATTAAATCGTCATCACTATATGTATTTATATCTATAAGTTTATAGCTTCCTATTGATGGCAAATTAATGTCTGCTAATTTTACTTGTACATCTTCTAATGATTGTGGTATCTTCCATTTTCCTTTTCCTGTATACAAGACTATTGGTATTACTGTTGGAAACTCTTCTCTCTTTTCTTTTTTCATTAAATCTAATGCACTTCTTATTATTTCTAGACTATATTCTATCATTCTTACTGCCATCATTTTATCTTGCTTACTCTGGTGTTCTATTAAATAATATATTCCCTTATTTTTTAAGTCTTTGTAAACAATATCTGATTCCCTATTTTTGTACGCTTTTGTTACAAAGCTACTTTTATATTGCTCTATTTGGTTTGCTTTTACAAAGTCTGTTTTTAGTGCTAGATTTATTAGATTTGCTGCCTCTTGTGAATTTGAAAGCATTAGCCTCACTGTTTTATCATGTGGATGGTTTATTTTATCATATGTTTCATTCTCTTCATTTAATTGGTGTTTCTCCAATTTTTGTTGATCTCTTTTTCTTCTGTATTCTTTCTCATATTTTATTAAATGTTCTTTTACTGCTGGGACTGGTTCGTTTTCTATAATTTCATCTATTATCGCATCAATTTCTTCTTGAGAAAGATATTTTCCTTCTTCATTATTTTTCTCCATAACTCTCCCTTCTTATTTTACCAAATATCGAATCACTTTTCAACCTATTGGTAAAACTTTTTTGTTTTTTATTTTCTTATTTTTTAATTTTTTCTGGAATTTTTTAGATTTAATTTAGTTTCTTGAAAGTGCAATAGTTATGAATCGAAATCTCAAATATAAAATTTTCTTTTAACTTTTTATCCCCATTCATAATATTGCACTTTTTTATCTTTAGATTAAACAGTATAAGAACTAATTTGTTAACAAGACAATTATACCCTGAAAGTAGCTACTTGTCCAGCAAAATCGTACGTCAAAGTTCGACAACAGTATGCTCTTTTTGCTAGTTTTTGTAACTTTTTATTTTTATGAATCGAAAAATAAATAGAAACAGCAAAAGTCAAGAAGTTTCAAGTTCTTCTTTACTTTTGCTGTTTATGTTTTACATTTCATTTTTTTGATTAGCTTTTATAAGTTTGGACCAGTTTTTCCACCTGATTCAGTTCCGTGGTTTCCTGCTTCCCCAGTTGATGAGTTACCACTTGCAACTTGTGGATTGCTATTAGAGTACGCTGACCAATCCTCTTCTTGTCCATCTATTTTGTGCAAATCTTCTACAGTGATATTAGATTCTAGATAAACTACGGGGCGAACGCCAAAGCTATCAGCAAGCCAGTAACCGTGCGAGGCGAATAAGCCGAAGCCAGCGATGACACTGCCGTCACAGACACCGCCAGGGCCAAAGCGCGCATCGCCAGAGCCAGCGTAAACTGCAGGCGAAGCCAGCCAGTAAGACTTTGCGAAGTTTGCATCACTTGTTGTTCCATTAAATAATATTGTTTTTAAGGTATCCTCTATTGTTAGGTTGCCCCATTGGTACCCATATGCTGTTGCTGAATCTGTTTTTGTTCCTGCCGTTGCATTTGTTTTACTATTTATATAGCTTTCTGGGGTATAATCTTTTGCTGTATATGTATATTGGTTTCCTAATACTCTTTTATCTATATTTGTATTTGGGTCAGAATTTGCATATACTGTTTTATTTTTATAATCTACTGTTACTCCTATTAATCTATTTATCTCTTCTGCTGTTAGACTTTCTGCTTTTCCTAAACTTGTACTATATATTCCACTTACATTATTTAATATTTGTTTACAATTTACATAGCCATATGCACCTTTTAATATCAAATATGGAGATTTCTCCCAATTCTCTGCTGTATCATCAGTTTTCATTTCCTTTTTTATTGGACTTTGTGAGATTAACATTAGTTTCTCTCCTGTACTATCTAACCCTAGTACTTGCCAATATGTGTTTTTGGTTGCTGTATATTTTTGGTCTGCCCAACCATTTTCATTTGTTGCTGTTGTATATGTTTTACTTTCGTCTACATAGTCGTTGTAGTTTAAGTAGTCTCCTACTTTTATTTCATTGTCTTTAAATGCTTGCACTAATGTTTTTGCATCTGATGGAAATACTATTGTTTCTTTTCCTACTTGTAATTTCTTTGTGTCTTTTATTGTTGCAATATCTTCATCACTTATCAATCCTCTTGTTTTTAGTCTTGCTAAGAAGTCGTCCATACTTTCGTGTGAGCCCGCTCCATTGTCTGCTGCAAATTTATCTGCTTTCCACAATGTTATTTCTTCTTTTATTGCTCCTGCTCTGTTTGCATTTCTTGCATCTTTTGATTTTGTGATGATTCCGTTTTCATCTAGTAATAAACTTATTGTTACTCCTGCTAGTATTAAAAGTACAACTATTGTTACTACTAATGCGATTAGGGTTATTCCTTTTTCGTTTTTTAACATGATTCTTCCTCCTACGTTTTTTGATTTTTAGTTTCATTTGTCCATATTTATTGTTCTCGTTTTTTGTGATTTTATTATAAAACATTTTGTTCTATCTTTCAACCACTATTTGATTTTTTTATTAAATATGTTATTTAATTAAAAATCTTAGAAGAGCAATCCATTTGCCTTCTAAGATTTTCGCGTTTTCCACTATTTCATAGTCCTATAATTCTTTGTTTTAACCTATTGACTTTTTCCTTACAGTTATGCTATATATAAGATTAGTTAGTTTTAATTGAATAACATATTCAATTAAAAAATTTATTAAAATAAAAAGACTCTAACTTTTCAGCTTCTCGTCTGTAAGTTAGAGTCTTAAATTTTATAGTTTATTTTTGTCTTATTTCTCCAATTTTTGATAACCTATCTACTATTTTTTCTAGAACATCGTTTATTTCTTGATTTGTTAGCGTTCTATCATTTGCACCAAATGTTAATGCAAATGCCAGACTTTTTTTACCTTCCTCTATTCCTTTTCCTGCATATAAATCAAATACTTCACTGTTTAATAGTAATGAACCTGCTGCTTTTTTGATTTGTGTTGCTATTTCACTTGATTGTACTTTATTGTCTACTATTATTGATAAATCCTTTTTTACAGTTGGGAATTTTGAAATTTCTTTATATTTCATTTTTCCTGTTTTCTTTGCTAATAATTTATCTAAGTTGATTTCTAGTACATACACTGGTTCTTTTTCAAATTTTGGATTTAGCTTTCCTATTATTCCTATTGTGTCATTATTTACTGTTATAAAAGCTGATTCTCCCGGATGAAGTTCTGCTGGTAAATTTTCATTTACTACAAAACTGTATCTTCCTTCATAACCTAAGAAATATAATAATTCTTCTGCTATTCCTTTTATGATGTAGAAGTCTACTTGCTTTCTAGTATTTATTCCATAATAGAAATCTCCTGTCATTAAACAAGCTAGTTTATTTTCTTCTTTATATTCTTCTTGTTTTTTATAGAATGTCTTTCCTATTTCAAACACAGACACGTTTTTGTTATAATGTGTTACATTATATTGATATATTTTGTATAGCGATGATAATATTGAGCATCTCAAGGTACTTCTATCTTCTGTAAGTGGTGCTAACAATTTTATTGCTTCTACTGAGCTGTCATTTGTAAACGTTTTTGCTTCTTGTTCATTTACAAGTACATATGATAATGTTTCGTTTAGTCCCAAATCCATCATTTTGTGTCTAATTTCTCTTGTTGTTTTGTCGTAGCTTCCTTTTTTTATCGGAGCAACTTGAACTTTTGCCTCTATTTTGTCTACACCATATATACGTCCAACTTCTTCTATTAGGTCTTCTTTTATAGAAATATCTAGTCTTCTTCTTGGAACTGATACTGTTATTTTTTCTCCATTTTCCTCTGTTTTGAATCCTAATCTTCTAAATATGTCTAATATTTCTTTTTCTTCTATTTGTGCTCCTAATAGTTTGTTGATATTTTGACATGTTATTTCTATTTTTCTGTCTGCCATGTCTTCTTTGTTATATTCTAATGTTCCTTTTAGAGGCTCACCTTCTGCATATTCCTCTAATAGTTTTACAGCTCTCTCTATTGCCATATATGTTCTATTTGGATCTAATCCTTTTTCAAATCTATTGCTTGCTTCACTTCTTAATATTTTTTGAGAAGTTTTTCTTACTCTTGCTGGATTGAATATTGCTGATTCTATAATTACATTTTTTGTATTTTCTGTAATTTCTGTATCTAATCCACCCATTACTCCTGCTAATCCAATCACTTCTTTTCCGTTTGATATTACTATATCGTCTGTTGATAAAGTTCTTTCATTTCCATCTAATGTTGTAAGTTTTTCATCTTGTTTTGCCATTCTTACTTCTAGACAATTTTGTAATTTGTCCGCATCATAAAAATGCAATGGTTGACCTAGCTCTAGCATTATGTAGTTACTAATATCTACTACATTGTTGATTGGTCTTATTCCACATGCTATTAGTCTATTTTTTATAAATGTTGGGCTTTCTTTGATTTGTACGTTTTCCACTTTTTTAACTAATAGAACTGAACAATTATCAGTATCAACCTTTATCTTGAATTCATCTTTTATATCTTTGCTTTTTTCTCCATGTGTTAAATCTACATCTTTTACTTTTTTGTCATAGATTGCTCCTATTTCGTATGCCATTCCTAACATACTTAGCAAGTCGCCTCTATCTGGAGTTAAGTCAAAGTCTATTACTTCATCGTCTAATTGCATGTATTTTACTGGATCACCACCGACAGGTGCGTCTTGTGGCAACTCATGAATTCCATCTTTGTCTTCTACTTTTAGAAATTTATTATCTATTCCTATTTCTGAAAGAGCACAAAGCATTCCATTCGACTCCTGTCCTCTTATCACTCCTGCTTTTATTGATTTTTCTGGAAGTTCTGCCCCTGGAAGAGCAACTATTACTTTAAGTCCTTTTCTTACATTTGGAGCTCCACATACAATTTGCGTTGTTTTGCTTCCAATATTTACTTGGCAAACATGTAAATGGTCTGAATCAGGATGCATTTTGCATTCTAATACTTCGCCTATTACTAGGTTTGTAGCATTTATTAGTTTTGTTGCAGAATCATATTCATTTCCTGCTTTTGTCATGTCTTCTGCCAATGTTTTTAAATCTACATCTATGTCTACATAGTCTTTTAAAAATTTTGTACTTACTATCATTACTTTCCCTCCTTAGTCTTTGCGGTCAAATTGAGATAAAAATCTTACATCATTTGTGTAAAGTAATCTCATATCTGTTATTCCATATTTAAACATTGCTAATCTGTCAAGTCCTGTTCCAAAAGCAAATCCGCTGTATACATCTGGGTCATATCCATTCATTTTTAGAACATTCGGATGAACCATTCCTGAGCCTAATAGTTCTATCCAGCCTGTTTGCTTACATAAATTGCATCCTTTTCCTCCACATTTGAAGCATGTTGCATCTACTTCATAAGATGGCTCTGTAAATGGGAAGTAACTTGGTCTAAATCTTAGTTGTGTTTTTTCTCCTAATAATCTTTTTACAAATACTTCTAATGTTCCTTTTAAGTTTGCAAACGATATATCTTTGTCTACTACTAGACCTTCTACTTGATTGAATTGATGTGAATGTGTTGCATCATCTTCTTTTCTGTAAGTTTTTCCTGGGCAAATCATTCTTATTGGTGTTTTTTCTGTATTTGCCATCATTGTTCTAGCCTGAACTGAAGATGTTTGTGTTCTTAATAAATACTCAGTTGTTATATAAAAGCTATCTTGCATATCTCTTGCTGGATGGTCTTTTGGTAGGTTTAGCCTTTTAAAACAATATTCATCTGTTTCTAGCTCCGGTCCTGTTACAACATCATATCCCATAGATACAAATAAATCTTCAACATCTTCTATTATTCTGTTTAGCGGATGTATGCTTCCTCTTTTTATTCTTGTTGCTGGAAGTGTTATATCTATTTTTTCTGCTTCTACCTTTCTTTTTAGCTCTGCCTCTTCAAATTCTTTTTCTTTGCTGTCTATCATTTCTTCAATTTCTGTTCTTACTTTGTTTACTAGTTCTCCTACTACTGGTCTTTGCTCTGCTGCAATTTGCCCCATTCCTCTTAATATTTCTGTTAGTTCACTCTTTTTTCCAAGAACTTTTGCTTTTAGCTCTTTTAGCTCTTGTGAAGTTGTAATTTGCTCTACTTTTTCTTTTGTCATCTTACTGATTTCTTCAAGTCTTTCTTTCATGTTCATATTCTCCTTTCAATCAAAAAAACCACTCGCCTATTATATTATAGGACGAATGGTTTTATATCCGTGGTACCACCTAATTTCATTAATTCTAGAATTAACCTCATTATAGCTGTAACGCAGCTTCTGCGTTCTTTTCTAATCTGCTATATACATTTCAAAAAGAAACCTCCAAAGTGAAATTTCTGTAATTTATATATGATTGGCTTTCAGCTTACAGCCTTTCTCTCTTTGATATATTTTGTAATTACATACTTTGCTTTTTCAATGGCTTTATATATTATGTATAGTATTTTATCACACTATTTTTAGTTTTTCAAGCTATTTTACATATTTTCTTGAATTGTTGATATTTACGAATTCTCTTATTAATTCTTCTTTTGTATAAATTTGTTTTTCTCCCGTTTTGCTATTTTCTACTTCAAATTTTCCTTCTTCTTGTTTGTCTCCAATTACAAGCATATAAGGTGTTCCGAGCATTAAGCAATCTTTTATCTTTGCGCCTAACATTCCTTGTGTTCTGTCATCTAATATTACTGGCACATTTGCTTCCATTAATTCGTTGTACAAGTTTTGAGCAATCTCTCTTTTCTCTTCCTTTGGAATTATTTGTAGCAAATATGGTGCAACACTAACTGGTAATGAAATTCCTTTTGCTTCTCCATTTTTTCCTGTTACAACATTTTCTTCATATATTGTTGCAACTGTTCTACTTACACCAATTCCATAGCATCCCATATATAATAGTTGTTCATTTCCTTCTTGGTCTATGTATTTTGCATTCATTGATTCTGTGTATTTTGTTCCTAATTGGAAAATATGTCCTAATTCTATTGATTTTTTAGCTTCTACATTATTTTTATCTTTTATTCCATATTTTTCTCTTAGATATTCATCAGCATCTTCTCTTTCTAGTATTTCTGTATTAAATGCTATTCCTGTTTCTTTGTCCACTAATATTGTATCTTCTCCGATTGGCGACTCTAGCATAAA
>ENA-OUPQ01000614-OUPQ01000614.1-human-gut-metagenome-genome-assembly--contig:-NODE-614-length-12386-cov-3.85411_pt1 | contig 12386 bp, 8 predicted proteins | sample MGYA00237946_ERZ548807 | MGnify/ENA primary metagenome ERZ548807 (study PRJEB26490, sample SAMN05194714) | human gut metagenome | biome: terrestrial biome; feature: human-associated habitat; material...
GGAATGCCCTGCATCTCCTCCGCCGTCGGCGCGGCGGTACCGATGACCATGCCGCGGTAGATCTGCATCGAGTCGCAGGAGACGACCTCGCCGCCGAGCATTTTCGCAAGCTCGACGCCGAGCCACGTTTTGCCGCAGCCCGTCGGGCCGACGACGCATACGAGTTTCATCTTCTTCCTCCTGCGCTCACGCGCGCTTAAACATTTTTTCAAGCTCATATTTTGTGAGCTTCGCCTTCACGGGCCGCCCGTGGGGGCAGAACTGCACCTCGCCGCTCTGCACCTTGTCGACGAGCACGCGCAGCTCGCTTAAATCGCTCTTCCATCCACCCTTGATGGCCGCCTTGCAGGCCATCGTGTGCAGCAGCGCGTCGCGCGCCGCGGCGGGGTCGACGGTGTGGGCGGTGACGAGCTTGTCGGCGAGCTCTTCGAGCGCGGGGATGGCGTCGCCGCTGTCGATATCGGCGGGGATGGCGCGCAGAATGAGGCTCCCGCCGCCGAACTCCTCGCACTCAAAGCCGAACTCGCGCAGAAGCTCCAAATTCGCCGCAAGCGCGCTGTATTCCTCGGCGGCGAACTCCGCCACGAGGGGAGCGAGCAGGGCCTGACACATCAGTGGCTCCTGGTTGGCCTTCATGCGGTCGAAATTCACGCGCTCGTGCGCGGCGTGCTTGTCAATGAGCCAGACGTTTTTATCCTCGTCCTCGCAGACGATGTAGGTGTCGAGCACCTCGCCCGCGATGCGCCACGGCGCGGCGGACGGGGGAACGAACGTCGTCTGCTCGATCTCGGGCTCTTCCTGCTTCGCAGGGGCAAACACGGGGACGGCGGGCGCTTCCGGCTCGGGCTCTGCCGCAGTCTCCGCCGCCGGTCCGATGATCGGGCCGGTCACGACGGGGCGGGCGTCTTCCTCCGGCATCGGCAGCGTGACGACCTCGTCGTCATGGTTTTCCACAGAATGGACAGACTTTTCCACAGGCTGTGACTGCTGTGCTGACAGTACTGGCGCGGACGCGGGCGTTTCATGGCGCACATAGTCGGAAAGCGCCGCTTTGCCGCCGCTCTGCGTGTCGATGGCGGGCACTCTCGTCTGCCACTGCGGGGCGGGCGAGGGCTTCACCGGCGCGCTTTGCGGCGCGGATACGGGACGCGCACCGGCAGGCGTATAAGCAGGCTTTTCCGCCGTCTTCCGGCTCTCGCGGTACTGCTGCGAGGTCATGTTGGCGAAGAAATCTCCGCGCGGATTCTGTACTTGAGACGCGGGCTTTGGCTGGGGGCGCTCGGCCTCTTCGCGCTTGTCGAGCGCGGCCATGACCGCGTGGTAAACGAGATCAAACACGCGCTTTTCGCCCACGAACTTCACGATGGTCTTGGCAGGGTGGACGTTCACATCCACCATGTCGCGCGGCAGCTCGACGAGCAGCACGCAGCCGGGGAACTTGCCCTTCATCATGCGGTTGGAGTACGCTTCTTCGAGCGCGGCGGTGAGAAGCTGGGATTTGACGAGCCGCCCGTTGACGAAAAACGTCTGCATGCCGCGCGTGCCGCGCGAGGCGATGGGCGAGGTCACAAAGCCCGTGACGCCCATGTCGCCGTCCGCGCCCTTGACCTCAAGGAGCGAGAGCGTGAACTCACGCCCGAGAGAGGCGTAAATGGCGGAGCGCAGCGCGCCGTCGCCGGGGGTCAAAAGCGTCTGCGTGCCGTCCTTGATGAGCTTGAACGACACCTCCGGATGCGAGAGCGCAAGGTGGGCGACAAGGCCCGCGATGGCCGTGGCCTCCGCGCTGTCGCGCTTCATAAACTTTAAGCGCGCGGGCGTGTTGTAGAAGAGGTCGCGCACGATGATGCTCGTGCCTTCGGGGCAGCCCGCATCCTCGACCGTGCCGGGGACGCCGCCCTCCAGGTGGAGCTTTGCTCCGCTGAGCGCGCCGCGCTCGCGCGAGAAAATGTCGAGCCGAGAAACGGAAGAGATCGCCGCGAGCGCCTCGCCGCGAAAGCCCAGCGTGCCGATGGCGGCCAAATCCTCCGCCGTGCGCAGCTTGCTCGTCGCGTGGCGCAGAAAAGCCGTCGGCAGCTCGCTTGGCGCGATGCCGCAGCCGTCATCGCTGACGCGAAGATAGGTCATGCCGCCGTTTTTCATCTCCACCGTCACGCTCTGCGCGCCGGCGTCAATGGCGTTTTCCAGCAGCTCCTTGACAACGCTCGCAGGGCGCTCGACCACCTCGCCCGCGGCGATGAGGTCGGCGACATGCGGCGATAATTGCTGAATATGGGGCATTGATTTCCTCCTTTTAGGAAGCGATGGTGAAAAGGGAAAGGGCATTGACGAGCATGTGGAGCAGGATCGACGTCCACAGCGTGCCCGAATGCTCATACGCCCAGGCGAACACAAGGCCGGGCACAAGGTATTGCAGCATCAAAATGAGATAGCCTAAGTCCCAGTTGGACACCGCCGCCGTCCACACGTGTAAAAACGCGAACAGCGCGCAGGAGAGGATATAGGCGAATATTCTGCTCTTTTCTTTGAGACACCCGAACACGAGGCCGCGGAAGAGCACCTCCTCCACAAACGGCGCGAGCAGCACGACGATCAGCGCCGTCATGCGCGGGGCGGAGGCCACCTGCGCGGCGATGGTCATGTCGTTTAAGTTCGTGCGGCTGTTAAAAAGCACGTTGCACACGCGGAACAAAAGTTCGTTCGCGCCGTAGAAAACGAGAAGGCCCAGCAGCATCGTCGAAAGCGAGCGGTTCAGGTCGTCTAAAAACCGGCCCGATGTGTGCGCCAGATACGAGTGGAACAGCAGCACCGTGACGGCGAAGAGCGTGTAGTAATAGAGCACATTGCGCAGGGAATCGTTGATGGTGGTGTCGAGCACGACCTCCAGAAGGTCGAATATTCTTGTTGCCAAAAGCGGCATCACCAGAAGATAGACCAGGAAGAAGATCGTTCCGGCGACGCGCTCGGTGCGGTTCATGCCGCCGGAGGCGGTTTTCTTTTTTGCCATGGGGAGACCTCTTTTCCGGGGAAATTACGAAAGCTTCTGCTTGAGCTCGTAGAGGAGCTGCATCGCCTCGATGGGGGACATCGTGTCCGGCTGGGCGCGGCGGATGGCCGCGAGCACCTCAGCCTCGCCGATCGCGTCGAGACTGACCTGCTCGGTCTCCTCGCGGGGCTTTGCCTGATACGCGCCGCCCTGCTCCAGCTCTTTTAAGATGACGTTCGCGCGCTTGACGACCTCGTTGGGTAGGCCCGCTAACTTTGCGACCTCGATGCCGTAGCTGCGGTCTGCCCCGCCGGGGACGATCTTGCGCAGGAAGATGAGCTCGTCGCCGCGCTTTTTGATGGAAATGCTGTAATTCTTCACGCCGGGGAGCACGCCCTCAAGCTCCGTGAGCTCGTGATAGTGCGTGGCGAACAGCGTCTTGGCACCTAAGCGTTTCGGGTCGGCGCAGAATTCGAGCACCGCGCGGGCGATGCTCATGCCGTCGAACGTCGACGTACCGCGGCCGATCTCGTCGAGAATGAGCAGCGAGCGTGGCGTCGCCTGATGCAAAATCTCGCTCACCTCGGTCATCTCGACCATGAAGGTCGACTGGCCGCCGGCGAGGTCGTCGCTCGCGCCGATACGCGTGAAGATGCGGTCGACCACGCCGATGCGCGCGCTCTTGGCGGGCACGAACGAGCCGATCTGCGCCATGAGCGTGATGAGCGCGACCTGACGCATGTAGGTCGACTTACCGGCCATGTTGGGGCCGGTGATGATGGCGGCGCGGTCCTCGCGCTCGCCCATATAGGTGTCGTTCGGGACGAAGAGCGCGTCCTTGAGCACGCGCTCGACGACGGGGTGGCGGCCGTCGTGAATTTCGATGACGCCGCTGTCGTCCACGCTCGGACGGCAATAGTTGTTGTTCACCGCGACGGACGCGAGCGAGCAGAGCGTGTCGAGCTCGGCGATGAGCCCCGCCGCGCGCTGAATGCGCACGCTCTCAGCGGTGACGGATTCGCGCAGGGCGGTGAAAATTTCAAATTCGAGCGCCTTGTCGCGATCTCCCGCGGTCAGAATCTCCTGCTCAAGGTTTTTAAGTTCCTCGGTGATGTAGCGCTCGCCGTTCACGAGCGTCTGCTTGCGGATGTAAGTGTCGGGGACGAGGTCCTTGAACGAATTCGAGACCTCGATATAGTAGCCGAAGACCTTGTTGTAGCCGATCTTCAGCGTGCGGATGCCGGTCTTTTCCTTCTCGCGCGTCTCGATGTCGGCGAGAAGCCCCTTGCCGCCCGACAAAATCTCGTGCAGGCGGTCGACCTCGGCATTGTAGCCCTTGCGGATGAAGCCGCCCTCACGCACGGAAAACGGCGGCTCGTCGATGAGCGTGTCGCGGATGCTCTGCGCCACGTCGGTGAGCGTGTCGAGCTCGTTGTCTAACTCATGCAGCCTGCCCGTCGTGAACGCCGTAAGCTGGGCTTTGACCTCCGTGATGCGCTCGATGGAGTTGCGCAGCGACGCAAAGTCGCGCCCGCCCGCCGTGCCGTAGGCAATGCGGCCGATGAGGCGCTCCATGTCGCTGATGCCGGAGAGCGATAGAATCAGCTCTTCGCGCGCGACGGTGTTCTTCGTCAGCGCCTCGACCGCGCCGAGGCGGCGCTCGATGGCCGCAACATCGCGCAGCGGGCGCGTCAGCCACGCGCGCAGATTGCGCGCGCCCATGGCGGTCTTCGTCTTGTCGAGCACCCAGAGGAGGCTCCCGCGCTTTTCCTTGGCGCGGATGGTCTCGGTCAGCTCCAGATTGCGCCGCGCGGAGAGGTCAAGCTCCATGAAGCGGCCCTGCTCGTAGTATTCTAAATCCTTGATGTAGGAAAGATCGGTCTTCTGCGTCTCGTGCAGATACGAGAGCAGCGCGCCCAGCGCGAGCGACGCCGCGGGGTTGTTGCGCGGAAGGCTTGCAAAGCGCTCCTCGCCAAACTGCGCGCGGATGGCTTTTTCGCACGCTTTGAGCTCAAAGCGGTTCTCGCCGCGCTCGACCGCGCAGGACAGCTTATCGCGAAGGTATTCGACCAGCTCACCGTTGTCGTAAGCACCCGCGCTCAGCACCGCCTCGGCGGGGGAGAAACGGGATAACTCGTTATACAGGTGTTCTGCGCGGTCGTCGCCCGAAAAGGCGGTCACGTGCGTGTGGCCGGTCGTCATGTCGCAGAAGGCCGCGCCGGCGTTCTGCCCGTCCAAAAAGATGCCGCAGAGGAAGTTGCCGCGCCGGTCGTCGAGGCATGCGCTGTCGATGACCGTGCCGGGCGTGATGACGCGGATGATATCGCGCTTGACAAGGCCCTTGGCGAGCGCAGGGTCCTCGGTCTGCTCGCAGATGGCGACCTTGTAGCCCTTGGCGATCAGGCGCGCGATGTAGGCGTCGCTCGAATGATAGGGAATGCCGCACATCGGCGTCTGATCCTCCGCCGCCTTGCCGCGGTCGCGGGTCGTCAGCGTCAAATCGAGCTCGCGCGAGGCGAGCTGAGCATCCTCGTTGAACATCTCGTAGAAGTCGCCCAAGCGGAAAAAGAGGATCGAATCCTTATTCTGTTCCTTGATCTCCAAATACTGCTTCATCATCGGCGTGATCTCGGCCATGATTCGTCCTCGCTTTCTTTCTCTCTAAAATCTAAAATTTACACGGTAAAGTCGGAGCCCGCGGGCATTTCGCCGAGGCGGTCGCCGAGCTTACGTTTCAATCTTTCATAGGCTTCCTTGCCCGTGCAGTGGCCCGTGAAGTAGTGCGCGACCTTGTCGCCGCGCAGCTTTTCGCCCACGGCGTCGACCAGCTCGTCCGGCTCGCTCTTGCCGAGCGAGGGGTTATAGAGGTGGAAGCCCGCAAACACCGCGTCGGGCGCTCTGCCGAGCACGTCCTCGGCGCTTTTCAGGATATTCACGATGCCGCAGTGCGCGCAGCCCGCGAACAGCGCGGTCTTGCCGTTTTCCGTGACCAATAGATCCTGCTCGTGGCGGAACGTGTCGCGCGGATAGTCCTCACCGATCTTCTCGCGCAGCGTGTCGTTCGCGCCGCTCCACAGCTCGCGGCCCGGAACGGTGGAGAAAACCGTCAGTTCTTCGTCAAGCTTCTGCACGCCATCGCAGAGAACGAAGCGGTCATCGTAATTCTTGAGCACCGCGTCCATGCCGATGTAGGCGCACTTGCTGGGCGTGACGACGTAGTACTGGCCCCAGACGGCCTTCTGCATATAGACCTTGGCGCGGTCGTTCAGCTTCAAGAACGCTTCGAGGCCGCCGCAGTGGTCGTTGTGCGCGTGGGACAAAAAGGCGATGTCGACCTGCGTCAAATCGACGCCGAGCGCCTTGGCATTGTCGATAAACTGCGCGTCGGGTCCCATGTCGAAAAGAATTTTGTGCTTGTCGGTCTCAATATACATCGACAGGCCGTGCGCGCAGGCGACGGTGTCTCTGCACGTGCTGTTTTCCATCAAAATGACGACTTTCATCAAAAAGCCCCCTTTTCTTTATTCCTCTACCGCTTCGCCGTAGAGCGCCCAGGTGTTGCTGTCGGTGATCTTCGCTTTGGCAAATGTGCCGATCAGGGCTCTTTCGCCCTTCATGCGCACGAGGCGGTTGCCCTCCGTGCGCGCGGCGAGGGGGAAGGCCTCGTCATCGCTCTCGCCGTCGACCAGCACCTTGACCGTCCTGCCGATGTAGGCTGCGTGCTTTTTCGCGCTGATGGCGTTCTGCGCGTCGACGAGCTTTTCAAACCAGACCTGCTTTTCCTCGCGCGAGACGGGGTCGTCCATCTTCGCCGCCGGCGTGCCGGGACGCGGGGAGAAAATAAAGGTGAAGAGCGCGTCGAACTGCGTCTTTTCTACAAGATCGACAGTCTGCATCGCTTCGTCCTCGGTCTCTCCCGGGAAGCCGATGATGACGTCGCTCGTGAGCACCATGCCTGGCATGACGCTTCGCGCGTAGGCGATCATTTCCTCGTACTTTGCGCGCGTATAGGGGCGGTTCATCGCCTTCAGAACGCGGTCGCACCCGGACTGGACGGGGAGGTGGAGCTGCTTTGCAACGTGCTCGCAGCGTGCCATCGTGTCGAAAAGTTTGTTGGTCGCGTCCTTCGGCTGGCTCGACATAAAGCGGAGCCAATAGTCGCCGGGAATGGCGTTGATGGCGGCGAGCAGGTCTGCAAAGTCGTAATCGGTGCCCAAGTCCTTGCCGTAGCTGTTCACGTTCTGGCCGAGGAGGGTGATCTCCTTGTAGCCCTCGGCGATGAGGCCGCGGCATTCCTCGATGATCTTCTCCGGCTCGCGGCTGCGCTCGCGGCCGCGGACGTAGGGCACGATGCAGTACGAGCAGAAGTTATTGCACCCGTACATGATGCTCACCCACGCGCGCACGCCGCCCTCGCGCACGATGGGGAGATCCTCGGCGATGCGGCCGTGCTCGTTCTCGATGGAGAAAACGCGCTTATTCTTCGTGTATACCTCGTGCAGCAGCTCGGGAAGGCGCCATTCGGCCTGGGGGCCGAGCACAAGGTCGACGTGATGGTAGGAATTTTTTACCTTGTCGGCCACGACCTTCTGCTGCGCCATGCAGCCGCAGAGGCAGATGATCTGATCGGGCTTTGCGGCCTTCGTGTGGCTGAGGCGGCCCAAGTGGCCGTAAACGCGCTTTTCCGCGTGCTCGCGGATGGCGCAGGTGTTGAGCAGGATGACGTCGGCCTGATTTTCGTCGCGCGTGAGCTCGTAGCCCATCTCGCGCAGCATGCCCATGAGCACCTCGCCGTCTGCCACGTTCTGCTGGCAGCCGAACGTGTCGACCAGCGCGAGCGGCGTGCGGGTGCGGCGGTCGTTCATCTCGCGCATCTTGCGCGTAAATTCCTTCTGACGCGCGAGCTCCTGCTCGCTGACGATGACTTCTTTGCGTTCCAAGGGATGTTTCCTCCCGAATCTCGATAGTTTAGCAATATAGTATATCATGTTCGCGAGAACGTGGCAAGGCCGCGCGCAGCTTTCCGGTGCGAAAAAATCCACAGCTTTCGCAATTCCGGTGACTTTTCCGCACCCATATGGTATGCTATGGAAAACCTGAACTCCAAAGGAGGGCTTTCCATGGCGGCGTTTTATCAGAAATTTCTGCGCAAGCATCTTGACTTATCGTCTCTCAGCGTGATGCGGCGGGAGGACAACGATCCCTATTTCTGCACGCCCAAGGGCGCTTCTATCTTCGGCTGGGCGGGCGTGGACGGCATCCACTTCTGCTTTGTCCGCGGTTTTGGCGAAACGGTCTTCGCCGTGAGCCCGATGAACGGTGGCAAGGACTGCGTGCACGTCATCGCGCGCGATTTCAGCGATTTTCTGCGCCTGCTGCTCGCGACCGGCGACAGCGCGGCGCTCGAGCAGGCGTGGCAGTGGGACGAGGCGCAATTCGACGCCTTCCTTTCCGAGAATCCGCCGACGGACGAGCAGAAGGCGGTGCTCTCGCAGATCACCACAGTCTTTTCCCTCACGCCGATGGAGCGGCCGTGGCAATACCTGCGCGAGCTGCAAGCGGAGTTCGATCTCAGCAAGCTCAAATTCACCGAGGACTTCTACGACCCCGAAATGAATCCCGACGCGCCCGAACAGAAAGCGGACTGGAAGGTCTACTTTGACGGCAGCTTTTGGGGCCACCACGGGCGCGAGCGCGCGGGCAGGGAAGTGCCTGTACAAAAGTGGTTTTTGTGGGCGGGGCGCGACTGGTTCGTGCCGTCGGTTTACGTTTGTTCAAAGGGCATTGTCGTTGATTTTTGTATGCGCACGGAGGCTTCCGCGCTGCGCGGCTTTATGGAAAAGTGGGGGATCGATCCCGAAAGCGACGAGTCCATCGACTTCTCGCGCGACGAACGCGAACAGATGGAGCGCGAGCACCCGCTCAGCCTCGGTTTTACCCCCAGCCTCACCTTGAACGGTGCGAAGCTCCGCCCGAGCCACGGCTGCGGCGTCATTTTCCTGCCGGAGCAGCCCGGCTTCTGCGCCGACGCAGAGCCCGCCATGGCGCACTACGGCCTTGACCGCGCGTATGGCTGGAGCATCCGCCGCGCGGCATTCCCGTTCGTCACGAAGCGCGCGCCGAAGCTCAAGTCGCTCGCCGTCACGATGACGGCGGACGAGGTGCGTGTCCCCGGCCCGCGCTTTCGCGCGAACAAGGCGGGCGATACGTTTGCCTTCTCCTACCGCGGCACGAAGTATCTTCTCACGGTGCACGAGGTCGAACCGCAGGAACTGCCGCGCGAGCGGATGAATCTCGACCCGCGGTTCGACTATCCGACGCACTTCACGGTCATGAGCTACACGCTCACGCCCGAGCCGCCGGAACACTCGATCTTCGTCGAGGACTGCGCCGAGGGCGACCGCCCGCGCCAGGTCAGACGTGAGACCGCTTTCTTTGCGCCCGAGGCGCAGAACGACTTCTGCTTCGGCATCATCGGCGGCGCGGACGGGCCGGTCGCCATCGTCGTGGGCGAAGCGGCGCAGGGGAAGCTCCACACCGCGTGCTCGTCGCTGCACTTTGAGATAGTCGACCACATCGACTGGCGCGTCGGCTTCCGCGAAACTCCGTGGGAAGCGGGGACGTTCGCGCTTATCTAACTACTTTTTCTGCGATCTCCGGTACTCCGTCGGCAGGACGCCGAAGGCCTTGTGGAATTCGGTGGAAAACTTGCTCTGGCTCTCGTAGCCGACGGCGCGCGCGACCTGTGCGACGTTCTCGTCGCCCTCGAGCAGCAGCTTTGCCGCGTGCTGCATGCGGTGCTCGCGAATGTGCGAGGCGAGCGAGCTGCCGTAGACGGACTTGAAGAGCGCCTTCATCGTCGAGGGGTTCATCAAAAAGCGGCGCGACAGCTCGTCGATCGTCACGCGGCTTGAAAGGTGCTGCGTCAGATAGTCGTGCACGGCACGGATGGTCTCGATCTGCTCACTCGTGCCGCCGCCCTCGTACACCTCGGCGTCGAGCGGGGGCAGGTGCGGCGCGCCGGTGGCGGCCTTGCTCTCCTCCTCGGGACAGGAAATCTCCATCGTGCGCTCGATCATGCGGTGCAATAGCTGCGCCTGCTCGCTGTCCGACGCGCGGTAGTAGACCTCCTTCCCCACGCGGCGCGAGACGAGAAGTCCGCTCTCACGCAGCTGCCTCAAATGGTGCGACACCGCGGGCGAGCTCATACCGACCATCGCGGAGAGGTCGATGACGCACTCCTCGCAGTGGCACAGCAGCCAGAAAATGCGCACGCGGCTGCTGTCGGAGAGCTGCTTGAACACGTCCGCCACGGTCTGGAAGCTGCCAATCGTCTCCACCGATTCCTGCAGCTCCCGCATCGTGCCCTCGTCGCTGTGCTGGTGGGGTAAATGCACTTCGCTCATCGTTGTTCCACCTTTCTTTTTGGGTCCTGCGGGCGCGTCCGTATCCCGTTTGGAAGTTTGTTTCGCCCGAACGGAAGAGACATGCGTGCAGCCCTTGACTTTTGCCTTTGCGGACATTATAGTACGGTCATCAAGATTAAACAAGCACTTAATCGTTAAATATTTTGTGCCGAAAAGGAGAAACATACCATGAAAAAGACCTATCAGATCGAAGTCGACTGCGCCAACTGCGCCAACCTTATGGAAGAAGCCACCAAGAAGACCGAGGGCGTTGCCGACGCTGTCGTGAACTTCATGACCCAGAAGATGACCGTCGAGTTCGCCGAGGGTCAGGACCCCAAGGCCGTGATGAAGGCCGTCCTCAAGAATTGCAAGAAGGTCGAGGACGACTGCGAGATCTATCTGTAAGAGAGCTTCTCCCTCTCACGCCCCGGACGAACGCACCGGGGCGCTTTCTTAGGCAAAATTCAAATTCTCCCCCTTCAAGGAGGTCATCTTTATGACGAAAAAGCAAAAAAAGATGCTTTACCGCATCCTGATCGCGGCGGTGCTGTTCCTCGCCGCGAAATTCATTCCCATGCCGATGCTCGTCTCCACCGCGCTCTACTTCGCCGCCTATGTCACCATCGGCTACGACATTCTGCGCAAGGCATGGAAGGGCATCTGCAACCATCAGGTGTTCGACGAAAACTTCCTGATGGCGGTCGCCACGATCGGCGCCATCGCGCTCGCCATCTATGAAAAGAGCGGCGACTATGCCGAGGCCGTGGCGGTCATGCTCTTCTACCAGATCGGTGAGCTGTTCCAGAGCTACGCCGTCGGCAAGTCCCGCCGCAACATCACGGCGCTGATGGACATCCGTCCCGACTACGCCAACATCGAGCGCGACGGCAAGCTCGAGCAGGTCGACCCCGACGACGTGGCCGTCGGCACGGTCATCACCGTCCAGCCGGGCGAGAAAATTCCTATCGACGGCGAGATCGTCGAGGGCGCGTCCACGCTCAACACCGCGGCGCTGACGGGCGAGAGCCTCCCGCGCGACGTGATGACCGGCGACGAGGTCATCAGCGGCTGCATCAACATGACGGGCGTTTTGAAGGTCAAGACCACGAAGGCCTTCGGCGAGTCTACGGTGTCCAAGATTTTGGAGCTGATGGAAAACTCCAGCTCGCACAAATCCCGCTCCGAAGCGTTCATCTCCCGGTTTGCCCGCGTCTATACTCCCGCCGTGTGCTACAGCGCGCTGGCGCTGGCCATTTTGCCCCCGGTCATCAATCTTTTGATGGGCAATGCCGCCTCGTGGGGCGTGTGGGTCTACCGCGCGCTCACGTTCCTTGTCATTTCGTGTCCCTGCGCGCTGGTCATCAGCATCCCGCTCAGCTTCTTCGCGGGCCTCGGCGGCGCAGGACACGAGGGCATTCTCATCAAGGGCTCGAATTACTTGGAGGCTCTGTCGAAAACCAAGATCGTCGTCTTCGACAAGACCGGCACGCTCACGCAGGGCGTGTTCGAGGTCACGGGCGTGCACCACAGCCCGATGGAGGACCGCAAGCTGCTTGAATACGCGGCACTCGCCGAGTGCGCATCCTCGCACCCCATCAGCAGGAGCTTGCAAAAGGCCTGCGGCGTGGAGCTTGACCGCTCCCGCGTGACGGACATCGAAGAGCGCAGCGGCCGCGGCGTGGTCGCGGCCGGGGACGGCCACAGCGTGGCCGCGGGCAACGGCAAGCTCATGGATGAGCTCGGCGTCAAGTGGCAGGAGTGCCGCAGCGTCGGCACGATCGTCCACATGGCGGTCGACGGCGAGTACGCCGGCCATATCGTGATCTCCGACGTGGTAAAGAGCGACGCGCGCGATGCCATCGCGGCCCTCAAGCGCGCGGGCGTGCAGAAGACCGTCATGCTCACGGGCGACATCAAGAAGGTCGCCGATCACGTGGCGCAGGAGCTCGGCGTCGACGAAGTGCACGCCGAGCTGCTCCCGGGCGAGAAGGTCG
>ENA-OUPQ01000615-OUPQ01000615.1-human-gut-metagenome-genome-assembly--contig:-NODE-615-length-12379-cov-3.11238_pt1 | contig 12379 bp, 10 predicted proteins | sample MGYA00237946_ERZ548807 | MGnify/ENA primary metagenome ERZ548807 (study PRJEB26490, sample SAMN05194714) | human gut metagenome | biome: terrestrial biome; feature: human-associated habitat; material...
TGCTCGGAGCGGGCGCGGGCGTAGTCGTTCAGCGCCGCGCACTCGGGACAGAGCACGCCCTTTGTGTGGTGATTGCAGTGGCAGTAGAGGGCGATCATCTGCGAGATCATCTTCTTTTCGCGCTCGCGCTTGGTTTCGATATCCTTCATCAGCTCATTCTCCCGTGCTCGACGGAGTAGACCGTGTCGGCGATGCGCATGGTCGACGCGCGGTGCGACACGAGCACGACGGTCTTGCCCGCGCACTGCTCGTGCAGCGATTTCAGGATGACCGCCTCGTTCAGGCTGTCGAGATTGCTCGTCGGCTCGTCAAGGAGCATCAGCGGCGCGTCGTGCAGAAACGCGCGGGCGAGTCCGAGGCGCTGGCGCTCGCCGCCCGAAAGCGTGTCGTAGCCCTGCGGCAGCGTCATGATGAAGTCGTGCACGGCGGCCTTTTTGCAGGCCGCGACGATCTCGTCGTCCGTCGCGTCGAGCTTTGCGATGCGGAGGTTATTTTTGATGCTGTCGCGGAAGAGATGCGTCTCCTGCGTGACGAAGCTCTCCATCTCGCGCAGATTCCCCGTGTTGATGCTGGAAACGTCCGTGCCTGACAGGCGGACGCGGCCCTTCTGCACATCCCAGAAGCGCATCAGGAGCTTTAAAAGCGTCGATTTTCCGCTGCCACTGCGGCCCACAATGCCGACGACGCTCCCCTCCGGGAAGCGGACGGAAACGTCGGAGAGAATGTCCTCCCCGCCGTAGGAGAACGTGACGTGCTCGGCCTCCGCGCCGGTAAATTCGACCTCTTTCTGTCCGCTGACCTCGTCGACCACGGGTTCTTCATCCAGAATGTCGAGCACGCGGTTGCCCGCGGCGAAGGTGTTTTGCAACGTCGCACCGAGATTTGCCAGCGCGACCGTGGGGCCGAACGACGAGAACAGCGCAAGGACCGCAATGAGCGCCCCGTCGAACGTCAGCTCTCCGCGCTGCACCAGCGCCGCGGAAGAAACCAGCATTGCAAGGTCGAAGAGCAAAATGGCCGTGTTCGTGATGCCCATGTTCTGGCCCGTGAGACGCTTGAGCTTGGCTTCCTCTTTGGATAGCGCATCGGTGCGCGCATCCATCTCGGCGCGGCGCTCTGCGCCTCGATCGTACTGAATGGTCTCGTTCAGGCCGCGCAGGCTGTCGAGCACGAAGGCCGACAGCGCGCCCGACTCCGTGCGGAATCGCATCCCCGTATCGCACGAGCGGCGGGACGTGATGAGCGGGATGACCACGCCGACGCAGACGTAAGCCGCGAGTGCCAGAAGGCCAAGCAACGCGTGATAATGCCCGATGAACAGACACATGATGAGCGTGAACAGCGCCGCGATGGCCGCGGGCGAGATCGTGTGCGCGTAGAAGACCTCGAGCAGCTCAATGTCCGACGTGATGACGGAGATGAGGTCGCCGCAGTCGCGGCCCTCGAGCTTCGCGGGGCAGAGACGGCGCAGTGCGCGGAAGACCTTGTCGCGGATCAGCGCAAGCAGCTTGAAGGCGATGAAGTGGTTGCAGGACTGCTCGGCGTAGCGGAAGATGCCGCGCACGAGCGCGAAGAGCAGCACACAGACGAACGTCGTCTTGAGCGCGACGGGCGTTGCGAAGCCGAGCAGGTCAAGCACGGCAAAGCCGCCGAAGATCGTGATGAACGCGGCGCAGAGGTGGCCGACAAGGCCCATCAAAATGGCGAGCACCATGTAGCCGCTCAGGGGCTTCACGAGTCTGATGAGCCGCGCCATGACGGTAAAACCGCTTCTCTTTTTCATTTTGCCGCCTCCTCTCCGTAGTGCTCCAACGCCTGCTGGGCCGACCACAGCGCGGCGTAAGCGCCGCCCTGCTTCAGCAGCGCATCGTGCGTGCCGTGCTGAACGATATTGCCGCGCTCCAGCACGTAAATTTCATCCGACGCTGTGACGTTCGCCAAACGGTGCGAGATCAGCAGCACCGTCTTCCGGCCCGCCAATGCGTGAATTTGCGCCATGATGTCGTTCTCGCTCTCAACGTCGATGTTCGACGTAGCCTCGTCGAAGATGTACACCGGACTGTCGTGCAGCAGCGCGCGGGCGAGCGCAAGGCGCTGGCGCTGACCGCCCGAAAGGTTCTCGCCGCGCTCGGAAAGTAAGGTGTCGAGCCCCGCTTCCCCTCTGAGAAAGTCCGCGAGATTGACCTGCGTGAGCGCGCTCCAGAGCTCATCATCGCTTGCACCAGGCTTGCCCATCAGCAAATTGTCGCGTACCGTACCCTTGAAGAGGTAGCTCTGGTGGCTGACGTAGGTGATGCGCCGCATCAGGCTCGCCTCCTCAATGTCGCGCAGCTCTGCGCCGCCGACGGTCATCGAGCCGGTGTAGCCCTTGTTTCTACCCATCAAAAGCGCGGAGATCGTCGACTTGCCGCAGCCCGACTCGCCGACGAGCGAGACAAATTTGCCCTGCGGGATCGTCAGATCGACGCCGTGCAGAATTTCGTGCTCCGGTTCGTAGGAAAAGCGCAGGCCGCGGCAGACAATGTCGCCCGCGGGACAGCTGACGCCGCCGTGTGCGGGCTCGGACAGGTCGAGCAGGCGGAAAATCTTATCGCTCGCGGCCATGCCGTTCATGGCAATATGGAAAAACGAGCCGAGCTGGCGCATGGGGATGAAAAAGTCCGCCGCCAGCAGGATGATGAGCAGCGCGCCCGCAAGGTCGAGCTTCCCCGCGCGCAGCTGCGTTGCGGCCATGATGACGCCGAGCGCCGCGCCGCCGTAGGCGATGAGGTCCATGATCGTGATGGAGTTGAGCTGCATCGTAAGAACCTTCATCGTGATCTTGCGGAACTTTTCGGCCTCGACGTTCATCTCATCATTTTTGAAGGCGTCGGCCTGATAGATTTTCAAGGTCGTCAAGCCCTGCAAATTTTCAAGAAACGTGTCGCCGAGCGCCGTGTACTGCCCCCAGTATTTCGAGAGCAGCTTCTTCGCCCATGTTTGCACCGCCGCGAGGGCGACGGGGATGAGCGGCACGCAGACGAGCAGCACGACCGCCGCCGGCACGCTCACGAAGCACAGCACGACAAAAAGCGTCAGCGGCGCGAGCATCGCGTAGAAAAACTGCGGCAGATACGCGCCGAAGTACGTTTCGAGCTGGTCGACGCCCTCGACCGCGACCTGCACGACCTCCGACGTTTTGACCTGCTCGGAATACGACGCGCCGAGGCACAGGAGCTTGTCATAGATTGCGCCGCGCAGCGTCTTCTTGACCGCCTTGGACGATAGATACCCCATGCGCGACGCGCCGACGGTACAGCCGTAGCGCACGGCGACAGCTGCAAGCGCGATCACGGCGGTCGTGACGATCTTACTCTGCGTCATGCTGCCCGCGAAGAGCGCGGCGAACAGCTCCGTCACGGCGCTCATCATCGCGATGTTCGCGCACAGCGAGCACCATTGCAGCGCGACGTTGCCCGCGATATATTTTTTGCTCTCCGGCACCGCGCCGATGAGCCGTTTGTTGATCATCATAAGAAAAACCCTGCCTTTCGGCGGTCGTTCAGTTAGAGAACGTGAACCGCCGGTCGAAAACGGCCGACGGACACATGGTTCAAGATACCATATCCGCCCCCATTCCGCAAGCAGAAAATGCAGGAAACACAAGTATACGAGAGGCAATATGCCTCTTTCGCCCCTTTCGGTTAAAAAAGAAAACCCGCGGCGATTTTTCTCTCAGGTTCAAGTCCCTTTACTCCGCCGGTTTTCCTACACAAAGCGCTTGTCTGCGCGCGCCACGGCTGGTACAATAGAGGCAATACAATATTCGGGCAGTGCTCGAGCAAAGACACAGGAGGTCGCCATGGTACTCTATTTCACCGGCACCGGCAACAGCCGCCACATCGCCGAGCGCATCGCACACGCGCTGAACGATACGCTCATCAGCCTGAATGACCGCATCAAATCAGGCGACATAACACCGCTCGCCGTCAATGGACGGCTCGTCCTCGTCATGCCGACCTACGCCTGGCGCATCCCGCGCATCGTGCGCGACCATCTGCTGCGAACAGAGCTGCGCGGCGCGAGGGAAACGTGGTTCGTCATGGACTGCGGCAGCGAGATCGGCAACGCCGCGAAGTACAACCGCGCGCTCTGCCGCGAAAAGGGCCTCGTCTACATGGGCACGGCGCAGATCGTCATGCCGGAGAATTTCATCGCCATGTTCAACGCGCCAACCGTCGAGGAGGCTCGCCGGATCGTCGCCAAAGCCGAGCCGTTCATCGACCGCGCGATCGCCGCGATCCGCGCAGGACACATATTTTCGCCGCCGCGCAAAAAACTCTACGACCGCATCGCGAGCAGCGCGGTGAACCCGGTTTTCTATCCGCTGTTTGTGAAGGCAAATCCCTTTACTGCAAGCGATGTCTGCATCGGCTGCGGCAAATGCGAAAAGCTCTGCCCGCTGAATAACATCACACTGCAAAACGCCCGTCCCGTCTGGGGAAGCAACTGCACACAGTGCATGGCCTGCATCTGCTATTGCCCGACAAGAGCCATCGAATATGGCAAGAAAAGCGTCGGCAAGCCGCGCTACCATTTTGAAGAATTGTAAAATAGTTTCACTTTACAGAAGTTCAGCAAGCAGAGCGCGTCTCTTACAAAAGTTTTTCTCTTTCGACATGGTCTTCCTATATAGGCAAAAACCTCGTGCTTTCTCAAAAATGTCATCCCTTTGCCGCGCATTTCGATCAGCGGCGATACCTCACAAAACTTATCAAAAGCCACGCGCCTAAGGGCGCGCGGCTTTTGATATTTACATAATATTACGTTCTGCTGCTTTCTGCTTTTTCTCCATCCTCCATTTGACAAAGGTGCACAGCGCGTTGACCAGCACCCAGCCGAGGCCTGTTGCCAGCGCGACGGCGGGGAGGCCCATTTTGCCGACCAGCAGCCACGAGAGGACGACTCGCAGCGCGATGTGGCTCGTCGCACCGAGGAACGGGACGCACACCTTCCCGATGCCGTTAAAATAGCCAGCGAATGTGTTGCCGGTGAAGCAGAGTGTGTAGAAAAGCGCCACGAGCTTCAGATAGTCGCGCGCATTCTCAAACGCCGCGCCGCTGCGCGTCCCGAGCATAAAGCCGACCGACGTGCTCGCGCTAACGTACATGATGAGCGGCACCGCAAGCCCCATCGCAAGCATCAGAAAAAGGCTGCTGCGAAACGATTCCTTCACGCGCTCTTCTTTCCCTGCTCCCCGATTCTGTGCCACGAGCACGGAGGTCGCAGCGCTGCCGCTGTCGCCAAACGAGTTGGCAAAGCCCTCGATGCGCGTCGTCGCCGTGTAGGCCGAGATCATGTCCGTGCCGCCGGTGTTGACCGCGCCCTGCACCAGGAGCTTTCCGATGTACAGGCTCAACTGGTGCAGCGCCGTGACGAAGCTGAAATGCGCCGTCTGCTTCAATAGCTCTCCATCCATACGGCAGTCCGCGCGGGCAAAAATGAGCTCCGGTGCCTTGCGCCGCAGGTAGAGGATGCACAGCACCGCCGAAATGGCCTGCGACGCCGCCGTCGCCCACGCCGCGCCCGCGATGCCCAACTGAGAGCGCGCAACAAAGCAGTAGTCGAGCGCGACATTGACCGTCACCGCCGCGGCGAGCACCATCAGCGCCGCGTTCGCCCGCCCGATGGCACGCAGCAGCGCGCCGTAGAGGTTGTAGAGAAACGCCGCGGGCAGGCTCGCCAAAATGATCGTCAGATACACCGAGACAAAGGTCTTGAGCTCGCTTGGCGTCTGGATGAGCCGCAGCAGCGGCGAGAGCAGCAAAAGCCGAGGCCGCTGCACGCGAGCGTCACCAGCAGCCCGCACGAGAACGAGAGCCAGTGCTCGCGGCGGAAGCGCTCGCGCTCGCCCGCACCGTAGAGCTGGGCGAAGATGACGGAAATGCCCGTGCACGCGCCTGTGATCATAAAGAGGAAAAGGTTCATCACCGAGCCCGCAACGCCGACAGCGGCGAACTCCAAATCGCCCGCAAAGCGCCCGAGGATAAAGGCGTCCACCATGTTGTAGAGCTGCTGCAAGATATTGCCCATGATGAGCGGTGCGGCCAGGCGCAGCAGATGCTGCGGGATGCTGCCGCTCGTTAGATCGTAAGAGCGTGCCATAGTTCCCCCCATTTCCAAGGATTTGACAACAGCATACACCCGCGCTACACCTTGCGTAAACCGATGATCCATCAAACCATCTTTGACAATTTCGCAAAGAAGAACGCCATGGAACTCGATCGCTACCGCGCGCTCGTCTGCGCCATTGAGACCGGAAGTCTGTCCGCCGCCGCGGAGGCGCTGCAATACACGCCCTCCGGCGTGAGCCGCATGGTCGCGGCGCTTGAGGAGGAGACGGGCGTTCCGCTCCTGCTGCGCGAGCACAGCGGCGTTCGCCCGACAAAGGAGTGCGAAAAGCTGCTGCCCGCCATCCGCGACCTACTGCACGCGGGCGAGAGCTGCGCCCAGCTCTCCGCGCAGCTGCGCGGGCTGGATGTCGGCACGGTTACCGTCGGCACGGCATACAGCGCGTTTTATTCGCCGCTCGCGCGCATCATATCGGATTTCCACGCGCGCTACGGCGGCATTCAGGTGCAGCTGCGCGGTGGGTACAGCACAGAGCTGATCACACAGCTCAACGCGCACCAACTCGATCTGTGCTTCATCTCCGCGCGCGAGGGTGGGCACGACTGGCTCCCCATCGGCTACGATGAGCTGACGGCCTGGGTTCCCGCTGCGCATCCGATGGCATGGCTGCCCGCGCTGCCGCTCACGGCGTTCGCCAAAGAGCCGTACATCGAGACCTATCCCGACAAGGACATCGACAACGCGCGCAGACCGCCGCTTCGGTTATGCGGCCATCCCGCTCGCCGTGCTGCTCGCCTTCTCTCGTCTTTATTTATATGTGCACTTTCCGAGCGACGTGTTCGCCGGCGCGGTGCTGGGGCTTGTGATCGGTGAGCTCGTCTCCCGTTATGCTTCAAAGCTCTTTCAAAAGCGCGGATAATGGTGCAACCCCCCTTCGCACAGGGCAAACTTCTTATTATTTCCAGATAAAATTAGGGTTCTTTTAAGGTGCTGTTCATACTGTATTCATATTCCCTGTGTAGTCTAAGCGCCGGTACAACAGAAAGGGTGATAATTTGAACAAAACATTTGGCAAAAAGGCCGGGGTGCAGATTCTTTTTCTGCTGCTTGGCCTCGCATTCCTCGTCTACGGCGCATCTCGCGGCGAGGCGGGCGTCGTGCTGAACAAGGCGATCAAACTATGTCTGGAGTGTGTGGGCATTGGATAAGAAAAAACCGTTTTCCTTTCTGCTCGCCCGCTGGCGCGGACTGGTCCAGGCCTGCGCGGCGCTGCTGACGAATCTGCACCTGCCGAACTTCCTCAAGGGTACGCTCTATCGCGGCGCGGGCAAGACCGTGTGCGTGCCGGGGCTGAACTGCTACTCCTGCCCCGGTGCGGCAGGCGCGTGTCCCATCGGCTCGTTCCAAGCCGTCGTCGGCTCGTCCAAATTCAGCTTCTCCTATTACATCACCGGCATCCTCATCCTGCTTGGCGTGCTGCTGGGCCGCTTCATCTGCGGCTTCCTCTGCCCGTTCGGCTGGTTTCAGGAGCTGCTGCACAAGATCCCGACCAAAAAGCTCTCCACCAAGCGCCTAAAGCCGCTGACCTACCTCAAATACGTCATCTTGGTGGTGATGGTCTTCCTGCTTCCGGTGCTCGTGGTGAACGAAGCTGGCATGGGCGACCCGTTCTTCTGCAAATATCTCTGCCCGCAGGGCGTGCTCGAAGGCGCTATCCCGCTCTCGCTTGTCAACAGCAGCATCCGCGCCGCGCTCGGCAAGCTCTTTTCGTGGAAGCTCTGCGTGCTCGTGACAGTCGTCGTGCTCAGCGTCGTCTTCTACCGCCCGTTCTGCAAGTGGCTCTGCCCGCTCGGCGCGTTCTACGCACTCTTCAACCGCGTGTCGCTGCTGTCGATGCACGTTGACGAGAGCAAATGCGTCTCCTGCGGCAAGTGCGCAAGGACCTGCCCCATGGACGTGGATGTGACCAAAACGCCGAATCACAGCGAATGTATCCGCTGCGGCAAATGCGTGACCGCCTGCCCGACGGAGGCCGTCCGCTTCCGCTACGCCTTCGGTGGCAGCGGAGCATGTTCCAAATTGTCTCAAAAACCGATCATTGAAGAAAACAAAGGAGAATAAACCATGAATGTTAAGAAGATCATTACGCTGCTGCTCGCCTTTGCACTGACGCTTTCCCTCGCCGCCTGCGGCAGCAAGGACGACGGCAAGGGCGACAGCGATACGCAGGGCGCGACCGCCGAGGAGATCTACGCCCAGATCCAGGAGCTCGCTGACAAGGAAAACGCCATCATGGAAGAAAACCTTGAGCTGTGGCAAAAGCTCTTCGCCGCCATGAACGAAAAGCGCGACGAGATCCCCGATGAATCGAACTACGGTTCTTACCTGCTTGCCGCCCTCGACCTCGTGAAGGACAAGTTCACCGAGGACGAGCTCAAGACGCTGACCGAAGGTTCCGAGAAGATCCGTGACCTTGAAGACCAGATTCAGCCCCTGCAGGAGCAGTATGCCGCCCTCCAGCCCGCGGGCGACGGTGAAAACGGCGGCATGAACGATTCCGTCCCGGCCTTCCCCGCCTTCACCGGCAAGGACCTTGACGGCAACGATGTGGACAACAGCCTCTTCTCCCAGAACGCCGTGACGGTCGTGAACTTCTGGTTCAGCGGCTGCAAGCCCTGCGTGGCGGAGCTTGGTGATCTGAACGCCCTCAACGAGACGCTCAAGAAGCAGGGCGGCGCGGTCGTCGGCATCAACGTCGATACGCTCGACGGCAATGCCGATGCGATCAGCACGGCCAAGAACCTGCTTGAGTCCAAGGGTGCAAGCTACCAGAACATCTACTTCCCCTCCGACAGCGCAGCCGGCGACTTTGCGGGCGACATCATGGCCTTCCCGACCACCTATGTCATCGACCGCAGCGGTGCTATCGTCGGTGAGGCAATGCTCGGCGGCATCGACAATGAGGACAACATGGCAGCGCTCCAGAAGCTGATCGACCAGGCCCTCGCAAACGACAGCGCAAAGTAAGCTTTCCATCACAGCAAAAATACGCCCCGCGGATCATCCGCGGGGCGCGTTTTGTTTCTCTCTATCTTTTTACCCGAGCGATACCTCGCGGTAGAACGCGGCGTATGCCGCCTCCTGATAGGGGCGCAGCGCAAGGTTGCCAAGGCCGAACGTCAGCGAGCTGAGGAGCATCCAGCCGATGAAACTGAATTGCAGGCAGAACAGCCGCCAGCGGTTGCCCTCCATCATCGCCTTCGAGCCCTTCATCACCTCGCCCGGCGCCATGTCCGGGTGCTCGGCCAAAATGTAGTCCGTCATCGCGTAGGTGTAGCCCATAATCAGTCCCGGAATGACGAGCAGGATCGTCCCCAGCAGAATATAGAGGCCCTTCCAAAGCCGCGTCAGCGTCGTCGTCTTCCAGTTCGGAAGATAGGCGAACAGCGCCTCAAAGCCCGGCTCCGTGCGGTCGACAAGGCCGAGGTTATATTTGGCATACCCCACGCCCACGATGCTGCCGAGGATGAAGTACGCCGCCGCCAACACGAGCGCGATCACGATGAGATAGACCACACCGCCGACGAGCAGTCCGCTCCACTTCGGGTCCAAACCGTAGCCTGTGGAGTAAATCGTCTGTCCGCCGTAGCCAAACGTCGTCGACACGCCCGAGGACACATCGTAATTGAATTTGACCTCCGGACCGCCGCTCCCCGCGCCGCCGAGCAGCACCGCCACAAGGCCGATCAGAATGGCGATGGGCCACTTGCCGCGCAGCGCCTCGCGCGCCGCCTGCCGAAAATCCGCCGCAAGCTTCATAAATTCTCCTCTCCGCCCTCCGCATGGGAGGGTCTCTCTCAAATCTTCTTGCTTCTGCTTATTTAGACGCATTCCGCGCCCGTTTTGTTTCACCGGGCGCCAAATTTTCTCGCATTCATGATATCATATGCCGCTGGGAATGGGAATCTCCCTTCTTTCTTTTCCTTGCAAGTCGTTTCCGCCTCTGGTAAAATACCAGAAAACGACAATGGAGGAGACGCATGAGACCAAGCGAACTGCTCGCCGCGCTGCACACGGCGGAAAAATTGAAGGACACCACCCGCCACTGCTACACCTCCGGCGGGCGGCACGAGAGCGTTGCCGAGCACAGCTGGCGCATCGCACTGATGGCGTTTTTCCTGCGCGATGAATTTCCCGAGGCCGACATGGACAAGGTGACGCGCATGTGCCTCATCCACGACCTCGGCGAGTGCTTCACGGGTGATATCCCCGCCTTTGACAAGACCGCACAGGACGAATCGACGGAGGAAGCGCTGCTCTACCAGTGGGTCGCATCGCTTCCCTCCCCCTGCCGCAAGGAGATGCGCGCACTCTACGACGAGATGGCCGCGCTCGAAACGCAGGAGGCCCAAATCTACAAGGCGCTCGACAAGCTCGAGGCCGTGATCTCCCACAACGAGTCCGACATTTCGACCTGGGAGGACCACGAATACGACCTCCAGCTCACCTACGGCGAGCAGAACGTCGCCTTTTCGCCCTACCTGACGGCGCTTCGTCAGGCTGTCCGGCAGGAATCGCTCGACAAGATCGCACGCGAGGGTGACCGGCGCAAATAAAATCTTTCGCAGCCCATGTACAGCAAAAAGCACTTCCCGGCGCTGGCGGGAAGTGCTTTTCTATGTCTTTTATTCCACGATCTCCGCGTCCAGCAGGTCAAGGATCGCCTGGTCAGCGCTCCAGAAGTAGGACTCCTCGCCGAGAAGCTCGGTGATGCCGGCACGGTCAAAGTAGGTGCGTACCGCCTCGGTCATGCCGCAGCAGGCGACCGTCTTGTCCTGACTTTTGAGCGACTCGCACAGCTCGAGCATCGCCTGCGCGCCGGAGACGTCCACGCTCGGCATACCGCGCATCGACAAGATGATGTGGTCGTACTGCGGCATCTCCGCCATGCGGTGGTTGAACTCATCCACCGCGCCGAAGAAGAGCGCGCCCGTGATGTACGCCACGCCGGAGGTCTCAAGAATGGGGGGCTTACCCTCCACCGAGCGCAGCTTGTTCGCGTCGATATCGGAGAAATTCACATGGATATGACTCGACTTCGCCATGTACAAAATGGCGGAGTATACCACGCCGAGCAGGATCGCGACCGTCAGGTCAAAGACGACCGTTGCGAGCATCGTGATCAAAAACTGGCTGATACCGGACTTGAACTTGTGGCGGAAGATGTAGCGGATGCCCTCCCAGTCGTTCATGCGCCACGCCGTGACCATCAGCACACCCGCGAGCGCCGAGAGCGGCAGGCGCGCCATCACGCCGCCGAGCAGGAACATCGAGGCAAGCAGGAACAGCGAATGGAACACGCTCGTAAGGCGCGTCTGCTGGCCGGACTTGACCGCTACGCTCGTGCGTGCGATGGCTGCGGTCGCGGGAACACCGCCAAAAAGCGGCAGCAGAATATTACCCACGCCCTGTGCGATCAGCTCCTGATCGGCGTTGAACGCTTCGCCCTTCATGCGCGAGGCCGACGCGCCGCAAAGCAGGCTCTCGATCATGCCGAGCGCCGCAATGGTCACGATGGGAGAGAGCAGGTTTTCGAGCATCGTGAAGCTCAGGCCGCCGAGCGACAGGCGGTCGGCGAGCAGGAGCGTCTTGGGAATGTCGCCGACGACAACGAGCTGATCCATGCCCGCGACTGTCGCGACGATCGTCGCAAGGATGATGCCGACGAGCGAGCCCGGCACGCGCGCGCCCCATTTTTTCGGCCAGAAGACCATCACCAGCACGACGAGAAGGCCGATGAGCACCGCCTGCATGTTCGGATGGAAGCCAAGACGGCCATAGGACGCGATCTTTTCCAAATTCGAGCCGCCCTCCGACACCGTGCCGAAGAAGTTGTCGATCTGGCCCATCGCAATGATGATGGCAATGCCCGAGGTGAAGCCCATGATGACGGGCATCGGGATGAAGCTAATTAAGCGACCCAGCTTGAAGACGCCCGCAAGCAGCAGCAGAACGCCCGCGGCAAAGCAGGCAAAAAACACGCCCTGCAGGCCGTATTCCGCGACGATGCCGACAAGCACCGCGCTCATCGCGCCCGTCGGGCCCGAGACCTGGTACGACGCGCCGCCGAGAATGGCGATGACCACGCCCGCGATGATGGCCGTGACAAGCCCGGACGCCGCGCTCGCGCCGGATGAAACGCCGAACGCCAATGCCAGCGGCAGCGCGACAGCGCAGACCTGTCTCTTATACACATCTCCGAGCCCAC
>ENA-OUPQ01000621-OUPQ01000621.1-human-gut-metagenome-genome-assembly--contig:-NODE-621-length-12193-cov-19.3055_pt1 | contig 12193 bp, 12 predicted proteins | sample MGYA00237946_ERZ548807 | MGnify/ENA primary metagenome ERZ548807 (study PRJEB26490, sample SAMN05194714) | human gut metagenome | biome: terrestrial biome; feature: human-associated habitat; material...
TTATTTTCTGTTTACAAGATTATTCAACCTTCATCATTCTGTAACCAACGCCGATATGCGTTTGGATATATTGGGGCGAATCTGCGTCCTTTTCAAGCTTTTTGCGGAGCGTCGCCATAAAGACGCGCAAAGAAGCAATATCATTATTCCAACAGCTACCCCAAATACTCTGCGTAATGAAAGTATGCGTCAAGACCTTGCCGACATTCCTTGAAAGCAGACACAAAAGTTTATATTCAATAGGCGTAAGGTGCAGTTCTTCATCGCCTAAATAGGCACATCCTGCGGCATAATCTATACGAAGCTGACCGTTTGTGAAAACGGACGCTTCGGCGGCGGTCTCGTTCTGTATCATATTAAGCCGCCTTTGTGTAACCCTGAGCCTTGCCAATAATTCTTCCACCGAAAACGGTTTGGTCAGATAATCATCTGCACCTGCGTCGAGTGCGTCAATTTTATCGGTATCTTCACTTCGTGCGCTGATAACGATAATCGGCATATTCGACCAAGTGCGGATTTTTTTGATAACATCAACACCGTCAATATCGGGAAGCCCTAAATCTAAGAGGACAATATCGGGATTGTGCGATGACGCTTCTAAAATGGCGGTGGAACCGTTAGGTGCGGTTAAGTATCTGTAATCGTGCGCTTTAAGGGTTGTTGTAATAAGATTTTTGACCGAATTATCATCTTCAACAACTAAAATCAATGGTTTATTCATGAATTTCTACCTCCCCGGCAGGTAATGTAATGGTGAACACCGTGCCGTGTGGTGTGTTGTCCGAAACGGTAATTTTGCCGCCGTGTGCATTTACAATGGAGCGGCACAGCGACAATCCCAGCCCCAAGCTGCGGCGGCTGTCGGCTATTTTATTTGCACCGCTGTAAAACATATCGAACACCCGCTCTTTCATTTCATCGGGTATCCCGTCGCCGTCATCGGCAATGGATATAACGGCTTTATCTCCTTGTTTCCAAGTTTTTATCATAACGTTGGAGCCTTTCGGCGTGTATTTAATGGCGTTGTCCACAATATTTATAATAACCTGCACCATCAGCTTTGCGTCCATTTTAGCGAGCAGATAATCTTCTTTATGCCGGACGGTAATATGATGTTCTACGCTTTTTCGGTTCACATGATAAAGCGCTTCTGTGATGACATCGTCTACTAAATCCTCTGTAATGTTAAGATTAAGCCGTCCTTCTTCGATTCTTGTGACCGAAAGCAAATTTTCCACCAGATTGATAAGCCACATAGAGTCATCGTAAATATCGGAGTAAAGCTGATTCTTTGTCGCTTCGTCAAAGGAATTGCCGTTTGATATAAGGTTGCTTGCATTGCCTGAAATGGAAGTAAGAGGCGTTCGCAAATCGTGGGAAATAGCCCGCAGAAGATTTGCACGGAGCTGTTCATTCTTAGCGAGAATTGCCGCTTCTTCTTTCTCTCTTGCATTTTTTTCGTTTTCCAGCGACAAAGCACATTCGCCGAGTATAGACAAAAGAATACTCTTTTCAAACGAATCAAGCGGCTCATTGCCTATATAAATGCCGACAACACCGTAGACTCGGCTGTTTACCCTTACGGCAAGGTATAGGCACTTTGCGTTTGAAAGCGTTTCGGTGGTAGCGCCTGCGTGTTTCTTATTCTTTTGCACCCACTCAGCCACTGCCTTTTCTTTTGCGCCTGTTATTTCCTTGTCTGTTTTATCTCCCGAAACGGTAAAAATATGAGGTTCTCCGAGTGTTTCGCCCCCAGTCGGATAAAACACTATATCCTTTCCGAGTAGCTTTATAAGCTGATTTGCCGTTGCGGAAACGATTTCGTTTTTGTCCTTTGCTTGTTGCAAGAGCTGATTTGTGTCAAACAGCACCTTTGTTCTGTAAGCCGCCCTTGCAGACTGTTTTGCATGCGCTTTCAACCTTACGGCAAGCGAGCTTGTGAGCAGTGCCGACAAAAACATAATTAAAAAGGTGACAGGATATCCTTGATCGTAAGCCCGAAGAGTGAACTGCGGATCGGTAAAGAAAAAGTTGAATACCAAAACGCTTACAATAGAGGAAATCAGGCTGTAAATCCTATGCCTTGTAACAATCGAGGTCACAAGAACGCCGAGACCGTATACCGTGATAATATTCGCTTCTGCAAACCCTAATTGCCTGAACAGCATTCCTATACAGGTTGCCAAAATCAGAATGACAACACTTTTCAAAAAATCGGATACCGAAAAGACAATTTTGCTTTTCCTTCTCGCTTTTTTTGCACGGTATGCGGCGTTTTTACCGTCAGTATCGGGTATGATATGCACATCCAAATTAGGAGCGTTTGCAATCAGCTTCTCTGTAAGAGTGGGTTTAGAAAATATGCTCTTTCGGGTTGCAGAGCTTCTTCCTATCACGATTTTTGAAACCCCCGAAAGCCTTGCAAATTCGGCAATTTGATAGGAAACATCTTCACCGTACACGGTTTCGATTTTAGCGCCGAGCTGTTCCGCAAGACGCATATTGCTCCGCAGTCGCTTTACATCTTCCTCGGACATGACCTGATAATCAGGGGTTTCCACAAACAGCGCGGTAAAAGCGCCCTTAAAGGCATTCGCCATTCGGGCGGCGGTGCGGATAATTTTAGCATTTGACGGTGATGACGAAAGGCATACAAGAATATGCTCATCGGTGTGATAATCGCTGTGGCTTTTCGTTCTGACGGTTTCAGTAAGCAGGTTCACCCTGTCGGCACAGCGACGCAAGGCGATTTCCCGAAGCGCTGTTAGATTTTCCACGGTAAAGAAATTCTCTGTTGCACGGTCAGCCTGAACCGAATTATAAACATTTCCCGCCTTAAGCCGTTCAATCAATTCCTGCGGCTCAATATCCACAAGCTCGACCTGACCGGCATTATCGAATACCGAATCGGGGATTCGCTCGTGTACCATAATGCCCGTTATAGACGCAACGGTGTCATTAAGACTTTCAATATGCTGAACATTTACCGTGGTATAAACATCTATTCCTGCATTGATCAGTTCTTCAATATCCTGATAACGCTTTGTATGCCGACATATGGGAGCATTGGTATGGGCAAGCTCATCCACAAGGATTAACTGTGGGTGTCTGGCAAGCGCAGCGTCAAGATTAAATTCCGAAAGAGTAATTCCGTTATATTCCGAAACAAGATTCGGAAGACATTCCAATCCGTTTACAAGCGCAGAGGTCTGCGGACGGGCGTGCGGCTCAATGTAACCGGCAACGACATCAATACCGCGTCTCTTTGCCGCATGTGCGGCTTTCAACATTGCATAGGTTTTGCCTACGCCTGCGGCATATCCGAAAAATATTTTCAAATGCCCGCGATTTAGGCTTTGTTCTTCCTTTTCAATTTGCCTTAAAATCTGTTCCGGGCTTTGCCTTGTTTCGTCCATAAAAACACATCCTGATTAAAAGAATTTTTTCTTTTTGAAGTAGATGATTTCTCCTATTGCGATAACAAGAGAAACAATAATCACCGACAGATAACCGTACCGCCATTTAAGCTCAGGCATATAGGCAAAGTTCATTCCATACCAGCCCGTAATTAAAGTAAGAGGCAGGAAAAAGGTGGTGACGATTGTGAGAATGCCCATAATTTTATTTTGCCGTGCGTCCTGCTTTGACTGATAAAGTTCACGAAGCTGAAGCATATTTTCACGAAGCAACTGCACATGATTTTGCAACCTCTCGGCACGATGGGTAATTTTATCCCAATCCTGCGTATCGTCTGCAAATGAAGAACACGCACGGGATTGAAACAACTCTCCGATATCTGTCAGTTGTTCATAGTAAGCAGTTAATTCAGACAGCTTTTGCCTGTGTTTTGTAAGCAACGGGAAAAAGTTTGCCGAACCGCCGGAGCCGATATTTTCTTCCATTTTTTCTATTTCTGACTCGATGTGAGAAAGATAGAGAACATCATCCTCTATCATTTGCTCCATAAACTGCAAAAGAAGCTGAGCCGGACTGTTCAGCTCCTGAAACATACTTATCCGTTTTTCTACCAATAATTTCAAATCGCCTACATCTTCGACAAATAAGAGCGACTGTCCCGTCAAATAAAAGCTGAAGGAAAGCTGCGGTGAACGCTGTTCGCTTTTTTGAGGCAGGCGAAATGTTCCGATGATGCAGTTTTTGAAAACCTCTGCCTTACAATAACGAATTGATCCGAGGCAGTGAAGAAGTTCTTTATAATACGGAAACTGCTCTTTACATTCGTGAAATTCCGCCGTGCTCATAACCGTGAAAAACGGCTCTTTATCGTTGCAGTTCTGAGCGGCTTGCAGACTCCCGTCTTTTGAATCAATAAAGTATTGCATCATAGCTTCTCCTTTCCGCTCTTTATTATATCACAGTATGAAAGTATTTTCTACTTTACATATTCTGCATTGATCGCCGCTTGATTTGACAAAAGCAAATCAGAAAAGCTATTGACAAGGGCATTGCTTGAAGCCTTTTTCCATACCACAGAGGTCTGAATTTCTGAAAGATTCAGCGGTTCGATAGTACATCCTGCTTTCTCACAGATAATACTGTTTTGCTTTGTAAAAATAATAAGACTGTTGTAGATACCGTCATTTGCAGAAGCGTTGTTTTCTATAAAGCCAAAGTCAATGCGATTTTTGTTTAGCTTATCATATATATCCTCTGTATTTCCAAACAGAAAGCGGAGCTGACAATTCGGATTTGTTTTTGAAAACTTTTCAAGCAACGGCATCAGCGAATCTATTATCATAGGATTATCAAACGCAATATAAAGACTGTTTTCTGCGATTTCAGCGTCAATTAAGCGGCGGTTATTTGCTAAAAAAGCGTCAAGTTTTTTCATTAAAAAGTAACCGAACACAATGATGGCAGCCGCTGCGCACACTAACAATAATTCTTTCATACTTCCTGTCTTCTTTCGGAATTTATATGTGAAAACACTTTTGTATGTTTTTGTCTACAGCCATAACCTGATGCAGCATCTCGTTAAGCTTCATAGCAATATGCCTGCCAAACCTTCCAAGCCCTATTAATAAAACAGATTTCATATTATTTTTCCTTTAGCCAACCGTTATTTTTTCCTGCGGATATTTTGTAACGTTTGTCCCCGTACATTTCATTGCCGCAAATATCAATGTCAGTCCTCCGACTCTTCCGAAAAACATGAGTATAATCAGAATGAACTGTGAAGCAATCCCCAACTGTGAGGTGATGCCAAGCGAAAGCCCCACCGTTCCGATTGCCGACGCTGTTTCAAACAGTGACGGGAGCAATGGAAGATTTTCGATGCGGCTGATGATCATTCCTCCGCCTATAAACAGCCCAATATACAGTAAAAAGATAGTTGCCGCACTTTTCACGGTATCGTCGGATATGCGCCGTTTGAAAAAGTGTGTATTTTCCTTTTTACGAAACACGGACAGCGCCAATGAAACCAAAACGGCGATTGTGGTGGTTTTCATACCGCCGGCCGTTGAACCGGGCGAACCGCCGATCAGCATCAACAATATAATCAGCATTTGACCTGTCTCACTGAAGGATGTTAAATCCGTGGTATTAAAGCCGGCTGTTCTCGGCGTAACAGACTGGAAAAGAGAGGTAAGTATTCTTTCTCCGAGGGGAAGGCTCTGATACTCGAAAAAGAAAAAGTAAAGCGCCGGCAGGATAATCAGTATTCCCGTAACCGTGAGGATAACCTTGCTTTGCATTCGGTATTTTCTGAAATGAAGCTTGTTGTTTTTTATATCCTCCCAAGTTAAAAAGCCTATGCCGCCGATAATAATAAGCGCCATAACCGTGAAGTTGAAAAAAGGCTGTGATGAATAAGAGGTTAATGACGAAAATGGCTCTTTAATGCCGATTAAGTCAAAGCCTGCGTTGCAGAATGCCGAAACAGAATGGAACAAGGCGTACCATAAACCCTTCGTAATTCCGAAATCACGGATAAAAGCCGGCAAAATCATGGCTGCTCCAATCAGCTCAATGCACACCGAGGTTTTTAATATAAATTTTGTAAGCCGCACAATGCCGCCGACATGATGTGCAGAAACTGCCTCCTGCATCGTGCTTCTCTGCATAAGCCCTATTTTTCGGCCTGAAAACGCCGCAACCGAAACCGCAACCGTGACAATGCCCATACCGCCGATTTGAATTAAAAACAGTATTACGCTCTGCCCGAACATTGACCAGTATGTAGCGGTATCGTGTATAACCAAACCGGTTACACAAACTGCGGAGGTGGCGGTAAACAGTGCGTCTGAAAACACAGCGCCTTTACCATCCCTTGTCGCAACGGGCAGCGTTAACAGTATGCTTCCTATAATTATCACTGACAGAAAGCCTAATATAATAATCTGAAACGATGTAATATGCTTGTGTTTTAGATTTTGCCGTTTTATCATAACTGATACCTTCGCAATCTTAATATCATATTTAGACTGTCTTTATTTTATCTTAATCTGCATTAAATCGGCGTAAGCAAGATAAAGACGATATTAAGATTGCATAAAGGTAAAGGCGGAAAAGCCGAAACTCTTCCGCCTTAAAACTATTACAGAATCCCGTCCAGCATTAAATTCACTTTAAGAACATTAACGGTTTCTTCTCCGAAGACTCCTAAGAACTTACTGTCAGTGCATTTCTTAATAATCTCCCGCACCTCGTCCTCGGTCATATCGTTTGCTTTTGCGATTCTTACTACCTGATACTCGGCAGCAGCAGGGGAAATATGCGGATCAAGTCCGCTGCCCGAGCAGGTCACAAGGTCAACGGGGATTGCTGTTTCGTCCATGTCGGGATTGGCCTTACGCAGTTTTTCAACACGCTCTTTCACCAAAGCCTCATATTCTTCGCTTGCCGGGGAAAGGTTAGACGGTGCGGCATACATCAGCGTTTTTCCGTTTTCGTCCTTGTAGGTTGAAACATCAATATTCATAATGCGCCCCCACATATGTCCCTCATCCATATACTGCTGACCGAGCAGTTCACAGCCGTACTTTTTTCCGTCAACCTCAATAATACTTCCGTTTGCTTTATCGGGGAAAATAAGCTGCGCAAACCCTGTAACTACACCCGTATAAACCACGCCGCAGAGCAATGTAAAAATAAGAAAGATTATTGCCGCTCTCGGCAGTACATTTTTTAATGTTTTCATGGTAAAACCTCCTTATGCCAAGCCGAACAGTACAAGCAGCATATCAATAAGCTTAATGAAGATAAAAGGTGCCGCCAGACCGCCGAGACCGTAAATTAACAGGTTGCGTGATAAGAGCTTCCCCGCCGGAACCTCGCGGTATTTTACGCCCTTAAGCGCCAGCGGAATCAGCGCAATAATAATCAGCGCATTGTAAATGATTGCCGACAAAACTGCGCTTTGCGGGGAATGAAGTCCCATAATGTTAAGTGCCGAAAGCCCCGGATAAAGTCCCATAAACAAGGCAGGAATAATGGCGAAATACTTTGCCACATCGTTCGCTATGGAGAAAGTAGTCAGACTGCCCCTTGTCATCAAAAGCTGTTTACCGATGCGGACGATATCAATTAATTTTGTAGGTGATGAATCCAAATCCACCATATTTCCGACTTCCTTTGCCGCTTGTGTTCCGGTATTCATTGCAACCGCAACATCAGCCTGTGCAAGTGCGGGGGCGTCGTTCGTACCGTCACCTGTCATAGCGACAAGGTGTCCCTTGCTCTGAAAATCGCGTATCATTTGGAGCTTGCCTTCGGGAGTTGCTTCGGCAAGGAAATCATCCACGCCCGCTTCTGCCGCAATGGCGGCGGCGGTCATCGGGTTATCGCCTGTAATCATAATGGTTTTTATACCCATTTTACGAAGATCCGCGAACTTCTCTTTTACTCCCTGCTTGATGATGTCTTTCAGATGAATAACGCCTAAAATCTTATGATTTTTCGCTACAACAAGGGGAGTGCCGCCTTTATTTGCAATCTCTTTTACGATTCGGTCGCATTCCTCGGAATAAACGCCGCCGTTTTCGGTCACATATTTTTGCATTGTATCGGCGGCTCCCTTGCGGATTTCGTTGCCGTCATAATCAACGCCGCTCATACGGGTTTTCGCCGTAAAGGGAATAAAGGTCATATTCTTGTCGGAAAGCTCTCTGCCGCGAATATTGAATTTTTCTTTTGCGAGAATAACTACGCTTCTGCCTTCCGGCGTTTCATCGGCAAGCGAGGATAACTGCGCCGCATCGGCAAGCTCCTGTTCACTTGCGCCGTCCACGGGAATAAAAGCGCTCGCCTTGCGGTTGCCGAGTGTAATCGTACCGGTTTTATCGAGCATCAGGATATCCACATCGCCTGCGGCTTCTATAGCTCTGCCGCTCATAGCAAGAACATTCGCCTGATTAAGTCTGCTCATTCCCGCAATACCGATAGCGGAAAGCAATGCGCCGATGGTGGTAGGGGCAAGGCAGACAAGCAAAGCGACCAAGGTAGTAACAGAGGAAGGATTTTCAATTCCCGCCTGCTTTGCCGAGAATATGGAATAGGTATACAGCGACACCGTGACAAGAATAAATATAATGGAAAGCGCGACAAGGAAAATCTGCAACGCAATTTCATTGGGCGTCTTTTTACGGGAAGCACCCTCGACCATTGCAATCATTTTATCAAGGAAGCTTTCGCCCGCTTCATTTGTTATCTGCACGACGATCCAATCGGAAAGTACGGTTGTACCGCCTGTTACAGCACTTCTGTCGCCGCCTGCCTCACGGATAACGGGTGCGGATTCGCCTGTGATAGCACTTTCGTCTACCGATGCGGCACCCTCGATTACCTCACCGTCGCCCGGAATTTGCTCTCCTGCTTTTACAATGACAATATCGCCTTTTTTAAGCAATGCGGAAGAAACGGCGGTTACCTGTTCTTTCTTATCGGCAGAGGGTATCTTGTGTGCCTCTACATCTTTCTTTGAAGCTCTCAGGGCGTCCGCCTGCGCCTTTCCGCGTCCCTCGGCAATCGCTTCGGCAAAATTTGCAAAAATACAGGTAAACCACAAAATCACCGCAATCGCCAGCGTATATCCGCTGGAAACATCTTTGAAGCCAAACAGAGAAATAATCCATAATCCGGTTGTCAAAATTGCAGATATATACACCAAGAGCATAACGGGATTTTGCACTTGTGTTTTCGGACTTAGTTTAATAAATGAATCTTTGATTGCTCTGCCGAGCATTTTTTTATCGGCAAAAGCACTTTTTACTGACTGTGCCATAGCGCTACCTCCTTACACAATACTTTGGAAAAATTCTGCTATCGGTCCCAGCGCCAGTGCTGGGAAAAAGCTGAGCGCACCAACAAGCAAAACAATAAAAATCAGTAAGAATACAAACATACCGTTTGTGGTGGAAAGTGTACCTGCACTTGTTGCAATCTTCTTTTTTCCTGCAAGACTTCCCGCAATCGCCAGCGTTCCGATGATAGGCAGAAAACGGGCAAACAGCATTACAAGTCCGAGCGAAACATTCAAAAATACGGTGTTTGCATTAAAGCCCGCAAAGGCAGAGCCATTATTAGCGCCGCAGGAAGAATAAGTATAGAGTAATTCCGAAAAGCCGTGCGCTCCGCCGTTGTTGAGACTGCCCGCCACGCTCGGAACGACAGCCGCAATACCGCTTCCGATAAGAATGGCAATCGGTGTTGCAAGGCATACGAGAACAGACCATTTCATTTCATACGGCTCAATTTTCTTACCTAAAAACTCCGGCGTCCTGCCTACCATAAGTCCGGCTATAAATACCGTTAAAATGGCAAAAGCAAGCATACCGTAAAGACCACAGCCAACGCCGCCGAAAATAACCTCGCCTAATTGCATCAGAAGCATTGTAACCATACCACCGAGTGGTGTATAGCTGTCGTGCATCGAGTTTACAGAACCGTTGGAAGCTGCCGTTGTAAATGCCGCCCAAGTAGAGGATGTTGCAATACCGAATCGGGTTTCCTTGCCCTCCATATTGCCGCCCGCCTGATCGGTCATAGAAATGTTGACATTCCCGTCCTGAGCAAGCTGTGGAGTTGCAAGCTGTTCGCTGACGGCAATCGTTCCAAGTGCCAGCACAAGGCATATAAACATCGCCATAAAGATTGCAACGCCTTGCTTTTTATTCTTTACTGCCTTTCCAAAGGTGAAACACAGCGCCGCAGGAATAAGCAAAATTGAAAGCATTTCAATCAAATTTGTAAAGGCGTTCGGGTTTTCAAGCGGATGAGCGGAGTTAACGCCCATATAACCGCCGCCGTTTGTACCGGATTGTTTAATGGCGACCTGACTTGCCGCAGGACCCATAGGTACAAACTGTTCGGTAACAATTTCGGCGTCCTCTATTTTTTTGCCGTCAACTGTTACGGTATTTGTATCAAGGTCAATTTCGGCGTTTTCAAGGATTTCGCCGTCTGCGCTTACCGCAATCGGTTCAATGAGCGATACGGTTTCAGCTCCTTTAAGGTTTTGAATCACGCCGCCTACAAGACAAAGTGAGATGATAAGATTAAGCGGAATCAAAATATGAATGACGATTCTCGTTATATCCACCCAAAAGCTGCCTAATCCATCTGCTTTGACTTTTATAAATCCTCGTATCAGGGCGAATAGCACAGCAATACCTGTTGCAGCTGAAACAAAGTTCTGTACGGTAAGTCCGAGCGCCTGTGTCAAATAGCTTAATGTGGATTCGCCGCTGTACGCCTGCCAGTTTGTATTCGTTATAAAACTGACAGCGGTATTAAAGGACAAATCCCATTTAACTCCCGGCAACCCCTGTGGATTTCCGGGCAAAACACCCTGTAAAAGCTGAAGTAAAAACAAGAACACAAGCCCGATGCCGGAAAAAATAAGAACGGAAGCCGCATACTTTTTCCAGTTCATTTGTTCCTCTTTGTTGACTCTCATTACCTTATATACTGCGTTTTCGCAGGGTGTAAGGATTTTTGATAAAAAGGTTTTTTCGCCGTTCATTACTTTTTTGATATATGCCCCCAGCGGAATCGCAAGGACAACAAGAACGGCAAGATAGAGTATGTATTGTATTACCGCACTCATTTTTGTTCATCCCCTTTCATAAGTATATAAACATAATAGATTAGCAGTGCCGCAGCACAAAGACCGATAAATCCGATTATAATATTCATAGTCTTACCTCCTTGCCTGATATTTTAACAGCATAAAAATTAAATCGGGATTAGCAGAATTTACAGCGTATTAAGATTATATTAAGGCGCTTACAGCCATCCGAAAATCAAAGCAATAGGAACCGTAATAATTACTGTGAAGAAAAACACGGCAGCAAGAACACAAATCGGCATACCGATAAATAACGCAAAAAAGGACAGATACGGGTGCTTAAATGCAAAATGCTCCGCGTGTGCTTCAATGCGCTTATCAAATTCGTGTATAGCTTTAAATATGGCTGACATATTTAATCCCTCCTTACGCTAACAGAATAGCACAGTAGAAATAAAAACGGGAAAAAGACCTCATTGATTACTGTTAAGAAAAAATAAAGCCCCGGAATTTGTTATGATTGGTTAGTCCTTGCATTTTTGATGGATAAACAATATAAAAGGCAGAAAACAAGAAAGGCACCGTGAAAAATCACGGTGCCAAAAGAATTGATATTCTTTTTAATGTAAGACTATGAATTAATCATCACACCAACCATAACAAAACCATTCTAAATCAGCGACATTGTCAATATAGTCTTTGTTGTGCTTTTTAGACTTTGCTATATTTGCCTGATTTGCTTTGTAGGCTTTGTTGTTTGGATTGTGTTGGTTAGCATAATCATCCAACTGCTTTTGTGTATGCGTTTTCGATGATACACCTTTTTTCTTATTTGCCATAGTCTGCTCCTTTCTCCGTAGAACGAAGTGAAAATACACAACATAATAATGCATTAGAATAACCGCTTACCGAGGAGCTTTTTTAAGTCCTTTGGGGTAATTAATACGAACAATAAATAATAAACACCATTCAATGCAACTATTACTATCTACGGTTGTCGGAGTAATTATCAAAAAAGTATGTTCGCTGATTTCTTGATAATTAACATACTCAATATATCACAAAATTCTAAAAATATCAATATCATAAACACAAGCAAAAATAGGGGAAAATAAATAAAAAAAGAGCTGAATTTTCAGCTCTTTTTTGTGGCAGAGGTATAAG
>ENA-OUPQ01000626-OUPQ01000626.1-human-gut-metagenome-genome-assembly--contig:-NODE-626-length-12122-cov-4.34516_pt1 | contig 12122 bp, 10 predicted proteins | sample MGYA00237946_ERZ548807 | MGnify/ENA primary metagenome ERZ548807 (study PRJEB26490, sample SAMN05194714) | human gut metagenome | biome: terrestrial biome; feature: human-associated habitat; material...
AAAGCGCGTTGCGGTCACGCCGGTCGCCCTCCCCACGGAGGGCGTGGATTGAAATCTTGATATTAGCCACAAATAACAGTCACTGGAGGTGTGTCGCCCTCCCCACGGAGGGCGTGGATTGAAATATTTCGATAATGTAGGGTGAAACAGTAGAAACAGTCGCCCTCCCCACGGAGGGCGTGGATTGAAATCTTTCGTTTAATATATTATTTAATCGGCTTCAACAGTCGCCCTCCCCACGGAGGGCGTGGATTGAAATAAGAAAGATAACGGATATCTTTTTGACGAGGACGTCGCCCTCCCCACGGAGGGCGTGGATTGAAATGTGCCGTCGTGAGTCCGCCGTAGGTCGCGCCGGGTCGCCCTCCCCACGGAGGGCGTGGATTGAAATCCCTGCGCCCCTCTCGTTTCCTCCCCCCCTATCCGGTCGCCCTCCCCACGGAGGGCGTGGATTGAAATGCCGCAGTGGCGGCGATGACCTGTTCGCCGCCTCTGGTCGCCCTCCCCACGGAGGGCGTGGATTGAAATCGTATCTCTGCGGCAGCGTGACCGCAGCGGAAAAGTCGCCCTCCCCACGGAGGGCGTGGATTGAAATCCCGCGTTGATAAGGTGCGAGCAAATCAACGCAGGTCGCCCTCCCCACGGAGGGCGTGGATTGAAATGCCCGCTTCGGCGGCGCGTGCAGTAGCCACGCCGTCGCCCTCCCCACGGAGGGCGTGGATTGAAATAGTAATACATACAAAAGCGCGTTGCGGTCACGCCGGTCGCCCTCCCCACGGAGGGCGTGGATTGAAATGCGAAAGCTCGCGCCTACTGGGAGTGGGAGGTTGGTCGCCCTCCCCACGGAGGGCGTGGATTGAAATTGCCCTGTCTGCGGCTGCGTGCCGCCGATGTGGCTGTCGCCCTCCCCACGGAGGGCGTGGATTGAAATGCCTTTGCCTTAGACTGATAACCTGTTACTATCGTCGCCCTCCCCACGGAGGGCGTGGATTGAAATTGTGCGACTTAAAACAAGCTGGTGCTTACGGCATCGTCGCCCTCCCCACGGAGGGCGTGGATTGAAATACCACACCAAAAGGGGGGGAGGCGAGCACCGACTGGTCGCCCTCCCCACGGAGGGCGTGGATTGAAATCGCATTGACAAATCAGAAGAAAGGAGGTCATACTGTCGCCCTCCCCACGGAGGGCGTGGATTGAAATACCGCGGCGGGAGTTGACTCACAAGAGCCTGGAAGTCGCCCTCCCCACGGAGGGCGTGGATTGAAATGTCGCGGAGCTTGTCGACCGCCTTGTTCTGCACGCAGAGTCGCCCTCCCCACGGAGGGCGTGGATTGAAATATCTGCACCATAGCGCAGTACTCATTCCACGTCGTCGCCCTCCCCACGGAGGGCGTGGATTGAAATCTCCAGACGTTAAGCCGCGAGGCGAAAACGTCGCGTCGCCCTCCACACGGAAGGCTCAGTCTGAAACAGGAGGTTATATCAAATACATTCGCAAGCATGACAACTGTCTTTTTATTGTTTTGGAGCAGCGTTTTTTGAATATAGAAACAGCGCCTTGCAGTCAAATACAAGACGCCGCAATTATTGGATTGCAGTATAGCAAAACATCCATGCTTTACGCTCGACAGTTAACGATATATATTCCCTGTCTCCGTTCTTCCATCTTTTGCGCATGATATTCTGCATATTCTCTCACGAAGCGATGTTTCAAATCTTCCGGAGTATCAGGCGTAAAATCCCGCCATTTCGATATGGTCGGCCGCCTTTCCGTTGTCTTTAGCGATATCCCATATCACCTCTTGATTCCCGCCGAGATGCCTGTGGCGGAGCATGTTCAGCTCCGAGGCTTTCGGCTTCGCCCACGAGGCGAAATGCTGCGGTCTGCACGACCTTGTGTAACGCACATAGAGAGCATTTTTGGGTTTGCTGTCCATTTTCTTCTCCTGTTTGAGCTTATTATCAGACCGCCGCCTCTGCGCTTTCGTGCTGCGCGATGCGCTCCTTTGCCCCGTCATAGAGGGCAAATATATCTTCGCATCGGCTGTAATTCTCGCTCTGCGCTATCGTTCTCACTGCGTCGAGATACGGCTTTGCGGCTCTGTAATAGAGCGAGTTTTCGTCGGTCGCTTTCTTTATCTCAAGCTGAACGCGCTGTTTTTCGGCGCGCACATGCCGAAGCTCTGCTTTGAGCTCTGCAATAGATGCTTTATCTTTTGACTCTTTGGCGAGCTTCATGCTGTCCGTGACGCGCTTCATATTGACTTCCGCCTCGTCCTCACGCTTGAAGAGCCCCGCGAAAACAGAGCTGTCAAACGGTTCGATGCCGTTGGGATAATATTTCGCGGCGGTCTTGCGCGCTGTTTTGATATCGCCGACGAGTCTTAACATATCTTTTCTGCGCTCTTTCTGCTGCGCGGTCGCCTTGGGCATATGCTTGACATCGCTCTTTTTGAGTTCTATTGCGGACATGAAGTCGCTGAGCCCCGCCGCGCTTATCTTCTTCGCAATCTCAAGATCCTCCATGCCCTCCGGTGTGTTAAAGCGGTCGAGCTCCGCGAGGACAAAACGGGATATTTCTATCTTCTCGTTTTCCTGAGCTTTAAGATTATACTCTTTCTTAGCCGCCTTTAAAAGTGCCTTGTCATCGGACTTTTTCGCCTGTTTTATTCCGTCCTTTGAGAGGACGTTCATTTCGCGGCCGGAATATTCTTCGGCTTCCTTTATGATATCGACCGTCTCGACAAGCGCATCGTCTGCGAGGACATTGTTTCCGTAGTCCTCGAAAAGCGCCCTTATTTTGAGCACCTTGACTATCGCCTTCTGCTTGACCTCGGTGAAATCATAGAAAAAGAACGGAATTACATTGAGCACCGCGCCGATAACGGACGCGATAACGAGAACGCTGCTTATGCGGACGAAATAGTCATGGTTATAGAGAACATCATAGACATTCGAGCCGTCATATCCGAGCGACAGAGCGACGCTGCGGTTGAGTCCCGCGCCCTCGTATATTGCAGGAAGAACGGAACCCGTGGTGAGCGTTATGACGCTGCCTATAAGCCCGACCGCGGTGAACATTCCGTCTATTCGCTCGCCCGTTTTATACTGCTGATAGTCTCTTATATCCGCCTGAATGCTCGGGTTGAGAAGATGACCAAGCGAGGTTATGAACTGGTTGACGAAGATGCATATGAGCAGCATCCATATTATTCCCGGGTCGCCCGTTCGGCGGACTATCGGGAGCATCAGCGCAATAAAGCCGATATTGAAAAGATTCGTTACAACGAGTATCTTCTTTTTGCCGTACTTTCTGATAAGGAACGGCGCGACGAGATTCGGCCAGAACGAGGCGTTGCCGGATATCGCGATTATCAGCGAATACTGACCCGGCGAGCAGGCGCCCTGATAGTTATACATCCAGCCGAGGATGCTGTTGAACGAGCTTTCGAGGAAGCCTATCCAGCCGGCGAGCGAGATTATCCAGAAATATTTATTCTGCGCTATCGCCTTGAGCGCATCAATAAATTTTATACGGATAACATGGGTCTTTGCCTGGACTATCTTCTCCTCGACATTGACATAGACGAGCAGGGATATCAAGAATCCGACGAGCAGCATCGGCGGATAGAGAACCCTATATATTCGCATATCGTAGAGGGTGTTGTCGCTTGTTATAAGCCGCGCCGCTATCGGCAGGAATATGCCCGCTATCGACGGCGAAAGATTCTCGACAACGCATCTTATCGAGAGGACATCCGAGCGCTCTATCGTGTTGGGCGAAAGGACATTTATAAGGCTCTCGTAGGCATCGACCATGAAATTATAGAAAAACTGGAAGCCGACATTGAACAGCAAGACGACTATGCACTTCATCGTCAGCGACATATGCTCATACGGCATCCACACGAAGCCGATGCCGAGAATTACAGTCGGGATACCCATGGTCAGGATATACGGGCGGTACTTGCCCTTCATGCTGCGCGTATTATCAATCATCTTCGCGCGCAGTGCAGTCAGCGGGAAGCCCGAGAGAATGCTGAGTATATATATTACATAGAGCGCGCCGGGGTCGATACCGATAGTGTTGCCTATTAGCGTATTGCCGACGGCGATTATCATATTCGACACGCAGTAGACTATAAATCTGACGCCTATGCCGCCAACAGAGAGCGAGGCTATCTCCTTATAGCTCATATACCGCTCTTTCGGCGGCTTGTTCCAGTGCGTTTTGACCGAAGAAACAACGGATTTGATTTTTCCGGCGATTTTCACAGTCATATTCCCCCTTGTTAAGATGAGTTCAATGTGTTAGTATAAAAGAGTAAAATATCAAACGCTATGAGTAAAAAAGGTGATGCTATGCCGATATTCAACGAAGAGATGTACTTATATGACAAGAATCAGAACAGCGATCTTTTTCATCTTCATTCTTTCGGCAGGCTCTTTCCCGACGCCGACTACATAATTTCATTAAAAGACAACTCGAATACAATAATTGAATGCGTGACCGACGGGGTCGGATATATCGAGCACAACGGGACGGTCACTACAGTTGAAAAAGGCGACTGCTATATAATAAAGAAAGGCAGCGGCTACTCCTACTACTCCGACGACAAAAAGCCCTATTCAAAAGTCTGGGTAACGGTATACGGGAGTCTTATAGACAGATGGCTCGATTTTTACAATATAGATCAGCAGGTGTATATAAAGCACCTTGACATCACGTCATATTACAGCCAGATAAAGCAGACCGCGCTCGGCAGGGATATGCTCGACAACGACAAGAAGCTGATGCTCCTCGTCCACGGAATTATATTTGAAATGGCGATGGCTACCCCCGCGAACAGCCGGAGCCGTGAGGACGCGCCGTATATCAAGACCGCCGACAACGTCGTTCTTGACATAAAGAAATACATCGAGAAGCAATGCAACGAGCGACTGACGAACAAAGACCTGTCGCTGAAATTCGGCATCTCACAGAACACGATGAACGACCTGTTCATCAGAAAATACGGCATATCGACATCGCAGTATCACATGCAGTGCAAGCTCTCTTCCGCCGAATATTTTCTCAAAAGTACCGATTTGACGATAGACGCGATAAGCGGGCTTATCGGCTTTTGCGACCGCAGCCATTTCAGAAAGGCGTTTATGAAGGCATACGGCATGTCGCCGAATCAATACAGAAAGAAGCTCAAATCCGACCTCAGCGCAGAATAATTGTCGTCACCGATCTCGGCGTGATTTTTATATGTTCGGGGGCGGCGATGTCATATTCGCACAGATTATTGTTATCGTCCGTGACCGCTGATTTTACGGCTGAGTACTGCTCCGGCAGGCTCAGCTCTTTTTCTTTTTTAGTGCTGTTTATCACTATAACCGCACAGCCGCCGTCATATTTAAACGCGAGCAGGCGAAGCTCCGGGTCATCGCAGGATACGTCGACGCGGACAGAGCCCGCGGGGACATACTTCGAGAAGTTGCCGGTAACATAGTAGCGTTTGGTCATCTCAAAAGTTTTATCATCAAGATTTATGTATATCAGCCCGTCGCAATAGTTGACTTCAGACACGGCTATCCAATGCTGCCACGAGATAACATTGAGCACGGACAGATCTTCATACATAACATTCGCCGTGACGAGCGCAGAGTCCATGCCCTTGTCGCGCCCGCCCTGCATATGAGTCCATTCGCTCATATTGACCGGGACATCCGGATAATTTTTGCTCATCCACTTCGCGAACCGCTTTAGAAAGCTCATGTGATTGTTAAAAAACGGGATGGGCATATGCAGGCAATAGGAATGGATATCGAGAGCGCCGAGGCGAGTGCGGACGAGCGGATCGCCCAAAACGGCGCGCGAATAGCTCTTGTTGAACCAGCGGATATCTCCGTTTTCGCAGCCGGAGAGCCGGACGCCGTCGAGAGTTTTCCTGCCGTCAAGCTCTTTGACGAACGCGCGGAACACCTTGCGGCAGCTCGAGGGTCTGTAGTGGCAGCCCTCCTGCCCGCCGTTCCAGACCCAGAAAGGCTCATTGACGGGCGAGATATATTTTACGGGTATGCCCTCGCCGATAAAATGCTCGGCAACATCGGCACAGTATTTGGCAAACGCAGGATAGTTCTTCTTTTTTATATTTTCTCTGAATATCTGATGCTTGTCGAGATGCGTCTTATGGTTATTCGTCAGGCGCTCTATCGGGGAATTGACGAAGAAAATAACCTCGTCCGCGCCGTCGCTGGCGGCACGGCGCATCATATAGATCGCCGCGGCGTCGCGCGACCAGTCGTATTCGCCGGGAGCGGTCTCAAAGCACTCGGTCGCCCGCGCGGGTTCGCTGAATGTGCCGCGTCCGTTGTGCTTCGACCCGCCGCCGATATTGTAGCGGTAGATGCCAAGACCGATGCCCTCGGTCTTGCTGAAAAGCAGCTCGCTGATTCTGTCTCTGACCGGTTTGCCGCTTATCGGATCCTCATGAGTCCAGTTTCCGACTATCTGCGCCCACCATGCGCCGCTCGCGCCGAAGCCTTCTATAGTCTGATATCGCTTCTCTTCATTTATATTCAGCTTCAATTTCAATGCCCCCATGTGAAAAGTGCATATATTTTTCATCTTATTCCAAAGTATATCATAGCTTTTCACGGAGTAAAGGTATTTTTTACCGAAAAAAGAGTACTTTTTACATGTGTTTTCAAGTTGGCGACGAAAGCAACGAAAAATCAATACAGCCGAAGCAATGAAAATTATTTTATATTCAAGCTGCGTTTGACGCTATTTTTCCGAAAAATGTGTTTTTTACCTGCCGTCTGTAATTTTTTGTAAAAGTTTCATATAATTATACATATATATTTTATCTTTATGTTGAAATTGTATTGCTTTTTGGGTTTTGTTCCCGTATAATGGAGCTTGTCTGATACGACAGAATATCTGAAAGGTGCCGAATTATGAACACCGTGATAATAATTCTGCTTGTTGTGCTCGCGATAGCCGTTGTGCTGCTGTTCGCGATATGCGGCTTCCTGTTCAATCAGGTAATATGGTATAAGCCGATAAAGCTGCCCGCCGCAAAAGGCGAGGTTGAGGATGACTTTGCAAAAGATCACAGAAAAGCCGAAGAAGAGTTCGGGAAAATGCCGTTCGAAAAGCTCACGCTTACGGCATCGAACGGCGAAAAAATATATGCGCGCCTGCTCCTGCCCGAGAAGAGCAACGGGCGCATGATAATCGCCTGCCACGGGGCGCACAGCTCAGGGATATGCGAATTCTGCTTTTCCGCACCGTACTTTCACCGCATGGGTTATACAATTCTGATGCCAGAGCACCGCGGCTGCGGCGAGAGCGAGGGAAAATTCTTAGGCTACGGCACGCACGAATCAAAGGACACTTTTCTTTGGATAGACTGCGCCCGCAAACGATTCCCGGAGCTCGACATATTCCTGCTCGGCGTGTCGATGGGCGGCGCGACGGTTCTAATGATGAGCGACAAAATAACCGACCCGGCGGTCAAGGGAATCATCGCGGACTGCTCCTACACGAGCGCATGGGATGAATTCGCCTATCAGCTCAAAAATCCGTTCGGGCTCCCGGCGTTCCCCCTGCTATATATATTCGACCTGTATTGCCGCATAATCTGCAAATACAGCCTGCGCGACGCGTCGCCGATAAAAGCCGTTCGCGGCGCTAAAGTGCCGATACTTTTTATTCACGGCGCAAAAGACGCGCTCGTGCCCGTAAAGATGCAGAAAGAGCTGTTTGACGTGTGCCCGACCCAAAAAGAAATGCTGACGGTCGAAAACGCGGTTCACGCGCAGAGCTACTATACCGACCCGCGCGCTTATGAGGCGGCGGCGGAAAAATTCATAAACGAATGCGAAAACACTGAAAATACATCTGCGCTTTCCGCGCCCGGAGGAGGAAAACAAATTGGCTAACAACGAAAGGCTGAAAGAAAAACGATACGTCGGAGTAAAAGAAACGGTTATCTACGGCGTAGCAAACGGCGGTCAGGTCATCGGATACAACATGGTCCGCATGCAGCTGACATTCTTCCTTGTGACCGTGTTCGGCATACCGAGCACAGCGGTCGCAACGATGATAACCGTCATGGGAATCTGGGATGCACTCAACGACCCGATGATGGGAACCCTTGTTGACAAGACCCGCACAAACTTGGGAAAGCTTCGCCCGTATCTGCTGTTCGTGCCCATTCCGCTCGGAATAGCGACTGTCGTGTTCTTCGGCGGCGCGGAATTCCTCGCGGGAGTTCAGTCAACGACGCTCAAGATAGTCTATATGTGCGTCACATATTTCATCTGGGAGTTCTTCTACACAATAGGCGACATCCCGTTCTGGGGTCTGTCCGCCGCCATATCCCCGAACCCCGTTGACAGATCGAACGCCATAACCTCGGCGCGCTTCCTCTCCGGCATAATCGGCGGACTTGCTACGCCCGTTATATCCCTGCTCATCGACCTGAGCAACAAGGGCGTTATCGGAATCAATATGCGCCAGCTCTTCCTTGTCATGGGAATTGTCGCGGGAACTGTCGGCATGGGACTCTTCTCGCTCTCCGGTATCTTCTGCCGCGAGCGCGTGGTTCAGAATTCCGACGAGCCGAAGGTTCTCGACTGCTTCAGATTCCTTTTCAAGAACAAGCCCCTGCTTCTCATAGTCTGCTCAAATATTCTCGCGACGGTCGGCGGAGTCACGGACACATTCTCGCAGTATTTCTACATATTCTCCCTCGGTGCGGCGAGCTGGGGCACGATAATCGGCATTCCCGGCGTTATTTCCGGATTTTTGACTTATCTCCTCCTGCCCGCTCTCGAGAGAAGATGGACGTCGAAGCAGATAGTCGTTCGCACAACTATTCTCAAGGCACTCGTCGGTACGACCACCTTCCTAATCGGCATGAAATTCTATCGCAACCCGGCGGTCATTGTCCCGCTGCTTATGATTCAGGGCTTCATCTTCAGCTCGCTGACGAGCATAAACATGGTCGTCCCCACAAAGATGATAGGCGACACTGTCGACTACATGGAGTGGAAGACGGGCGAAAGAAACGAGGGCATGGCGTTCTCGCTGCTGACCTTCATCAGCAAGCTCACGGGCTCGCTCTGCACGGCTATCGCAACGGCCATAATCCCGGTCATCGGCCTTGTCACCGTTCAGCTCGCGGACAACTCGCTTCAGCTTGTTGAAAACCCGCAGATAAACACCCGTTTCTGGCTCTGGGCTCTGGTCACCATACTCCCGCCCGTGGCGTCGCTCATCTCGCTCATACCCTACAGATTCTATGACCTCGAGGGCAAGAAGCTCAAGGACATTCAGGAAGAGATGATCGCCCGCCGCGAGCTCAACTCGAAGACGATATCCAAGTCGGAAGGAGAGATATAAATGGAACGCAAATGCCCGAAATGCGGCGGTAAGCTCGGAATATTCGACTTAAAGCCCAACTGCCCCCACTGCGGATGCAGTATCATGTACTACGACATGGACAAACGCCTCGAAGAGGACTCGATAAAAGCCGAGGCGGAATGGCAAAAGCTCGATGAAATACTCGACAAGATAACTCCCGCGTTCATCAAGAAAAAGAGAGCCGCGAGAGAAGAAAAAGAGAAAAACGAAAAGGATTTAAGCGAAAAATAATCCTAAAGCAGGCGCGCCCGCAGTTATTCTGCGGGCGTATCGCTTTTTGTGGGAATTTGCAACAAATTTTAGTAAAACTGTGGTAAATTCCACAGCAATATGTTAAAATCCGATAAGAACGATGATTTAAGGAGAGGGTATTATGCTTCGCAGACAGATGCAGCTTGATTTTTCCGGTATAAAGACATATTCAGCCGAGGATCGCCACAATCTCGTCACCATAGACAACATGATGACACCCGGCGTCACTCCGCACGAGGAATACAAATACGAGGGCTTTGACGAGCTTGTTGAGAGAATAGTCAAGGCGCGCAAGAACGGGCGTCCCGTCATATGGAGCATGGGCGCGCACGTTGTCAAAAACCGCCTTTCACGCTATGTCATAGAGCTGATGAAAATGGGCGTTATCACGCACATCGCCGCAAACGGTGCGACGAGCATACACGACTTTGAGCTCGCGTATCTCGGCGGCACCTCCGAGGATGTGCCGACCGCGATCGAGGACGGCTCATTCGGAATGTGGGAACAGACGGGAGCATGGATGAACGAGGCTATTCAACGCGGCGCGAAGCTCAACATCGGATACGGCGAGGCGCTCGGCGAATATATAGACATGCACCCCGAGAAGTTTCCGAACCGCGAGGACTGCATACTCTGGAACGCATATAAACTGGACATTCCCGCGACCTATCACATAGCACTCGGCACGGATATCATCCACCAGCACCCCACCTGCGACATGGAGGCTATCGGCAAATGCTCGGGCATTGATTTCAAGAAGATGGCTTACAGCGTGTCGCAGCTTGACGGCGGCGTTTTTCTCAACTTCGGCTCTGCCGTTATCGGTCCCGAGGTGTTCCTCAAGACTCTTTCAATAGCGCGCAACCTCGGCTATCCCACGTTCAACATAACCACGGCGAACTTCGACCTCGTGCGCCTGGGCAACTTCCGCTGCAAGATAGGCTACGAAGATCCGAACTACTATTACCGCCCCCGCAAGAATATCGTCAACCGCCCGACCTGCCGCGGCGGTTGGGGCTGGCACTTTGAGGGCGACCATCAGATAACCATACCCACGCTCTACGACAAGCTCAAAGAGCAGCTTTGATTTGAGGTAAGATATGCTTTCAAAAGAACAGGTCAAAAAAATATGCGCCGGCATAAAAAATGCGCGCATAGGCATAATCGGCGACTTCTGTGTTGATATCTACTGGCACGCGGATATGACGAAATCTGAGCTCTCACGCGAGACTCCGCACTATCCCCTGCCGATAGTCGGTGAGAGGGTCTATCTCGGCGCGGGCGGAAATGTTGCGTCGAATCTCGCGGCGCTCTCCCCAAAAGAGCTTATTCCGATATCCCTTATCGGCGGCGACTGGCGCGGCATGCTCATGGAAGATATATTCGAAAAGAGCGGCATGAACAGGGATTTTGTTATCAAATCGCCCGACCGCTTCACCAACGCCTACTGCAAGCCCATGCGAAAGGGCATATCGGAGCTTGAGTACGAGGACCCGCGTCTCGACTTCGGCAACTATGAGCCGATATCAAAGGAGACTGAGGACAGGGTCATTGAAAACCTACGAAAAGTCGCCGAGAATATCGACGTGCTGTGCGTTGCCGATCAGTTCATGTTCGGCATAATAACAAAGCGCGTGCGCGATGAGATAATCGCCCTTGCAAGGGCGGGGCTTACCGTCGTTGCGGACAGCCGCTGCAACATCGGCGAATATACCGACTGCATATTGAAGCCCAACGAGGTCGAATGCTGGCGCGCGGTCTATAATAACGAGGGCTACGCGGACGCGGGATATGACGAGTTTATCGAGGCGGCTAAGCTGCTTGCGAAAAAGAACCGCTCGACCGTTTTCTGCACACTCGGAAATCGCGGCTCGGCGGTGACGGACGGAAACGTTGCGGAGGCAGTCGAGGCAGTACTCTATAAAGGCGAGATTGATATCTGCGGCGCGGGCGACACCTCGCTCTCCGCATTTTCTGCGGCAATCGCCGCAAAGACCGAGCTCAAAGCGGCGGCTCAGTTCGCGGGACTCGCGTCCGGCGTGACGGTCAGGAAAATCGGCGTCACGGGCACGGCATCGCCCGAGGAAATAGAAGCGCTCGCACAGTAAAAAATAAAACTAAGAGGCACAGGAATGAGTTTTTCAATTGAAACGATAAAAGAATACAGCGGCAGGGGCTTCAAATGCGCGCTGTTCGATTTTGACGGCACGATAAGCCTTATACGCGAGGGCTGGCAGAAAGTGATGATTCCGTATTTCTGCGAGGTCATCGAAGCTCTCGGCACAAATGAAAATAAAGACGGAATATGCGAAGAGGTCACGGAATTCGTCGACCGACTGACCGGCAAGCAGACAATATTCCAGTGCATCGCGCTCAACGAGGCAGTTGTTCGCCGCGGCGGAGAGCACGTTGACCCAGGCGAATACAAAAAAGAATATCTGCGCAGACT
>ENA-OUPQ01000633-OUPQ01000633.1-human-gut-metagenome-genome-assembly--contig:-NODE-633-length-11912-cov-5.26128_pt1 | contig 11912 bp, 9 predicted proteins | sample MGYA00237946_ERZ548807 | MGnify/ENA primary metagenome ERZ548807 (study PRJEB26490, sample SAMN05194714) | human gut metagenome | biome: terrestrial biome; feature: human-associated habitat; material...
TTCCTGAAGAAAGAATATACTTCTTTGGAAAAGACGATAACTGGTGGATAGCAGGAGAAGAAGGACCTTGTGGACCAGATACAGAAATGTTCTATGATACAGGAAAAGAAAAATGTTCAGAAAAATGTAATCCATCTTGTGGATGTGGAAAGTATGTGGAAATATGGAACAATGTATTTATGGAATACTTAAAAACATCTGATGGAAAATATCAAAAACTAAAACAACAAAATGTAGACACAGGACTAGGACTAGAAAGAATGGCAATGCTATTACAAGGGAAGAAAACACCATTTGAGATAGAAATATTCAAACCTGTAATGGACAAACTAGAAGAATTAGAAAAAGTAGATGACATAGCAAGCAGAAGAATAGTTGCAGAACATTTACGTTCTAGTATGATGATAATATTAGATGGTGGAATTCCAAGCAATGTAGATAGAGGATATATTTTAAGAAGATTAATTCGTAGAATGACAAGAAGACTAAGAAAACTACAAATAGACACAAATCAAATATCTACATTAATAGACATTAGTATTGATGCACAAAAAGAGCTATACCCAGAATTGGAAACAAACAAAGAAAGAATCAAAACAGTAATAATAGAAGAAATCAACAAATTTGAAAAAACACTAGAGCGTGGAGAAAGAGAATTCAATAAAATAGTAAATAAATTAAAAACAGAAAACAAAGACACAATATCAGGACAAGACTTATTTACATTATACGAAACATATGGATTCCCACCAGAAGTAACTCAAGACCTAGCAGAAGAACAAGGTATAAAAATAGACAACACAGAATTTGATAGATTGTTCAAAGATCACCAAGAAAAATCAAGAATGGGTAGTGAGCAAAAATTCAAAGGTGGACTATCAGGAAATGGAGAAAAGGAAACCAAATATCATACAGCAACACACCTTTTAAATGCAGCTCTAAAACAAGTAATAGGAAAAGAGGTACATCAAAAAGGATCAAACATCACACCAGAAAGAATGAGATTTGACTTCAGCTGTGACCATAAGTTAACAGACGAAGAAAAGAAACAAGTAGAAGATTTAGTAAATAAATGGATAAATGAAGATTTACCGGTAACAATAGAAGAAATGAGCAAAGAAGATGCAATAAAATCAGGAGCTGAATGTATGTTCATAGAAAAATACCCTGATATAGTAACAGTATATTCAATAGGGGATGTTTCAAAAGAATTATGTGGAGGACCTCACGTAAAAAACACGAAAGTACTTGGAACATTCAAAATAAAGAAAGAAGAAGCTTGCTCAGCAGGAGTAAGAAGAATAAAAGCCATATTAGAATAATCGCTAAATAAGAAAACCTTTTTCTGGGCAAAAGATAAAAGTAAAGGAGAATAAAAAATGGAAGATTGTATATTTTGTAAAATAGTAAAAGGAGAAATACCATCAACAAAGGTATATGAAGATGAAAACGTTTATGCATTTAATGATATAAATCCAGCAGCACCAATACATGTATTGGTTATCCCAAAAGAGCATACAACAAATATATTGGATACAAAACCAGAAACAATAGCAAAAATATTTGAAGCAATAAATAAAATAGCAGAGCAATTAGGAATAGACAAAGATGGATTTAGAGTAATTAACAACTGCGGAAAGGATGCAGGACAAGAAGTAATGCACGTACACTTTCATATGTTAGCAGGTAGAGTATTAGGACCCAAAATAATATAAAAAATGATATGCAAAACGAATAAAATATGTTATAATTGAAGTAGAGATTTTTAGAGTATTAAAGGAGGAACAAAAGTGGAAAAGAAATATGGAAAAGCTTTAACAATAGTATTGATAATTGTTGTAATAGCAGTTTTAATATTGATATGCTTCTTAGGAATAGATGTCATTAAAAGATTTACTCACAAAAACACACAGACAGATATATTAAATCAATATGAAAACATGACAGATCATACAGAAAACAAAGAAGAAAATGTTTTAGAAAACATAGACATTCCAATGTTGAACGAAGAACCAAAAGACAATGGAAACACATCAACAGGTGGAGATAAAAAAATAACATATAAAGGCTATTCAGTAGTAGGAAGAATAGAAATTCCAAAAATAAACTTATCATATGTAATACTAGATAAGGCAACACCATCTTCAATAGAAGCATCAGTAGCAGTTTCTTATGGACCAGGCCCTAACAAAATAGGAAATACCGTAATAGTAGGACACAACTACAGAAATGGTTCATTCTTTGGAAACAACGACAAGTTACAAATAGGAGATAAGGTATATATAACAGATAACTCTGGAACAAAAATAAAATACAACATTTATAACATATATGAAACAAGTCCAGATGATGGCGATTACATGGTAAGAGATACAAATGGAAAAAGAGAGATATCTCTATCAACATGTACAGATAACTCAAAAGCAAGATTAATAATATGGGCTGTTGAAGAAAATTAGTAAATTTTAAAGAAAATTGAATTTACTAGTTGACAAAACTATATAAAATGCGGTAAAATAGATAATGCGTTCGGTATAACGTATTACCTAAATGGTGGATTTAGCGTAGTTGGTTAACGCGCCAGTTTGTGGCACTGGAGATCATGGGTTCGAGTCCCATATTCCACCCCAGTTTTATATTACATATTGGGCTGTAGCCAAGCGGTAAGGCACATGACTTTGACTCATGCATGCGCTAGTTCGAATCTAGCCAGCCCAACCATAAGATGAAAATTATCTAGTTAAACTCTTTTGAGCTTTAAATATGATAATTTTTTATTTTTATATGAAAACATGCAGAAGGGAAGAAATATGAGAAACAGAAGAAATAACAGAAAAAGAAATAGTGTATTAGATAACATAACTAATAAAAATTTTATTATAATTTGCGTTATACTAATAGCAGTAATTGTAATATCAACCACATTTATCAAATATAGACAATATCAAGATAAGATGTTAATAGCTAAACAAGCGGAAGAACTAGCAAAGCAGACAGAAGAAATATTTACAGCAATGGAATACACTCTTAAAAACCCAGAAGAAAGTTCAACCGGAGAAGTAAGAAGAACAACTGCAAAAATTGCTGCGGTAGGAGATATTTTATGTCAGATGGATATGATAGAAGACGCGCAAACAGAGGATGGATATGATTTTAGTCATATGTTTGCAGAAATCAATAAATTTATAAATACAGCTGACGTAAAATTAGGTACAATGGAAACAAACTTCGTAGAAGGAAGTCTTTCTGGTGTAAAAAAATATAATTCGCCAATAGAATTTTTGCAAGCAGTAAAACAATCAGGAATCAATCTGGTATCAGTAGCACATAACCATGCGTTAGATTATGGAGAAGATGGTTTAAATACAACAGTAGAGAAAATAAAAGAACAAGATATAACCATTACAGGAGTAAAAGAAAATCCCGAGTTTACAGGAACAATAAAAGAAATCAGAGGAATAAAGATTGCTTTTTTAGGTTACACATATGGCTTGAGTAATGAGAATGAATTGTCAGAAGAAGTAAAAGCAAAAGCCAACATTTATTCAGAAGAACTAGCTAAAAAAGACATAGAATACGCAAAAGCTAATTCAAATTATATAATAGCTATAATGCATTGGGGAGATGTAAATAAATCAGAGATAACAGATTATCAAAGAGAAATTACAGGATTCTTAGTAAACAATGGAGTAGATATGATATTAGGTTCACATCCATCAGTTGTAGAACCTATGGAAATCATCCAAAACAGTGAAGGAAGAAATATTTTAGTAGCTTATTCATTAGGAAACTACATATCATCACTAAAATATGAAAATGCAGATGTTGAGCTAATTCTAAACATTCAAATAGCCAAAACTACTGATTCTGATAAAGCTATATTAGAAAAAGTAGATTATACACCGATATATGTTCTAGATAATGGAAACAAAGCTGAAAATAGATTTGAATTAACAGATATGAAACAGTTAGCATTAGATTATGCAAATGGAGATACTAGTAGAATAACGAGAAAAACATATGATCAATTAGTTAAGAAATTAGAAAATTTACAAAGAATAGTTAATAACAAGTAAGGATGAAAAAAATGAAAGTAGGATTTGTATCACTAGGATGTAGCAAAAATTTAATAGACACAGAAATGATGATAGGTGTATTTAAAAATAATGGATTTACTATTGTAAATAATCCACAAACAGCAGACATCATCGTAATAAATACTTGCGGATTTATTGAACCAGCAAAGGAAGAAGCAATAAATACAATATTAGAAATGGCTGAATATAAAAAAACAGGAAAGTGCAAAATATTAGTAGCAACAGGATGTCTTGTAGAAAGATATAAAGAAGAACTAGAAAAAGCACTTCCAGAAGTTGATATTTTCTTGAAATATAGCGACTATGCAGAAGAAAAAGGAAAATCAGCAGAAGTATTTGCAAAAGTACTAAAAAAGATTGCAGAAAATATAGAAGTAGAAAAATCAGAATTAGACTTTATGGACAGAGTCGTAACAACCGGAAACAATTATGCATATCTAAGAATTGCAGAAGGATGTAGCAACAGATGTACATATTGTGCAATTCCATATATAAGAGGAGCTTTTGTTAGCAGAAAAATAGAAGACATATTAGAAGAAGCGGAAATGTTAGTAAAATCAGGAAGAAAAGAACTAATATTAATAGCACAGGATACTTCAAAATATGGAGTAGATATATATGGAAAACCACAGCTTGCCAGACTCCTAACAGAACTATGTAAAATAAAAGATTTAAAATGGATTAGATTTTTATATACATATCCAGAAGATATTACAGATGAGCTAATAGAAGTGGTAAAAAAGGAAGATAAAATATGCAAATACTTTGATATGCCAATACAACACATTTCAGATAGAGTTCTAAAGAGAATGAACAGAAAGTGTACAGGAGAAAGCATTAAAAAGGTAATAGAAAAACTAAGAAAAGAAATTCCGAATGTAATAATTAGAACAACTGTAATGGTTGGATTTCCAGGAGAAACAAGCGAAGACTTTGAGAAATTATACGACTTTATCAAAGAAACTAAATTTGATAAGCTAGGAGCATTTTCTTACTCAAAAGAAGATGGAACACCAGCATCAAGACTAAAAGAGCAAATACATCCAATGACTAAAAAATCTAGATATAATAAAATAATGAAATTACAAAAAGAAATATCAAAACAAAATGAACAACAATTACTAGGAAGAGAATTAGAAATATTAATAGAAGATATGAGTTTTGATAAAAAATATTATGTAGGAAGAAGTTATATGGATGTACCGGAAATAGATGGAGTAGCATATATTAAAAATAATACTGACAAAAACTTAATAGGACAATACATAAAAGCAAAAGTAGTAGAAGTAAAAGACTATGACGTAATATGTGAAATGTAAAAAATGCTAACAAAGACAAAAACTTTGTTAGCTTTTTTATAGTTTTAGTATGCTCATTTTTTAATTATTCTTTATTATTCATAACAGTGTTCATGCATTCATTATATTATAAGGTGAACTTTTCATAAATTAATTTTATAGGGTGAGAGTATCAAGTTATTCATAAAAAAATAAAAAACTACTTGTAAAAAATAAAAATGTACGGTTCTTTGTTGATAACAAAGAGCCGTATATTTATGATAAAACCAGAAAGATTAAATCTTTATACTTTAAAAATTTAATTAAATATATAATTTAATAAAAATCTTTATACCAAATTTATAGCATAACTCTAAGAAAAAATCAATAGTAAAAAATAAAAAAATGAGCATACTAAAAACATAGAAAAGAGAGAATTTACTAGCAAATACTTGTTTATAAGCTTTAAACTTTTTTATTAAATTATATATTCAATAAAAACTAAAATAATAATTGAATTATAAAACAAAATGTTTTATAATAACAATAAACAAAAGGAAAGGGGAAAGAAGATGAACCAAAAAAGATTAAAAAAATTAAAAGAAACAAAGGAGGAAAAAAGAATGTTAAAAAATAAAAAGCGGAATAACATTAATAGCTTTGGTTGTAACAATAGTAGTGCTTTTGATATTAGCAGGAGTAAGTATAAGTTTAATACTAGATAATAATGGAATAATCAAAAAGAGCAAAGACGCAAGAAGAGAATATAGACAAGCACAAGCAAATGAGCAAGCAGATTTAAGTGATTTATCAGATTTGATAGATGATGCAACAGCAGAGCCAACACCAAAAGTAAATGTAAATACAAAAGCAGAAGATAATAGTACAATAAATGGTAAAAAAGGAAACTCAAATAATCCAACAGTACCAAAAGGATATATACCAATAAATACAGAAACATCAAGTTGGGGAGATGGAACATCTGCTCCGACGCAAGATTCAGTAGACCACGGGCTCGTAATAAAAGGCGATAGTGATGATAATGAATGGGTATGGATACCAGTAGATGAAACAACATTAGCAACAATGTGCAACACATCAAATGAGACAGAATACACATTATGTGGAACGTCAGGAGAAACAGCAGTAAAAACAAAGTTGTATTCAAGCACAATAACAATAGGAAAAGATAGTAACACAATAACAAGAACCACGCCAGGAACAACAAGTGATTACCGTGAGCCAGACCTAGTAGTTGGAAGTAATGGAACAAGCTATGATGCAAAAGAAGAATATTACAAAGACATATTAGGATTTTCAAGTAAAGAAAAAATGGCAGAAGCATTTGTGGCAGATTATAATGAAATGATAGTGAGTATTGGTAAGTATGGAGGATTTTATATAGGAAGATATGAGCTATCGGAATCAGGTGTAAAAAAAGACCAACCAACATTAACAAAAACAAATTGGTATAACTTATATAAAAAATGTACAGAATTACAAGCAAGTGACAAAGTAAAAACACAAATGATATGGGGATGCCAATGGGATGTAACGATGAATTGGCTAATAAGTTCAGGGGCAAAGACGAGTGATGAAGTAAATAAAAACTCAAGTACTTGGGGAAATTATAGTAATTATAATACAGCAAATAATTATACAGAAGGAACAACAGGATATGAAAAAAATGCAGGTTCACTACAAAATACAGGTTCAAGTGAAAATTGGAAAGCAAATAATATCTACGACCTAGCTGGAAACTGTTATGAGTGGACCCAAGAGGCGAGCAACACCAACCATCGAGCTGTTAGGGGTGGCTATTACAGCTACAATGGCTCTGACAGTCCAGCTTCTCGCCGCATCAACGGCATTCCGGCCTACAGCGACCACGCCCTCAAACGGTTCTCGTCCCACTTTAATAATAAAGTAGCACTGAACTCTAGAGCGTGAGCACCAGTGCGAAAAAACTATCAAGCAGATATAAAGCATAAAACTGAGCAAATTCAAAATTGCTCAGTTTTTATAATATTAAAAAAGAAAAAATATATTATTACAAACTTCTAAACAATTAATTAAAAAAACTTAAAAATCAACAAAAATCGAAACCGTGTGTCGAACTTTGACATACGGTTTTTCTGGACAAGCCAGCATTTAGGCTATATAATTAGATTGTTAACAAATTTACGTAAATCTAGATTAACAAACTTAAATCAAAAAACTAAATCCAAAGAAAAATCCAAAAAATAAAAACAATAAAATTATAGGAGGAGGAGCGTGTTTGGTAACAACAGAAAACAAAAAAGAGGTAAAACTATTACAACCAAAGATAGACATAGTGTTTCAAAGTTTATTTAATGCAAAAAACAAAGAAATAACAAAAAGCTTTATAGAAGCATTACTAGAAGAAAAAATAGATTCAATGATAATAAACAACGAAAAAGAAATAACTAGAGATAAACCAATAGACAAATTAGGAATATTAGATTTAGAACTGGATATAAATAATAAAGAAAAAGTAGACGTAGAAGTACAATTATTAAAAAATGATGAATTTATACATAGACTATTATTTTATTGGTCTAGGATTTATTCAAAGCAAATACATAGAGGCGACGAATATACCAAAGCAAGAAGAGTAGTAATAATAGCAATAACAGATTTTGAAATAGATATAACCAAGGAGTTAAAAAGAATGGAAACAATATGGAACATAAGAGAGAAGAAGAATCCAGAAAAAGTATTGACAGACTTGCTGGAAATCCGTATAATAAATCTAAAGAGGATAAGAGAAGCATACCAAAAAGACAAAGATAGCAAAAAGAACCAAGGGGTAATGTTTTTAGAAGATCCAAACTCTAGGGAGGTTCAAGAAATTATGGAAAAGAATGAAGATGTAAAAAAGGCAGTAATAACAGTAAGAGAAATGAGTGAAGACGAAAAAATGGAAAGACTAGCAGAACTAAGACAAAAAGCCATAATGGACGAAAAAGCATTATACAACACTGGAATTAGAGAAGGAAAAGAACTTGGAAGAGCCGAAGGAGAAAAAATTGGCAGAGAAACTGGAGAAAAAATCGGTAGAGAAACTGGAGAAAAAATCGGTAGAGAAGCTGGCGAGAAAGTTGGAGAACAAAAGAACAAAATACAAGTAATAAAAAGAATGCTAAACGAAAACTTTGATAAAAATACAATAAAGAAAATTGCAAATGCAACCGATGAGGAAATAGAAGAAGCAAAAATGTCAGAATACTAAAAGATATACAAAAAGTGTTAATCATTTTTGAAAATGTCTTAAAAATTCTTATTTATTCGCACTAAAATGTTTGTTTAGTGTGAATATTTTTTATAGCATTAATTACAAAATAGCTTGACTTTTTAGTCAAAAAATAATATAAAATATATGACAGGTTAATCCTGTTAAAATACAATATGGAGGTAGATAACATGGAATTAAAAGGTTCTAAAACAGAGAAGAATTTAATGGAGGCTTTTGCAGGAGAATCACAAGCAAGAAATAAATATACATACTTTGCAAGTGTTGCAAAAAAGGAAGGATATGAACAAATAGCAGAGTTATTTTTAGAAACAGCAGAAAACGAAAAAGAACATGCAAAAATACATTTTAAATACTTAAACGGAATAGGAGATACAAAAGCAAACTTAGCATCTGCAGCTGCTGGAGAAAACTTTGAATGGACAGATATGTATGAAAGAATGGCAAAAGAAGCAGATGAAGAAGGATTTACAGAAATAGCTGCAAAATTTAGAGGAATAGCTGTAATAGAAAAAGAACATGAAGCAAGATATAGAAAATTATTAGAAAATCTAGAAAATGGAGAAGTGTTCAAAAAAGGAAGCATTACTATTTGGAAATGTAGAAACTGTGGACATATAGTAGTTGGAACAGAAGCTCCAAAAGTTTGCCCAGTTTGCAATCATCTACAATCATTCTTTGAAGTAAAAGCAGAAAATTATTAATAAAGGAGAAAATATCATGGCAAGAACAAGAGGATTTGAAGTAGCAAAAGGATTTGAGGACAAGAAAATTAACTTACCTGTAAGAAAAACAAAGTACTCAGCAGGGTATGATGTGGAAGCAGCTGAGGATTGTGTTGTTCCAGTATTTAAACCAGGAATAGCACCAACACTTATAAAAACTGGAATAAAAGCATATATGCAAGATGATGAAATGTTGTGCTTATACAATAGAAGCTCAAACCCAAAGAAAAAAGGATTAATATTAGCAAATAGCGTGGGAATAGTAGATAAAGATTACTATGGAAATCCAGACAATGATGGACATATAATGTTTGCTTTTTATAATATTAAAGATACAGATACAGAAATAAAAAAAGGAGACTGCATAGGACAAGCAATATTCGAGAAGTATCTAGTGACAGATACTGACAGCGCAGAAGGAGAAAGACTAGGGGGATTTGGATCGACAAACAAATAAAACATAAGTGGTAAACATAAAAATGTTTTTGCACATAATAACCCGAAAACCTTGAAAATAAAGAGATAGATGACAGGAGAAAAAATGGTAAAAGCTTTGACTTTTACCATTTTTTATGGTATAATAGAAATGTAGTTTAAATAGAGCAACCTTTATCAACTCTAATTTAATTATAGTATGGAAGGAGATAATTACATGTTTAATGTTGGTGACAAAATTGTATATCCAATGCACGGAGCTGGAACAATAGACGCGATAGAGCAAAAAGATATTTTAGGAGAAAAGCAAGATTATTATATAATCAAAATGCCTGGAGAAGTAAAAGTTATGGTTCCAATCGCAAAAGCAAGTGATGTGGGAGTTAGAAGCGTAATAAATAAAGAAGAAGCAGGAAAAGTTTTGCAAGTATTAGAAGCAAATGAAACAGAAATGTCAAACAGTTGGAATAAAAGATATAAAGAAAATATGGACAAAATGAAAACAGGGGATATATACGAAGTAGCCGATGTGGTAAGAAATTTAAGCTACAAACAAAAAGAAAAAGGATTATCTACTGGAGAAAAGAAAATGCTAAACAATGCTAAACAAATTTTAGTAAGTGAATTAGTATTAGCAGAGCATGCATCAGAAAGTGAAGTACAAAATTTAGTAGAAAACAAAATAAATTTATCATTTGAAGAGCATAAACACTTAGAGCAACCTACTATGGATGCAACAAACATAGTAAGCAAATTTATACCATTCAATGATAATTCAGATTTAAACTAAAAAGAGAAAATTTACATTAGGAGAATAATATAATTTTTTTATAATATTAAAGAAATTATATTATTCTCTTGATTATTGCCTGCTGATTGTAACACTAGTTTACATATTGTGGAAAATAAAGAAGGAAAACAAGAGTTTCTGTCGAATATATAATTATATGGAAAGGTAATGAAGAATAGTGAGGTATAGTGACGAATTATTAGACGAGATAAAAAGTAAAAACGACATTATAGATATAGTTTCACAATACGTGGTTCTGAAAAGATCAGGTAGAAATTACATGGGACTATGTCCATTTCATAAAGAAAAATCTCCTTCGTTTTGTGTTTCTCCAGACAAGCAAATATTTCATTGCTTTGGATGTGGAGTAGGCGGAAATGTAATTCACTTTATAGGAAAAATAGAAAATTTAAATTTCATAGAATCATTAGAATTACTTGCTAATAGAGCAGGAATAGAATTACCTAAATCAGGAAATGCAGAAGATGATAGAATATCAAGATTAAAATCAAGAGTATATGAATTAAACAAATGTGCAGCAGAGTTTTATCATCAAAATTTATACAAACCAACAGCAAAACCAGCGCAAGAATATGTAAAAAAAAGAAGATTAGATAATAGAACATTAAAAGCTTTTAAAATAGGATATTCTGGCAGGTTTAATGAACTCTACACAGAACTACATTCTAAAGGCTTTACAGAAGAAGAAATACTAGCGTCATGTCTAGTAAATAAAAATCAAGATGGAAAATTTATAGATAGATTTAGAAATAGACTAATGTTTCCAATATTTGATGCAAGAGATAGAGTTATTGCTTTTGGTGGTAGAGTTTTAGATGATAGCAAACCTAAATACATAAATTCGCCAGAAGATATTGTTTATAGTAAAGGAAGACACTTATTTGCATACAACTTAGCAAAAAAGAATAATCCTAAAACAATAATTATAGTAGAAGGCTATATGGATGCTGTTTCACTTCATCAAAGAGGAATAAGCAATGCAGTGGCATCACTAGGAACAGCCTTAACAGAAGCACAAGGTAGACTTTTGAGAAGAAGTTGTGAGAAAGTTGTAATAGGATATGACGCAGATGGAGCTGGACAAGCAGCTACATTAAGAGGATTAGAAATATTGCAAAATTTAGGATGTGATATAAGAATATTACAGATAGAGGGAGCAAAAGATCCTGACGAATTTGTTGTAAAATATGGTCCGGAGAGATTTCAAAAATATGTAGATAGTGCAATATCATTAGTAGTATTTAAAGTAAAAATGCTAAAAAGGCAATTAAACTTAGAAAATGTAAATGACAA
>ENA-OUPQ01000649-OUPQ01000649.1-human-gut-metagenome-genome-assembly--contig:-NODE-649-length-11593-cov-4.52669_pt1 | contig 11593 bp, 7 predicted proteins | sample MGYA00237946_ERZ548807 | MGnify/ENA primary metagenome ERZ548807 (study PRJEB26490, sample SAMN05194714) | human gut metagenome | biome: terrestrial biome; feature: human-associated habitat; material...
TCGTAGAGCTGGCGCTCCGGGCTGTCGGCGGCGGCATCCGGGTGGAGGACGGCGTAAAAATCGTTGCACAGGGGGTAACTGCCGTCGGCAAGGGTGTCGTTGCTGGGGGTCACACCGTCCACCGCCAGCAGCCGCAGCCCGGGCTTGGAATACATCTGGTTGATGTAGTAATATACGGAAAAGCCGATGGCGTTGGCGCTGTTGTTGTAATCGGCAATGCTGTCCACCAGCTCGCCCATGGCGGCGGGAGCCAGCTCAGAGGGCGGGGTCATCAGTTCGCCGCCCTGAATGAGCAGCTTTTTGAACAGGGTCTGACTGCCGGAGTCCTCGCCGCGCTGGAAGGCAACGATTTCCTGATCCTTGCCGCCTACATCCTTCCAGTTGGTGATCTTTCCGGCATAGATATCCCGCAGCTGCTGCTGGGTAAGCGCCTGTACAGGGTTATCCTCGTTGACGATGAACACCAGCGCGTCCACCCCGATGGGTTTCTGCTCCAGCTGCACATTGGCCTCCTGCAGTTCTTCCTTTACATAGTCCGGTGCTTCGTATACCACCAGCATCCGGGTGGTGGTGTCGTACAGGCCAAAGTTCTCCCATGCGTAGGCGGTGGTGCTTACCGTAATGCTGCTGCGGGCTTCCTCTAGGTCCATGCCGGTGGTATCGGCCAGCATCTGCGCCATCAGGGGGATGCAGGCGGTGCTGCCGTCCAGCGGGGGAAACTCCGCTTCGGTCAGGAACGGCTCCGGCTGCTGCACAGCAGAGGAAGCAGCAGAGGATGCAGGCTGCTCTGCGGCAGAGGAAGCGGTGCTGCCGGAGGGCGCATCCGTGCCCTTGCAGGCGGTCAGCACCCCGGCAGCGGAGCAGGCGGCAAGACCCAGCAGAAAACTGCGGCGGGAAATTTTAGCGTTTTTCATAAAAGGCCCTCCTAACTCAATAGCCGTAACTCGGTTCATCGTCCGCAGTGGCAGACGAGAAAATACTCTGGCAGTACAGCCAGTTGCCGCTTGTGTCCATCCAGCCCACATAGAAGCCCCGTTGTGCGGCAAACACATGGTCGGGCAGGGCATTCAGACTGTTGGAATAGTATCCGGCGCAGCTGGCAAGCCCCTGTAATACTACCTTGCCGTCTGCATCCAGCACATCGTATACGTTGCCGTAGGCGCTGCCCGCAGCGGCGCGGCTGCCGTAGAACATGGGTCTGCCGCTGGGGTCGGTGGTCAGGTAGTTGACGTAACTGTATTTGCCTTGCAGGGCGGTCAGGTCGCTGACAAGCCCCTGCGGGCCGTACAGCCGGGTGGCGGTGGTCTCGTAGCGGTCGTTGTCCTGCAATTCCAGCCAGACATAGCCGCTGCCGCAGTTGCTCATCCGTACCCGCTGCTGGTGCTCTACCGGCTCTACGGTGGTGTCGGTCAGCAGCTTGCCGTTATCCTTGCTGTACACCCGCAGGCTGCCGTCCAGCGCGTAGACGGCTATGGTGCTGTCGGTGGCGTCTACATCGTACAGCGGGGTCTTTGCGCCGGTCTCCAGATCATAGAGTTCGTAGCCGTGATCCTCGCCGCTGTGCCATGTTACCACATAGCCCGGGAAATACTGGCTGGGCTGCTCGTCAAAGGTGGCAATCAGTCCGCGGTCCTCGGTGGTCATATCCCGCAGCTCGTACCGGCCGTCACCGGTGGAAAAGCTGGCAAGACCGCCCGGGTAGACCTGTAAAAAGCCTGTGCACTGCTCGCCGGTCAGGACGTTGTACAAAATCTGGACGGTGATTTCTTCTCCGGTGGCAACGTCCAGCTCCACCCATTCGCTCAGGGTGTCGCTGTCGTAGAAAAGGCGGTAGGCCGAGGCGGCATCGGCGCGGTAGACGGTGGTGCCGTCTTTCTCCTGCACCACCACCCAGCGGTTCTGCTGGTAGTCGGTATCCCAGTCGTAATCGTCCAGCCCTTCCGGTCGGGCGTAGCAGCTGAACACCAGCTTATCGCCGCATACAGTGCAGCTGTACGCGCCCTCCGGCACCGGCAGCGCAGCACCGGTGGCAAGGTCGATGACCTGACAAGTGCCGTAGCCGGACTCCGGGATGTATCCGCCATCGATCAGGCGGCTTTCCTGCAGCACCAGCAGACCGTTTTGCAGGGTAGCGTTCTGCTCGCCCTCAAAGGACATCACTTCGGTGCCGGTCTTATCGTACAGGGCGGTGCGGCGCCCGCCCCGGCCGGTGGGATCGGACCAGCTGCGCAGCCAGTAGTCTGCGGTGCCGGTAGCGCTGTCCTGCACCAGCGAGACGTTCTCACTGCGGGCAGACTGATGCAGCAGGGTGCTGCCGCACAGGATGGTGGTGCTGCTCCCGGAACGGCCATAGCAGTACAGCACCCGCAGACGGCCATCGTTCAGCACGGCGGGGTCGTACAGGGGCTTGCCGCTGTCATCCGTGGGCACGGAAACGGCAGAGCTTGCAGCGCCCGGCACGCCGGTGGCGGGCGGCAGCAGGGCGCAGCCACAGCCTAAAGTAAGGGCAAGGGCTGCGCAGACCGCCCCGCAGCCGATACGCAAGACAACACGCTTCATAAAAACCACTCCTTTGCAAAAACAGGGAGGAAAATTTTTCCGTTCACTCAGAATACGAAACAGCCGCATTTTTCATTGCAGAGCTTGCAGAAAAATGCGGCTAAAAACGGTTACAATTGCATTACAGCTGTGCCGGGGCATGGGACGCTTCTGCCTTGTCCATCTGCTCCAGCTGCCGCAGAAAGGCCAGCAAAAAGGGCAGAGAAATGAAGCAGGTGAGCGCATCCGCAATGGGCTGGCAAAGCTCCACGCCCACAAGACCCAGCACTCGGGGCAGTACAAGGATCAGCGGGATAAAGCACACGCCCTGTCGGCAGCAGGCCAGAAAGGTGGCGCGCCCGGCCTTGCCAACGCTCTGGAAGGTCATGTTGGTCACCACGATCACCGGCTGTAAAAGGATGGCAAAGCACTGGTAGCGGAAGGCAGGCAGCGCCACGGCGGTGACCGCCGGGTCGTCCCGGAACAGGCGGATCAGAGCCTCATCGTTCCACCAGCACACCGCGATCAGCACCACCAGCAGCGCAAAGGCGGCTTTCAGGGTAAAGACGGCGGCCTGCCGCACCCGGTGGTATTTGCGTGCGCCGTAGTTAAAGGACGCCACCGGCTGCAAGCCCTGTCCCACGCCGATGGCCACCGAGAGGATGAACATAAAAATGCGGGACACGATGCTCATGCCCGCCACGGCGGCATCGCCGTAGCTGCGGGCGGCAATGTTCAGCAGCATCCCGCCGATGCTGTTCAGCCCCTGACGGCCAAAGCTGGGCGCGCCGCCTGCAAGGATCTGCAAAAACTCACGCGGCTCCCGGGTGACGGCGGAAAGCCGGAACTGGCTGACCGTTTTGCCCCGCAGGAACATATACAGCAGAATGCCAAAGCTGATGGTCTGACTGAGGGCGGTGGCGATACCGGCACCGGCAGTGCCCAGCCCTAAAACGAACATAAACAGCGGGTCCAGTGCAATGTTCAGCAGTCCGCCGGTGACCAGCCCGATCATGGCAAGGTTTGCTTTGCCCTCATACCGCAGGATGTTGTTCATCACCAGACTGGAGATCATCAGCGGTGCGGCAAGCAGGATGGGCCGGGCGTAGGCACAGGCATGGGGCAGGATGGTTTTGGTACTGCCCAGCAGCATCATGAAGTCCGGCAGGGTGGCAAGACCGACCACTGCCAGCACTACGCCAAAGGCCAGCGCAGTAAAAAAGCTGGTAGAGGCAAAGCGGGTGGCGGCGTGGGTATCCTGACTGCCCAATCGGCGGCTGATGATGGTGCCGGAGCCGTGCCCCAGCATAAAGCCCAGCGCCTGTATAATAGCCATCAGGCTGGAAACGACACCCACCGCGCCGGAAGCACTGGTGGAGATGCGCCCCACAAAAAAGGTATCGGCCAGATTGTAGATGCTGGTGATCAGCATACTTAAAATCGTGGGCGCGGCAAGGCTGAGGATCAGCCGGGGGATAGGGGTCTCGGTCATTTTGTGATACTGCACCGCAGTGCGGTCCTGCTGGGTCATGGGCAAATATCCTCCTTCAAAAACGAGAAAGCCGCCCCTTCCAGAGCGGCAGATCATCCTGATGAAAACAGTATAACGCAGTTACGGCAAAATGTCGAGAGGGAGAAAAAACGGCCTTTCGACCCTGCGAAGGGGCGAAAAAGCAGGTGAAAACAGGGTGGTTTCTATATAAAGTGCTAAAGAATTGTCGAATTGCTTGTGAAAAATCACGATATGTGGTATTCTTTATAAGAAGGAATTGGAAAAATCTGTGCATTTTATGATTGGGAGGGATTTATACATGAAATCCGTAGCACAAACTGTGATAGAAGCCGACCGCTTTTATACCATTGCCGCTCACACCGGCAACGTCATTCAGGCAGTGGAAGGCAGCAAGGACGGCGGCACTGTCCGTCTGGGCAAGTATGACCACAAGCCCGAGCAGGAGTGGAGCTTTGTCCGCGAGGGCGATGGCGTGTACCGCATCCGCAACCGCGCCTCCGGCAAGCTGCTGGATCTGACCATGACCGGCACTGCCAACGGCACCTGGCTGCACCTGTGGGAGGACGTGGGCGGCACGTCCCAGATGTGGAAGGTGGAGCACACGCCGGAGGGCACGGTGCGTCTGCGCTCCTCCTGGGCAGGCGGCAAGTGCGTGGACACCGTGGGCATCGGTGCCGAGGTGGGCGCTGTGCTGCAGATCTGGCAGGAGGTGCCCGGCGGTGGCGACCAGCTGTGGGTCATCTCTGAGGTAAAGGACCGCGTAAAGCGTGCCGCTAAGGTTGAGGAAGCAGCACCCGCTGCCGAGACGAAGGCCGCACCGGCCAAGGAAGCCGCTCCCGCCAAGAAGCCCGCAGCCCGCAAACCCCGTACCACCAAGAAGGTGGAGGAGAAGCCCGCTGCGTCCGCAGCAAAGGCCGCAGAGCCGGTCAAGGCAGAAAAGCCCGCTGCAAAGAAGGCTGCTAAGGCAAAGGCTGAGCCTGCTGCTCCCGCAGTAGAGGTGAAGGCAGCTCCCGCCGTGGCAACCAAGGCCGAGCCTGTTACTAAGGCTGAACCGGCTGCCAAGGCAGCGCCCGCAGCGGAAGCCAAGACTGCCCCTGCCGCAGCAAAGCCCAAGGCAAAGCGTGCACCCTGCAAAAAGACCGTAAAGAAGTAAAAAAACTTTTAAACAGCAAAAAAATCGGACAGAGTGCGATCTGTCCGATTTTTTGCGTTTATAGAAGCTTTTTATGCAGCAGGGGCGGCAGCATCATCGCTCTGGGCGGCGGTTTGCACGAACTGCACGATGCTCTCGATGGTCTTGCGCAGCTGCACAAGGCTTTCCACGTCAGAGTCCTGCATCCGGGAGGTGGGCGCGGTCACCACGGTCTGCGCAGCAGTTACCGTGCCGGTCAATTCCGCATGGATATGGTGGGCGGGCACGTCCAGCAGGATGTGCACCTTGGGGGACAGGGTCTTGAGCAGCCCCTGCTTTTCAATGCCCAGAATCAGCTGCGGCGCATCCTCCCCGGCGGCGAGGTTCGGCAGCTGAAGGTAGAGGTAGCCTTCTTTCGCGTTGGCGGGCTGCACGGTTTTGAGCTGTTTTAAGTCCAGCTGGAAGTCGTTCACCTGCTGCAAGCCGGTGGCAGTGGGGTCTACCCCCAGCAGGGTGGCCAGCTGGTCTTGGGAGATATAGCTGCCCAGCGACCAGCCCGGCAGCAGCAGGCTTGCCAGCGGATACTCGGCCACGACCGTGCTGCGCAGTTTGTTGTACAGCTGCCCAGCGTCGTAAAGGGTCTCTTCCTCGCTGATGTACATCCGGGTCAGAGGGGCATCGTTGACGGTGCTGGTGCCCGTTGGGTACAGCGCCAGCTGCACCGCCCGGGGGGTGTACTGACCGGTCAGACTGCCGGTGGTGCCGCCGAACTTGTCCAGCAGGGCGTAAAGGGCGGGGGGCTCGGCCTCGGTGGAGGTGATGGTGTAGTCCAGCGCAAAGCTGGCACCGCTCTGGAATGCCTTGACCCTGCGGCTGACCAAGCTGTACAGCACTGCCGCAGCCACCACGCACACCAAAACCAGACACAGCAGAACGATCAGCGCCGCCCGCAGACCGGTGCGCTTTTTGTGGGAAGATGCCATGGGAAACCTCTCCTTCCGGTAAAACGTATTTGTTCCAGCATAACGGAACTGCACGCAAATGTCAAGCGCCGCAAACTGCGGACAAAACAAAAAACCTGAAACATTTCTGTTTCAGGTTTCTGGCGGAAAGATGGGGATTCGAACCCCAGAACGCTTTTGACACGTTACACGATTTCCAGTCGTGCGCCTTAGACCAACTCAGCCATCTTTCCACATCTTTTGTTCTGCCTTTGGGCGGGTGCCCTTGGCGCTCCACTATAATACCTGAAAGCAGGCTTTTTGTCAAGGATTTTTTTGAAAAAAATCAGACTTTTTTAAAAATGACGAAAAAACGCGAGAAAGTGTTCTGCCGCATGGATGGAAAGCACAAAAAGCCCTTGACGCACCTTTAAAATAGGTCTATATTGAGGGCAAAGAGCACTGCGGTGGGTCGTTTTGTGCCGCAGCGGCGGGAAATATAAGGAGGATGCTTTTATGACTTATCCTGAAGTGCTTGCCAATGCCCGTACCTGCATTGGTCAATACTGCAAGGCCTGCCCGGTGTGCAACGGCGTGGCCTGTAAAAACCAGATCCCCGGTCCGGGTGCCAAGGGCGTGGGCGATACCGCCATCCGCAATTATAATAAGTGGGCAGATATCCGGGTGAACATGGACACCCTGTGCCCCGGCGGTGCACCGGACACCACGCTGGGGCTGTTCGGCAAAAGCTTCCGCTATCCCTTCTTTGCGGGCCCTGTGGGTGCAGTGAACCTGCACTACTCCGATACCTACACCGATATGACCTATAACGATGTACTGGTGCGCGCCTGTGCAGAAAACGGCATTGCAGCCTTTACAGGCGACGGCACCAACCCCACCGTGATGGAGATGGCTACACGCGCCATCGGCGCTGCGGGCGGCTGTGGCGTGCCCACCATCAAGCCGTGGAACATCGACACCATCCGCGAGAAAATGGCACAGGCCAAGGCCAGCGGCTGCTTTGCCGTGGCCATGGATGTGGACGCCGCGGGTCTGCCTTTCCTGAAGAACATGACCCCGCCCGCCGGCAGCAAGAGCGTGGAGGAACTGGCCGAGATCGTGCAGCTGGCCGAGCGTCCCTTCATCGTCAAGGGCGTGATGACCGTTAAGGGCGCACTGAAGGCAAAGCAGGCCGGTGCCGCCGCCATCGTGGTGTCCAACCACGGCGGCCGCGTGCTGGATCAGTGCCCTGCCACCGCCGAGGTGCTGCCGGAGATCGCCGCAGCCCTCAAGGGCACCGGCGTGAAGGTGCTGGTGGACGGCGGCATCCGCACCGGTGTGGATGTGTTCAAGGCGCTGGCACTGGGCGCAGACGGCGTTCTGATCTGCCGCCCCTTCGTGACCGCTGTCTACGGCGGCGGCGCAGAGGGCGTAAAGTGCTACATCGACAAGCTGGCCGGGGAACTGGCCGACACCATGCAGATGTGCGGTGCCCATACGCTGGCGGAGATCACCCCGGATATGGTGCGGGTCTGATTTTTCTGCGTAGAGAACGATTTTAATGGCCTCCGCCTTGCTCTGGCCATATTCAGCGGAAAGAATCTTATTTATAGAACAATGCCGGGCAGACTGCGGTCTGCCCGGCATTGTATTTTCACGAGAGGGGTCGAAGTGGAGAACGGCAGCTGCTGAAAATCGTCTTACTTCAAAGTTCCGTCCAGTACCTGCTGGTAATACCACGGCTTCGGGGCGTGGAAGGTCTTGCCGCTGAGGAAGGCAAAGTCCGGCTGGGTGAAGCGGGGCATGGTCAGTTCCCATGCGCATAGTGCCTGATACTTCAGCTTCAGCTCCCGGTTGGCGCTGTTGTTGCCATACTTGCTGTCGCCAAGGATGGGGCAGCCGATGCTGGCCATGTGGGCGCGGATCTGGTGGGTGCGGCCGGTGATCAGCTGCACCTTCAGCAGAGCCAGACGGCCGGAGACGGCGATGGTCTCGTACCGGGTCTCCACCTCCTTGGCACCGGGCTGCTTGTCCTCCACGATCTTCACGATGCCGCGGTCAGCGTCCTTCAGCAGATAGCCGCCCAAGGTGGCGTCCGGCGGCATGGGACGGCCAAAGGTGACGCAGAGGTAGGTCTTTTGCACCTCACGGTTCTTGATGGCGGAAAGGAACAGCTCCTCGGCCTCCGGGGTCTTGGCAATGATCACAAGGCCGCTGGTGCCGGTGTCCAGCCGGTGGCACAAGGCGGGGGTGTACAGGTCGTTCTCCTTGTACTCACCCTGCTTGTTCAGGTACAGCAGCGCACGGTTCAGCAGAGTATCGTCCTCCGGGCCATCCACCGCAACACCGGCGGGCTTGTTCACAATCAGGATCTGCGGGCAGTCGTACACCACCTGTGCCGGGGTGCGGGCGTTCTTCCACGCGGGGCCTTCCACCCGACGGTCGGCGTCCAGCACATCGTCTAGGATGAACAGCTTGATCTCATCGCCTGCCATCACGCGGGTGGAAAGCGGCTGTTTTTTGCCGTTCAGCTTGATCTTGTTTTCCCGCAGCGCCTTGTTCAGGCGGCCGGGGGTCAGGGCGGGGTACTGCTGGGTCAGATAATTGTCCAGCCGGGCGGGGGCAAGACATTTTACTTTTAAAATTTTCACGGGAAATTCCTCTCTATCTTAAAATCAGTTGCAATAGAATGGGTTCTTGATTCGTTTTTATTGTAGCGGAACGGAAACGTTCCGTCAAGCAAGAGAAAGAAGGTTTTCGTATGAGATGGAACCATAAAATAGTGACACTTACTGTGCTTTTGGCTATTGGAATAACAATGGTGGGCTGTGGGGCGTCCAGTTCCACGGCTGGAAGCACAGCGGCTTCCACGGCAAGCACGACATCTTCGGAGGCGCAAAAAACGGAAGTACACCCAATGCAAGGTGTTTTACTGAGTGACCCACTTTCGGATGGCACTTATCACATCAGCTTTGAAAGCGATAAAGTATGGGTCGGTGAACGCAAGAATACCATCAACAATGCTGTTGTATACGACTATGACCGGTACACAGCCGCAGATATTGAAGCATTGAGCGAAGGAGATACCATTATAACACATCTAAACGGGACAGAAGAAATTACAGCCCTAACAGTGGAAAGCGTTGAGAGAGAAAACAACTATGTGACCATCAACGGTGGAATAGAAGAAGGTGGTATTGACTTATGCAAAGAGGATGACCACTACCGGACTCTGACATGGGATGGTTTTCCCGCTTATTATGAAGTTGGAGTGGCTAAGCAACTTGTTATGGCAGACGATATCGAACTATCGGACGGTGCAGCAGACTTTGAAGCCGACCCAGTGATCGTAAAGGGAGATCGGACGGTTTGTGATGCAATGAGCAATGAAGAAGATGCTTATGGGTGGAATGCAGGAAACACGACCGTGACCATCCAAAACGGCGAGATAACCCGTGCAGACCGCATCTGGGTGCCGTAAATTTTGCTCAAAACCGTTGACAAACGCTTTGCGTATGCTATAATTTAGCTGTACGCAAAGGGGCACTTCGCCTGCCTTGCGGAATGTAAAATTATGACAGATGGCAATGATGGGGTCAGAAATGCACACACCACCGTCCAGAGAGAGCGCCCACGGCTGTAAGGTGCTCCGGTCGGGATCATTTCGCGCCACCCCGGAGCTTCCGGCGAATGTAAACCGGACGCTGCGCAGCGTTAATGCGCCGAAAGCGGCAGGGGACAAGTGATCCTTTGCAATTTGGGTGGTACCACGGAGTTTGATGCACAAGCAGCCTTCGTCCCTTTTGGGATGAGGGCTGTTTTTTGTTTTTTCTCCGTGCCGCCCCTCTGCCATAACAGCATAAAAACGGCGCACAAACGCCAAAGACAATTGAGGAGAGAAAGATCTATGCAATGGACCGGTTTGAATGAACTGCGCGAAAAGTACCTGAGCTTCTTTGAAAGCAAGGGTCATCTGCGTCTGGACAGCTTCCCCCTGGTACCCAAGAACGACCCCAGCCTGCTGCTGATCAACAGCGGCATGGCCCCCATGAAGAAGTGGTTCCTGGCACAGGAGGAGCCGCCCCGCCACCGCGTGACTACCTGCCAGAAGTGCATCCGCACCCCGGATATCGAGCGCGTGGGCATCACTGCCCGCCACGGCACCTTCTTTGAAATGCTGGGCAACTTCTCCTTCCAGGATTACTTCAAGGACGAGGTCATTCCCTGGGCTTGGGAGTTCCTGACCAGTGACGAGTGGATGGCTATCCCCAAGGACCGTCTGCACATCTCTGTGTATGAGGAGGACGACGAGGCCTACGATATCTGGACCAAGAAGGTTGGCATCGCCCCGGACCACATGGTGCGTCTGGGTAAGGAGGACAACTTCTGGGAGCACGGCTCCGGCCCGTGCGGCCCCTGCTCCGAGATCTACTTTGACCGCGGCCCCGAGTACGGCTGCGGCAAGCCGACCTGCGGCGTGGGCTGCGACTGCGACCGCTATATGGAGATCTGGAACCTGGTGTTCAGCCAGTTCGATGCCGACGGCAAGGGCCACTACGAGCGTCTGGCACGCCCCAACATTGATACCGGCATGGGCCTGGAGCGTCTGGCCTGCGTGATGCAGGGCGTGGGCAACCTGTTCGAGGTCGATACCGTCCAGAGCGTGCTGCACCATGTGGAGCACATCGCCGGCAAGACCTACGGTGCCAACCCCAAGGAGGACATCTCCATCCGCGTCATCACCGACCACATCCGCAGCTGCACCTTCATGGTGTCCGACGGCATCCTGCCCTCCAACGAGGGCCGCGGCTACGTGCTGCGCCGTCTGCTGCGCCGTGCCGCCCGCCATGGCCGGATGCTGGGCATCGACCACCCCTTCCTCGTGGATCTGGTGGAGACCGTCATCCAGTCCAGCGAGTCCGCTTACCCCGAGCTGCGCGAGCATGACGCCTATATCAAGAAGGTCATCGGCACCGAGGAGGCAAACTTTGCCCGCACCATCGATGCCGGCATGAACATCCTGAACAACATGATCGACCGTCTGGAGAAGGCACACCAGAAGCTGCTGAGCGGCATGGACGCCTTCAAGCTGAACGATACCTTCGGCTTCCCGCTGGATCTGACCAAGGAGATCGCCGCCGAGCAGGGTCTGGAGATCGACGAGGACGGTTTCCACGCAGAGATGAAGAAGCAGAAGGAGCGCGCCCGCGCTGAGCGTCTGAAGAAGAACATCTCCGGCTGGAGCGAGGATCTGTTCGGCGCACTGGAGGCCGAGCCCACCGTCTTTACCGGTTACGACACCCTGACCGACAAGGGCACTGTTGTGGCGCTGAGCGATGAAGAGACCCTGACCGATGCCATTGCCACCGACGAGGAGGCAAAGGACGGCGTGCTGGTGGTGCTGGATAAGACCCCCTTCTACGCAGAAATGGGCGGTCAGGCTGCCGACCACGGCGTACTGAACGGTGC
>ENA-OUPQ01000655-OUPQ01000655.1-human-gut-metagenome-genome-assembly--contig:-NODE-655-length-11540-cov-4.44989_pt1 | contig 11540 bp, 9 predicted proteins | sample MGYA00237946_ERZ548807 | MGnify/ENA primary metagenome ERZ548807 (study PRJEB26490, sample SAMN05194714) | human gut metagenome | biome: terrestrial biome; feature: human-associated habitat; material...
TCTCGTGGGCTCGGAGATGTGTATAAGAGACAGGTGTGTGCACCTTGTATTTTTCGCATATCGGGCGCAGCAGGAACTCGGGCGACGCCGAGCATACGACTGCGGGGAGGTCGCGGTTCTCCGGGCGGAAAAACGGATATATTCTCTTTTCGTTCTTCTCCCAGAACTTTTTGACCATCTTTTCCGTGTTCACAAAGCGCAGGAAGCAGAAGAATCTGCCCTTCATCTTGTCGCCGCCTATCTTTAAAAAGAAGCAGGCGAGGCAGACGAGCTGATAGGGAAGAATGACTATCAGCCACGGGTGCCGGACAAGGCAGAAGAGATAGAACACGCTCTCCGAGTCAACTGGGAAAACGGTCTTGTCAAAATCATAGAGGTCGAATTTCATTTTACAACTCCTTAAAGCCTGACTGTGAGTGTGTTGCCGTCAAGCTCATGGACGGTCTCCTTGCCGCCGTATATTATATTTGCCCTGCCTTTTCCGGTGAGCGAATATGAAGTCAGCTTGCCGCCGCTCCAGGTCATGTCGACCTTTATGTTGCCCTTTGCAAGCAGACCGCGGACGCTACCATCACTCCACTTGTCGGGGAGAGCGGGAAGAAGATATATCTTTCCGTCGAAGCAGTCGAGCAGCATCTCGCAGACTCCGCTGACCGCGCCGAAGTTTCCGTCTATCTGGAAGGGCGGGTGCGCGTCGAAGAGATTCTCGTATGTGCCGCCGCCGTGGGAGTAGTTCATGCCGGTCGAAGCCTTGAATCTCAGCTGCTGATCGAAGAGCTTCAATGCGTGGTTGCCGTCGCGCAGGCGCGCCCAGAAGTTTATCTTCCAACCGAGGCTCCAGCCCGTGCCGTCGTCGCCCCTTATTTCGAGCGAGCGTCTGCAAGCGTCCGCAAGCTCGGGCGTGCCGTCTGCTGTTATCAGATGCGCGGGGTGCAGACCGTAGAGCATCGAGCAGTGGCGGTGGTGTATCTCCGATTCTTTCTCTTCGTTGTACCACTCGAGAAGCTGACCCTTTTTACCGATTCTGAACGGCAGCATATTTTTAAGCTTGTCTTTGAGAATTTCTGCAAACTCCTTGTCCTCGCCGAGGATGTCGGAAGCCTTGATGCAGTTTTCAAACAGCTCGCGGATTATGCTCATCGTCATTGTCGTCGTCTGCGAAACGGCGCAGCTGCTGCCGTTTAGGTTTAGGACGAAGTTGTTCTCGGGCGAGGTAGAGGGCGCGGCGATGAGATAGCCGTCCTTGTCCTCGACGAGATAGTCGCAGTAGAATTCCGCGCTCTTTTTCATTATCGGATAGGCGGTCTCGCGCAGATATTTTTCGTCCATGGTGTATTCGTAGTGGGCGAAAATGTGCTCGCAGAACCAGCCGGGCGACATCGGCCAGAATGCCCATACGGCGCATCCGCCGACGGGGGTAGTCATTCTCCAGATGTCAACATTGTGATGCGCGACAAAGCCGTGCATGCCGTACATCTCTTTTGCCGTGCGCTCGCCCGCGACGGACAGATCGCGCACCATCTCTATCAGAGGCTCGTTGACCTCCGGCATGTCGCAGGGGAGAACGGGCCAGTAGTTCATCTCGGTGTTTATGTTCACCGTATAGTTGGAATGCCACGGCGGGCACAGCTTTTCGTTCCAGATGCCCTGAAGCGTTGACGGTTGGGAGCCGGGGCGCGACGAGGATATCGCGAGATAGCGTCCGAAGTTGAACAGCAGGGTGTATAGAGCGATGTCATTCTTGTCTTTCTTGAAATTGCGCAGACGCTTGCCGGTCGGTATGTTGTCTTTGCCGTTCGAGCCTATGTCGAGCTCAACTCTCGAATAGAGCGCGCGGTAGTCGGCGATGTGCGCGGATTTGACCGCTTCGTAGTCGAATTCTTTTGAGAGCCTCTCAATGCAGGGCTCGAGATGCGGTTTGCCGTTTGTGAAAGCGTTGTTCTGCCAGCCGTTGAAGCTTGTCTCTGCGGTGAGATAGAGCGTGACGACCGTCGCGCCGGTTATCTCTATTCCCTTGCCGCTTATATGCTTTTTGCCGTCGGTATCGGCTTTCACGGCGCAGGTGAAGAGCATACCGCGCTCGCTGTTGACTTTCGAATAGCTCTGCTTATCCGACTGACCGTTCGTGTTGTGCTCGCTCGGCGCTTCGCCGCTCATGACGAGCAGACCGCTCTGCGATTTGACTTTGTGATGAAGCTGGCATCTGAGACTCGCTGTGACGTCAAACTTGCCGCTTTCGCAGATGAGGCGGACTGCGATAACTTTATCGGGGTGCGATGCAAACAGCTCGCGGCGCATGATGCGCTTGCCCTGCCTGTAGCTGACCGAGGCGATCGCCGTGTCAAGATCGAGCGAGCGGATGTAATCAGACTTGCGGTCGGAGCCGTCGAATGTCAGAACGAGGTCGCCCAGGGGCAGGTATGCCTGGCTCCATGTGCTCATGAAGTCGGATTCTATAATATCCTGCGACTCGCGCAGCTTTCCGTCGAGCGCAAGAGCGCGGGCTTTCTGAAAAGCTTCGAGCGAACCGGGGCGTATAGTGTTCTTCGGGTGGCCCGTCCAAAGCTCGTCGTGGTTCAAAGAGACGGTCTCTTCCTCTACTTTGCCGTATATCATGCCGCCGAGCGTTCCGTTGCCGATTGGCAGCGCCTGAGTCCAGACGGAGGCGGGCTTGTCATACCAGAGAAATGATGAATCCTTCATTTTTTAGCTCCTTATTTAAGAAGTAATAGACTAATAGATTATAAAAAAAATCGGGCTTTAAGTCAATGCTTTTAAGAAAATGCAGGAAACCCTGCAATTTTTGCTCTGCCGTCTTGCATTTTTGTGTGGCTGTATGCTAAAATCATGTTACATATGTAAATGGAATAAGGTGAATATCCAATATGACAAAACAGCTGCTTTCAAAAATAGAGGGCTGTTACTCTTCTATGTCCAAGGGACATAAGCGGATAGCCGACTACATAACCGAAAACTACGATAAGGCGGCGTTCATGACCGCAGCGAAGCTCGGCGACACGGTCGGCGTGAGTGAATCGACTGTCGTCAGATTCGCGTCCGAGCTCGGCTTTTCGGGCTATCCTCAGCTTCAGAAGACCCTGCAGGAGGTAGTCAAGAGCAGACTGACGAGCGTCCAGCGCATGGAGGCGGCGGGCGGCGAAGATATGCTCGAACACGCGTTTTCTTCCGATATCGATACGATAAAGGCGACCCGCGAGAGCATTTCGCGCGAGGCGTTCAACGCGAGCGTCGAGGCGATAAACCGCGCGAAGCATATCTATGTTCTCGGCGTGCGCAGTGCGGCGTCGCTTGCAAGCTTTGCGGCGTTCTATCTCAATTTTGTCTATGACAGCGTGGCCCTTATCGAACCCGCCGGAACAGGCGAAGCGTTCGATCAGGCGTTCAGAATCAGCAAGGACGATGTCTGTATCGCGATAAGCTTCCCGAGATATTCAAAGCAGACGATAAATATGCTGCGCTTTATCTCCGACAGGGGAGCGACGGTTATCTCCGTCACCGACAGCGAAAATTCGCCGATAGCGCAGTTCGCGACCCATCTTCTCCTCGCGCGCAGCAGCATGGTCTCGTTCGTCGATTCCCTCGTTGCTCCGCTGAGTCTTATCAACGCGCTGATAGCGGCGGCGGCGAGCGAAAAGAGCAGTGAGGTCTATAGCAATCTCAGCTCGCTCGAAAATATATGGGACGAGTATCAGATATACCAGACCCACGAGGACGAGTAAATTTTTCAAAAAGAGGTAAATTATGCCTGAAGTGCTTGTAATAGGCGGCGGAGCGGCGGGGCTTATGGCGGCCGTCACCGCAGCAAAAAACGGCGGCAAAGTCGTTCTGCTTGAACGCAACGAAAAAGTCGGCCGCAAAATAATGATAACGGGAAAGGGCAGATGCAATGTCACAAATGACTGCGCCGATCTCAACGCCCTCATCTCGGCTGTGCCGGTCAACGGCAGATTTCTTTACAGCGCGTTTTCGCGCTTCATGCCCGCAGATACAATGAATTTCTTCGAGTCTCAGCGCGTGCCGCTCAAGACTGAGCGCGGCAACCGCGTTTTCCCCGAGTCGGACAGAGCGTCCGATATAGTCGACGCGCTCTTCTTCGCGGCGAAGCACGCGGGCGTCGATATAGTGACAGGCAGGGCAAAGGAACTCATAATCGAATCCGGTAAAGTTCGCGGCGCGATACTTCATTCCGGCGAGCGGATATATGCCGACAGGGTGATAGTCGCCACCGGTGGCAGGTCTTATCCCCAGACGGGCTCAACAGGCGACGGATATGAACTCGCAAAACAGGCGGGGCACACCGTGACCCCGATAGAGCCGTCGCTCGTTCCGCTCGAAGCGCATGAGGGATTCTGCTCGCGGCTTCAGGGACTGTCGCTGAGAAATGTTTCAATAACCGTTGAGGACACAAAAACGGGAAAGCACATCTATTCCGATTTCGGCGAGATGCTGTTTACCCATTTCGGCGTGTCTGGTCCGATGATACTATCCGCGAGCTCGCATATGCGTCAGATGGAGCGGGGGAGATATAAAATTGTTATCGACCTCAAGCCTGCGCTTTCGGAGCAGCAGCTCGATGCGCGCGTCCTGCGCGATTTCAGCGAGAACAACAACCGCAATTTTATAAATGCGCTCAACTTCCTGCTCCCCAAATAGCTCGTGCCCGTCATAGTCTCTCTCTCGGGCATACCCATGGACACAAAGGTCAATTCCGTCACCCGCGAACAGCGCGCGAAGCTTGTTTATCTGCTCAAGCATTTCACTGTTACGGTAACTGACTTTCGCCCGATCGAAGAGGCGGTTGTCACCTCCGGCGGCGTAAAGACCTCGGAGATAGACCCGAAAACGATGCAGTCGAAGCTCATAGACGGTCTGTATTTTGCGGGCGAAGTTATAGATGTCGATGCCTACACGGGCGGATTCAATTTGCAGATAGCGTTCTCGACCGGACATCTTGCCGGAGAGAGTGCGGCTCAATAAAGAAAGCACGAAAGGAAAATCTCTATGTCAATAAATGTTGCAATCGACGGCCCCGCAGGAGCGGGCAAGAGCACAATATCACGCCGCGCGGCTCAGGCGCTCGGCTTTATCTATGTTGATACCGGCGCGCTTTACCGCACCGTCGGACTCAACGCACTGCGCCGTGGAGTCGACCTTGAAAACCCCGAGGCTATTGCCGAGAGCGTCAAGGGCATATCGGTTGAGCTCAAATATGAAAACGGTGAGCAGGCAGTGTTTTTAAACGGCGAGAATGTCTCGGCGTTCATCAGAACTCCCGAAGCGTCAATGGCGGCCTCGAAAGTCTCGGCGGTGCCCGCAGTCCGCGAGTTCCTTTTCGGTCTCCAGCAGGATATCGCCGCCAAAAACGACTGCGTCATGGACGGGCGCGATATCGGAACCGTTGTTCTGCCCCACGCGCAGGTCAAGATATTCCTCACCGCCTCCGCCGAGGAGCGTGCGCGCCGCCGCTATAAAGAGCTTATAGAAAAGGGCGAAAAGGTCGAATACGAAAATGTGCTTGCAGAAATGAAGCAAAGGGATTATAATGATTCCAATCGGGCTATCGCTCCGCTCAGAGCCGCGCCTGACGCCATAACGGTCGATACGACGGAGCTTTCGCTCGACGAGTCGATAGAGAAAATAAAAAATGTTATTAAGGAGAATCTTTGATGGAACCGAAGATTAAAGGTAAAGCGTTTGACTACAACGATACCAGAGACAGAAAATTTTATGACGTTTTCGTTTGGATGTTTCATCCGCTCGCAAAGATTGTCTTCAAGACGCAGTATATCGGACGCGAAAACGTGCCGAAAACGGGCAGTCTTATAATTGCCTCGAACCATCGCAACTCATACGATCCCGGTCTCATTGCTGCGGCGAGAGTCCGCAAGATCCACTACATGGCGAAGCTCGAGCTGTTCAATCTCAATAAGCTCGCTTCGTGGATGCTCCGCCACCTGAATGCGTTCCCGATAAGCCGCGGAACGGGCGACCAGCGCTCGCTCAACTATGCTATCCGCCTTGTCGAAGAGGGCAAGGTTCTCGGCATATTCCCCGAGGGCACGCGCTCGAAGGATCCCGACGGCAAGATGCTGCCGCCCAAAGCAGGCATCGCGCTTATAGCCAAGGCCACCCATGCCGATGTTCTGCCCGCATGCATTTATTTTGAGGGCAAGAGCAAGTTCCGCAAGAAGATAACCGTCCGCTTCGGCGAGGTCATTCCCTATGAGGAGCTCGGACTTACGGACGAATCAAATATGAGTGAGATAAAGGACGCTTCCAGACTTGTCATGGGCAAGATAGGGGAGCTGCTTGAAAAGGGCCATGAAAAGGATTGAGGTTGCAAAAACGGCGGGCTTCTGCTTCGGGGTCAACCGCGCGGTCGAGATGACATATAAGCTCGTTGACAGCGGAAAAAAAGTCGCTACTTTCGGTCCCCTGATACATAACCCGGTCGTTATAGAAGATCTTGAGAAAAAGGGTGTTAGGGTGATAAACTCGCCCATAGAAGCGTCCGCCGATACTACCGTCGTCGTCCGCACCCACGGAGTCGGCGCGAGTGTCTATTGCAGCCTTGAGGCTACGGGCGCCGATATCTGCGACGCTACCTGCCCGTTCGTCAAGAAAATACACAGGATAGTGGGCGAGAATTCATCGCCCGATATCCCCGTGCTCATCGCCGGAGACAGCGGTCATCCCGAGGTCATCGGCATTATGGGTCACTGCCGCGGCGAGTGCTTCACTTTCCGCAACGCCGAAGAACTCCGTAAAATTTTCGAAAATCATCCGGAATATTCCGAGAAGAAAATAACGGTCGTCTCACAGACCACTTTCAGCGTAAAAGAATGGCAGGAATCCCTAAAAATAATAAAAATACTATGTACAAATGCAAATGTTTTTGATACAATATGTAATGCTACGCAGGATAGGCAGAAAGAGGCTTCCGAGCTGTCGCAGCGCGTCGATATGATGATCATCATCGGCGGCTCGCAGAGTTCCAACACGGCAAAGCTCAAGGGAGTGTGCGAAAAAAACTGCCAGACTTATCTTGTGGAGCGCGCGGCGGATGTTAAAAATATCGATTTCTCCGCCTGCGATGTTGTCGGCGTTACTGCAGGGGCATCAACCCCTGCGTGCATAATAAAGGAGGTACTTTGTAACATGTCCGAAATTCTTAACGAACAATCCAAAGAGCTTGAGGAAGGCGCAGTCGAGCGTAAGACCGATGTCGCTGAGGCGGCTGCCGGTGAGCTCGAGGAGAGCGCAGCTTCCGCACAGCCGGCGGAGGAGGTGCCTTCCGAAGAAGCAGACGAGCAGGACTTCTCCAAGGCTCTTGAGGAGTCTCTCAACAGCATGAACAACGACCAGAAGGTCACCGGTATCGTCATGGGCTTCTCGCCCACAGAGATCCAGGTCGACATCGGCAGAAAGCATGCCGGCTATGTCCCCATGGACGAGTACAGCGCAGATCCTGCCGCTGACCCGAAGAAGGAGCTCAAGATAGGCGACGAGATCGGTCTTATCATCATGAAGACCAACGATGCAGAGGGCACCGTTATGCTTTCCAAGCGCCGTTATGACGCTATGCAGGCATGGCGCGATATCGCTGACGCGGCTGAGACCGATAAGGTTTTCGAAGGCGTTGTCACCGATGTTGTCAAGGGCGGCGTTATCGCTGTTACCGACGGCGTTCGTGTTTTCATCCCCGGTTCTCTTGCAACCGCATCGCGCAGCGAGTCTCTTGACAGCCTTCTGAGAAAGAACGTCAAGTTCCGCATCATCGAGGTCAACAACTACAAGAGAAGAGCTGTCGGCTCCATCCGTGCCGTCCTCAAGGAGGAGAGAAAGGCCGCTGAGGAAGCTTTCTGGGCACAGGCTGAGGTCGGTCAGAAGTATACCGGCACTGTCAAGTCTCTTACCAACTACGGCGCATTCGTCGACATCGGCGGCGTGGACGGAATGGTTCACATCTCCGAGCTTTCCTGGAAGCGCATCAAGCATCCGTCGGATGTCCTGAAGGTCGGCGACGTTATCGATGTCTACATAAAGGCTCTCGATCCCGAGAAGAAAAAGATTTCTCTGGGCTACAGAAAAGACGAGGACAATCCGTGGGAGATCCTTCGCAAGAACTATCCCGAGGGAACCGTTATCGACGCTGAGATAGTCAGCCTTACCGATTTCGGTGCATTCGCAAGAGTTATCCCCGGCATTGACGGTCTTATCCACATTTCTCAGATAGCGGATCGCCGCATCGAGAAGCCCTCCGACGTTCTCAAGGTCGGCGACAAGGTTCAGGCGAAGATCATCGGCATCGACTTCGACAAGAAGCGCGTCAGCCTTTCGATCAGAGCTCTGCTCGAGCCCGCCGCAGAGGACGAGGCTGAGGAGACCGAGGCTGAATAATCAGTTTTGATTTCACTATCCGGTTTCTGCCGTTTGGCAGGAGCCGGATATTTTTATCCCCGCGCGTGTGCTTTTGCATAAATTTTGCACAAAACGCGCCGCGCGCTGCAATATCTTTTCTATCCGCGCAGACGGAAAATATATTGTACCGCGGGGCAAAGAGTGGTATAATTATTTTTATAACCGAAGGGAGGCAGATCGATGAAACGCATAACGCTCGTCTGCGGTCATTACGGCAGCGGGAAAACGAATTTCGCGCTCAACCTCGCAGTCAACGCGGCGAAGCGCGGCGAGAAGATAACGCTCGTCGATCTCGATATAGTCAATCCCTATTTCCGCACCGCGGACTACAAGGACGAGCTCGAAGCGGCGGGAGTCAATGTTATTGCCCAGAATCTTGAGGGAACTACCCTCGACGCACCCGCGCTGACAGCGAGAATGTTCTCGATTTTTGAGGAGAGCATGGGCAGAGTGATAGTCGATGTCGGCGGCGACGATGCGGGCGCTACCGCGCTCGGACGCTTTTCGCGCCAGCTCAACGAGTCGGGCTATGATATGCTCTGCGTCGTCAACAAATTCCGCAAATTTATTTCAAGTCCCGATGAGGCAGTCGGGCTGCTCGGGGAGATAGAGGCAGCGTGCCGTCTGAAAGCGACTGGGTTAGTCAACAACTCGCACTTGGGGGCGCAGACGACTGCGCAGGACATTCTTTCGTCCGTCCCTTATGCCGAGAAAACGGCTGAGCTCGCGTGTCTGCCGCTGATATATACAACTGCGCCGAAGAGTGTCGCGGGCGAACTCGAGGGGAAGATAGATAATCTCTATCCCGTCGATGTGCTCGTAAAGCTCCCGTGGTAAAAATTTTTTGACCGATACCGCTTCCGAAGCGAAGCGGCGGATATATAAGTTCGGTATTCTTGATTAGGAGGAACAGATATGGCAAAAGTCACGATCAATGAAAACACCTGCAAGGGCTGTGAGCTTTGCACGACGGCATGTCCGAAGCATATTATCAGCCTTGCTAAGGATAAGCTGAACCTAAAGGGTTATCATCCTGCGTGCGTCACAAACCCCGACGAGTGCATCGGATGTGCGGCGTGCGCTATTATGTGTCCCGATTGTGCAATAACTGTTGAGAGATAAGAAAGAAGAGGTGTTGAAAGTGTCAGAAAGAGTTCTTATGAAAGGCAACGAAGCTCTGGCAGAAGCCGCTATCCGTGCCGGCTGCCGCCACTTCTTCGGTTATCCCATCACCCCGCAGACAGAGCTTGCGGCATATATGTCAAAGGTCATGCCTAAAATAGGCGGTACATATCTTCAGGCGGAGAGCGAAATCGCCGCCGTCAATATGGTTCTCGGTGCGGCATCCGCAGGTGTCCGTGCGATGACTTCCTCGTCCTCGCCCGGAATCAGCCTCAAGACCGAGGGTATATCCTATATGGCAGGTTCGGATCTTCCGGCGGTCATTATCAACGTCCAGCGCGGCGGCCCCGGACTCGGCGGAATCCAGCCCTCTCAGTCGGATTATTGGCAGGCGACAAGAGCGCCCGGCCACGGTGATCTGCATATCCTCGTTTTTGCGCCCAGCTCCGTTCAGGAGATGGTCGATCTTGTCGGCAGAGCCTTCGATAAGGCGGACGAGTATCGTATGCCCGCGATGATCCTTGCCGACGGTATGCTCGGTCAGATGATGGAGCCCGTCGAGATAGGCGAGGGCAGCGGCGGTTCGAATGTCGAGAAGCCCTGGGCGGCATGCGGCCACAATGGCGGACGCAAGCACAATATAGTCAATTCTCTTTATCTCCAGGCGGCGGATCTCGAGCGCCTCGTCAGAGAGCGCTTTGCAAGATATGCCGTTATCGAAGAGAAGGAGCCCATGAGCGAGAGCTACATGGTCGACGATGCCGATTACGTCGTCGTCGCTTACGGCGCGTCGGCGCGTGTCGCAAAGGCAGCTGTCCGCGAAGCGAGAGAGCAGGGCATAAAGGCTGGACTTATCCGCCCGATAACCCTTTGGCCGTTCCCGAAGCAGGCTATGCGCGACGCCGCAAAGCACGCAAAGGCTTTCCTCTGCGTCGAGATGAGCATGGGTCAGATGATTGACGATGTCAAGCTCGCTATCGACTGCAGCAGACCTGTTGAATTCTTCGGACGCACCGGCGGAATAATCCCGACCCCCGCCGAAGTCCTTGAAAATATCAAAAAACTTGCAGGAGGCGAAAAATAATGGCAATCGTATTCCAGAGACCCAAGGCGCTTCTTGATGTGCCTACCCATTATTGCCCCGGCTGCACTCACGGTATAATCCACCGCCTTGTTGCGGAGTGCATTGACGAGCTCGGTATAGAGGGCAAGACCGTCGGCATCGCGCCCGTCGGATGCGCCGTTATGGCATATAATTATTTCGGCTGCGATATGATCGAGGCTCCCCACGGACGCGCCCCGGCTGTTGCAACAGGCGTCAAGCGCGCAAAGCCCGAGGATGTCGTTTTCACCTATCAGGGCGACGGCGACCTCGCCGCTATCGGTACTGCCGAGACCGTTCACTCCGCAACCCGCGGCGAGAACATCACCGTTATCTTCGTCAACAATGCGATTTACGGCATGACAGGCGGCCAGATGGCTCCCACCTCGCTGCCCGGACAGGTCACTCAGACCACGCCTTACGGCAGAGATATAAAGACCGCGGGCTATCCCGTAAGAGTCTGCGAGATGCTCTCCACCCTCGACGGCACCGCCTATGCGGAGCGCGTTTCGGTCGACTGCGTCAAGAATATAAACAGAGCGAAGAAGGCTATCAAAAAGGCTTTCGAGACTCAGATCGCCGGCAAGGGCTTCTCGATAGTTGAAGTTATCTCGGCTTGCCCCACCAACTGGGGACTCTCGCCCGTCGATGCACTTGGCTGGCTCAGAGAGAATATGCTTCCTTATTATCCGCTCGGCGTTTATAAGGACAAGACAGCAGAGGAGGAAGCAAAATGAAGGATATGAACGCACTTCTCGCCGGATTCGGCGGTCAGGGTATACTTTTCATGGGCAAGGTCATCGCTTATGCGGGACTCACCGACGGCAAGGAAGTTTCATGGCTTCCGTCCTACGGCCCCGAGATGAGAGGCGGC
>ENA-OUPQ01000667-OUPQ01000667.1-human-gut-metagenome-genome-assembly--contig:-NODE-667-length-11373-cov-5.12025_pt1 | contig 11373 bp, 9 predicted proteins | sample MGYA00237946_ERZ548807 | MGnify/ENA primary metagenome ERZ548807 (study PRJEB26490, sample SAMN05194714) | human gut metagenome | biome: terrestrial biome; feature: human-associated habitat; material...
TGGAGAATAGTATCACCCGAAAATGAGAGGTGATATTGATGAAAAGCCGATTGGAGCAATTATTGGACGAGCTATTAAGACAAATTGATATACCTGCGATGGAGCAAGCCATGTCCAAGCAGTATAAGAGCCAGATCCGCAGACGCTGGGAACTTCCGGCAGACTATTGGATGCTGTTGGAGCGCTGCTGTGGACTGCGAACCGTGTGGAGCAATGATACCTATGAGGCCCTGGAACTGTGGGGACTGGATACCCTTGTGAAGGGCCAGGAGGGATACGCCTATAATCCTGTGGAACAAAAGGTAATTAAAGATTGGGACGAGCATCTTGTGGTGATTGCGTCTGATGCTGGTGATCCATACTGCCTGGACCTGCGACGGAACGATACAGCCGTGTTCTGGGCAGAACATGGCGCCGGAACTTGGGACTTTCAGCCTGCCTTTGATTGTTTGGAAGATTTTCTCGAAAGCGTTTTGGATGTACCCAAAACGCAGGAATATGAAACAGCATATCCCTATCACTACATCCGCCTGATTGTAACCGGGATTTCCGACACCAAAAAGGCTCTGGTGTTTCTAAAACAGCATTTTGGCGACAGCAGCTTTCAGCAGACAAAAGACAGGCTGAAAGAACTGCCGCTCTTGATCTATTCCGGTCTTGATACCGGAACCGCCCCGCTGGAAAACTCTCTTGACCGCTGGGGATTGATGTACGAAAAGCAGCAGATTTCGTTGGAAAAGTTTCTGGAAGATCAAGCATATATCCGCAATCTGTAAGGTCGAAGCTGCGTTGTGCAGGTGCGATTCATCGGCATTGGAGCCCGCTAAAGACAATCCAAATGAGCAAAGTACACAATGATGTGATTTTTGGAGGAAGTCATGATCAAAGCAATTATGAAAATCCATACCACTTCTTCTTCGGTTACATTTGTATGTGGCGATGTTGCTATTATTGGAAACGGTGAGTTTCGGGCTTCATCAGGAAAAGTGGATGGCTTTATCCTGTATGCCGACACTTTACAGTATGAAAACGGGGCGAAGCTCTCACGGGATGAACAGGAAAATTTGAAGTGCCTGTATCAGCACTTTGTATTGAACCGTGAAGATTTCATAGACTGGGATATTTGAAAAGAGATTTCCCCATGAAATGTTAGCAGATTGAGCACAGGAGTAAGGAGGAAAGCTATGGAATGGCCAAAACGGGCGCGGACAGCGGATTGGGAAAATGGTGTCCTGGCCTTAGATAGAGAGAAACAATTTGAAGTCCCGAAGCTGACCGCAGAGATCATGGAGCGGTTGGCCGGTTACACCCTGGTGGGCTTCCATGTGAAAGGGTATCCGGTGACGGATGAACTGCTTGCCCCCTTTGCCGGGCATAAAAGTATGGTCAACTTCGGCGTGGAGAACGGCGCCCTCACCGACGCCTGTTTCCCCTTTTTTTCCGCCATGCCCAAGCTGCGCTATCTGCTGCTGACCGGGAATGCCGGGATCGACGGAAGCGGCTTGTCCGCCCTGCAAAGCTGTAAGCTGGATCTACTGGCCCTTGACCACACCAGGCTGGAGGATGCCGGTCTGCTTCGAGCAGCCTCCATCCCCAAACTCTCCCACATCTGGATCGACCACACTGCTGTTACTTATGATGGACTACTGGCTGTCGCCGGCAACAACTACATCCATCCGGTGGCCCATGTGCAATTTACCAAGGAGCAGATGGAACACTTCTCCCAGCTCCAGCGGGAAAAGGCCAAAAAGCCCGTCCAGCTGGATGAGCAGGCAGCGTCGGAATGCCGCAATGTGTTGTCCGCTTTCTTTGCCGAAATGACAGAATGGGAGCAGTACATGGAGCAGGTTGGGTTTGAAGATGCCGAGGCTGTGCCCCGCCTGCTGGCGATCTGGGAGAAGTATGTGAGCGAAAAGCCCCGTCTGGGCTATCGGCCTCTGGCCCTCTCATACAGCGCCCAGGGCACCTACAACGGGGAAGAATTCCTTGACGCGGAACAGATCACTAAGAACAAGCTCTACATCTACACCAGAGAGAAAAATACCAGCTTTGACCGCCGCTTTCTCATGAAGCGCGTGGGCGAGGGTTGGATGATTGACGCGGTGCAGGAGCGGCTGGACGGCTGGCAACGGACAGGATTGTAAGGGAGGCATAATGGATGATATATAGGTTTACGGAAGTATTAAACGATCTTGTTAATTATTTTCTCCTTGGTGACATTTTGTTGCTGGAGGACTGGAAGCAGGCAAATCATCTTTCAGATGATTTAGCGATGGAGTTTACCACAAACGAAAGCGGCGACAGGGTATTTGACGAAGGAATTGTAATCCCAATGGCCGGTATTGAAAACTATCCCTATACCATATTGTTCAATCTCTCTGGTGATAGACCGGAGCTGTGCAAAGAAAGAAACCGATTGCAGCTTAGAAAAAGTGGCTATTCCCTCAAAGTAGATCATAATATGCTGATGCTTTTTACATGGCCAATATTGGAACAGTTTACGCCTGAAAAGGTGAAAGATCTGATTTCTTACTATAGAGTGCATAAGAAGCCGATGATTGAGCTTGCAAATGGCTGGTATCATATCGAGATTTTGGGTGGAGAAACCTTGCAGGACGGGGACTATGAACCTACATTTGAGTTTGTGATACAACCAGCCACAAATGAAGAAGTCACCATAAATGCAGATATGAATTTTAGCTTTGAAATTACAAGCTCTGCTTATTAGTGAAACCTATCCCTACCGAAGATGGAAAAGGAGATCATGATATGGATTTATTGAAACAATGCCAGCAATGGTTTGAACAGGATGAAGCGCAGAAGGTAATCGACACCCTGGAAGCGATTCCTGCCGAGGAGCGCACCCCGGAACTGGACAGTGAGCTGGCCAAGGCATATATTGCCGTTGCACATATAGGAGAACGGGAGCCTTTTGAAAAGGCGCTGGAACTTCTGGCTCCCCATGAGGAGTATTTTGCCGAAGATCACTGCTGGAATTATCGAATCGCTTTGGCCTATTACTGTCTGGATGAGGAAGGCCCCGCCCTGCGTTACTTTGAAAAGGCCCTGAAAGCCCGCCCCGGAGACAAAGATACCCAGGAGTACATAGACGATTGCCGCCGTCGTTTGTCCCTGCCCCGCTTTGAAAAGAACTTCCGTGAAAGGACGCAGGAAGCATGGGCAGCCTTTTCTCAGATTGAGGCAGAACTGCGTCAAATCATAGATACGGACGAAACACACCAGCGCGGCGAAGAACTGGTTGAAAAATGCGGGAATGCACTCAAGACGGCCCTGCGTGATACTTCCTTCGAGCTGGGCTTCAATGGCGAAAAGCATGAATTGATCCTCAGTCCAGAGGGGCTTCGCTCCCGCCTGTTCCCGTTGGTGTACTTCCAGAAGCAGGCCCCAGAATCGGTGCTTGAGCATTGGAATATCTGGGTAGGCCGCCAGCCCTGTGAGGGGTTCGAGCTGCGGGCTGGAGAGATCGAAGTTCGGGCTGATGATGTGCAGATGTGGGCAGAGGAAACAGAGGATCATCAGGTAAGTCTGGTCCTTTACTGTGAAAAGCTGACGCCGATCTTGAAAGAGGACACAGACAAGGTCTGGTGGGCACTCTCTATGCTGGTAGATCAAACCATCGGAGAAGTTTCCGCTATCGCCTTTGTTGCTGGGTTTGATGTTTATGCTCAGCCGAAAGACGAACCGGCCAAGCTGCTTTCTGAACTGCCGGAGTTGCTGCAAAGCATGGGACTTTCTCTCTGGCGGGATGGCAGCGACTACCTGGAAAACAGCTACCTTGCCTATGAACTGAAACCGGTGGAGGACCCAGAGGCTGACTGGCGGCTGGATGTCTATACTGGAAGCTGCCGCCTGCCGGTGCTCATCAACGACTACCTGACTGCCCGCAGTGATATGGTGGATGAGTACCACAAGGATGGCATTGCCGCTGGATTCCTCCTGTACCCGCTGTCCGGTTTTACCGGTGAGGAACGAGTGAAAGCTATTCTGGATTTCCGGGATAACCTGCGGGATGCCATCCTACGGGATGCAGGAGAGGAAGCCGTGACCTTCCTGGGTGGGGCCACTGGTCTGTATTGTGGGTATCTGGATTTTATCGCCTGGGATCTGCCCGCTGTACTAACAGCAGCACAGGCATTCTTTGAGGGAAGCGACTTGCCCTATGCTCACTTCCACGCATTCCGGCGGGATGTGGGTGGTGTGCCACTGCTGGACGAGAAAGAACCGGAGCCTGATATTCATGAGGAAACTGGCTCCCTGCTCTCGGCGGAGGATATTGAAACACTGGAATCCTTTGATGAAGGAACCACCGGTTACTTTGAGAAAATGCTCGGCTGGCTGGAGGATTTTATCAAAAGTGGCGTAGAAGAAGGACGATTCAGCGAAAAACAGGCTCACCAGGATTTGCAGATTGCCCTCTGGTATGCCTTTGCCTGCCTTAATCTGGACGATTACATCCACTACTACCGCGCTGCGGAATGGATGAAGGATTCGGAGAAAAACGCCACGGGCTGCGCTACCTGGTACTACCGGTATTCTGTGGCGTTGATGTATTGCGGCAGGCTGGAAGAAGCACTGGAATATGCGGAGCGGGGCGCTCTGGAGGAGCCGGACTACCCCTGGATCTGGCTCCATCTGGGCAAGCTACGGGCGCATTTTGGCGATAAATCCGGTGCGCTGGATGCCGTCAAGCAAGGATTAAAACTGGAACCGGGAGATTATGAGTTCCTGACCTTAAAAAAAGAGATCAAAGCCGGAGCCACCCTGGAACAGATGGAATATCATTGGATCAATCCCGATGCTGACCAAACGCTCCAGCGGGGACTGGACGAGAATGCGGATGATAAACAATGCGCCATAGCCTGCATTCGGGTGGACGAAGCGGGACTTGCCGAATTTTATGAACTGTTCCACCCAGAGCGGTATAGCTATAAGAAAAATTCCCCCTGCTGTGAATTCCAATACCCGGTGAAGGAACATCTTGTGGAGCTTTCCTTCCGTATGAACGAAGCTGGACTCTCCAAGATGGGAACCGACTGGCTGCGGCAGCTCAAGGAACGGCTGGACAGCGGTGAATGGCTGACCCACACCCCTGAAGGAGAACCAGAGGGCATTCTAACAGGTGTGTTTGTGGACCAGACCCGCCGCATTGGTCTTGTCTATCAACAGCCGGGAGACGATCAGTATTTTCAGATTTTCCTGAACCCGGACGGCACGAAGGCGGATGCCTTCTGGTCCTCAAGAAAAAACAGCGAGCCGGAGGTTTATTCGGAGGATGAGATGTCTGCGATAGAGCAGCACATCAAAAACACCTTTGGTGAGTTTGAGAATGTGTTCCATGAGCTGGTTTCCCCTGACATCCATGTGGACATCTGCGTTGTTCCTCCCTCTGATGAGCGGGACTATTACACACTGGTAACGATGGGCATGGGTGCTCACCGGATGAATGTGCCGGAGGAACTGGCGGAATACAAGCTGGAGCGAGCAGAGCTGGCCATCGCTCTGCCACCGGATTGGAAACTGGATGAGGAATCCCTGAAGGATGAGCGGTGGTACTGGCCGATTGGTCTCTTGAAAGTGTTGGCACGCCTGCCTATTTCCAACGATACCTGGCTGGGCTTTGGCCACACAATGGACAAGCAATCGCCGTTTGCAGAGGATACGGAACTCTGCGCCGCACTTCTGGTAGGTCCGCAGGATGTTGTCTGGAACGGAGGTGAAGTCTGCACTTTGCCGAGCGGCGAGGAGGTCAACTTCTATCAGGTGATCCCGCTCTATCATAATGAGATGGAGTATAAGATGGAGCATGATGCGGACGCCCTGCTTGAAAAGATGGCAGGCATCAGTTTTGTGGTCAATCCCACCCGCCAGAATGCCATCACCAGAGGAACGCTTGCAGAGGAAGAATTCACCGGCGATATGGACGATGCCGCATGGCACCTGGAATCCATTCAGGAAAAGGGCTTGCCGGTGAATGAGATCAATGCCTACAACCACATGGCAATCTATCTGCGCTGGTGCATAGAGCATGATCTGATGAGCGCGGAATTTATGGAGCGGTACTGGGAGCAGGTGCAGCCGTTTATGGCAGATCTGAGCCGCGCCGATCTGCGTGGCTTTATCCGGGACCAGCTGAAAGGACAGCTCTTTGGGGCGCTGTTCAACAAGGAGGGCGCAGCCTTTGCTGGATATTACTATGGCGAGGCGGATAGCCCGTACTTCCCCAGCGACATTGATAACTATGCTTTGGAGTATTTCGGTTCAGAGCAATATTATTCCGATAAGTTCCAGGATGAAGCCTATCTGTTCATCCCATTTGATGAAAACTATTATCAGGCTATGGCAAAAGTCATGGAAAAGCGGTTCGCCAACTGGCAGGGACAGAGTTTCGATGAGGCCACTCTGGAGCCTTCAGACCTTGCGGAAGCCATGATGGAATATCTGGACTGTGAATGTACCTATTTCCCCTCATTGACGGATGATGACCCCATCATGTCGGCATATAACTATGCCAAACGGGAAAGTGTCAAAGAGGGCTTTGTGCCGGTTCTGATTAAGGCGGATGACGAAATCCTGTGGGAATGCCTGATTATGAATTCTGACCCGGACAGCGATGGCGAGGACGACTTTGCTTTCGACCCGGACAAAGTTGCCGAATACCGGAAGAAAATGCTCTCCGCCCCTGTCGAGAACAGTAAGGCAGTCCTGGAGGAAATGATTGGGCAGCGCAAGGAAGAAGCCGAGGATGACGATATGGACTGGGATGAGGAGATCCTGGGCGAGATGGAGGGCGGATATGATAACCGTCGTTTTTCAAGCTACTGGAATTCCGATAATAATATGACCTATCCTCTCATTCTGGCTAAAATCCCCGTGAAGAATCCTTGGGAGATTTTTGCCTATCTGCCCTTTGGTGGCTGGAATGAATGTCCTAACACGCCAGAGTTAATGGCAGTTGCGAAATACTGGTTTGAACAGCATGGGGCGGTGCCCGCTGCCATGAGCCACGACGAGTTGGAGTTCCTGCTCCCGGCTCCCGTTCCCGAGGAGAAGGCTATGGATGCAGCAGTGGAACTGTATGGCTTCTGTCCCGATGTGATTGACCAGGGGCCGGAGGACGCCACCGTGGGCGCTCTGGCCGATGTGCTGCGGCAGTCCACTGTTTGGTACTTCTGGTGGGATTGAAAGGAGGATTTTTGTGGGATACGATGTGAGTTTTCACCCGATTTCACCAGAGGAAATGCGGGAATGGTATTTTACTCCCTTAACCTGGATACAGCAGGGACAGGAGGAAAAAGTGCTGGCCCTTGCCGCGCAGCATGGAATGGAGGATTTCTATGCCGAAAAATATCTGAATACCTTGCGCGTTGGGGCTGAAACGGAATCTAACGAGCTGTTTGACAAAAGCCACGGCTTCTATATTGCAGTATCCTACTTGAGAATGTGCCGGGGCTTGCGCCTACCTCTCTGCTTCTGTTGGAACAACTGCGGACAATAGACCGGAAGCGGCTCCGTGGTTACATTGGGCGTATCAGTAAAGAAAAAATGCTGGAGGTAGATGCAGCCCTGGCAATCAGCATCGGCATAGGATACCCCAACGAAAGGAGGACTCACAATGTATGAAAATGACGGCGGCCTACTCTCTCCCAGAGATGCCTACCGATTGATGTTAAAAGACTACCCGGATGTGATGGACATTGGTCAAATGTGTGAGGCGCTTGGCGTCAGTACAAAAACCGGGTACAAGTTACTTAAAGATGGGAAAATTGAGTACCTTAAAATTGGACGGGCTTACCGCATCCCCAAAGCCCACATTCTTCGTTATTTGAAAATCACCTGCTCCACTTTTGCGGAGTAGCAGGCTATGGTGTCGATCTTCACCGGATAGACGCAGAAAGTTAACAATTCTGACGCGGATTTACCTGGAGTTTTGTTCTGTCCGATGATACAATAAAGGTGTCATTGGTAGGTGAACTCAATACCGCAAAAGGAGGAACAGATCAGTATGCCAGCGGTACACCTGCAAGAAAACAGCAAACTAATCTCCGGCCATGTGGCCGAGAAAAAAGGGTATCTCTATTGGGTTCTAAACCTTACCGATGAGAACGGTAAGAGAAAGCCCAAATGGATTCCCACCCATAAGAAAGTCAAGGGCAATAAGACCTGGGCAAACAATATGCTTCCCACCATCCGAAAAGAATGGACGGAAAAGCTGCTTCAGGAGGCTACGGCCTCACAGCAGTCGGCTTCTCCGTCTGGCCCGTCATCCGCAGCGATTTCCTTTGTGGATTTCCTGTACCAGTGGCTTGAGTACAAGTACAAGTCTGCTACCGGACGGGTGATGGACAGCAAGCCCATTGAACTCTCGACCTATTCGGGATACGAACAACAGCTTAACAACCCCATCGCCCCGTATTTCCGAGAGCATCCTGTCGCCCTTTGTGACCTTACCAAACAAGATATTCTCGCTTTTTATGAGAAAGAATTGGAACGGGTCAAGCCGACCACCGTTAAACATTACCACGCTCTGATTCATGGGGCGTTGAATTATGCGGTTGACAAAAATCTGATTCCAAGCAATCCGGCTGACCGGATTATCATTTCCAAGCCTGAACCCTTCAAGGGTGACTACTACCTGGATTCGGAAGTCCTGAATCTGTTTGAAGTTATCAAGGGGCATAAGATCGAGCTGGTAGTTCTACTGACTGCTTTTTACGGCCTGCGCCGCAGTGAGGTTATCGGTTTGAAATGGAGTGCCTTTGACTTCAACCATAACTGCTTCTCCATTCGGCATACGGTAACAACCTGCAATGTAAAGGGAGAGCGGGTCACGATTAAGAAGGACAAGGCAAAGAACAAATCCAGTCTGCGGACTTATCCATTGATTCCTTTTTTGAAAGAACGGTTGCTGGAGGCCAAGAAACAGCAGGAAGAAAATCGCAAGCTGTGCGGGCGCGCCTACAACAAAGAATATCTGGGATATGTCTGTGTCGATGTGATTGGCAATCTCATTAAACCCAACTATGTGTCCTCGACCTTTGGGAAGTTGCTTGCCAAGAACAATTTACGGCACATTCGTTTCCACGATCTTCGCCATACCTGTGCCTCGCTTTTGCTGGCCAACGGTGTTCCGATGGAACAGGTAAAAGAATGGCTGGGACACAGTGAGATTTCAACAACGGTGGATATTTACGGGCATCTGCAATATGCCACGAAAAAACAATCCGCCGCAGCCATTGAGCAGGACATTGTGGCGCCCATGCTGCAAAACCTATCGGCGGTTTCTCCATAAAAAGGAAAGAGGTCTACCAGCTTTTCGCTGGCAGACCTCATGGCGGAGATGGAGAGATTCGAACTCTCGCGCCGGTTTTGAGCCGACCTACCGCATTTCGAGTGCGGACCCTTCAACCGCTTGGGTACATCTCCAAATTTATGTTATATCCCTGCTCCCGCCCCGCCGACCAATTCAGCCGGTGGAAATCGGGAAGAACAACAGGATAGAACAAGCAACATTATTCAATTTGAACTCGGCTGGAACCCGCATGGTTCCAAGGGTTTCAGCCGTTTGGCACTCCGCATAGGAAACCTGATTTCGAATCATTACACCAACTTGGATGATGACGGTAAATCAGGGACGATAGCGGTAACTACGGAACCCCAAAACATACCTCTCAAAGTGGCTGTCAGATGGCTGCTCTCATTATAGCCATTTTCCCGCAAAATTCAAGCCGTGGAAATTGGGAAGAACAACAGGATAGAACAGACCCCAATTCACAATTTGAACTTGCCCGCAAACCCGCATGGTTACTGGCTTTTCGGCAGTTTGGACTTCCAAAGTGGAAACATGATTTCGAGTCAGCCCCGTTATGACCACTTCGATACCGCTGCATATTCAGTTCGCTGTTATCAGCCAAACTATTATGCCATAACTTTTTGCGTCTTGCAAGGTCTTTTTTCGCATTCGGGGCATATTCTGTGCGTATGAAGACTGTCTATTTATCGGTACGCCTGAAAAATTACGAAAATGCGCTCGCGCTGGTCGGTGCGCCGCTCGCCGAAACGCCGGAGAACGCGGACGTTTTGCTGCTGCCCGGCGGGGGCGACATGCACCCGCGCTTTTACGGTCAAGCACTGAACGGCTCGGAAGATCTCGACGAAGCACGTGACGCGCGTGAGCTCACGCTGATTGACAACTTCCTGTGCGCGGGAAAGCCTGTCATCGGCATCTGCCGCGGGCTGCAAGTCCTCAACGTCTATTTTGGCGGCACGCTGCGTCAGCACATCGAGGGCCACAGTCAAATTGACGGCGTTGACCGGCTGCATGCCATCAACACCGCGCCGTGCCTTCTGCGCGAGCTGTACGGCACGCGCTGCATGGTCAACAGTGCACACCATCAGGCCGTCTGGCGGCTGGGGACGGGGCTTCAGGTCTTCGCCTGCGCGGAGGACGGCACGGTCGAGGCCGTCGGCCACAGGACGCTCCCCGTCTTTGCCGTGCAGTGGCATCCTGAGCGGCTGTGCGGCGCGTTCGCGCGGCCGGAAAGTGCTGACGGTGCACGGCTTTTGCGCGCTCTACTCAGATAACATAAAAAAGCGCAGAAAAATTCTGAAAAAACGTTGACAAAACGGGACACTGATGCTATTATAACAGAGCTGACGATTTTTGCGGAGGGCGCATGCAGGTGTAGCACAATGGCTAGGGCACCAGCCTTCCAAGCTGGGGATGCGGGTTCGATTCCCGTCACCTGCTCCATTCAATTCGCGCCAGTAGCTCAGTTGGATAGAGCAACTGCCTTCTAAGCAGTAGGCCGGGGGTTCGAATCCCTCCTGGCGTACCATTTACAAGGCGCCCCTCAGCAAAGCAGCAAATATCGCACGGATACAGAATATGTGGTGGGTGTAGCTCAGTTGGTTAGAGCACCGGATTGTGGTTCCGGGTGTCGAGGGTTCGAGTCCCTTTACCCACCCCACAAAAAGAGAGGGATGGGATTTGGCCCCAGCCCTCTCTTCCCAATAGGGGTGTAGCCAAGCGGTAAGGCAAGGGACTTTGACTCCCTCATTCGCTGGTTCGAGTCCAGCCATCCCTGCCAGATTTTTACCGCTTCGGTGGTTTGGAATAGAATATGCTTCGTTAGCTCAGTCGGCAGAGCACCTGCCTTTTAAGCAGGGTGTCCGGGGTTCGAATCCCCGACGAGGCACCAAAAAAGAGATGGCTTTAAGCTGTCTCTTTTTTTTGGATTCCGTTAGAAATTAAAATACTCGGGACAAATAAACGCCTCAGGGCAGCTTCTCTTGCCGCTCTGCGGCAATTCACCTTCTGTCGCGGCAGAAAACGAATTTGAATTTATTTCGTGC
>ENA-OUPQ01000677-OUPQ01000677.1-human-gut-metagenome-genome-assembly--contig:-NODE-677-length-11085-cov-3.6641_pt1 | contig 11085 bp, 9 predicted proteins | sample MGYA00237946_ERZ548807 | MGnify/ENA primary metagenome ERZ548807 (study PRJEB26490, sample SAMN05194714) | human gut metagenome | biome: terrestrial biome; feature: human-associated habitat; material...
GCTCGTAGCGTTTTCCCCACTCCTGAGAGACGATAAAATCTCGCACCTGCTCCAAAAGCGGTTTTTCCTCTTCGAAGAGCAGCTTGATGATCGGCAGGTCCACCTCGCGGAAGTCCTTGACCTCCTCGGTCTTCGCGCGCGTCAGGTGCTCGTGGTTGTGCGTGTAGTCGTTCGGGTGCAGGACGTGGATGCGGCGGTCGTCGTGGTAGATCTCGAAGCACAGGCCGGGGAAGCGCGCGAGCAGCGCGTCGACGTGATCGTAGATGTCCGCGTCTAAAAACGCGGTCTCCACATAGCAGTCCTTGTTGAAGTCATAGATGGCCGCGCCGTTGGCGATGACGCAGGGGGCGTTGCAGGGCAGATCCTTGGCGTAGCGGGCAAAGGCGGGCAGCGCGCGGCCGGTGGAGATCGAAAAATAGCCGCCGTTTTGAATGAAATACTCAACTGCCTCGCGGTTGCGCGCGCTCATCGGCGGGATATCCTCGCCGCGCTCCAGCGCGCCCTGCGTATAGACGAGCGTGTTGTCAAAGTCGCTGGCGAGCAGCACCTTGTTGAATTTCAGCATGATGGATCCTCTCTTCTTTTCTCGTTGTTTTTCGGCAAAAGTATAACACGGCGCGGGAGAAATGAAAAGGGATGTTTTGCGTAAAGATATCAGCCGATGATGCCGAATTTTCCTTTGATAAAATGACGGTAGTCGGGCTGCTTTTCGGCATTTTCGTATTCATGTTTCATGGTTTGCCATATCCAGGCGCGGAACGGATCGCCGGTCTGCGCATAGTGCAGAATGCGCAGCAGCCCCTCCCGCTCTGCGCGGAGAATGGCCTCATAGGCATCGGGGACGAACTCGCACGAGACGACTGCTGCCGCCTCTTCGGACGTGACCGCGAACGGCACGTCGGAAACAGGGGCGGTATTTGCCGGTTCCGCGCCGTAGATATAGCCGGAGACGCCGGCATAGGTCTCCTCCAGTGCGTTGGGGTAGTATTCCTCCAGCCGCTGCACGCCGTCTAAGTCGAAGCCGTAAGGCCCCCATTTTTCCCACCGGCCCGTGTGGACAAAGCCGGTGTCGCGGCAGTATTTTTCAACGGCATTGCTCAGATAGACCAGCACATTTTCCCGTTTCTTCGAAAAATAGACGAGCGGGTGGCCATGGTTGGAGACGTGCGGCGTGAGGACGGTGAGACCGCCGGTGGGGGAGGCATGGTACAGCATGGAAGCAATTCCTTTCCGCCTTTTGGCAAAACCGCCGCGAAACGACTGTGCTTCGCGGCGGTTCTATTTCTTGTTTACGCTTCGTTCTTCGGCGCGGGATTTTCGCCGCCCTGACCGCCACTTCTGCGGCGGCCTCTGCCGCCGCGGTGGCTGCGGCGGCGCGGCTTGTTCTCGCCGCCCTCAATCGCGCCCTCGGCTTTCGGCGGGCGGGGCGGACGCGGGGCTTTCGGCGCGTCGGGAGTTTCGCTGTTCGGCTTGCTCTGGCGCGGGGCGCGGCGCTCGCCGTTCTTGTCGGGATTGCGGGGCGGACGTTCGCTGCTCGGCTTATCGCCGCGCGCGGGGCGTTGGCTTCGCTTTTCGGCGGGCTTGTCGCCACCCTTTTGGGGCGTGTTTTCACTCTTCGGCGCGGCGGACTTCTCGCCGCCTTCACCGCTGCCCTTGCCGCGGCCTCTGCCGCCGCGATGCCCGCGGCCGCCGCGGCGGGAACGGCGCTTTTCCGTCTCCTCCTCGTCAGCGGCGGGGGCGTCCGCTTTTGCGACGGGGGCCGTCCACTGTTCGGGCGGCACGATGGGCTTGGCAGATGAGAAGAAGTTCAGCGTCAGCTGCGGCTCCTCCTCCGGCTGCTCCTGATAGCGCTCGGGGAGCGTCGTGGGGAGCTCGATGCCGTCGCGCGAGCCCTTGCCGTTGCGCAGCACATGAATTTCGCAGGTGCGGTAGCGCTTGGGGCTCTCGTTCTGCCCGTCGAGACGCACGAGCACCTGCTCGCGCAGAATGTCGACCGAGCTCACGTTGCCAAGGCCGTCGGGCGTTGCAACAAACGAATCCTGCTTCGGGCAGCGGCGCACCGCGTCCTCGTAGGCGTTCTGCTCGTATTTGAGGCAGCACATGAGCCTGCCGCACGTGCCGGAGATCTTCGTCGGGTTCAGGCTCAGATTCTGCGTCTTGGCCATCTTGATCGAAACGGGGACGAAGTCGTCCAAAAACTGCGAGCAGCAGAAAGGCCGGCCGCAGATGCCGAGGCCGCCGAGCATCTTCGCCTCGTCGCGCACGCCGATCTGCCGCAGCTCGATGCGGGCACGGAACACACCGGCTAAGTCGCGCACGAGCTCGCGGAAGTCCACGCGCCCATCGGACGTGAAGAAAAAGATGATCTTGCTGCCGTCGAAGTTGCTCTCCACGCGCACGAGCTTCATGTCGAGCCCGCGCTCGGCGATCTTCTTCTGGCAGACCTCGAAGGCGTTCTTTTCGCGCGTTTTGTTGTAGGCGTAGGTGCGGTCATCGTTCTCCGTCGCCACGCGCACGAGCGGGCGCAGCGGTTGGACGACGGAATCGTCCTCCACCTCATGGTTGCCCGAGACGCACTGGGCGTACTCGAGCCCCTGCGCGGTCTCGACGATGACGAACTGGTTGGGTTCGACCGTGATGCCGTGCGGGTCAAAATAATATTCCTTGCATCCGCCGCGGAAGCGGACTCCGATCACTTCTGTCAAAGGGTTTCCTCCAATTCAACGGCGAAGCCGCCCAGCGTGGGCCCGACGCCGACGTTATAGGTGCATTTATTGCGGTAGTCCTGCAATAAATCTATTGTGCCGAGTAATTTGGCTTTTGTCAAGCGCGAAGCCAGTGACCGCGCGATGCGAAGATCCCTCTCCGGTACGCTCACGCCGTACTGCCCCAGCAGGGCGGACGAGAGCAGAAGCCGCGTCCCCTCGAAAAGCGAGGACAGGTCGTCGCGCGTGACCTTCTGCGTTTCGAGCTTTGCGAGGAATGCCGCGCGGGACGCGCGCGACCCCTCGGCGATGAGCCGCGCGAGCTCGAGCGTGAGCTCGTCAGGCGCGCCGCCCTCTTCAACGGTGGGGGAGAGCTTGACCTCCACGCAGCGCGAGCGGATGGTCTGGAGCAGAACCGCCGGATTTTCCGCGCAGAAGAAGAACGCTGCGTAAGCGGGTCCCTCCTCCACGAGCTTCAAAAGCACGTTCTGGTCCTTTTCCGTCAGGATGGTGCAGTCCTCGAAAATGTAGACCTTGCGCGCGCCCTCGTTCGGGCGGATGAACGCGTCGGCGCGCATCGCGCGCACCGTGTCGATCGAGAGCTCCTTGTGCTCTGCGTCGCGCACGAACGTGACGTCGGGGTGGATGTCCTGCATCACCTTGCGGCAGGCAGGGCAGGCGAGGCAGGGCTTGCTTTCCGCTGTGCACTCCATCGCCGCGGCGGCATAGCGCGCAGCGCTCACGCGGTCGCCGCTGCCGCTGAAAATGAGTGCGTGCGACAGTGCGCCGCGCTTTGCCGCGGTGCGAAGACGCGCCGCCGTATCGGTTTTTGCAAAATCCAAAAGCTCCATTGCCCGCTCCATGCTCTGTACTCTGCGCGCATTTTCAGCGCAAATCTAAAAATAGTATATCGCAAAAGTGCGGCGCTTGCAAGAAAATCCGCGCCCCGCGACGGAAAAACAGAACGATTTTGCGCCAAATTGCGTTTTGTGGGAGAAAAAATGCGGAAAGTCGACAAAAATTTCACAACTTGTTATTGAAAGTCGAGGATTTTCTGTCTATAATAATATGGCTTGATAATGATCACACAGCGATACATTTTTAATGGAGGAAAACCAATGAGCAAAAAGTATGTCTACCTGTTCTCGGAAGGCAACGCTACCATGCGTGAGCTTCTGGGCGGCAAGGGCGCGAACCTGGCCGAGATGACCAACATCGGTCTGCCCGTGCCCCAGGGCTTCACCATCACGACCGAAGCCTGCACCCAGTATTACGAGGACGGCCGCAAGATCAACGACGAGATCATGGCAGAGATCATGGAATACGTCGCGAAGATGGAAGAGATGAACGGCAAGAAGTTCGGCGATCTGAAGAACCCCCTGCTCGTCTCCGTCCGTTCCGGCGCGCGCGCTTCCATGCCCGGCATGATGGATACCATCCTGAACCTCGGTCTCAACGACGACGTCGTCGCCGCCATGATCGCGGGCAACCCCGACCCCAACTTCGAGCGTTTCGTTTACGACTCCTATCGCCGCTTCATCCAGATGTTCTCCGACGTCGTTATGGAAGTCGGCAAGAAGTACTTTGAGCAGCTCATCGACGCGATGAAGGAAAAGCGCGGCGTCAAGCTCGACATTGAGCTCACCGCAGCCGACCTCAAGGAACTCGCCGAGCAGTTCAAGGCCGAGTACAAGCAGCAGATCGGCGAGGACTTCCCCTCCGACCCCAAGACCCAGCTGTACGAAGCCATCCGCGCCGTGTTCCGCTCCTGGGACAACCCGCGCGCGAACGTCTATCGCCGCGACAACGACATCCCCTATTCCTGGGGCACTGCCGTCAACGTCATGCCGATGGTCTTCGGCAACCTGAACGACAACTCCGGTACCGGCGTCGCCTTCACCCGTGACCCCGCCACCGGCGAGAAGAAGCTCATGGGCGAGTTCCTGACCAACGCTCAGGGCGAGGATGTCGTCGCCGGTGTCCGCACCCCGATGCCCATCTCCCAGATGGAAGAGAAGTTCCCCCAGGCTTACGCCGACTTCGTCAAGGTCTGCGACCTGCTCGAGGATCACTACCGCGACATGCAGGACATGGAGTTCACCGTCGAGAACGGCAAGCTCTATATGCTCCAGTGCCGCAGCGGTAAGCGCACCGCGCAGGCTGCTCTCAAGATCGCCTGTGACCTCGTGGACGAGGGCATGATCGACGAGAAAAAGGCCGTCTCCATGATCGACCCGCGCAACCTCGACACCCTGCTCCATCCCCAGTTCGATGCGGCTGTCCTCAAGAAGGCTCCCGCCATCGCCAAGGCTCTGCCCGCCTCCCCCGGCGCCGCCTGCGGCAAGATCGTCTTCTCCGCTGAGGATGCCAAAGAGTGGAAGGAGCGCGGCGAGAAGGTCGTTCTCGTCCGCCTCGAGACCTCTCCGGAGGATATCGAGGGCATGAAGGCCTCCCAGGGCATCCTGACCGTCCGCGGCGGTATGACTTCCCACGCGGCTGTCGTCGCGCGCGGCATGGGCAAGTGCTGCGTCTCCGGCTGCGGCGAGATCAACATGGACGAGGAGAACAAGAAGTTCGAGCTCGCCGGCAAGACCTATCACGAGGGCGACTTCATCTCCATCGATGGTTCCACCGGCAACATCTACGACGGCATCATCCCCACGGTCGACGCCACCATCGGCGGCGAGTTCGGCCGCGTCATGGCTTGGGCCGACAAGTATCGCCGTCTGGGCGTCCGCACGAACGCCGATAACCCGCACGACACCGAGCAGGCCGTGAAGTTCGGCGCTGAGGGCATCGGCCTCTGCCGCACCGAGCACATGTTCTTCGAGGCTGACCGTATTCCCGCCATCCGCGAGATGATCTGCTCCGACACCGTCGAGCAGCGCGAGAAGGCGCTCGCTAAGCTCGAGCCGATGCAGCAGGGCGACTTTGAAGCCATGTATATCGCGCTCGAGGGCCGTCCGATGACCGTTCGTTTCCTCGATCCCCCGCTGCACGAGTTCGTTCCCACCGAGGAAGCTGACATCGAGCAGCTCGCCAAGGACATGGGCAAGAGCGTTCAGGACATCAAGAACATCATCGCCTCCCTGCACGAGTTCAACCCCATGATGGGCCACCGCGGCTGCCGTCTGGCCGTTACGTTCCCCGAAATCGCTGCCATGCAGACCCGTGCGGTCATCAAGGCTGCGCTGAACGTCAACGCCGCGCATCCCGACTGGAACATCATCCCCGAGATCATGATCCCGCTCGTCGGCGAGGTCAAGGAGCTCAAGTACGTCAAGGACGTCGTCGTCGAGGTCGCTGACAAGCTGATCGCCGAGGCCGGCAGCTCCATGAAGTACAAGGTCGGCACCATGATCGAGATCCCGCGCGCCGCTCTGACCGCGGACGAGATCGCCAAGGAAGCGGACTTCTTCTCCTTCGGCACGAACGACCTGACCCAGATGACCTTCGGCTTCAGCCGTGACGATGCCGGCAAGTTCCTCGGCGCGTACTACGACAAGAAGATCTACGAGAGCGATCCGTTCGCCCGTCTCGATCAGGCCGGCGTCGGCAAGCTCGTCTCCATGGCCGCCAAGATGGGCCGCGAGACCAACCCGCACATCCACCTCGGCATCTGCGGCGAGCACGGCGGCGATCCCACGTCCGTCGAGTTCTGCCACAAGGTCGGCCTGGACTATGTCTCCTGCAGCCCGTTCCGTGTCCCCATCGCCCGCCTCGCCGCCGCTCAGGCTGCCATCAAGGAAATGTGAGCGATCTTTTGAGCGTTCACAAAGCGGCTCGAAACTTGCAAACCTTTGATGTAACTGCCTTTGCGGGCATCATTGGCTGAAAACAGACAAAAATCCGGTATTGTTCCGTTTGGAGCGATACCGGATTTTTTGCATCTTCTGCGGGGCAGGTTGAGAAAAACTGCGCCATGGAGAGATTCCGTGTGCCGCCGGTACTCGGAATGGCACTCTGAATGGCACGCGGAAGCGGCACTTGGAAGGGTCGGCGGCATCAACGAAAGCGATGCATTGCCTTTGGCATGGTTGTGCGGTACAGTCCGTGCAGAGGTGATGCAGCATGAGGTTTTATTACAGGCGCGGAGGAAAGGGCGCAGCGCCGGAGGGTTTTGACAGAGTCTACACGGAGGTCGATGGGGACGGCAACGTCCTGCGGGAGCTGCTTGCGTATGTGAGAGCGGACGACAGTGTAACCGTGGAGATGGATGGTGAGCTGGGCGGCACAGCCGGTGCGTTTGTGGAGATGGTACTTGCCCTCTATCGACAGCAGGCAACTTTGCTCTGCAAGTCTCCTAAGATTGACACGGCGGCAGGTCACTGGCAGGCGGTGCTTTCCGACCTTGCGCTGTTGACAAGCAGGGACACCGGAGATGCGGCGCGGCTGTCTCGGTTTATGGAGGGGCTGCACCGGTGCTTCGACCTTGTGGAGAGACGACAGATGACCGTAGCGGAGGTCTGCCGGAAGATGAGCATTGGGAAGACAACCTACTACCGTTATTGGCGTAAGATCAAGAGTGCCCCGCAGAGGGAGCGTCACACAGAGCTTTTTGAGGAATTGCGGACCAAAATAGAAGCAAATGAGTTGAGTATTTCCGCAGCTTGCAGGCAAATGAATATCGGTGCGGGAACGTATTACAGAATGAGGGATCAGTATAAAAAAGAACGCAGCGTTCCAAATGTTCCAAATTCAGAATGATGTGGTTTTGCAGTCAACAGGAGATAGTGATTCGGCAAATTGGGGAGGTATGGAACGACACTATAGGTGAGAAGCCCTCTTACGGTCGGAAATGGAGGGCAGGAGATCAGTGCGCGGCTGCTTCAATGAGAGTAAACATACATTTTTCTGATGCTGACAGCGGCACTGCTGGCATTGCTGATGAAATGTCTGTACAGAAGGCTGGAAGCCCTGGTCACAGAGATCATAGTGAAGGCAGCACAACAGACACAGCAGAACCCGCAGGAGACATAGTTCCAAATATATAAACCGCCCACCCTACTATAATGGGCGATGAGGCGGTTGTTGTCCAGATAATCCGCCAAATCTGTGATCTGCGCGAAGCCCTCGCATTTCATAACGATAAAAGCGCCGACCATGGCTTCTTTGGGGAAGCCCCGCCCGGTTGCCGCCCTGGGCAGCGTGAAGTCCAGACTGCTGAAAAGCTTGTCGTAAAACATGGCGGCGCTTTGGGATGTAAACAGCGTCACATCCTGAATGATTTCCTGTCGGTAGATAGCGGCCAGCCCCTTTCCGGTTGGTGTGTTTCACAAATCCATTTTACCAAAAAGGGGCTCCGCTTTCTATATCAATGGAGTGATTTTCGGCTTTAGCCATGGCCGGGAACCATTGCAATTACCGCGTTTCTTGCGTTTTGCTCATGGCGGTGTTATGATTATTTCGTGAGGGGATCCTATCCGGTTCCCGCGCACGAGAGGACTTCCGCCGCACAAGCGACGGCACACGCCAAATGCCGGAAATGTGAAAATGTCAATAGTAAATGCGAAAAAAATATAAAAAAATATAATCAGGCTTCCCGCGCCAATTCTTCAAGGTATTCCGCGAACACGATTTCAGAGGTTTTCCAGCCCAATATTTCACGCGGATAATTGTTTATCCACGCTTCCGTTTCCTTGATGCTCGCTCGGCTTACCTTGTTGAAGTCGGTTCCTTTCGGGTACTTCCGCCGAATCATTTTGTTTGCACACTCATTTGACCCGCGTTCGCAACTTGTGTACGGGTGGCAATAATACATTTTGGTTCGTCTGCCTTTCCGCAGGATAGCTTCGCGGTCGCGGGTGGAGAAACCATTCTGCACGCGCTTTTCCGCCGCGGTGACTTCCTGTACCGGGTTCAAAAGGCCCTGTGCCGGTCCGTTCCACTCTGCGCCCGTGTACGCCTTGCGTATCAGCGGGTCAGAGAAAAAGCCGGGCGCTGGAATGCGGCCCTTTGCCACAGCTTCGGCGAACCATTCTTCATAGACTGGTTGGCAAAAATCATTTGCAAGCCACGTCCGATACATACGGAACATTTTCCATGCTTCCAGAAGCGCCCCGCGGGACGCGCTGTAAGACGCGTTGAAGTTCTTTACCAACAGTTCATAGGGGATTTCAAGGGCCGCGCCGATCTGACGGCAGATAGCCACAACGAACCCGTCAAAAGCCGTGTTCGGTCTGCCGGGGTTCATGTCGTGTGCTTTTTCGCCCTCGTTCAAATCCACGATTGCGCCGGGGGCAAGTTCAATCGTGCTGTCGTCGCCTGCGTCTACTTGTGCGTCCTCTGGAATGATTTCACCGAACCCGCCGTCGCTGGACGCGGATTCTTTTTCGATAAACACCGTGAACATACCAGAAACCACGGCGGCGACAAGTTCCGCGTCTGTATATCGCCCAAGCTGTTTCAGCGCTTCAATGACCGGGGCAAGAAACGGCACGCCGCGGCGCTGTCCGATGCGCTCCCGGTTCATAATGTGAAGCACATTTCTCCGCCCGGTCTTTGCGCCCCACGCTTCAACGCGCGTCCACCCGGTTTCCGTCATGTCATACGAAAGAGGGTGGTGCTTGCTGATATGGTAGGCCACGACTTCGCCCGCGTCGTTGGTTTCAACGCCGCCGATGATATGCGGGTCAACAATCCCGTTCGGATTGCTCAACCTGTCCGCTTCGATCAGACAAATTCGCAGGTCGTAAGGCATATTTGCCCGCTTTGTCACGGGCAATGTTGCGATAACGTCACCGCTCATAAGCCAGTTCAGAAACGCGAGTTGTTGCAGTTCGTAGAAGTTGTCAAGCCGTTCAAGGTCGCAGGCGGTCGAATCGGCCCACAGTGAAAATTCCCGCTCGATTTTGCGTTCAAGGTCGCGGGCGGCTTCTTCGTCCATTCCCAACGTTTCATAGTCGATTTGACTTTTCAGCCGCAGGCCGGACCCGATGACGTTTGTTCGGCAGGTTTTCAGCGCACCCGTCGCCAACGGAACGCCCATGTAGAGGTCGCGGCAACGTTGCCGCAGGGTCGATAAATTGTCCTGAATATCTTCCTTTGCGGACCCGCCGCCATACAGCCAGCCCGCAAGCGATTTCTTCGTGTGTGATGCGCCGTAGTTTCCATACCCGCTATCCAGAATATCCAGCTTCCGGCGGGCGGCGGCGCGTTTTACCGCCGTTTGCGGGGACACGGCGGCAATCACCCGGTCTAATGCGTTCAAACCCCTTCACCGTCCTTTCTCACAGGTCCCGCGGCACTACCCGGAACACGCGGTTTCTTCCGCCGCGGGCTTCGATGTTTTCCAGCCGGGAAACCTCATTCGTCCAATACTTGATGCGTTCGCCGATTTCGGAAAGGTCGGCTTTCGTCAGGCTCCGCGAACCGATGGTATCAAGGCTTTTCCATTTGCGGACCTGTTCAGGCTTTACGCCTACTTGCTCCGCAACCTGTCGGGCCGTCAGCGTGCCGCCGGAATCAAGCCATATCCGCCGGGCTTTGTCACGTTCCGGGTTTCGCTCTCTCGCCATGCGTCCGCCGCGCCCCCTTTCGTTTGTTTTTCATTTTTCGTTCCGGGCGTTGCCGCGGAAGTGCGTAAAAAACGGGCCATGTTCAAAACATGGTCCGTTTTCAGGCTTCCGGCGGCGTGGAGGAATGCGCCGCCCGTATCGTTGTGTTCACTTTTCACAATGCCAATTATAGCAGGAAAAACGGGCAATAGGTGGCAATCTTATTTTTCCGGGAAAACGTAGCGGGAAATCCGCTTGTTCTGCTCAAAGCGCTTTGCCAATCTATCCAACGCAATGTTTCGGATATTCCGGCATTGCCGCGGGCTGTAATTTACGCGTTGCGAAAGACGTTCCCATTGAAGCCCGTCTATGTAAAAGCCGTAAATCACCGCTTTTTCGCGGTAGTTCAGGGCGTTCAACTCCGAAAGAATTTCGCCCTTTATCGCGGTCAGCCTTTCGTTTTCCCGGCGCATATTTGCGATAGTGTCGGAAACGGACTGCGGGATATTCAGCACGACGCGTTCGACAGGGTTTGAAACCCCGCCTTTCCCGTGTGGCATACCGTCGGAATTCACCGCGCCCAACGTGGAATAGTATTGATCTTCAAGGTTCCGAATAACCCGCTCGTTCATGGTGACTGTTTTATCTATATCCCGGTAAAAATCCAGAATAGCAATAACTCTTTCTTGCTTCATTGCTCCGTTTCCTCCTGTTCCTGCTCTATCAAGGCGGCTTATATACCCTGCGGAAAGGGTGCGCCCGCTCGTAATGTCTGATTTGGACCATGTACCGCCGTTCAATCAGCGCGGCCCGCTCTCTCTGCCGTTTTCTTCGGCGGTGCTTCGGCTCTGCCTGCGCTACGGCTTCTTCAACTTGCGTGATGA
>ENA-OUPQ01000685-OUPQ01000685.1-human-gut-metagenome-genome-assembly--contig:-NODE-685-length-10933-cov-3.74885_pt1 | contig 10933 bp, 15 predicted proteins | sample MGYA00237946_ERZ548807 | MGnify/ENA primary metagenome ERZ548807 (study PRJEB26490, sample SAMN05194714) | human gut metagenome | biome: terrestrial biome; feature: human-associated habitat; material...
CCCTGGGGAACCGCAGCGGCAAACACCATAGATGGAAGTAATGTAACCATCATAAGCACGGCCATAATGACTGCCAGTACTCTGTTTTTCTTCATATTCCATCCTCCTTTACATCATTTTTAATTTTCTGCGTTTCTGTCAGATTTTTGCAGACCTTTCTTTGCTGATGTAAGTTTACCATATTTAATTTTCGGGGATGTAATTCCTGTTTTCCGACATATTTTTCCATCAGCCTTCAACAATCATATATTTTCCATCCGGAAGTTTAAATACTTCACTCTCTTCTTCCAGTTCTTTCAGGGAAAGGCCTTCCACATCTGCGCCCATTCCATCCAGATATTTTTTTACATCTTTCAGAGAATCCAGAACAACTGCCATACAGTCTTCCAGAAATGCCTCTGCCTCTTCAAAATCATCTGCTACAGGCTCATCAAAGAGCTGTCCCTGTTTTTCCAGAAATGTCTGGACATATTCTTTTTTGTACATTTAAAAATCCTCCTTTATTTATTATTTTTCTCCTGATATATAGAAAAAAGATCCATCGGTTTATCTGCCACAATATCTGCGCCGTTTTCCTCCAGTTCCCTGCGTCCACGAAATCCCCAGAGCGCACCTACGGTATACATTCCGGCTGCTTTTCCTGTCTGCATGTCTGTTTTTGTATCTCCGATATACATGCATTCTTCCGGTTTCACGCCGAATTCTTCCGCAATCTTTAACGGACCGTCCGGGGCCGGTTTTCTTCGGATTTCCTCCTGCTGTCCCATTACTTCGTCAAAAGTATCTCCATAAATTGCTTTTACGACTTTCTGTGCCGCAATGTGTGGCTTGTTGGAGCATACTGCCATTTTCAGTCCCGCATCTTTCAGTTTCTGAAGGGTTTCCGGCATGTTTTTATATGGTACAACTTTATAAAGGGGATCTTCATCAAACTTTTTGCGGTAAAGTTCCCGGACTTCTTCGTAATGGACCAGTTCCGGATCTCCTGCATCGATCAGGCATCTTTTTATCAACATGTCTGCGCCTTCTCCACTGTAATAGCGGAAATTGTCTGCCGGCTGCGGCTTCAGGGAAAATTTCTCCATGATTTCATTTGCCACATATGCCATGGATTCCAGCGTATCTGCAATTGTTCCGTCCAGGTCAAAAATACAAGCTTTTATCATTTTGTCATTCATCCTCTCAGGTTTATTCCCAGTTTCTTTGTCTCATAGATCAGCCTTGCCACCGGCAGTCCGACTACATTGTTGTAATCACCGCGGATCCCTTTCACATAAGCTCCCCAGGTGCCCTGGATTCCGTAGCTTCCTGCCTTATCCATGGGATCTTTACTATTTACATATTCTGCGATCTCTTCCTTTGTTACCGGGTAAAAAATTACATCTGTGCATTCATGAAACGTATGAATTTTCCAGTTTTTCTCTTCTCTTACAAGAACTGTCACACCCGTATATACCTGATGTGTGTTTCCCTGCAGCATACTCAGCATCTCCACTGCTGCTTTCGGGTCTGAAGGTTTCCCAAGGATCTTTCCTTCATAGGAGACTATGGTATCCGCTCCGATTATAAGAATGTCCGCCAGATCATCCGCCTGTTCTTTTTCCAGCGCATGTGCGGTAAACATGGCCTTTTGGAAGGAAAGTTCCTCAACCACCTTCGAGGGCTCTGTGCTGGTGATCCGTTCTTCACCACTGGCAGGTTTTACCTCAAATGTGATTCCCACCTGGCTTAAAAGCTCCCGTCTCCTGGGAGATGCAGAAGCAAGCACAATCTTTCTCATGTGTGTATTCCTCTCTTTCTGTGTTATCAGTATAACCTTTTACGGAAGGAGGTGCAACCGGAATTGTCAAAAGAGAATTCCTTCCGGATCATAAAATATAATACGCCGGGATTTCTGTACATCCCGGCGTACTGTCTTTTATATATAATTTGCTGTTTTGATCTTATGCCTTCGGCAGTTTAAAAGAACTCTTAAGAGACACAATACGGTTAAATACCGGTGCGCCCTCTTTGGAGTCATGGATGTCTGCACAGAAGAATCCGTTGCGGACAAACTGATAACTGTCGTAGCCTTTTGCTTTCAGAAGCTCCGGCTCAACATAAGCGCTCGTCACGGTGAGAGAGTTTGGATTTACATTGAGAGATCCGTCTTCTTTATTGTAAACACCTTTCTCTTCATCTACGATGTTCTCGTAAAGTCTTACCTCAACTTTACCTGCATTGGATGCCTCCACCCAGTGGATGGTTCCTTTTACCTTACGTCCGTCCGGTGCATTTCCACCTTTGGTTTCCGGATCATAAGTACAGTGAACCACACGGATCGTTCCGTCATCATCTGCTTCATATCCTGTGCAGGTTACAAAATATGCATTCATAAGACGGACTTCATTTCCGATATAAAGACGTTTGTATTTCTTCGGAGGCTCTGCCATGAAATCATCACGTTCGATATAAAGTTCTCCGCTGAACGGGATCTTTCTGGTTCCAAGTTCCTCGTTCTCCATGTTGTTCGGAGCTTCCAGGTACTCAACCTGTCCTTCCGGATAATTGTCGATCACAAGCTTGATCGGATCAAGGATCGCCATCATACGTGGACGTTTCAGTTTCAGATCCTCGCGGATGCAGTACTCAAGCATTGCGTAATCCACAGAACTGTTGGCCTTGGAAACGCCACAGAGCTCTACGAATTTACGGATGGATTCCGGTGTAAATCCGCGGCGGCGAAGTGCGGCGATTGATACCAGTCTCGGATCATCCCAGCCATCTACGATTCCGTCTTCAACAAGTTTCTTGATGTAACGTTTACCGGTGACAACATTGGTAAGGTACAGTTTGGCAAACTCGATCTGTTTCGGTGGATGCGGATACTCCAGTTCTTTTACAACCCAGTCATAGAGCGGTCTGTGATCCTCAAATTCCAGAGTACAGATGGAATGAGTCACGCCTTCGATCGCATCCTCGATAGGATGAGCAAAGTCATACATCGGATAGATGCACCACTTGTCTCCAGTGTTGTGATGTGTCATACGTGCTACACGGTAGATAACCGGGTCACGCATGTTCATATTCGGAGATGCCATATCGATCTTTGCACGGAGAACTTTTTCTCCGTCTCCGTATTTGCCCTCACGCATCTCCTCAAAAAGCTGCAGGTTCTCTTCTACAGTACGGTTTCTGTATGGGCTCTCTTTACCTGGTTCTGTAAGAGTTCCTCTGTACTCACGGATCTGGTCTGCAGTCAGGTCGCAGACAAATGCCTTGCCTTTTTTGATCAGCTTCACAGCGGCCTCATACATCTGGTCAAAATAATCAGAAGCAAAGAAAAGTCTGTCTTCCCAGTCTGCGCCAAGCCATTTTACATCAGCCTTGATGGATTCTACAAATTCGGATTTCTCCTTTGTCGGGTTTGTATCATCGAAACGAAGGTTAAATTTTCCGTTGTATTTCTTTGCAAGCCCATAGTTTAAAAGAATGGACTTAGCATGTCCGATATGAAGATAACCATTCGGTTCCGGTGGAAAACGTGTATGCACAGTGTCATAAACGCCTTCTTCAAGATCTTTGTCTATAATATTCTCAATAAAGTTTTTGGAAACTGTCTCGTTGTCCATGATTCTCCCTCCTAGATATCGTCCTGATGTTTTATCTTATCATATATTTGGAGTTTTTGAAACCCGCAAAACCTGTATTTAAACAAAAAATTGTCTGTTTTTGGACACAAAAAAAGCTGCTGACGGGAATCGAACCCGTGACCTCCGCCTTACCAAGGCGACGCTCTACCGACTGAGCCACAGCAGCTTGTTTCGCGACGTTTGTGCCGCTCACAGTTGTTTATATTATCAGATGACTTTCATATTGTCAATACTTTATTTTTATTTTTTTAAAAATTTGTATTTTCATGACTATCGCATAAAAATCCTGTGTACTGCAGTCCCCGGACACAGCGCACAGGATTCTCTTTTTACTCTTCTGTTTTTGCATTCTCAGAAGCTTCTGCCTCTTCTGTTTTTTCTTCCGCCTCATCAGCTGCAGCTTCCTCTGTCTCTGTTTCAGCTTCCGTCTCTTCTTCAGCCGGTGCTTCTTTTGTATCCTCTTCTTCTGTCTCCTTGGAAACTTCTACAGTCTCAGATGCGGTTTTGTCCCAGTCCTGGAAAACTTCTTTCTCTTCTTTTTCTTCTTTCTTCTCATCCTCTTCAAGATCATCGAGATCGTCAAAGTCATCTTCAAAATCGTCTTCACATACAGATTTTCTGGATATGATCGCTGCAATAGCTCCTGCTGCTGCCGCAGTAAGAGCTCCTACTGCAACCAGTCCCCAATATTTATTAATCTTTGCCATAATTGGTCTCCTTTCTTGTTCCGCTGTTTTTAACATCATTTTAATACTTTTATATCCAAAAGAAAAGAGGGGAATTAACTTTCTCCAAAACAACGTTTCATTTTTTTGCGGATTCTTCGCAGGGCATTATCAACAGCCTTCGGCGTTTTACCCAGAATTTCCGCGATCTCCACATAGCCATTTCCCGCAATATACAGCTGAAACACCTGATTTTCCAGAGAACTTAAGCTCTTTTTCATTTCTTTTTTCAGCGCTGTTACATTTTCCCGGTCAATCAGGATTGCTTCCGGATTATCATGTTCCGTACAGGAATCTCTGAGATTTTCTTCCATTTCCCTGTCACTTAAGGATATATACGTATTCAGCGGCTGATGTTTCTGACGGTTTGAACTTTTGATCGCGCTGTAGATCTGTCTGTCAATACACATATTCGCAAAGGACTGAAAGGATGTTTCCCTGTCAGGCTGGTAGTCCCGGACTGCTTTAAACAGCCCGATCATACCCTCCTGGATCAGATCGTCGGTATCCCCGCCAATAAGAAACATGGCCCTTGCCTTTTTTCTGACCAGACCTTTGTACTTTTCCATCAGATAATCTGCAATCATGGATTCTCCGGCACGAAGCCTCTGAATAAGAACTTCGTCCTCTGTCTCATTATATCGGCACATTTTTTCTCCGAACAGCTTAAGCTGTATCTGTTATTTTGCCATTCTCTGTCTCACGATCTCAAATGCAAGCACTCCTGCCGCTACAGAAGCGTTGAGGGAATCAATGTCTCCATTCATCGGGATCGCGGTAGTAAAATCACATTTTTCCTTTACAAGACGGCTGACGCCATTTCCTTCATTTCCGATCACAAGACCGATAGGTCCTGTCAGGTTCTGGCGGTACATCACTTCTCCGTCCATATCCGCGCACACAAACCAGATTCCTTTTTCTTTCAGCTCGTCAATAGTCTGTCCAAGATTGGCAACCTTGGCAACCGGTGTATAATTCAGTGCACCGGCAGAAGTCTTTGCGACGGTAGCTGTCAGACCTACTGCTCTATGTTTCGGGATAATTACTCCATGGGCACCGGCAAGGTTGGCGGTACGGATGATTGCTCCCAGATTATGGGGATCCTCAATATTGTCAAGAAGAATAATAAAAGGAGGCTCCCCTTTTTCTTCTGCTTTTTTCAGGATATCTTCCACTGTGGAATAATCGTAGGCTGCAACCTGCGCGATTACGCCCTGATGTGCACCTGTCTCGCTCATGGAATCCAGACGTTCCTTCGGAACAAACTTTACAATGGTATCATGTTTTCTGGCTTCTCTTGCGATGGTACGGACCGGACCGTCCTGGCAGCCATCCAGAATAAACAGTTTATCAACACATTTGCCAGAACGAAATGCCTCAAGTACCGCATTTCTTCCTTCTATCATTTCAGTCACTTTAAACTTCCTCCTTCTCAAGTCCTGCGTGGACCAGCTCCAGTATCCTTGAAAAATCCTCTTTCAGATAAAGATATCCCATCAGCGCCTCAAAACCTGTGGCACGCCGGTAATCTGCCATGGTCGCATGTTTGGCCATGGTAGCGGAATGGGCGTTTCTTCCTCTCCGGTATACGCTTTTTTCATCTTCTGTCAGAAGCGGTTCAATGATCTCCATCATACCCGACTGCGCGGACGCTTTTACAAGACTGCTGGCTTTTTTGTGGAGACGGTTTACCGGGCAGTTTGCTCTTTTTACGAGGATGGTACGGATCACCAGTTCATAAACACCATCCCCGATATAGGCCAGTGTCAGAGGTGAATAGGTCCGAAGATCTGCGTCTTTGAGATCAAACAGCTCTTTAAGCTCCCTTAAGCTCTCTGCCATTTCACACCTTCTCTTGTATCTTTCAAAATGATACCTTTTTTCAGAAGCTCGTCACGGATCTCATCTGCTCTCTTGAAATCTTTAGCCTTTCTTGCAGCCTGACGCTCCTGGATCAGATCCTCGATCTCTTTATCAAGGATTTCCTCTTTCTTCTCGATCTTCAGTCCCAGCACATCACTGAGTTTGAAAAGTTCCTCATAAAGACCTGCCGCAAATTCTTTTGAGCTGTTTTCGTTTACATTCGTATTGGCAAATTTAACAAGCTCAAAGATGGCAGCAAGTGCATCTGCAGTGTTGAAATCATCATCCATGGCAGCTTCAAATTTGGTAACAAAGCCTTCTGCCTCTTTGAGAAGTGCAAGTTCTTCCTCTGTGATATTTTCTGCTGCCGCATTGTCTTTACGATCGCTGAGCTTGCCTGCAGCCTCCAAGATACGCTCCAGAGAATTCTTGGCTGCTTCCATCAGATCCGCACTGAAGTTCAGCGGGCTTCTGTAATGCGCGTTCAGCATAAAGAAACGAAGGACCTGAAGATCATACTGCTCACCGATCTGACGTACAGTACGGAAGTTTCCAAGAGATTTGGACATCTTGCGGTTGTCGATGTTGAGGAAACCGTTATGCATCCAGTATCTTGCAAAAATCTTACCATTGCAGCACTCGCTCTGTGCGATCTCATTCTCGTGATGCGGGAAGATCAGATCCTCTCCGCCTGCATGGATATCAATCTCTTCTCCAAGATATTTTTTGGACATGACAGAGCACTCGATATGCCAGCCAGGACGTCCGTCACACCACGGTGACGGCCAGGACGGCTCGCCCTCTTTTTTCGGTTTCCAGAGTACGAAGTCCAGCGGATCTTCTTTCTGGTCCTCACCGGATACCTTCAGAGAACGGAAACCGGACTGGAGATCATCCAGATTCTTATGAGAAAGCTTGCCGTACTCTTTGAATGTCTTTACACGGAAATATACGGTTCCGTCGGCTGCCGGATACGCGTATCCCTTGTCAATAAGGGTCTGGATCATGTCGATCATGCCCTGGATCTCCTGTGTTGCCTGAGGTGCGGTTGTGGCAGGTTTTACATTCATGTCTGCCATATCTTTCTTGCACTCTTTGATATAGCGGGTGGAAATTTCCTCTGCGGAAACACCCTCTTCAATGGCTTTTTTGATAATTTTGTCATCCACATCTGTGAAGTTGGATACATAGTTAACCTCGTATCCTTTATATTCCATGTATCTTCGTACCGTATCAAAAATGATCATGGGGCGGGCATTTCCGATATGGATCAGATTGTAAACCGTAGGTCCGCAGACATACATTTTTACCTTGCCCTCTTCCAGAGGTACGAACTCCTCTTTTCTTCTTGTGAGTGTGTTAAAAATCTTCATGTTACTCTTCCTCCAATTTCCCGATTCTATACAGGGAGCAGATCGCCTGAGAAGAAATTCCCTCTCCCTGTCCTGTAAAACCAAGGCCCTCTTCTGTAGTTGCCTTGATATTCAGCTGTGATATTTCAATTCCAAGTGCTTTCGCAATGTTTTCTCTCATCTCTGGAATATGTGGTGCCATCTTTGGTTTCTGGGCAATGATCGTAGCATCAATATTCCCCACCGCATAGCCGTTTTCTTTCAGAAGTCCGGCAACATGTACCAGAAGTTTTACACTGGAAATTCCCTTATATGCAGGGTCTGTGTCCGGAAAATGTTTTCCGATGTCTCCAAGAGCCGCAGCTCCCAGAAGTGCATCCATGATCGCATGGATCAGCACATCCGCATCGGAATGACCAAGAAGGCCTTTTTCCCAGGGAATGTTTACTCCTCCAAGGATCAGATCTCTGCCTTCTGTCAGTTTATGTACATCATATCCCATTCCTACTCTTATCAAACCATTCCTCACTGCCTTTCCTGAAATTTATGCCAAGTCAACAGAACTTATTGTGATCTTTTTCTGATCAGTATGTGAGCATCTTCCGAAGCCTTAAAAGACTCAGCCTTCTTCTTGTATACGGTGCAAGGCGAAGACTCTCTTCGATCACCTCTCCCGGCAGTCCGATATCCCGGACTCTGCTTACACAACCAGCTGTATTCATCATTTCCTGCATATCTGTAACCGCCGGAAGTGCATCAATGATCTTAAGAATTCCGGGAAGCGTATCGGAAAGTTCTTTCGTGCTCACATCATCCAGAAGTTCCGGCGTATTTTCTTTTTCGATTGCTCCAAGAATTCCTTTTTTTCCAAAAGTACTCTGGAGAAGTTCCCGGTCTTCCTCTGTACAGGTATGCACTTTGCAGTTTCCTTTTCGGATGGCATCCGCAATTTTCTTGTACTCCAGAAGTACCAGCATGGTTCCTGCAGAAACTTTTTCACCGTGCAGCGCATCCAGATGCCCGTTCACAACTTCCATATCCCAGAGATGTACCAGATGATGTTCTGCTCCGGATGCAGGTCTGGAATTTCCGGTCATCTGCATGGCAAGCCCTGACAGCACCAGGGCATACATCAGTTTCTCACATGCTTCTTCTTCGCCAGCCGCAATCTCCTTCAGATTATCCTTCACAGTCCTGACAGCTTTTGTTTCCAGATTTACCACCTCTGCACAGTAATATTCTTTCGAAAGAATGCTGGCTATTTTCCAGTCTGCCAGAGCAATATATTTCCCCAGAATATCCGACACACCTGCAGCGGTAAGTCTCTTCGGTGCTTTTGCAAAAATATCCGTATCCGCAAAAACAAAAAGCGGCGCAGATGCTGCTACTGCCTTTTTCACACCGTTCCATGTCATATCTGCTACTGTAGAAGTAAATCCGTCTGAACTGGCTGCGGTGGGCACAGAGACAAAAGGAATCCGGTACTGATGGGCCACAAACCGGCTGAGATCATGGATCGTACCTGCGCCTACCGCAAGAACAAGATCAATGTCCTCTTCCATATAATTCTCCACAATTTCCACGGCCCGTTCATCTGCCTCAAGATCTTCGGCATCCAGGATCAGCACCTGGCACCGGTCGTAGATATCTTCCATCAGTTCCTCTGTTGCCTTGTAACTGTTTGTGTCACAGATCAGAAGCGGGGAAATGTATTCTCTCAGATCTCCGTCTGACATTTCTTCTTCCAGTTTCCCGATAGCTCCTGATTCAATTACAATTTCCTTAACGTCTATGTGGTGCTCCCTCCCGCAGCTGCAAGGTCGGGCAAAATCGTCCGCATCGACTCGCATGTATTTATATCCTCCTGACTTATCTTGATAATTCACAGCGTACGTCTCAATCCGCTGAATGATACAATATTACAGTTTGGTATTATACAGGATTTCTTTTTAAAAATCAATCACAGCAAAAAATCCCCTGCCGGAAGATCATCTCTTCCTGACAGGGGATTTACTGCTCGTTTTATATTATACTGCCGCGATTACTTCTACCTCACAGAGTACATTCTTCGGAAGTGTCTTAACTGCGACACAGGAACGTGCCGGTTTGTTTACGAAATATTTTGCGTATACTTCGTTAAATGCGGCAAAATCGTTCATGTCTGCAAGAAAGCATACAGTTTTGACTGCTTTTTCATAGCTGGAACCTGCTGTCTCAAGAACTGCACCAAGATTCTTCATTACGCGGTCTGCCTGCTCCTCGATGGTTGTTCCCACAACTTCTCCGGTTGCCGGGTCAACCGGGATCTGACCGGATGTGTAAAGAGTATCTCCATGGATGATTGCCTGGGAATACGGTCCGATGGCTGCCGGTGCCTTGTCTGTATGTACTGTCTTCATAATAAAAATCTCCTTTCGTGAGCTCGTGAAATCCTCCTGTTTTGTATGAAACATTCAGATACCGCTCGGCTGATTTTCATTTTAGCTCACAAATCAATCCTGGTCAAGCCGCATATTCAGATAATTGTAAACAATCCCTGAAATATCACGAATGTGCGAAACTGCATCCCCGGATTTACAGTTCTCAGACATTACGCAGAGAATATAGGTTGTCTTCTCCCCATATACAATGGCAATGTCGTGCTGGTCTGTATCCGTCTCCCCGGTCTTGTTTGCGATTTCCACAGAGGCGGAAATCCCACTGGGGATCTTGGTTGTCACCTGCTGATTCAGAAGGAGGTTCAGCATTGCTTCCGAAGCTTCCTTTGATACACATTCCCCTTTATAAATCCGGGAAAGAAGCTCTCCACAGTCCTTTACAGAAGTGGTATTTCTCCCTCCCAGCCCCGCATCTTTGGATGCGGAAGGACTCAAGGTATGCTGTACCGATGTATCCGCAAACTGACTTTCCGCAAGGAAAGCATTCACTGCCTCTGCCCCGTCTTTAAAAACACCGGATGTCGTCTGCAGGCGTACCAGCTCATTAAAAGATTCATTATCACTGACTGTGATCATATTCCAGAGAAGATCATTAACTTTCGTTGCGACTGCCGGATCGGAAACATCTTTTTTCATTTTTGCGGCCTCACTCTGAAGAACGGTGTCCATACTGGCATAGGTCTGCGCCATGACAAACGCCTTGATCAGGCTGGCAGAATATAAGGACTGACTGCCAAGATCAAATTCTTGATCATTGGTAAGATCTTTTACATATACACTCCAGGTACCGTCATAGGAACCAAGAAGTTCCGTAAGTCTGGTTTCCAGACCTTCCATGCCCAGATCCTTTGTTTCCACTTTTCCGGTTTCATCACTGTCTCTTATACACATCTCCGAGCCCACGAGACCGTACTAGATCTCGT
>ENA-OUPQ01000687-OUPQ01000687.1-human-gut-metagenome-genome-assembly--contig:-NODE-687-length-10915-cov-5.11013_pt1 | contig 10915 bp, 7 predicted proteins | sample MGYA00237946_ERZ548807 | MGnify/ENA primary metagenome ERZ548807 (study PRJEB26490, sample SAMN05194714) | human gut metagenome | biome: terrestrial biome; feature: human-associated habitat; material...
TCAGATGTGTATAAGAGACAGGGCTTCGGCAGCTATACCGACAGGGTGTGCGAGATAGTTTTCAACACCTCGATGGTCGGCTATCAGGAAATAGTCTCCGACCCGTCGTATACCGATCAGATGGTCGTTATGACATATCCGCTCATAGGCAACTACGGTATAACCGACGACGATTTCGAGTGCAAAAACCCGAGCATCGGCGGTCTTATCGTGTATGACTACAACGATATGCCCTCGAACTTCAGATACACAAAGACGCTCTCGGAGCTGCTCGAAGAGAACGGTATCCCCGGCATCTCCGGCGTTGACACGAGAAAGCTCACCCGCAGCATACGCGATTTGGGCTCGCGCCGTGTGCTCATAACCTCGCCCGATATCCCGGCTGAGGTCGCGGTGGAGATAATCAAAAATACCCCCGTCGCCCACGATGCGGTCAGTCGCGTCAGCTGCAAAAAGCGCTGGTATTCGCGCACGTCGAACCCGCAGTTCAATGTCGTTGCGATAGACTGCGGCATGAAGCTCAATATCGTGCGCAGCCTCAACAAGTTCGGCTGCAACGTCGTTGTCGTGCCCTATGACACGCCGGCGGATGAAATTGAGTTCATGAAGCCCGACGGAGTGTTTCTTTCAAACGGCCCCGGCGACCCCGAGGATGTGACCCCTGTTATAAACACGGTCAGGGCGCTTCGCGGCAAATATCCGATTTTCGGCATCTGCCTCGGACATCAGATGATATCCCTCGCCTACGGCGCCAAGACATATAAGCTCAAGTTCGGTCACCGCAGCGGAAACCACCCGGTCATGAACCTCGACACCAACAAGATAGAGATAACCTCGCAGAACCACAGCTATGCCGTTGACCCGAAAACGGTCGAGGGCACCGACCTCGAAGTGACGCACATAAATCTTCTCGACAACACCGTCGAGGGAGTAAGATGCAAGAAAGACCTTGTGTTCAGCGTGCAGTATCACCCCGAGAGCGCGCCCGGTCCGCAGGACAGCAGCTATCTGTTCGGTCAGTTTATCGACTATATGAAGGAGGCGAAGGAGCGTGCCTAAGAGAACTGATATAAAAAAGGTGCTCGTTATCGGCTCGGGTCCTATAGTCATCGGTCAGGCTGCCGAGTTCGACTATGCGGGAACTCAGGCGTGCCTCGCCCTGCGTGAGGAGGGCTACGAGGTCGTCCTCGCGAACTCGAACCCCGCAACGATAATGACCGACACAACTATAGCCGATAAAGTCTATATGGAGCCGCTGACGCTCGAATATCTCGCGCGTATCTGCCGCTATGAGCGCCCGGACGCTATAGTCCCCGGCATCGGCGGTCAGACCGGACTCAACCTTGCGATGCAGCTCGCGAAGAAAGGCGTTCTCAAGGAGTGCGAGATAGAGTTGCTCGGCACTGATGCCGAGAGCATTGAGCGCGCCGAGGACAGAGAGCTGTTCAAAGAGCTCTGCGAGAGCATCGGCGAGCCGATAGTCCCCTCACAGATAACCTACAGCATCGAAGAGGGTATTGAGGCGGCGGAGAAGATAGGCTATCCCGTTATCCTGCGCCCCGCGTTCACGCTCGGCGGAACGGGCGGCGGCTTCGCCTATGACCCCGACGAGATGCGCGACATGATGAAAAACGCGCTTGCGCTCTCGCCCGTGCATCAGGTGCTCGTCGAAAAGAGCATAAAGGGCTACAAAGAGATAGAATACGAAGTGATACGCGACGCGAACGACACCGCTATCACCGTTTGTAATATGGAAAACCTCGACCCCGTCGGCATTCATACCGGCGACTCGATAGTCGTCGCGCCCAGCCAGACACTGACGAATAAAGAATATCAGATGCTCAGGGATTCCGCGCTCAAAATTATCCGCGCCCTGGGAGTAAAGGGCGGCTGCAACGTTCAGTTTGCGCTCGACCCCCATTCGTTCCGCTACTATGTTATTGAGGTCAACCCCAGAGTTTCGCGCTCGTCCGCCCTCGCTTCAAAGGCGAGCGGATATCCGATAGCGCGTGTCTCGGCGAAAATAGCGGTCGGCATGGATCTGCATGAGATACAGCTTGCAAACACCCCCGCCTGCTTCGAGCCCTCGCTCGACTATGTCGTGACCAAGATGCCGCGCTTCCCGTTCGACAAGTTCCCCGCCGCGCACAACACGCTTTCGACCCAGATGAAGGCGACCGGCGAGGTCATGAGCGTCGGACGCACATTTGAAGAGAGCCTGCTCAAGGCTATACGCTCGCTCGAGGAGAGCAAGAACCACCTGCATATGGAGAAGTTCGACTCGGCGCATATGAGCGTTGACGAGCTGCTCGAATATATCAAAGAGGGCACGGACGACCGTCTCTATGCAATATCCCAGCTGATGTGGATGGGCGTTGACCCGTCGCTCATCTGCGATATAACGCATATAGATATGTTCTTCCTCGACAAGATAAAGAACATAGTCGACTTCGAGAAGGAGATGGAGGCGAATCCCGGCTCCGACATTCTTCTGCGCGAGGCAAAGCGCCTCGGCTTCTCCGATTCGTATATCGCCGAGCTCTGGAAAGAGAGCGAGGACAGCATATATGAGCGCAGATGCAAAGAGGATATCTTCCCGACATACAAGATGATCGATACCTGTGCGAGCGAGTTTGACAGCTATGTGCCATATTTCTACTCGACCTACGCGAGCGAGAACGAGTCCGTTGTGTCGGACAAAAAGAAGATAATAGTCTTAGGTTCAGGTCCTATCCGTATAGGACAGGGCGTTGAGTTCGACTATTCGACCGTCCACGCCGTCCATGCCATTCAGCAGCTCGGCTATGAGGCGATAGTTATAAACAACAACCCTGAGACCGTTTCGACCGACTACACCACTGCCGACAAGCTCTATTTCGAGCCCCTGACGACAGAGGATGTCATGAATATAGTACATCTCGAAAAGCCGGATGGCGTTATAGTCACCCTCGGCGGCCAGACTGCCGTCAACCTCGCGGCTCCGCTTGCAAGGCGCGGCGTGAAGATAATCGGCACCGACTGCGACGCCATTGAGCGCGCCGAGAACAGGGACGCATTTGACGCCGTTATAAAATCCCTCGGCATCCCGAACCCGAAAGGCGAGGCTGTTACGGATATCGAGACCGGTGCGGCTGTTGCCGCGCGCATAGGCTACCCCGTGCTTGTGCGCCCGAGCTTCGTGCTCGGCGGCAGGGCGATGGAGATAGTCGCTAACGAGACTATGCTCAGAAAATATCTCAAGAACGCCGTTGAGGTCGACGAAGACAAGCCCGTGCTCATAGATAAATATCTTATGGGCAAGGAGGTTGAGATAGACGCCATCTGCGACGGCAGTGAGGTGTTCATTCCCGGCATAATGGAGCTCGTCGAGCGTACCGGCGTCCACTCGGGCGACAGCACGAGCGTGTATCCGCCGTTCTCTATTTCGCAGAAGGTCAGAGACACGATAGCCGAATACACCACAAAGCTCGGACTCGGCATAGGCATAGTCGGTCTGTTCAATATACAGTTTATAGTTGACAGCGACGAGAGCGTCTATGTTATCGAGGTCAACCCCCGCGCTTCGCGAAGCGTGCCGTTCCTTTCAAAGTCCACCGACTGCAACCTTGTCCGCATCGCGACAAAGGTTATGCTCGGCCAGAGCCTGCGCGACCAGGGCATAACCGATATGCGCCTGCCCGACGGCAAGCGCTGGTATGTCAAAGCCCCGGCGTTCTCGTTCGAGAAGCTGACCGGCATGGATGCATATCTCTCGCCCGAGATGAAATCGACCGGCGAAGCGATAGGCTACGACAAGCGCCTGAACCGTGCGCTCTACAAGGCTCTTCAGGCGTCCGGAGTCAAGATGAAAGAATACGGTACGGTAATAGTCACCCTTGCCGATGAAGACAAGGAAGAGGCTCTGCCGCTCGTCAAGCGCTTCTATCACCTCGGCTTCAATATCGAGGCGACCGCCGGAACCGCGGCGTTCCTCAAGAAGCACGGCATACGCACCCGCGTGCGCGGCAAGCTCAGCGAGGGCAGCACCGAGATTCTCGATTCTATCCGCGCGGGCTATGTCAGCTATGTTATAAACACGCGCGCCATTCTCTCCGGCGTCCACTTTGAGGACGGCGTTGAGATCCGCCGCTGTGCCGTCCAGAACGGCGTGACGATATTCACCTCCCTCGACACCGTGAAGATAGTCCTCGATGTTCTCGAAGAGATAACCCCCGAGATATCGACCATAAACGGCGACGGCGAGAACTGATTTCAACAACCCTTAATTATATTAAAAGACCTCCCGGAGCGGGAGGTCTTTTGCTTTTGCTGAAAATAAACCGCCGAACGGCACGAACCGACGGCGGATTGATATTTTAATTTACGCCTTGCCCTTTTGCAGCAGCACTCTCAGAGGTCCCTCAAAGACGAGCTGGTTGATAAAAAACGCCTTTATGTCGTTCGGACTGCAAAACTTTTTCCTGCGCCCTGCGGAGAGCGAGGTCTGTTCTCTTATCGTGCGCGAGACGAAGCCGACGCAGGTGTCGCGCCCGCGCTGCTTCGGGATTATCCGCAGATAGAGCAGTGCGAGCCCGATGTAGCTGTATTTATATTCGTCGGCGTTCGAGGTCATGTGCTTTATGATGCGCTCTACATTGCGAAGCTCCGCTTCCGTTACGGGCAGAGCGAACAGCGCGCAGGGGACATCTGTGCCTTTGTAAGTCGGGTGGAGGTCGAAGTCCTCGGTCATGAATCCGCGCTTGCCCGTGAAGCTGAAAAATTTCGGGTAGTGTTCGTCTGTGCTTATCGACATGTGGGAGTATTCCCAAAGCCCTATTCTTTTTATAGTTCGCGAGACCTTATCCGGATAGTCGGTGAGCATAATATAGACGGTGCGGTCTTTTCTGTTCATTCGGCATACTCCCCCTTGTAATATTTTTTAGTATATGCTAACATTATAAACAACTAAAGTTGTCTAATCAAGAAACTGTTTTACAAATTGGTAAGATAAACGACTAAATATAAAAAGAGGCGTTTAAATGGTGAATAAAAACGATTTGAGATATATCAAAACGGAGCGGCTGATAGTACATACATATGTCGATCTGCGCCTGCGCGACCAGTCACCCGTCAAAGTCAGCGACCTGTGCCGGGAGGCGCTGATAAATAAAACGACATTCTATTCCCACTATGACACCATGGAGAGCCTGCGTCGGCACATCTGCCGCGAGACCGTCGCCGATATCCTCGGCCGCTGCGACTGCGCCCGGATGGCGTTCAGTGATACATACGCCTTTGTTTCAGAGCTCGTCGGTGCGATATCGCGCGAAGAGCGGCTCATCCGCGCGCTCTACGGCGACGATGTGACCTCACTGCTCAACGACGCGGAGGAGGCTCTTTTCAGAATCTATCTGCATGACGACGACGAGCCGGAGCGCAAAGAAAAAATAATCTTCTGCATCGGCGGAACATCAAGATTATTGCTCATGAACCCGGACGAGCACGGCATCCGCGCGGCGTCCGAGCTTATACGCACCGTCTTTAATCTCAACGAAAACAGAACATAAAAATCTTCAGCGCCGAGGTCACAAATTGTTTACAAACATATTGTTGACAATCGGCGCGCATATATGTATAATGTGTAGCGTGCTACACTTAATATTGCTGAAAACAGCTTTGCGGAAAGGAGATCGCTATGGAGCATATCGGATATTTTTTCAAGCGCATAGATAACCGTTTGAAGTCGAACGCCGATTCAGGACTCGGCAAGCACGGGCTGACTTTTGCGCAGTCGCGGATCATAAGATTCCTCGCCGAACGCGGAGGTCGGGCGACCCAGAAAGAAATAGAGGACTACGCCCATGTCTCGCACCCGACGATTGTCGGCATAGTCATGCGCATGGAGCAGAGCGGCTTTCTCAGCACCTGTACCGACCCGTCGGACAAGAGAAACAAGGTCGTGCGGCTGACCGATAAGGCGAAAGACATCAATCTCGAGATACGCCGTTCGATTGATAACGGCGAGCGGGCGATGCTCAGATCGTTCAGCGAAGAAGAAGTCGAACAGCTCCGCGGATATCTCATAAGGATATGCGATAACCTTGATATTGACAGCAGCCCCGGCTGCAAACCGGAAAGTGGAGCAAAGAAATAAAAGAGGGAGTGAGAATATGATAAAAACTTTGTTGAAGAGCATGCGCCAATACAAAAAACTATCATGGGCGACTATCTTTTTCTCCGTGTTTGAAGTCGTGTTCGAGATAGTTATCCCGCTTTGTATGTCGGGTCTTATCGACAACGGCATCGAGGGCGGCGTGATGTCCATGGTCTGGAAATACGGTCTTGCGCTGCTATTCCTCGCGGTGTTCCAGATGGTGACGGGAATGCTTGCGGCGTTCCTCGGCTCGCGCGCGTCCGCCGGGTTCGGCGCGAATCTGCGCAGCGATATGTATGATAATGTTCAGACCTTCGCATTCTCGAACATCGACAAATTCTCGACCGCGTCGATAGTTACGAGACTGACGACGGATGTCACAAATATTCAGAACGCCTATCAGATGCTCATAAGAATAGCGATACGCGGACCGGTTATGCTGATTTTCGCCATGATAGTCTCGTTCAGAATCGACAGCCAGATTTCGCTTATGTTCATTGCGATTATACCTATCCTCGCGGCTCTGCTCGTGCTGATAATCATCAAGGTGCACCCCGTGTTCAAGCGCGTTTTCCACACCTACGATGAGCTCAACAACGTCGTTCAGGAGAATGTGCGCGGCATAAGAGTCGTCAAGTCCTTCAATCAGGAGGATCACGAGATAAGCAAGTTCGAGAAGATATCCGAGAAGATATACAAAGACTTCGCAAAAGCGGAGCGCCTTATTGCGCTCAACTCGCCTATTATGCAGGTCTGCATGTACACCTGCATGATACTCATCTCGTGGCTCGGCGCAAAGGCGGTCATCGCCAGCGGCAACAACGCAGCACTCGGTCTGACTACGGGCTCGCTTACCGCGCTGTTCACCTACGCCATGCAGATACTCATGAGCCTCATGATGCTCTCCATGGTCTTTGCCATGATGATAATCGCGAGTTCTTCCGCTCAGCGTATAGCTGAGATACTCAACGAAAAGACCGATATCTCGAACCCCGCGAACCCCGTTCTCGAAGTCAAAGACGGCGAGATAGATTATAAAAATGTCAACTTCGCCTATGCTTCAAAGGCGGATACAAAGGTGCTCGATAATGTCAATGTGCATATAGCCTCCGGCGAGACGGTCGGCATAATCGGCGGCACGGGTTCGTCGAAGTCTTCGTTCGTCCAGCTCATCCCGCGCCTCTACGATGTAACGGGCGGTGAAGTGATGCTCGGCGGCGTGGATGTCAGAAACTACGACCTCGACACCCTGAGAAACTCGGTCGCAATGGTGCTCCAGAAGAACGAGCTGTTCTCCGGCACGATATCCGAGAACCTGCGCTGGGGCAATGAATACGCGACCGACGAAGAGATAAAGCACGCCTGCGAGCTCGCTCAGGCGGATGAATTCGTCAGCGCGATGCCCGACGGCTACAACACCTATATCGAACAGGGCGGCACGAACGTCTCCGGCGGTCAGAAACAGAGGCTGTGCATAGCGCGCGCCCTGCTCAAGAATCCCAAGGTGCTCATTCTCGACGACTCGACAAGCGCCGTCGATACCCACACCGACGCGCTGATTCAAAAGGGACTTTCGCAGTATATGCCCGACACGACGAAGATAATTATAGCCCAGCGCATAAGCTCGGTTCAGAACGCGGACAAAATACTCGTATTCGACAACGGCAGGATAATCGCGCAGGGCACGCATGACGAACTGCTGAAATCCTGCGATATCTATCGCGAAGTTTATGAATCCCAGCAGAAGGGAGGAAACGACGATGAGTAAGCCTATGCCTATGCACGGCGGACCCAAGGGCATGCACGGCGGACCCGGAATGCAGCCCAGAAAGCTCGACAAGAAAACGCTCAAACGTCTGCTCTCTTATCTCAAAAATTATAAAGGCACGATAGTCCTCGTCACAATCTGCATCCTGCTCAGCGCAGTTGCGGGCGCGGCGTCGTCGATGTTCCTCCAGACGCTTATCGACGATTATATAACCCCGATGGTCGGCCAGTCATCGCCAGACTTCTCCAGCTTCATTCGCGCGCTGATAACCATGGCGGTCATCTATCTCATCGGCACGCTCTCGACGCTTATCTACAACCGCCGCATGGTCACTATAGCGCAGGGAACGCTCAAGACCATACGCGATGAGATGTTCGAGAAGATGCAGCGCCTGCCGATAAGATATTTCGACTCACACACCCACGGCGACACGATGAGCCTCTATACCAACGATACCGATACCCTGCGCCAGATGCTCGCGCAGTCGATGGGTCAGCTGATTTCTTCGGTGTTCACCGTCGCGGCGGTATTCTGCTGCATGCTCTATATCAGCGTCAGTCTGACGCTCGTTGTGTGCATATCGCTGTTCTTCATTATGCAGATAATCAAGAGAGTTGTCGGCAAGAGCGGCGCGTATTTCGTAGCCCAGCAGAGATCTCTTGCAGACCTTGACGGATATATCGAAGAGATGATAAACGGTCAGAAGGTCATAAAAGTCTTCTGCCACGAAGAGCAGTCGAAGAAAGAAATGAAGCAGCGCAACACCGAATGGGAGCACAACGCCGCGAACGCAAACGGCCACGCGACCTCGATGATGCCCATGACGAACGCATTCGGATATTTCCTGTATATCCTGCTCGCCGTTATCGGCTCATATATGGCTATCGCCGGCACGAAGAATTTCGGGCTGACCGGCGTCAACACGCTGTCCCTCGGCATGATAGCCTCGTTCCTCGTGCTCTCGCGCAACTTTATAAACCCGATATCCCAGATGTCGAACCAGTTCAACTCGATTGTCAACGCCCTCGCGGGCGCCGAGCGAATCTTCACCTTTATGGACGAAGAGCCCGAGCCCGACGACGGATATGTTACCCTCGTAAACGCGAAAGAAGAGAACGGCGAGATAGTCGAAGTCAAGGAGCACACCGGAATGTGGGCGTGGAAGCATCCCCACGGCGACGGCACTCTGACTTATACGAAGCTTGAGGGTCAGGTCGTGCTCGACCATGTCGATTTCGGCTACACGCCCGAAAAGGAAGTCCTTCACGATATCACGCTCTACGCAGAGCCGGGTCAGAAGGTGGCTTTCGTCGGCGCGACCGGAGCGGGCAAGACCACGATAACAAACCTCATAAACCGCTTCTATGACATAGCGGACGGCAAGATACGCTATGACGGAATAAATATCAACAAGATAAAGAAAGCCGATTTGCGCCGCAGTCTCGGCGTCGTGCTCCAGGATGTCAACCTGTTCACGGGTACTGTTATGGAAAACATCCGCTACGGCAACCCCGAGGCGACGGACGAACAGTGCATCGCGGCGGCGAAGCTCGCGAATGCTGACGGATTCATCCGCATGCTCCCGGACGGCTACAACACCGTGCTCAAGGGTGACGGTTCCGGACTCTCGCAGGGTCAGCGTCAGCTGATATCGATAGCCCGCGCGGCGGTTTCCGACCCGCCCGTCATGATTCTCGACGAGGCGACCTCTTCTATAGATACGCGCACCGAGGCTCTCGTCCAGGGCGGTATGGATAAGCTGATGAAAGGACGCACAGTCTTTGTTATCGCGCACCGCCTCTCGACCGTCCAGAACTCCGATGTCATAATGGTGCTTGATCACGGCAGAATAATCGAGCGCGGCAACCATGAAAAGCTCATCGCCGAAAAGGGCACATACTATCGCCTCTATACCGGCGCGTTTGAGTTGGAATAAGCTAAGATATAATAAAAGGGAAGTCGAAATTTATTCGGCTTCCTTTTTGCTGTTTACGGTGCGGCGGATAAGAGTAAAATATACAAATATAAATTAGGACTTTCATTCCGGAAATATAAATGCTATAATAAATTAGAATTTCACGAAATCCCGCGAAAAAAACAATCTCTTTGTAAAAGCAGATTGGAGGTAATGTTGTGAAGAAAATTGATCTTGGACAAGCTAAAAAGGGTGCTTTGGGCGTTTTGGAGAAAACAAAAAGTGCAATTGCGAAAGTAGCAGATCAAAATGATGACGAAAAATTTGATATGCAGGATGTATCGCTGGTTGCAAGCAAAGTCGGCGAAAGTGTAAAAAACGGGGCTGCTGCATTGAAAGAAAGTGCGGAAGAAAGGACGAGAGCTCTGGAACTGAAGTCTCTTCAGCCGATTTTTGCAGAAGTGCTGGATGAGAGAGACTTTGTTTTGCCCAAATTTATAAGGGTTGTCAATCGTGACAAAAAGCGCGCGGAAAGCCAGGTTTGTAAGGGCTCTATAGGCTATTATTCCGACCCAAAGGGTCTGCGCCTTGTAAACATTTTTCTCGATAATCTTGAAATGTTCAATTTGGTGTTTTTCCCGGATTGTAATAGCGAATTCTACTATGTGGATCCGATTGACAAAAATCGGTATATAGCTCTTGATGATTATTTCAATTATTTGAAAGTTGAACGCATAAGCGAGCTGCAGAGACTGGCTCAAAGTCTTGGTGCAAAACATTTCAGAGTTACATATAAGGAAGAGAAAACCTCGGTTGCGGAAAAAATTATTAAGGCTAATATCAATGTTCAGGGTGTAGCAGCGGGAAATGGTGAGCGCAATTTGTCTGAAACTAAATTTGACACTATAGAAATTGCAGCTGATATGGAGTGCCCCGGACATGCGCCTAACAGACCGGATTTGAAATATTTGCAGAAAGATCCGGCAATCAGAACTTTGATTGACATGAGAATGGACGAGCACTCGCCGTTGTCTCATCAGAAGTTTATGCTCAAACTAAGCAACTCTTCCGGCTTAAAAGAAAGCGATGCTGTTAAGAT
>ENA-OUPQ01000695-OUPQ01000695.1-human-gut-metagenome-genome-assembly--contig:-NODE-695-length-10718-cov-3.0829_pt1 | contig 10718 bp, 9 predicted proteins | sample MGYA00237946_ERZ548807 | MGnify/ENA primary metagenome ERZ548807 (study PRJEB26490, sample SAMN05194714) | human gut metagenome | biome: terrestrial biome; feature: human-associated habitat; material...
CCGATAAATACGGGTTCCATCGGCATTAAAACCAACACGAAATGTCCTATAAGCCCGAAATGTCCTATAAGCCCCAAATTAAATTACCGCGATGTCCACCCTTTAAGAATTACTGAAGATCTTAAAATACCTATGAAACCCGATAAATACAAGCCTCATCGGCCATAAAATCCCCACGAAATGTCGTATAGCCTATCACACCCCACGGTAAGCCGGACATAAAAAAAGAGCAGTGCCGAAGCACTGCCCTTTTAGATTAAGCGATGTTCATTAAGCTGCTATTAGCCAACGGTGAACAGCGGATCGCCGCCCTGTACGGACTGGCCTTCCTGAGCCTGCATGGAGGTGATCTTGCCATCGCATGGAGCCATGATCGGGTTGCCCATCTTCATAGCTTCGAGTACGAGGACTTCGTCGCCTGCTGCTACTGCATCACCAACATGTTTGTTGATGCGGATGACTTTACCAGGCATTGGAGCTTCTACGGATTCGCCTGCACCTGCAGGAGCTGCTGCCGGAGCCGGAGCCGGAGCTGGAGCCGGAGCCGGAGCTGGAGCCGGAGCTGCTGCCGGAGCTGGAGCTGCTGCTACTGGAGCTGGAGCTGCTGCCGGAGCCGGAGCTGCTGCTGCAGCGCCGCCGTCTTTAACTACTACATCGTAATCCTGGCCGTTAACTGTTACAGTAAATTTTCTCATTGTCTTTCCTCCTAAATGATTGTACTTTCAACTTTCAATTAGAACTGCTGGTTGCCGGAAACGCCCGCAATGCGAGCTGCGGAAGTCCAGCCAGGTCTAGCTGCCGGGCGGATGGAGACGATTTCGCCGCCACCCATAGCAACGATAGCAGCAGCGATAGCTGCTACGACTGCACCATTGTTAGCTGCTGCTGCAGGAGCTGCTGCTCTTGCTGCTGGAGCTGCTGCCTTTTTAGGAGCTGGTGCCGGTGCTGCGGACTGATTGAGAGATGAACGTACCTGCCAGATCATGATCAGGGCAATTACTGCAACAATAGCAGCAAAAACCGCGATATACATAACTGTACTGTTATCCATCTGTACCCATCCTTTCAATATAGAGATTTAAGCGGCAAATATTAGAGCGGAATGTTTCCGTGTTTCTTTGCCGGATGTACTTCGTGCTTGGAAGCAAGCATCTTCAGTGCATTGATGATTGTTGGGCGGGTATTTCTTGGATCGATTACTGCATCTACATAGCCACGTTCTGCAGCTTTGTAAGGAGTAGCGAATTCCTCGACATATTCCTTTGTGCGTTCTTCTTTGTTCGGGTCTTTCTTGAAGATGATGTTAGCTGCGCCTGCAGGTCCCATAACTGCGATTTCAGCGGTTGGCCAAGCAAATACCTGGTCAGCGCCCTGTTCACGGGAGCACATAGCGATGTAGGAGCCGCCGTAAGCTTTACGCAGAATCATGGTGATCTTCGGAACTGTAGCTTCGCAGTATGCGAACAGCATCTTAGCGCCGTGACGAATTACGCCGGCATATTCCTGCTGTTTGCCAGGCAGGAAGCCAGGAACGTCGACAACGTTCAGAACCGGAATGTTGAAGCAGTCGCAGAAACGAATGAAGCGAGCTGCTTTATCGGATGCGTTGTAGTCAAGGCAGCCTGCCATGAATGCTGGCTGGTTAGCAATGATACCAACAGTCTGTCCGTCCATACGAGCGAAGCAGGTGATGATGTTCTTTGCGAATTCCTTAGCTACATCGTAGTATTCGCCATTATCAACAATGGATTTCAGTACATCATACATATTGTACGGTGCATTGGAGCTTTCCGGCATGATGGTGTCCAGAGCTGGATCAGTTCTGGTCGGATCGTCTCCGGTTTCTACGATCGGAGCGTCTTCCATGTTGTTGCTCGGGAGGAAGCTGAGCAGGTAACGAATCTGTTTAATGCAGTCTTCGTCGTTTTCAGCTGCGAACTGAGCTACGCCGGATGTACGGTTATGGGTCATAGCGCCGCCGAGTGCTTCAGCGGTGATCTTTTCGCCGGTGACGGATTCAACGACAGCCGGGCCGGTCAGGAACATCTGGGATGTTTTCTTAACCATGTAAATGAAGTCGGTCAGAGCCGGGGAGTAAACAGCGCCACCTGCGGACGGTCCCATGATTGCAGAAATCTGCGGGATTACGCCGGAAGCGATGGTGTTGCACCAGAAAATCTTGCCATAGCCGGAGAGGGCATCGACAGCTTCCTGAATACGAGCTCCGCCGGAATCGTTCAGGCCTACGCAAGGTGCACCGACTTTGAGAGCCAGTTCATTTACGTGAACGATCTTTGCAGCGTGCATTTCACCAAGGGAGCCGCCTTCAACGGTGAAGTCCTGAGCGAATGCAAATACCAATCTTCCATCAACAGTGCCGTAACCTGTTACAACGCCTTCGCCCGGGAGATCTTTCTTTTCCTGGCCGAAGTTGTGGCAGCGGGATTTTACGAGGGCATTGACTTCAACGAAAGTGCCTTCATCAAACAGAAGAGCGAGTCTTTCACGAGCGGTCAGTTTGCCTTTTGCATGCTGTTTTTCAACACGTTTTTCGCCACCCATAGCCTCAACATGAGCGAGGTTCTTATGGAGAAGTTCAATTCTTTCTTCAACAGTTGCCATTCTTACACCTCCAAAAATATTAGGGTCCCCCGCAAGGGGGATGACTCGCCCAAAACGGGCGAATCATTTGCCATCATTCAACTTATTTATTGAAGGACGGGCCGCCAGGGCGTTCTGTCAGTTCAAGCAGAAGGCCGGTAGCCTTTGGATGCAAGAATGCGATGTGACAGCCGCCTGCACCGACACGCCATTTCTTGTCGATGAGCGGAACTTCTTTAGCCTGCAGATCTGCGAGGCATGCTTCGATGTCGTCAACACGAAGAGCAACATGCTGGAAGCCGTTCTTGCCGCCGTTGGATTTTTCAATGAAACGAGCGATCGGGCCATCCGGAGTTGTGGAACCCAGGAATTCGAGTTCGCAAGCTTCGGTCTGCGGGGATGGTTTGAAGAAGCTTGTTGTTACATGCTGATCTTCAACGGTTTCATCCGGCAGGGATGGATCCAGTCCCAGAATGTCTTTCATCTGCTGTTTAATAAGAGCCAGGTCTTTAACAGCTACGCCTACATGATCGACACACAAAACTTTGAATGCCATAATAACTCCTCCTTTATAAATTATTTGAATATTTTGTCCACGATGGAATCGACGACAGTGAATGGATCAGTTTTCCTTTCAAATACGTCTTCCACGTAGCCATTGAATTCACCCGTCTTGGAGACATTTTCTTCAATATGACGGGAAATGCGGTCGTGAATCATTTCGAGCATCTCGCTGCGTGCGCGTTCGCGTCTGCGTTCTTCCAGCAAGCCGGATTCTTCGAGATACTTCCTATGATCACCCAGAGCTGCTACTACATCTTCTACACCCTGGTCTTTGTTCGCGATCGTTCTTTCGATCGGTGGACGCCAGTTCTGAGCTTCGCCCAGATCGAGCATCATTTCGATCTCAACATTCAAACGATCTGCGCCGTCGCGATCACATTTATTGATGACAAATACGTCACCGATTTCAAGGATACCAGCCTTGATTGCCTGAATATCGTCGCCAAGTCCGGGTACGAGCACAACAAGTGTGGTATCCGCATTCTTAACGATATCGACTTCGGACTGTCCTACGCCTACTGTTTCGATGAAAATAACATCGAGACCGAAAGCATCCATCAGTTTAACCGCATCTGCGGTCTTGCGGGACAAACCCCCGAGACTGCCGCGTGTACCCATACTACGGATATAAACACCCTTATCCAACGTCAGGTCGTTCATACGAATACGGTCACCAAGAATGGCGCCGCCCGAGAACGGACTGGTAGGATCGACAGCGACGATGCCTACTGTTTTACCCTGTTTGCGATACTGCTTTATGAGGGCATCAGACAGTGTGCTCTTACCCGCACCAGGCGCACCAGTGATACCGATGACCTGAGCACGACCGGTATGGTGATAGATATCTTTCATGATATCTTCAAAACCATCACGTTCGTCTTCAACGATGGTAATTGCTCTCGCTAAGGCGCGTCTATTTCCATTCCAAAAATCTTTCATAGAAAATTCCATGGATACACCGCCTTTTCGAGGAGTAAATCTAGAGAAATAAATAGTTGTAAAGGGCTGAGAGTGTACCCTACCCAGCCCTTTGACAGCTAAATTACACTAATAAACCGCCAGTGGTAGTCTAAAAGCTTATTTTACGTTTGCTTTGATGAAGTCAATAACTTCCTTGGTTGGTGTGCCAGGTGTGAAGATTGCCTTTACGCCTGCTTTTTCCAGACCTGGGATATCAGCAGCCGGAATTACACCGCCGCCGATAACGAGTACGTCGCCCATGCCTTTAGCTTCGAGAGCTTTGACAACTTCCGGGAACAGTGTGTTGTGAGCGCCGGACAGCAGGGACAGTGCTACTACATCAACGTCTTCTGCGTCAGCTGCTTCAACGATCTGTTCAACGGTCTGGCGAAGACCTGTGTAAATAACTTCCATGCCTGCATCACGGAGTGCACGGGCAATAACCTTTGCGCCGCGATCATGTCCATCAAGACCCGGTTTAGCTACGAGTACTCTGATACGTTTTTCTGCCATTGTTAATTACCTCCAGAACTATTTCCGATTATCTAATTAAAGTGTGTTGTGCGGTTTGTATTCGCCGAATACCTTACGGAGTACTCCGCAGATTTCGCCGAGGGAGCAATAAGCACGTACGCAGTCGAGAATAACTGGCATCAGGTTGGTGTCTTCATCAGCAGCTGCAACTTCCAGCTTCTTCAGTTCTTCCTGAACCTTTGCATTATCACGATCTGCCTTAACTTTAGCCAGTTTCTTCTTCTGGAATTCACCAGCGGATGCATCAACCTTCAGCAGGCCTTCAACCGGTGGTTCTTCCATTGTGAACTTGTTGACGCCAACGATTGTCTTTTCGCCGGATTCAACAGCCATCTGCCAAGCATAAGCGGAGTCCTGAATTTCCTTCTGGATGTAGCCTTTATCAATAGCTTCTACAGCGCCGCCCATTTCATCGATCTTTCTGATGTATTCTTTAGCTTCAGCTTCGATAGCATTGGTCATAGCTTCAACATAGTAGGAGCCGCCGAGCGGATCAACTACATCAGCCAGGCCGGATTCATAAGCAACGATCTGCTGTGTACGCAGAGCGATGGTTACAGATTCAGTGGTTGGCAGAGCCAGAGCTTCATCACGGGAGTTGGTGTGCAGGGACTGTGTTCCGCCCATAACAGCTGCTGCTGTCTGCAGAGCAACACGAACGATGTTGTTGTTTGGCTGCTGAGCTGTCAGCATGGAGCCTGCGGTCTGGGTGTGGAAACGCAGTTTCATGGATTTCGGGTTTTCAGCGTGGAATCTTTCTTTCAGGATTGTAGCCCACAGACGACGGGAAGCGCGGAATTTAGCGACTTCTTCGAGTACGTTGTTGTGTGCATTCCAGAAGAAGGACAGACGCGGAGCGAAATCATCGATGTGCATGCCAGCTTTCAGAGCTGCTTCGATGTAAGCAATACCATCAGCGATGGTGAATGCGATTTCCTGAGCAGCTGTGGAACCAGCTTCACGGATGTGGTAACCGGAAATGGAGATGGTGTTCCACTTCGGAACGTTCTTGGAGCAGTATTCAAAAATGTTGGTGATTAAACGCATGGATGGTTTAACCGGGAAAATGTAGGTGCCGCGAGCGGAGTATTCCTTCAGAATATCGTTCTGAATTGTACCGCGGAGTGCGGAAGCAGGAACGCCCTGTTTTTCAGCAACTGCAATGTACATAGCGAGCAGAACGGATGCCGGTGCGTTGATGGTCATGGATGTGGAAACTTTGCCCAGGTCGATCTGATCGAACAGGATTTCCATATCTTTCAGGGTATCAATAGCAACGCCTACTTTACCAACTTCGCCTTCAGCCATCTTATCATCGGAGTCATAGCCGATCTGGGTTGGAAGGTCGAATGCTACGGACAGACCAGATCCGCCGTTAGCAATCAGGTAACGATAACGTTTGTTGGATTCTTCAGCGGTTGCGAAGCCTGCATACATACGCATGGTCCAGAGACGGCCACGATACATGGTCGGCTGTACGCCACGGGTGTATGGATATTCGCCCGGGAAACCGAGGTCTCTTTCATAATCAAAACCTTCGAGATCGAGTGGTGTGTACAGGTTTTTGTGTTTAAGACCAACTCTTTCCGGATGTTTTGCCGTCTGTTTTGCATATTCTGCATTGTAGGCATCAAGTTTAGCTTTCAGGGATTCGTTAGACATGAGTTCATCTTCCTCCTAAAAAAGTAAGTAAGTAACTTCTGGGAAAAAACTTCCCATCATTTATCAGCGGTGGCGTCTTTATGCTCTTCTCACTGTTTTCTAAGGGAGCTTCTTTCCGATCCAGGGCCCGCAACGCCTTCTCCGCTGCAGCGCTTTTAAAGTCTTCTTGCAGCGGTTTCAGGACACTTGCGAAACCCATGTATATGACACTGTCAATGGGCAGTCATCATCATAGATTATTATACCGTACTGAGTTTATTTGTAAAGCATTAAAAATTTTAATACAGCACTAAATTATTTCTTGAAGTGCATATCGCCGGTTTCTGCCAGGCTTTCATGGAATTTGAAAGCTTCCGGAAGAATGTGCGGGGTCTGGCTGTGGCCGCATGCAGCAACTGCTCTTTCATAGTAGTCCATGAGCTGATCTCTGTAGGACGGATGAGCAACGTTGTTGATGATAACCTTTGCTCTTTCTTTCGGGCTCAGGCCGCGAACATCTGCGACACCCTGTTCAGAGATGAATACATGTGTATCATGTTCGGTGTGGTCAACATGGGAGCACATCGGAACAACTGCGGAGATCTTGCCGCCCTTAGCGGAGCTGTGGCAGAAGAAACAGGACAGGAATGCGTTACGAGCGAAGTCGCCGGAACCGCCGATGCCGTTCATCAGCTTGGTGCCTGTTACATGGGTGGAGTTTACGTGACCGTAAATATCCATTTCAAGAGCGGTGTTCATGCCGATAACGCCGATACGACGAACAACTTCACCGTTGTTGGAGATTTCCTGCGGACGCAGAACGATCTTCTTGTTGTATTTTTCGATGTTGTCATAGAAGCGTTTCAGACCTTCCGGAGATGGGGACAGGGAAGTACCGGAAATCATGTCGATCTTATCTTTGTCGATCAGGTCGAACATACCATCCTGAATAACTTCGGTGTATACGGACAGGTTCTTGAACTGGGATTCAACGAGGCCGTGGATAACTGCGTTAGCAACGTTGCCTACGCCAGACTGCAGCGGGAGCAGGTTTTCCGGAAGTCTGCCATGTTTAACTTCGTTGGTCAGGAATTCTACAAGGTTGTTGCCCATTGCTTCAGCGTCGTCATCGAGCGGAGCCAGTGCACGGGTTACGTCTGGCATATCGCATGGAACGATAGCTACGATCTTGGACGGATCGCATTTGATGTACGGTTTGCCGATACGGTCGCCAGCGTGGAGAATCGGAATCGGTTCGCAGTGCGGCGGGTTCTTACGCATGTAAATATCAGCCATGCCTACGAGGCCGAGTGGCTGAGTGGTGTTAACTTCGACAATGACTTTCTTAGCGGTGTCTACGTATACCGGAGAGTTGCCGATAGCGGTTGTCGGGTAGATTTCGCCGTTCGGTCCGATCTTGCATGCTTCAACGACTGCGAAGTCCGGGCCGGTTACGCGTTCGCCTTTAACGTTGGTGAAGAAGCCAGCACGAACCTGCTGTGCTACATGAGACAGATGCAGGTCATAGTAGCTTACCTGGCCATTGTTGATGGCTTTCCTCAGGTTAGCGTTTGTCTGGTAAGGCATACGAACTCTGACGCCGTTTACAGCAACCAGTTCGGTATCGATCTGGGAACCGGTGGAAGCGCCTGTCCAGATATCTACCTGGAACGGGGTCTGTTTCATGCGTTCTGCGAGTTCATGCATTGTAATTTTCGGATAGCCGCATGGCGTAAATCCGGAAATACCGATGATGTCCCCTGCATTGATCATAGCTGCAGCTGCTGCGCCTGGCATGACCTTGGAGAGAAGGCTCTTGTCCTCAATCCTGCTAAGGAATTCACTATCATTGGTGTCGATCATTACTATCATCCTCCCAAAAATAAAATAATATATAAAAGTCCACAGCTTGATTTACCTGCTTTTGCTGCAGATCTTTTTACCTCAGTAAAAAACACAGTCTATACGAGACGGGAATGTTTTCTTCTCTTTATCGAAAATGTTCGGTAAACATTTACTTCAAAAAATCCATTTCCTAATCTAATTCATCATACTGACTGCATTTTTATTTACCTTATCACCTTTATCATTATACCACATTTTCTGAGATTGTATCCCCTAAAATAGGTTCTCTGTTTCTTAATTTCTATTATGGGTCATATAAATAATTCCTATTAGACAAATTATGATTTACATGTTGTATAAGATGAAATTTACAGAAAACCATAATCATATATTTCTATTTTTCGTTTGCATGACTTATGCATGAAGCCCACAAACCCGCCAGACTCCAGAAACAAAATGATACGGAACGGCTAAAAAGTACATGGTCTCCGAAGCTGATAATGGCAATCAAGATGACGGCAAGCATGCCGCCTAGGCCCATGGCACGGTCAAAGGCAGTCTCTCCCCCTTTGAAAATCCTGTAGGCGATGATACCCTGCGCAAAGAAAGCAGCCAGGAATGCAAGGCCACCCGGGATCCCTACTTCGGCCAGCATGTTCAGGTACATGTTGTGTGCATGGAAAATCAGTACATTGTCATTCTGTATAAAGAAATTGTAATCCGGGTATGCGAGGAAATACGATCCCCAGCCGATGCCCAGAAGAGGATGTTCTTCAATCATGGCTCTCGTGCTTTCCCAGAGAGCGAAGCGAAGATCGACGGACGTGTCATCCCCTCTGAAAAGGGAAAGGAAACGTTCGGCAATCTGTCCGTGATAAAAGAGAAGGCCAATCGGAACGAGCAGGAATAAAAGACCGAATCTCTTATCATGGAAAATGGCAAGGCCTGCCACGATGCCGCCGGCTGCCACCCACGCGCCTCTGGAATAGGTAAGCGCCAGGCAGGTAAGGAGCACCAGCAGGACGATTCCGAAAATGTACTTTCTTCTCCCCTTCTTCTCATAGAGGAAGAAAGAGAAAAGCGCACTGATGATCATCAGAAGGTAAGCGCCCAGAAGGTTCGGATTCTCCAGCGTCGAATACATGCGGCGGCGGAGAAGCGGGAAACGCTCCGGATCGACCCAGCTCTGCGCGGTAAGATCCTTTGCCATGTCATGGGCATCCGCATACTGGAAGAAACCGTAAGCGGCTACACAGAGAGCACCTGCCAGGAAGGCATAGAGCGCCTTTTCCTTTTCCCTGACCGTACGGATCGTGGAAAAGACCATGAGATAGACAGCCGCATAAAGAAGCGGCTGGAGCGACCAGTTGAAAATCGAGAAGAAGCTGTCCTTGGATACGGCCGTGGACAGAAGCGAACACGCTAAAAAGACGGCTCCTGCTCCCCAGTATGGAGGGACGCGGAGGGACACTTCCTTTGATGTACGCCAGTTGACCAGCCACAGGATGAGGGCCGGGATGAGGGGCGCATAGAAAAGGAATGGATTCAGCGGAATCAGGAACAGCGTCAAATATAAAAGATAGAGGACATGCTCGCGCGAGCATGCTTTATGCATCAGGCCAAAAAAACCCATTTCCACCTCCGGCTAATAAATTCTATAAAAGGAACCACTTTGTTCCGTATCTCATTATAATAGACTGATTCTTTTAGGGCAACGGCACGCCCTTTCGTCCTTTTCTTTTTTAAAGCGCTTTTTCTTCACTTTTTCTCTCTTTTACTTTCGTATTCTCAAAATAACAATTTTAAAATTTTCTTGACGCTTTCATGACGAAATGCTATAGTATGTCCAACTTGATACAAGCGATGAAGAGAAGAGTACGCGGAAAGAAAGCCAAAGAGAGTCCCGAATGGTGAGAAGGGACGCCGGACATCCGCCGAACATGGCCTTGGAGCATGCGCCGCCGAATGATGAAGTGGCCCGGGAGTTCCCGTTACAGGACAGGAGTGCCTTGCACTTCACAAGGTCTTTCCGGCGACGGAAAGGCGAACATGGGTGGTACCACGAAACAGAATCCTTCGTCCCGTCGGGAAGAGGGATTTTTTTGTACCCGGAATCGTTATTTCCACGAAATCATAAGGAGGACTTACTATGAACTACCGCAAAACTCTCGCCGTTTCCCTCGCTGCTCTTGCTGCCGCTGGTCTCATCGCCGGCTGCGGCGGAGAAAAACCGGCCGCTTCCAAGGCTGCAGGCTCCGCTTCCAAAACAACGACCATCAAAGTCGGCGTCTCCCCCGTTCCGCATGAACAGATCGTCAATGCAGTGAAGGATCAGCTTGCCAAGAAAGGCATCAATGTAGAAATCGTCGAATTCACTGACTATGTCCAGCCGAACCTGGCCCTGAACGACAAGAGCCTTGACGCAAACTTCTTCCAGCACAAACCATATCTGGATGAATTCTGCAAATCCAGAGGCCTGAAGCTTGCTTCCGTCGGTGCTGTTCATCTTGAACCAATGTCCGTTTTCTCCAATAAGTACAAATCCCTCGCTGAACTGCCGGACGGCGCATCCA
>ENA-OUPQ01000697-OUPQ01000697.1-human-gut-metagenome-genome-assembly--contig:-NODE-697-length-10661-cov-5.66114_pt1 | contig 10661 bp, 10 predicted proteins | sample MGYA00237946_ERZ548807 | MGnify/ENA primary metagenome ERZ548807 (study PRJEB26490, sample SAMN05194714) | human gut metagenome | biome: terrestrial biome; feature: human-associated habitat; material...
CAGTCATGACACAAGAAAAGCTCCCTCACAGGAAGGAGCTTTGTCTACAGTCTGAAGCCACCTCTAAACGAGGTGGCTGATCTCTGCCAGAGTCGGGACACAGGCATATAAACACTTTTTGAGTTCTGCATCCGGCTGCGTCTGATCCGGTACCATAACAACCTTGCAGCCTGCACGGTATGCACTTAAGACACCGTTAGGAGAATCCTCCACCGCCATGCACTCCTCCGGGGCGAGTCCCAGCTGCCCGCAGGCGTAGAGATAAATGTCCGGAGACGGCTTACCTTCCGCTACCATGGTAGCGGAGATCAATTTTTCAAAGTAAGGTCTGATCCCTGTAAGCGTCAGATATTTTTCGGTCCGCTCCAGATCCGTTGCTGTGGCAACAGCTGTGGTAATGTGTCTTTTTTTCAGATCTTCGAGAAGTTCCACAGCACCGGGCTTGCATTTGATGCCATCCCGGTCCAGCGCTTCCTCCATCAATTCTTTTCGTTTCTTCCGTACGGCATAATAATCAAATTCCTCGCCGTACCAGTCCCCAAGCTGTCTGGGGGCAAAAGGCCTTCCAAGACTTCGCATCGTCAGTGCCTGCTCATCCGTCATCGTGTAGCCGTAAGCCTCCAATGCCTTCGGCCAGAAAATACGGTAATATTTTTCGGTATCGATCAACGTACCGTCCATGTCAAAAATTACTGCCCGGATCATAACTGTCCCTCTGTATCATCCGCCTGCACGGCGTGCTCCGCTTTTTCCTGTCTACGCTTTTTCCTGCGTTTTGCCACCTTTTTCACAAGTAATACGATCAACAGTATCCCTACTGCTACTCCGATGATGCACATTACGATCATCCGGGTATGGCTGCCTTCTGCCTCCGCGATACGGAAGCTGCCGGGTACCTCCATGGTGAACTGTCTGTAGCTGCCGATCACCGTGGATTCCACTTCTCTGTATTCGCCGTCCTGTTCTACCCAGACTACAGTATTGTCGGCATCCTCACAGTAGACACGTAAGGTTGCTTCTCCGGTATAGTCCGGTGCGTCCTCTTTCATGGAGTTGGTCATGGAGACCTTATATGTGTCCCCCTCTATCTGCAGATGCAATGCAGCATTCGGATAGAAGTTACCCTCTGCCATGACCAGAGGTTTGTTGGCATCATTTTTCTCTGCGGAAGCAATGGATGCGGTCCACTCCTCATACTCCGCTTCCAGTACACGATTACCGGTAATATAACTGAAATCATAATCCGGCCATACACCGTAATAGCCTTCCTTCTCCGGCACTTCCGGAATCTGATCTGCAGACAGATAGTCTCCATAATTACATTTATAGGAAGCCACTTCCTCGCCATCTGCCAGGAAAGTGATCGTAAACTGTGAAAAAGCTTCCGGAACTCCATCCTTTGCGCAAAGTTCCTGATAGGACAACGGTGTTGCTCCGCCCTGGTAACCGATGCCGTCTACACCGCCGACACCGCCTTCTACATAATAATTGCCGTACAGGCTGCCGTCATCACTGACTTTACCTGCAATGCTGCCCTGATTTTCTCCGGACATATCCAGATCATTGTATGCATAACTGTAAAAAATATCGCAGCCTTCTCCGGCGATACCACCGATATTATTTTTACCGGTGATCCTGCCCATGCTATAGCAGCTGCGGATCGCATAGCTGGCAGATCCGGCAATACCACCCACATCACTGCCTCCGGTACTTTCAATGGGGGCATAGGATTCACAGGAGATAATTGCTCCGTATTCCGCCTTGCCGACGATACCTCCCACGTTATCTTTTTTACCGGTGATATCACCGAAATTGCGACTGTCTCTTACGACTGCCTTGATGGTCTGCTCCACATCGAAGCTCTCCGTTCCGGTCAAGGTGATGTCATCCTCCGGGTCAAAATCATATTCCGTTGCCACCTGTCCGACGATACCGCCGACATTGGTATCCGCCTCTACCGTACCACGATTTACACACAGTGTGACTTTACCTTTTTGGAAGCTGGAGGTGTCATATAATGCTTCTTCGGTTCTCTCAGGTTCTGCCTCACCAGCCTCAGCATCAGGATCTCCGGGGTTCACTTCCCCCTTGCTGGCGGATTCATCCGAAGTATCCTCCACAGAAATCCCCTCGTATCGGAAGAGATCATCGCGGATCTCGCTGACCAGTCTGCGCAATACCCTCGCCTGATCCATCAGCTCATCCATATGTGCGCTGGTATTGTCTGACCCTGCCTGTAATACATCTCCCAACTGACCCAGCTGGTCAAATGCTTTATCCAGGCTCTGATTCAGTGTATCCAGATTATTCTTAATACCACCACTGCGGTCCGTGGATGCACTAACCATATTATCCAGATGCTTCGTGGCATTTTCACCAAACTTTTTCAGAGCTGTTTTATAACTCTCTGTATCATCCGGTACGGAGAGCGTAATATCACCTCCGCTCAGATCATTGCCGCTCAGCGTGATATCGTGTCTGTTGCCGTTATTTTTATCGTCCTCTGCCTGTTTGTTCAGGTCATTATTCAAAACCTTCAGGTCATTGCTGACACCGTTCAGTTCCTGATTATAAATATACCACAAGTCATTCGTGGTTCCGGTAAGGGAATTTCCCGCGCTATTGGCATCCTTCAGATTCGTACTGATACTTTTGGTCAGCGCAGATGCCTGTCTGCTGTAATTGCTGAAATCTTTCTGTGTCGCATCCAGCATATCCAGGAACTTATCTGTCTCTGTGTCCAGTTCTTTCAGTTTATCACTGAGATACTGGATCTCCAGAAAAGGCTCCATCTGTCCTACGATACCGCCCACATCTTTTCTGCCCTGCACATAACCGGTGTTTGTGCAATTCTGCAGATATCCCTGATGCAGCCTGCCTACGATACCTCCGGTATTGTAACCCACATGCTGATATCCGATGGCTCCGGAATTGGAGCAGTAATAGATCTTACCATCAGAGATGCCTGCGATACCGCCGGTATCCGTATGCGCAGTCACATTGGAAGTACTGTTGATCTGCTCCAGATTGTCCATGGTAATATCATCCAGATCATAGGTCACTTCCGTGCTATAGGTATTGATGCTGCCACTGTTGCTGCAGTTATTTAAGATACCGTGATTGTTCCCGACAATACCACCTGCGGAATGATTGCCGATGACATTGGCATCCGATTCACATCTGCGGATCTCGCCGGTCTCTTCATTCACACCCGCAATGCCACCGACTTCATTATCGCCGATCACATTACCGGAAAACTTACAATTCTCAATGCTGCCGTAATTCACCCCGACGATGCCGCCGACCTGATTTTGGCTTCCGGAGGGAGATATTTCTCCGCTCACCGTGAGATTACGTACTTTGGCACCTTCCTGCACATAACGTAAAAAACCTGCCGCAGAACCATTCCCCGTAAGCTTTACATTGGAGATCGTAAAACTATTACCATCGAAAATTCCCGCAAATGTTGGGATACTGAATTCACTTTCCATGCTCAGAACGATGTCGTTGCGCAGCACTACTTTGATACCTCTGGACCAGCTGTCCAGCACACAGTTCTCCGCAAGCCTGCGCAGATCCTCCTCCGTGCTGATCTCTACAATTGCATAATCCTGCTCCTGCGTGGTGCTGCTATAACCGCTGCCGCCCTTATATTGTTCATAGGTTAACGTCTCTTCCGCATAAGCGGTTGCCGGTGTCTGCAGCAGTAATGCCGCTCCCAGCAGGAAACATAATAATCTCTTACTGTTCATCTTCTGTTCCCTCGCTTTCTGCTGTATTATTCGAAAGCTCCTGTGCTTCCAACCTGGGGTACGCATTCTCCGCTGCATCCTCCCGCTCCATGGTCACGGTATCCTTGGGACGCACCACCGCTCCCATCTCACCGTCGATGACACCGATGAAATCACCTTCCAGCACACCGTTGACATAACCCTTGATATGACCGTTCATCCGGATCCTACCGGCAGAAGGCAGCGGCTTCGCCAGATCACGCTTTAAGGTAAATGCCGTCTTCTGAATAATGATATCTCCGATCAGCAGTGTCTGGGGCAATGCCAGCAGCACCAATAAAATAGAGGTCAGGGTACCACGTCCCAGCGCCAGTCCGATCGCTGCTACCGCTGCATTAGAAGATACATAACTGATAATGAATCCGGCAGCCACCAGCATGGAACCACTGGTAACAATCGTGGGGAACGCCTGGTTCAGCGCCTCGATGGCAGCTTCTTTGATCGGCATGTACGTCTTCAGATCCATATAACGGCTGGTGATAACGATAGCGTAGTCGATCGTCGCACCCATCTGGATGGCGGACACTACCAGATATCCCAGGAAGTATACATTTTCACTCAGCAGATACGGCAGTGAGAAGTTCATCCAGATACTACCCTGAATCGTTACTACCAGCAATACCGGCAAGCCGGCAGACTGGAAAGTGAACAACAGGATGATCATAACGAACAATGCCGTCAGTACAGTGATGATCGTGTTATCTGTTGCGAAAGAATCTCCCAGATCCTTATCACTGGTGGCATTTCCGACTAGCAGGATATCATCTATATTATAGAACTTCGCCACGGTATTACGTATCTGATCCAGCGCTGCGATGGTCTCTTCTCCTTCATAAGGTACATTCAGTTCCAGAACGAAACGGGAATTATCTTCTCCCAACAACTGATCCTTTGCAATCATGATCTTGGAATGTGCGTCCGATAAAGTCTCCTCCAGATCATCATCCAGCGTAATGTTTCCGCTTTCTTTCTGATCATAAATGAACAGGAACATATCGATAAAAGGTACTTCATAATCGTTGACACCGCTGACCAGAGCACCGTAATCACTCTGATCCAGGGCATATGCCGAATACAGCATATCCGCCACTTCCACATCCAGATCGATCAGCTCTGCAAATTGTCTGGGATTCAGTTTGTCGGTCAGCATGTAACCATCCATAGCTTCAATATTGCCAAGTCCCTGAACGGATTTTACCACATCCAACTTTTCCAGTGCCTTCAGGGTCTGTGCCTCTTTTTCATAATCACCGTTGGGCACAATGACCGCCAGCTGGTTCACCATGCCAAATTCCTTATTGACCATGCTGACTGAGAATTTATTCTCGCTCATACTGCTGGATTCCAGTGTATTTACATCATATACATAATTCGCCCTGTTGGACAGAAAAAATGCTGCAATAACACCCACGATCAAAATCGGCGGTACAATGTAGCGGGTAGCCACACAGAATTTTCCCACTGCTGTGATCTTCGGTACAAAACTCTTATGATGCGTATTGTCAATTGCCTTGGAAAAGGTAAGCAGCAGTCCCGGCATCAGGAAAAATACTGCTACCATACTGAAAATAATGGATTTCGCCAGGATAATACCCATATCGTAACCAATTCTGAACTGCATGAACATCATGGCTACCATACCTGAGATCGTGGTCAGGGAGCTGGAAGAAATCTCCGGGATTGCCTTACTCAAAGCCACGATTACAGCCTCTCTGGCATCCTTGTCCTCATGCTCCTCCATAAAACGGTGTGCCAAAATGATGGCATAGTCTACTGCCAGACCTAACTGCAGCACCACTGCGATAGAGTTCGTCACAAAGCTGATAGTACCGAACCAGTAGTTCGTTCCTTTATTCAAAATAGCTGCCACGATAAATGTGGTCAGATATACCGGGATCTCCGCGTAAGTTGTGGAAGTAAATAGCAGCACGGCTACGATAACCACAGCTGCCAGCAGCAGAATGACGATCATATCATTATTCAGGTCATCCGCATCACGCTCTTCCTGACCGATATCAGAAGAATAATAGACATCATAGTCAGACAATGCGTCCAGCACTTCTGTTAAATGCTGCTGTGTGGCTTCCGTATCCGCTTCCTCATCAAAAGTGACAGACAATAAAGCCTCCATGTCATGATAATGGTCCTCAGTGTCATCGAAATCCAGCATACTGACACCATCCATTTTTTCCACCTGATCCGCCAGCTTCTGTGCCTCATCAAAAGTCACATTACAGATCAGAATCCGGGCGGAACCGTAGGTCGTAAACTCCGAATCCATCAGATCCAGTCCCCTTCTGGTCTCTGTCGTATCCGGCAGATATGTGGTCAGGTCATTATTTACTTTGACCTTATTCATGGATAATACGCAAAATATGCATAAAACAATAAAGATCAGATAGAATCCTTTTCGTTTATCTACGATAAGCGTGGCAAGTTTCATCATAAAGGAGTTATCTTTTTTGTCTTTTTCTGTGTTGTCTGCTGCCATAGTTTCCTCCTGCTGTGTCTCTCTTTGTACCCTTATGTATCTGATTTTTCTATTCTTAGTTTAAGAGTTTTTCCCGCTTCTGTAAAGCCTTACTACAAAAATAAAAAATTGTATTACTGTCATCTAATGAACTCGTGTTGATTTTCTAACACAAGCAAAATATAATAATAGGGAAGAAAAAGCAAGCCACAAATTGTGTTGATATGTCTGTTTTTGAACATTGTATTGACGTGTGTTCATTGTTTTAGAAAAAATTCAGATTTGCATTAGATACGTATTAGATATTATGATCATTTCCCGGAAAGGATGGAGAATTGTTGTATGGAAAAAATGGATCGCCGCGTGCGCAAAACTCGCGCCCTGTTGCTGCAGGGATTAGTCAAAATGATGGAAACCCACGATATTCAGGATATTTCCGTCAAAGAACTCACAGAGCTGGTAGATATCAACCGCGGAACCTTCTATCTGCATTATGATGACATCTACGATATGCTCCATAAAGTGGAAGATGAAATGTTCCGGGAGTTCAACGAGATCATGGAGCAGGAACCGCTAGGTACTCCCACATTGTCCTCTGACGGTCTTCTGTTAGAGTTCTTCCGCTTCTTAGACCGCCACAGAGATCTCGCCAGAGTCATGATCGGTCCCCATGGAGATCTCACCTTCGTTAACCGCCTGAAGGACCAGATCAAAAAGCGCACTCTCCGCTTTCTGGAAAGTGCGCAATCCGATGCTAACTATGAATATCTCTGTTCCTTTATCATTACCGGTTGTGTCGGTGTCGTAGAGACCTGGCTGAAAGAAGCCACTCCCCAGTCTCCGGAAGAAATGGCAGGGATTCTTGGAAACATGCTTGTGCGTCAGCTTACCTTTGCTCCGGAGCCTGCATAGACCGTCCCGGCTGTGTCGGCTCCGGCATGCCTACACTTAAAGAAGTCACGACCTCGCCATCCGGGAAGAAAGATACGGTATCACCTACCTGGAGGTCATCCGGCGTGGCCTCCGTTCCGTCAATCGTGATGATCGTATCATCATTGACCGTGATAGTCATAGTGTCACCGCTGAGGGTTAAGGTCATCTCATCTAACATATCTTTCTCGGGTTTCTGACCGTCCGGGGCTTCCGGCTTCTCTGCCAGTGCAATGGAGATCACATTGCCGCCAATGGCAGTGATCTGACCGAGATAAGATTCCACCTTCTCTTCACCTGATTCTGTTGCCGCATTTTGCTCCACCGTTCCCTGTTCCGTCGTGCTCTCCGGTGCGATCGTCTCCTTCTGTTCTACCGATTCACTTGCTACGCTCTCCGTGCCCGCGGATGTTGTTCCTCCACATGCTGTAAATCCGGTCATCACCATGGCAGCAGTCAACACTGTGCACATTACTTTTGTATTCACTTGGGGTAAATTCCATCTTCTCATATTCTCATTCCTCCTGTTCCTTTCATTCCTTAAAAAACTTGTGAACATTTACTTCCCCTTATCTGCCTCTTATGATAAAGGTCATCTGCGAAGGAATTGTGAGAAAAATGTGGTGATTCTGTGAATTTTTCAGGTGTGACAATGCTGTCATGTGTACTATGTAGGAAGTGTCAGCTTACGTGTCGATTCTTCCGTTTTGCTGTAAATATTGAAGGAATGCGGTACAGCCTTCCAGGACATCATTGTAGGTTGTCCCAAACTCTCCCGTGTACCATGGATCCGATATATCCCGTTCCGAGCCGGCATAAGATAAAAGCCTGGCTACTTTCCCGTCCGGATCTCCGCCGAATATCCGCAGCATGTTGCGGATATTCGCGCTGTCCATACCGATCAGGTAATCATATTCCGCATAATCCGCCTTCGTTACCTGCCTGGCCCGCTTTCCCTCGCAGGAGATTCCGTGCCTGGCAAGCTCCGCCTTCGCCGGCGGATAGACCGGGTTCCCGATGCCGTTCCAGATCTCCTCCGTGCTGGTGGCAGCGGAAGCAATCCGGAAGTGATCAGCGAGATTCGCGTCGGATACCAATTTTTTCATAACAAATTCTGCCATGGGGGAACGACAGATGTTGCCGTGGCAAACCATGAGGACTTTAATTTTTCTTCGCATATATTAGTATAACCTCGATTTTCCTTATATTTACTAGGGTTCTAGCCATTTTCTCATAGAACCTTATCTTGGTATATCTTAGCATATTTTACTCTTTCCTGGTAGGTAAAAAGAGTACAAACAGAAGTAAATTTACTCCTTCGTACTCTTCTTACTTTAGACTATTCCTATATACTACTCACTCGTTTTATTTCCTTTTTGGCATACTCCATGTCCGCCAAGGTCATCTCCTTTTTTAACTGCTCCCTTACTTTCATCTGTCCTTCTGTTGATACCCTTATGTAACCATATACATTTACAATGTTGTTTTCCATGTAGCCGAACCTCCGTTATAAAATTATTTATTATAACAGCAATTCAAATTCCGGTTATAGAACAGGACACTATTGGAAACTTTTTGCGACCAATTTTTCTTTCTAGTATCCTGAAAATAAGCTGTTTTCTCTTCTTTTCTCATTAATTTCTAAACTTTTTCTGAATAGGCAAATTTTTGAATAATTTACTCCTCAACATTAATTTATACGATGTCAAACAAAACAAAAAAGACATTGTATTGTTTGCAAATATATCTGCTGACAATTCAATGTCCTTCATTCTTTCTTTTGTTATTCCATATTTACTACTGATACAGCATTATTTATCTAATGTGTTATGTTTATTCACTCCATACTACCAAGTTTTAATACATATTCCTATGTCATATCAGCGCAGAGTTCTTTTTATCAGCTTTATATAGCTGAGATGGCGTTATCAAATTCATTCTAATAAAAACCACATGTATCAATTTCCCCTCATATATCTTATCAAAAAATTCTCCATGAGCTTGAATTACTTGATTAGGATTCTTATTATAATCAAATACAATGTAATATCCTTCATCATAATTAGCCTTTTCTAAATAATCATTAAGCTCTGGAAAACCTGAATTATAATATTCTTTTCCTTTCCAAAGCTTTGTTTCAATGATTACTTTTTCAGATGGTACAGTAATATCACTATTTCCAGCCCCCGAACGCGGCTCACAAAACGTTTCCTGCTGAATGTATATTGAAAGTGTACTACGCAATGTATCTTCTGACGTAGAGTTCTTGGGAAAGCCTCGATAATTTCCGTTTTCCACTTTACGTTTAAAGGAGATTATTGAATCATAAAAAGAAATATCCGTATAAAATGAAATTTCGTAGTTTAATTTTTTATGTAAGCCTTTACAAAAAGCAGTTATATCCAAATCATTTGCGATAAAAAAATCTTTTCTCTTTTGGAGTATCTTTCTTAATGCTCCAAGTCCAAGTTCTCCTTGTTCTATAAATTTAACAATTAAAGGAGATACCGTTAAAACGAACTCATTACTTAAAACACTTGCATCACTATTGAAACAATAATCCTGAATTATCCTTATTACAGTCTTATCCATATCTTTACGCATTTTTACATATCCTTGTTAATTTAAATGCCTGTTCAGCAACAGAATATTTATATATTTTTTTCCCATTAGTCCCAACATCCTTAATCTCTATTAACCCATGTTCAAAAAGTATTTTTATTTTATTAGATATTGTCATTTCCGATGTATTAACAACTGGAGCAATTTCCTTTTGCGCTCTCACACCATCTATTGCTTTGTATACTTCAAAGAGCAAACTGTCTGCACTTAATAAAGATACATATTCATTACGTAATTCTTTATTTGAACGAAGATTTAGCATTTCAATTTTTTCAAGAGCATCTACTTTGTTTTTTATATAGTTAACAGTTGTATAGAGTTCACCACTTTCACTCATAAATATACCTACCTATCAAAATAATCTTTTCGGACATTTCGCCTTAGTGTTAGAAACATACTCAATCAATCCTGCTTTTTCCAAAGAGACTGCAAACAGCCTAACTGCTTCTGATGATGTATTCACTTCTTCACCGATTTCTTTTAAACTCTTTGTCCCGTCAAATAAATCATACATTTTCTTTCGTTGTTCTGTTGTAAGGTACCGATTTTTTATCTGTTCATTGAAATCTGCAAGTTTGTCTTGAGATAAAATAGTAAGTAATTTACGAATCATAATCAACTCTTCAAGAATTTGTTCATTTATTTTATTATCCATTAATTTTTCTCCTCTTCCTCAACAACGCCAGAAATTCCGTATTCCTCTAAATTGAACGCCGCCTTATATCGTCCTTTTTGTTTTGCAGGAGCTACCAAACCGAGCAATGCCCACTTATTCCATAATCGAGCAATTGTAGAATGGTAACACTTATTTTTTAAAACAGCGGCAACTTCTCTAGTCGACTTTTCTC
>ENA-OUPQ01000699-OUPQ01000699.1-human-gut-metagenome-genome-assembly--contig:-NODE-699-length-10650-cov-4.6286_pt1 | contig 10650 bp, 13 predicted proteins | sample MGYA00237946_ERZ548807 | MGnify/ENA primary metagenome ERZ548807 (study PRJEB26490, sample SAMN05194714) | human gut metagenome | biome: terrestrial biome; feature: human-associated habitat; material...
GACCGTTTTTGAACGTTCTGTTTTATATAGAATCACCGTGCTTTTTGTGCTTGCTCGTTCATCTTTGTATTAGCGCTTTTTCGGTCAATAAGGCACAAATAAGGCGATTTCCGGCAATTGTGCCTTACAGTGTCCACAGTGGACACCTGAGCCGCCCAGAACAGCAGACAGAAAAGAAAGCAGCCCACAGGCCCGGCGGGTTTCTTCCGCGCTTCCTGTGGGCTGTATTGCGTCTTTGGACGTGTTATGCGTGGCTCTTTTCTCGGATACGGTCAAACACACCGGTTAGCGCGTCTGCTGCCGCTGCATCTGCCGAACGGATGAATCCGGCGTAAATGTCCACGGTGGTGCTGGTCTTTGCATGACCCAGACGGCCTGATACCGCCGTAACAGGCACATGGGCGGCAATCAGCAAGCTGGCGTTGGTGTGACGCAGGCTGTGGAAGTGTACCGCCGGGAGGTCATGAGCGGCCAGAAACCGCCCGAACCACGTTGTCACATCGTCTGGATCCATCGGTGCGCCGTTCCACTTGGTGAAAAGCAGGTCGTTTTCTACGCGCTTTCCCTCGATCTCCACCCGGCGCACCCACTCGGAGCCGATTTTGAACCGTTCCGCCTTTTGGTGCTGGCGGTATTCCTGCAAGAGCTGCATACAGTCCGGCCCGACTTTCACACACCGCCGGGAGCGCTTTGTTTTGGGCGGATTGAATACTGTACCTTTGCCCGGAATGTGCTGCAAGGTGCGTTCTATTGAAATCGTTCCCGCGTCCATGTCGATATCAGACCACCGCAGGGCGCAAATCTCGCCCCGGCGGGCACCTGTGAGCAAAGCAAGCTGTGTGATAACGCTGTACTGTGTGGGCGCGTCCTGCAGGGCTTCCAGCAGGCGCACAACGTCTTTTTCTTCCAGCGCTTGCACGTCCACTTCCTGTGCTTTTGGGGCTTCTGCACGCTTGCACGGATTTTCTGTCACAAGTCCCCACTGCACGGCCTTGGTGAACACACTGGATAGCATCCGGTGATAGTGCTGCACTGTGTTTCCGTTGAGCCTGCCGCCTGCCTTACTATGCTCTATAAACGCCTTGGAAAGGGGCAGCCCGGCGGCGCTGGCTACCTTTTCGGCGGTTGATCGGCTGACGTTTCCGCCCCTGTACAGTGTCGCCATTGTCCGCTCTGAAACGCCCGCTGCCGCCGCGATCTGGCCGCGTCTGCCCTTCGGCAACTGTTCCAGCAAGGCAGGAACAGCGGTATAGGTGCTATCTTCCCGCACGCCCTGCTCTTCGAGGTTGGAATAAAAGGCCATCAGGTGCGAGGGCTTGACCTGGCACACCTTGAGTTGCCCCAGCCCGGCAGAAATGCGCGGCACGAGCCGCCGATAGTCGTACACGGTCTTAGGCTTGAGCTTCTTTTCGGCGTATTCGGCAAACCAGCGCTCTATCAGGTCATCCACCTTCATGGACGCATCCAGTGAAATGCCGTTGTGCACTTCCTGTTCAAAGGCATCTGCCTGCCGCTGCAGCTCTTTTTCCAGCTTCTTCCCGGTCAAGCCCGGCGGGGGAGTGAAGGTGCGGTTTACCAGCACCTGCCGCCCTTCTCGATCGTATCCGTTGGAGACCCGGATGCAGTAGGAGCAAGTGCCGTCTTTCTTTGTGCGCTTTATGATCTTTGCCATAGATTCACGCTTTCTCTGCGGGTGTGTCTTCTTCGGAATCATCCCCGGCGGGGTCATCCTGCTGGCGCTGGTATTTGGGAATATCCGTCAGCTCTCTTACACGTTCAATCGCTACACGTTTTCCGTCTACATTCAACTCGGAAAACGCTTCCATCAACTGCTCTTCAGCCGTAACTGATACAACTTTTCCAGAATAGTACAATCTTACTTCCGTCAGCTCATCCGCTTCAGCTAATGCTCTTTTTTCCTCTGGACCAATAACGTCCATAAAAGCTTTTCCTAAAATTTCTCTTGGTTCAACATTTAGTGCCTCAGCGAAGCGAAGAATTGTCTCATATTTCGGATTCACAACGCCGCGCTCGTACTGTCCAACCAGAGACCCAGAGATTCCCATTTTCTCTCCTAGAGCTTCTAGTGTTAAGCCTTGAGCTTTTCGTTGTTTGCGTATAGCAGCACCTATTCTTATTTTTTTTGCCGTATTCATACAATCACCCGAGTATATTATACAATTCCGCATTTCAAAATGCAATGAAAACATTTAACAACGCCATTGACAGAATGATTTCATTGTGATATCCTTGCATTGCAATGAAATCATTGTAAACAATGTTTCGAGGTGAGAAAATGGCAAAATCCATTGTCGTTGATAGGGTGAAATTTATCTCAGCGATGGCGCGCTGTAACTTAACAGGCGAAGAACTGTCGCAGAAAGCCGGAGTCGGTCGTTCTGCTGTGCAGAAAATGCGTAACTCTAAACCTGTTTGGCGTACCACTGCAAACCATGTCGCAGCAGCCTTAGGAATCCCTGTTGAGAGCTTGCTTGAGGGGAGCGGAGAGGAGAACAAAACATGATTCATCTTTTCCGCGACTACTACTTGTCCGCAAACGGAAGCTCTTACATCTGCGGAAAGGCTGCATCCAGCCGCGCAGAACGACTTTTGCGGGGGTCAGAGAGATACTATACCAACCTTTCCCATGCAGTCGCTTCTACGGCAGAAATCGCGCTCCGTGATGCTATCGCCGCCGGGGATGTGCAGACCTTGCAGCAGACTGTACAGGAATTGCGCTGCATTCGGGACGAGATCATAGCCGCTATAGGCGGTAAGGAGGTGGAACAGAATGGGTGATGTGACACGTTTTCGGAACTATCCCCAGATGGCGACAGTGAAGAAAGCCGCAGAGACCTTTGGTGTGTCTCCAAGCTATCTGCGCAGGCTCTGCAAGGCCGGGAAGATCATCTTTGTCAATACCGGTCATGTTTGGCTCATCAATCTGGACAGCCTTGCCCGGTATTTTGACAAAGGCGATCCGGGCCCGGCGGGGCAGGATGAAGCTGTGAATGGTGTCCGCCGGGTTGTGAGGTGACTACCTTGAAGGAAAAGAGTCCTGAAAGCATTGTTTTACGCTTCGTTTGGTTAGAAAACCTGACACAAGACTACACCAACGAAGAAATTGGTCAAATTGTCCGGGATTTATACGGTTACGCTCGCAACGGAACGATACCGCCACAATATTTAGACCGTGGAATGCGTGGACTTTGGCGTTCAATGAAAGATGGGGTAGATAAAGACTTTTCAAAATACAGCGAGAAGTCCCAAAAGAACTCTGAAGCGGCTAAAGCACGCTGGGTGAAACAAGCGCAAAAAGATGACTTACCTGTCGTGCAGACCGATACAAACGCATTGTGTGAAATGCGAACGCATACGGTTGCATCCGACTGTATACATTCGCACCCTACAAATACAAATACAGATACAAGTACAGCTACAGTTACAGATATACCATCAACTGCCGCCGCGGATTCATCTCTTGCCGAGATCGTGCAGCACTTTCAGGAAGTGATAGGTGAATTCCCACGTTCGGCACTAGACAAGCTCCGGCGTTGGCGCGAGGTCTACCCTGTGGAAATTATCCAAGCTGCGATTGATGAAGCGGCAGAGAATAACGTGCGCAAGTGGCGGTATGTGGATGGTATTTTGAAAGGCTGGCAGGCTGATGGAGTGCGCACGCTTGGAGATGTAGAAGCCCGGCGGGATGCACGAAAAAAGGTTGTTCAGCCGAGTGAAAAGAAGATGGAGGTGCTGCGATGAATACACAAAAGGTTTTGCTTGGTACCCTGCTTGTACAACCAGAGTTTGCACCATACGTTCTGCCTGTGCTGGAAATTTCCGATTTCGGACCAGATTTACAGCCCATTTTTGCGGCTGCACAGGGCTTCTGGACAGCTACTGGAAAACTGGAAACAGTTCAGCTCTGCACACGGTATCCAGCTCTGAAAACCTCAATTATGGGGTGTGCTGACGAGTATTCTGCCGAGTGCATCCATCCAAACCGTGAAAATGTGTTGGCGTGGGTGCGTATCGTGCAGGAACAGGCGGCATTGAGCCGTTTTCAATCCCTCGCCCTGCAATCTGCGAATGCTGCGTTTGACGAGCTGCCCGAATTGTACAGCCAGATGGGGGAAACGCTGACGATCGGTAAAAACAGCCCGGATTTTCAATCCATTGGAGAGCTGACAGAAGCGTACATCCGAGAAAAGGACAGCGAACCGCAGTATATCCCAACCGGGGTTTCTGTGCTGGACAAATTTTTGCATCTGTCACCCGGCAATCTGTTTATCATTGGCGGCAGGCCGTCTGCTGGTAAAACCGCCCTGTCTCTGCAAATGGCCTGTGAGCAAGCCCGGCGGGGGTTCCGTGTGTGCTATTTCTCGTTGGAGACCGACCCCGGAACACTTACCAACCGTATCATTGCAAACCGCTTGGCTGTTCCATTGGCAGAGGTTAAAGCCAAAACTGTTCCTCAGCATGAACTTGACCGCCTTGCAGAACTGCACAAGCTGCCGCTGTTCATCCGCTCTGCATCCGGTAAGGGTGTGGGATGGGTAAAGGCGCAAGCTCAACGGATGCAAGCACAGGTCGTTTTTATCGACTATCTGCAGCTGCTGGCAACCAGCGGGGCGAAAGATCGATACCAGCAGATCACCGCTATTTCCATCGCCCTGCATGAGCTGGCACAGACCACCGGCATTCTTGTGGTTGCGCTGGCTCAGCTGAACCGTAACGCGGCGCACGCTGCACCTTCCACCGCCGATTTGAAAGAATCCGGGCAACTGGAACAGGATGCAGACGCAATTTTGCTGCTGTCTGATGATGGGGAACAGTACCGGGCCAGCTTGGACAAGAATAAGGAAGGGCGTGTCGGTATTCTTCCGATCGCTTTTGACAAAGAGTGTCAGCGCTTCCTTGAGGTTGAGGAAAGGAGGTGAACGCTATGAAGAAAACAAACTCAAATCGCCTACGCCGCCGAGAGCCGTATCACTACGATGCAACTGGTGCACAGTATATTGCCTGTATCGAAACTGCCCTGCAACACGGCCAGAGCATTCCGGTGTATGTTTTGCAGGTGATCTATCACATGCTGCTGCCCTATATGAGCCTGTGAAAAAGTGTCCACTGTGGACACCTGAACCCAAACAGCCCGGCGGGGCAATCGAATAGTAACGCTGCATCAGAGTGCAGCATATTGAAACGGAGGATAATACAATGGACGATTATGGCGCTTTTAGTGTGATTTCTGGGATTGATGCTGACCTCTATATTCTCAGAGGAATTTCACAGCTGGTAAGTGCGATGTATACTGCATTGGAAAAGGGCGATAATGAACCGGAAACTTTCTTTCCGGGTATCTATGCCATTCATCGCCAGCTTGACGATTTTGCAGACCATGTGGAAGCTGACTGCAAGGTCTACTTTGACAACTTGGCAGCTGCCAAGGCCGCGAAGAAAGCAGATAATAGCATGACTGATGAAGAATTTTTGAAAGCGTTGAGGGAACATCCTGAACTTATCCCGCAGGTAATGCAGATTCTGACGCAGGGAAAGCAGAAGCCGCACCCGGCGGGCTGATGAAAAAGCCCAGCACCCCCGGCCCCGAAAAATAACGGCATTGCTCTTGGGCCTTATTCGCGGTGTCCCCTGACAATCCCGCTAGCCTCGTGCGCCTGTGCGCGTGCGTGAATGTCCGTCATTCTGCACAATACATCCTTACTGAACGATCCCCGCCCGGCACTCGCAATGTCGCGCGGGGGCTTGTTGCTACACGCTCATTTTCATCGTGACGAAATTTCATCGCGCACCCCATTAGGCGGATTCTCGCATTATCTATCCATATTCCGCCGGGAAAACCTGATGCAAGCCACGGTACCCCGCGACACAGGACGGCACTCCGTGGCACCAGATGCAAAGAGATTCCACGTTGTTCCAAATGGGCGTAGGGATTCCCACTTATCAATGCTGCATCCCGCTGCACCGCTGTTCACGTTCGCCCCTCTTGAAATATAGCCCCCTCCATGGTTTAATGCAGGCACACAGAGAGCGACACACATCGACCAGAAGGAAAAGAGGTGCATTGCTTGAATAATACGATCCGCTATCCGAACATGGGAACCGTTAAGAAAGCCGCTGAAATCTATGGATTGTCACCGTCCTATATCCGGCGGCTTTGCAAGACCGGAAAAATCCGGTATGTGAATGCCGGGCGCGGCTGGCTTGTGAATCTGGACAGTCTGGCCCGGTACTTTGAGCAGGGCGACCCGCCCCCGACAGAGCAAAGCCAGACCGCCCACGGCGTCCGGCAGATTGGATGATGGACACACCCGGGAGCACACCGAGAACGTACACCCCGCCGGCGGCGAGGTGTAACACACTAGACTTTCACGGAAAGTCGTGTGCTCTTGCAGAGGGCCTAGTGCTTGCAAGCAGGGCAGACGTATATACAATACGCTGCTCTTGCAAGCAATGGCCCTGTACATACACGGCCCCTTGCGTTGCAAGAACTTGTTGGGAAGAATCCCAAACCCACATATCCGCCCCGCTCTGGCAGCGCCGCAGCCAACGCACCCCGCCGGGGGAAATCATGCACAGATCAGCAGCACCGGCAACAGAACGCCCAGCACCACCCGCACGCCCACGATTAGACCGCCCAGCGGCATCCCGGACACACGCAGCACACAACCACACGGCTCAGATCAGACACATAGCCGCCCACGCTGGAAGCTGAGCAACACCCGTAGCCTCACACGATCAGTCCCCAGACAGCACGAAAGCCCGCCCGACTATCAAGCCGGACAGGCTTTTTCTTTTGCATGATGGAAACGGACACCGCCCGGCGGCAGCGATCAGGCAAGATGCAACTGCTCTTTCAAAGCCTGTTGCAGCACCCGGGAGAAGTTGACCCCCTGCGCCATTGCGGCATCATTCAGCCACGCCGGAATAGAAAGGGTTTTCTTGACAGACTTTTCAAAATGCTTTTTGGCATATTCTGCCACATCTACAGAAACCACATTCACGATTGCTTCACCTACCGGCATATCCGGGTCAAGCTCTTTGGAAACGGCCACCGGGTCAACATCCGCCAGCTTAGACGGTGCAGGGATTGCATCCCCATCCCGCTGTGCGGTATACAGATAGCTTGCAAGGCATTCCACAGCCATTTGCATAGCATCCTCAAAGCTATCACCCTGCGTTGCAAGATAATTCAAATCCGGGAAGATCACCGAATAGCCGTCATTCTCTTTGTAGAAACAGGCTGGATACATAGACAACATACTCATGCCCCCTAACGTGTTTGGAGAAAGGGCAAGGGCTTATTTAAGCCCCGCCTGTCTCCGAATAGATAACTCCGTTCGTCTGTCAAGCTCTTTACCTTTGTGGAAAGGGATAGTAACCTTGCCTTCTTTGGTCGGGTGAACATACTGCCTGTGTGAGCCGTTTTGCTCTTTGAACACCCAGCCATCCGCAAGGATTATCTTTTCCATCTCGCGCGGTTTTAATGGCATCGCCGTCAACTCCTTACAGGTATAGTATACTATTTTATACGTAATATGTCAATACGTAATCAAAACATTTCATCCTATTACCGTTGTTTCACAGTGGTATCCATACCCAATAGTGCACAGCCAGACCGGTACGCGCTACACTCGTCCTTGTGGCGGGAAAGCCCCCGGCGGACACCGTCCGGCACGCGCAGCAGCCACACCCAGACTGCCCGCAAATCTCGCATCCTGAACCGCCCCGCCCACGCCGCCGGGCATCCGGCACAAGGCGCGCTTTAAGGCACTCCTACAAGGCATTTTTTGAGCAATAAGGCACAAACAAGGCACATTCTGATAGATTTGCAACGCATATAAAAGCAAAAATCCCACGATACACGCCGTTGCTTTAACGGTATATCGCAGGATTTTTCTTGGAGCTGGTGACAGGAGTTGAACCTGCAACCCACTGATTACAAATCAGTTGCGCTGCCATTGCGCCACACCAGCAAAGGTTGCTAAAATAGTATAACACAGGCACGGCAATTTGGCAAGGATTGTTTTTTTGCAGGGGATAATAATGCCGGAAAACAGACAAAGATGATAGAAAATAATACACAAGTATAAAAATATACTACAAATTTAAACAATTTTGCATTGCAAATTTTTTGACGATGTGCTATGCTGAAACGTAGAGGAACGCCGCCGGAAAGGCGGCTGCAAACAGATTTGGAGGATTTGTATTATGGCTGACCGCATTGTTCTGAATACCATCTCCTACCACGGCCACGGTGCTATCGAGAACATCGTTCCCGAGCTGACCGCCCGTGGCTACAAGAAGGCTTTCGTCTGCTCCGACCCCGACCTGATCAAGTTTGGCGTTACCAAAAAGGTCACCGACCTGCTGGATGCCGCAAACTTTGCCTACGCTGTTTACAGCGAGATCAAGCCCAACCCCACCATCGCCAACGTACAGGACGGCGTGGCTGCCTTCAAGGCTGCCGAGGCTGACTGCATCGTGACCATTGGCGGCGGCTCCTCCATGGATACCGCAAAGGCCATCGGCATCATCATCAATAACCCCGAGTTTGCGGACGTCTGCTCTCTGGAAGGCGTTGCCCCCACCAAGAAGCACGCGGTGTTCACCATCGCAGTGCCCACCACCGCCGGTACTGCTGCCGAGGTCACCATCAACTACGTCATCACCGATGTGGAGAAAAAGCGCAAGTTCGTCTGCGTGGATACCAACGATATCCCCGAGATCGCTGTGGTTGACCCCGATATGATGTCCTCCATGCCCAAGGGTCTGACTGCCGCAACCGGTATGGATGCGCTGACCCACGCCATCGAGGGCTACATCACCAAGGGCCACTGCGTCATCTCCGATATGTTCCATCTGGAAGCCATCAAGCTCATCAGCCAGAGCCTGCGCGGCGCTGTGCAGAACACCCCGGAGGGCCGCGAGGGCATGGCTCTGGGGCAGTACATTGCCGGTATGGGCTTCTCCAACGTGGGTCTGGGCATCGTGCACTCCATGGCACACGGCCTGTCTGCCCTGTATGACACTCCCCATGGTGTGGCCTGCGCCATCCTGCTGCCGGTGGGTCTGGAGTACAACAAGAGCGTTGCCGGCGAACGTTACCGCGCCGTTGGCAAGGCGATGGGCGTTGTGGGCATCGACGAGATGAACGACGTGGAAGCCGCTGATGCTACCATCGCCGCTGTCAAGCAGCTGTCTGCTGACGTTGGCATCCCCACTAACCTGAATGGCATCCTGAAGGAAGAGGACATCCAGTTCCTCGCTGAGTCTGCTTATGCAGATGCCTGCCGCCCCGGTAACCCCCGCGACACCAGCGTGGAGGAGATTGTGGAGCTGTACAAGAGTCAGCTGTAAGCTGTAAAAAATGACCCTGAGAGCCGTTGCACCGTGCTTGTGCAGCGGCTTTTTTAACGGAAAAATGTTTTTAATTGCATCATTCCGGGCAGACTGCGGTCTGCCCGGAATGATGTGTTCGTAAAATGAAAACGCACGCCAATTGTAACATTTTTCTGCTGTCCTCTTGTATAAACCGGCGCAAGCGAGTACAATCAAAACATAAAAACAGAAGGCGAGGAATGCGCGATGACACTGAACTTCTACACGCTGGGCGTGCTGTATCTGGTCTATTCCTTCCTTGGGTGGGTAGGGGAGACCGTGGTGGCTACCTTCCGGGGCAGGCGGTTTGCAAACCGCGGCATGGCGGCGGGGCCGTTTTGCTTTGTGTACGGCACTACGGCCATCCTGATGGCAGTGGGCTTTGCAGATATGCGCACAAAGCCCGTGATGTTGTTTGTGGCCTGTATGCTCACGGCTACCGTGGTGGAGTGGCTCACGGCAAAGCTGCTGGAGCGGCTGCACAACCGCAAATGGTGGGATTACTCCGATAAAAAGTTCAACCTGAACGGCTACGTCTGCCTGCAATACTCGGTGCTGTGGGGCGCGCTGGGCATGGTGACTGTGCTTTGGGGCAACGGGCTGCTGTTGCGTCTGTGCGCCCTTGTGCCGGACTGGCTGCTGCATCCGCTGGTGTGGGCTGCGCTGGGCATCGCGGCGCTGGACCAGCTGGGCTCGGCGGTTCTGGTGGGGCGGTATGCGGCGCAGCACCCGGTGCTGGAACAGCTGAACCAGAAACTGGAGGCGCGCTCCGACACCCTGCGCCGCCGCATTGCCGTGTATGTGGAAAAGCGTATCCAGCGCGCCTACCCGGAAGCCGCCCGACGGCAGCCCATGGCAGTGCAGAAGGAACAGGCCGATTTTCTCAGCGCGGCAGACCTGCTGTGGCTGTTTGTCATCGGGGCTTTTCTGGGCGACATGGTGGAGACCGTGTTCTGCCGCCTGACCGCCGGGGTGTGGATGAGCCGTTCCAGTCTGGTATGGGGGCCTTTCAGCGTGGTGTGGGGGCTGGCGCTGGCCATGGCTACCGTGCTGCTGCGGCAGAATCAGGATAAAAGCGACCGCTATCTCTTTGCTTTCGGCACGGTGCTGGGCGGCGTGTACGAGTATGTGTGCAGCGCCGTCACCGAGCTGCTGTTCGGCACCGTGTTCTGGGATTACAGCAAGTTCAAGTTCAATCTGGGCGGGCGCATCAACCTGCTGTACTGCTTTTTCTGGGGCATTGCGGCGGTG
>ENA-OUPQ01000700-OUPQ01000700.1-human-gut-metagenome-genome-assembly--contig:-NODE-700-length-10610-cov-5.19991_pt1 | contig 10610 bp, 10 predicted proteins | sample MGYA00237946_ERZ548807 | MGnify/ENA primary metagenome ERZ548807 (study PRJEB26490, sample SAMN05194714) | human gut metagenome | biome: terrestrial biome; feature: human-associated habitat; material...
GCAGCTGCTTTGCCGGGGTGCCTTTTCTCTTATTTATTCATCTCCTGTATGATCTTTGCGATCTGGGCGGGGGTATAGCCCTCCTGCCGCAGGGCGGAGGTGATGGCTACATCGTTCTTGCCCTGACTGCGCAGCAGCGCTGCCGTGTAGGGCACTCCGGCGCTGACGGCGCTGCGGCTGCCGCCGGAGGCAGAACCGCTGCCGCCGGTGGCCTTTCCGCTGCTGGAGCTTCCGGACTTTGTCCTCGCAGCCGCTGCCTTGCTGGCGGCCTGTGCGGCCTTCTGCTGGGCGTTAGCCTGCTTCAGCGCCCACTCGCCCTTCGCGATGTTCAGCTTCTGGGTGGTCACGTTATTGTTGAAGGCCTGCTGCTTCAGCGCATCCTGATAGGCGCGCTCGCTGGCGGTGTTGTCGTACTGCTGCTGGGTCAGTGCGTCCTGCCGCTGCTTCTCCTGCATCTGCTGGCTCCACTGGGTGTCAGCGCGCTCGGCCTCGTAGGCGCGGTTGCCGGCGTAGATGTTGTACCCGGTGTTCATCAGGCTGCCCGCCAACGTGCCCAGACCGGTGGTGCCGGTAATGGCCAGCTGCACCACGTCCCCGATGACCCCCAGCACCGTCATGATGTTATTGAACGCCTGCTGACGCTGGCTGATTTCCGCCTGCTCCTGTGCGGTGTAGTAGCCGTGCAGGGTGTCCAGCCGGTTCAGGTGCTCCTGATACTGGCCGTAGTCCTTGGCGTAGGCATCGTTGTACGCTTCGCCCTTCTGCTGCAGCTGGGTGTAATAGTCCTGCAGCTGCCGGTCGTACAGGGTCTGGGCGTTCTGCTCCTGTCCGTTCAGTTGGTCCAGCCGGTTCACCAGCTCCTCGCCGCCGCTCTGGTAGGTATCCAGCGCCAGATTGTACAGGGTGGGGATGGCGCTGGCCAGCCCTCCGATCTGCTGCTGATAGGCCTGCTGCGCCGCACTGGTGGCATAGCTGGAACCATATCCGCCGGTCAGAGCAGCAGCCTGTGCCGCCGCGTCCGCGCTGGCATTGTGGGCGTTCTGGGTATACAGCTGCTCGTACTGGCGGTAAAGCGGGTCGCGGGTGTAGCTGTACTGAAAATTCTCCCGTTCCAGCAGCTGTCCCAGCAGGCTGTTGATCTTATCCTGATAGCTGCTCTGGTAGTCTGCGGGGCGGTTCTGCTGCCACTGCTTCAGGGCGTCGGCCGCATCGGTCACCTGCTGACCGGGGCGGTAGCTGACGTTTGCCATGGCCTTTTCCACATCGGCGCGGCTGTTCAGCCCCTCGGCGCTGTAAGTGGACTGCGCAGCGGGCTGTGCCTGCGTTTGCACCTCCGGCTGCAGCAGTTCCTCCTTCTTTTTGGATGCCATATAATTCTCCTTTCGTTCTTATAATCCCTGCAGCTTGCTGCGCAGGGTGTCGGACATATTTTCCGTATCCAGATTGGTCAGTACATACTGCAGCTGCTCCTGCATCTGGTACAGATAGCTGCGCAGTGCCCGGGCATCCTCCGGGTCCATGTGATCGCTGAACTTGGGCAGGCCCAGCTTGCTCAGGCCGTTCATGCTTGCCATGAGGCATCCTCCTCCCATAATTTTCCCTTTGCCGGGGCGATGGTGCGCACAAGTCCGCGCAGGGTGATCTGCCCTTTGCCGCGCAGCCGCAGCCGCAGCGACCCGCACCGCCGGGGTACAAAGGGCAGGTCATAGCTGCGGCGGTTGCCTTGGGCGGCAAGGGAGGCCACTGTCTCCCACGCGCCGCCGTCATAGCTCACCGCCACTTCTACTGTGCTGGTGCACTCAGCGTCCAGCCGCAAAGTCAGCCGGGAGAGGTACCGCTGCTCGGTGCCGTCCAGTCCCACATCGCCTGTGACCAGTTCAAAGGGAATGTCCGTTTCCACACCGTCGGTGCTCTGCCAGTCCGGCTCGCGGGTGGGGTCTGCCGCCCACAGCACCTGTCCGTCCCACAGATAAAGCTGCCCACCGGTGCTGGTCATATCGCAGGAGCAGACATCCTCCTCGCTCCACAGCCCCTTCTCGGTATCATAGACCAGCAGCCGGGCATTCTCCCGGGAGATGTGCAGGTAGTACCGGCCATCCAGCGCGCCGCCCACGGCGCTTTGCACGTTGGAAAGCTTTGCGGCGTCCAGCGCGCCGGACACCTTGGTGGGCAGACTGCCGTCCCACGCCATAACACCGTCCGGCGAGAGATAATACAACGTCTCGTTCAGCACGCACAGGCTGCGGGCGGCGTTTTTGGCTACGCCCCGGCAGCGCAGGCTGGAAAGCTGAAAATCCGAAGGCTTGGAGCCATACAGCTTGTGCAGGGTGTTCTCCTTGAAGAACAGCGCATAGCCCATGCAGGAAGCCGCCCCGGTAAAAGCGCCATCGCTGCCCACAGTGACGGCGTAGCTGTCCGCGGCAATGCCCCGGTAGCTGAACCAGTTGGTGGGGTCGCCCAGCTTGCAGCCGTAGATAACGTTCTCCCTGCTGTTGCAGCCCCACACCCGGTTGTCACACTCGGTCACAAAATCCAGTTCCGGCACCCGGCGCTCCATGGATACCGTCTGGGGGGCTTCCACGCTGCGGTGCTGTTTGCCGTCCATGCTCTGCCACTGGGCGGCGGCGGCGTTCTGCACCAGTGTGCCGTAGAAATACTCGCCCTGTGGGGTGCAGCGCACCCGCAGCCAGTCCTCGCCCACGTCATACACGATTTGGTCTCCGTTCAGCTCCGGGCTCTGCCCCGCCGCTTCGGCGGCTGCGCCCTGCACAGTCACGGTGTCCCACTGCCGGAACAGCTTGCCCAGCCCTGCCGCCGTGATGCGGCAGTATTCCAGCGGGACGGCTGCCCAGCTGCCGGAGTTTTTGCTGTACATCTCCAGCGTGCTGTCGTACCGCCACGGATGGTCGGCATCCTCTACCTTTAAAAACAGCTGTCCGTCTGCCGGTTCGGCGGGCTCCTCCCGGCCAAAGGCCTCCACCTGATAGGTCTTGCCTGCGGCATCACAGGGGGCAAAGGTCACGCTTTTGCCCGCCGCCGTCCACAGTGCTCCCAGTGCGGTCACGCTGCCGTCTGCCGTATCAAAGGCCAGCTTGTCCGGAAAGATCAGAATCTTTGTACCGATGCCCACCAGCGCCTTGCGGCCGTCGGTCACGGCGTCCAGCTTCGTCACCGCCGGGGCGGCGGCATCGTCCGGGGTATAAACGACATCCCGTCCGCAGACGGTCAGCAGACCATTCAGGTGATACATCCCGTTCAGCCCGGTCAGTGCCCGCAGTCTGCGGCGCGGGGTGCGGGTGCTCAGTGCGGGGAAATCCCGGGTGGAAAAGTTCACTCCGGCGCTGTACTCTGCTTCCGAGCAGCCGTAGGTCTCGTTCAGGCCGCCAAAGGCCCGCAGCAGCTGCCGGGTGTTGGCAAGCCGTATTCTGTCTGCCAGTACCATCACCTCACCTCCTTACCAGCGCCACTGCGCCCGGCTGCGGGGCGGGTAGTTCTGCCGCAGCCAAACCGCCAGCTCTGCGTACAGGGCGTTGTACTGTGCCTGCTCCCCGGCGTAGCGGTCGGTCTCGCCCAAGGCGGCATCCATCTGCGCACACAGCAGGTGCGGGTACAGGGCATCAAAGGGCGGCGGTGCCAGCAGCGTCTGGTCGTCCTGCACCGGCTGCTCCCACGGACGGTCTGCGCCCACGGCGTCAAACGCCCCGGCGGCGGCGCGGTCAAACAGCTTTGTGCGCAGCAATGCGTCCGCCTCCTGCAGCCATTGCAGCCGGGTCTCGGTTTCAATGCGGCAGTTGGGGCGCAGCTGCTCGGCACGCTCCAAAGCCTCTCCTATGGTCATCTCATCACATCCTTTTATAAAAAACCCGGCCGGGGGCATTTCTCCCAGCCGGGCAGCGCTTATTTCACTGTGCCGCGTTCTCCGCAGCGGCAATGCGGGCAGCGGTCAGCTCGTCCTGACGCTGGCTGTGCTCCAGCACCTCGGCCACAGCGGGCGGCACCTCCACTTCCACGCCACGGCGAATCTTGTAGTTCACGCCGTTGACACTGACGAACAGGTCACCCTTGTAGCGGCTGTTGTCCTTGAACAGCCGGATGCGCACATTCTTTTCAGCCATGGGCACCTCCTTAGTTGGCGGCAGCGGTGGCAGAGTAGCTGGACACGCTCTCGATGCGCACCATGTACTGCTCCACCAGACGCTCGGCGGCGCGCATGCCCTTCCAGCCCACAGAGGCGCGCTGGTTCAGCGGGTCGTCGCCGTAGCCCAGCTGCTTGACGATGTGCTCAAGGCCGCCGCCCTCCAGCTCGGTCACGCCGTAGGCGTGGGCACCCAGCACCAGCGTGCCGAACACCGCAAGACCCGCCGGGCAGGTGTCGTCCTTCCAGATTTTGGCCTCGCTGGTCTCGATAAAGCGGATGTTGCCCAGCTTGCCGATCTCGCCGCGGAACATGGTGTCGGGGTCGGCGTACTTGTGCACCTCCATGAACTCCTTGCAGGTCTTGAGGTCATAGGCCGCATAGGGGTGGATGATGGCAACGTAGCTGTCACCGATGGGGTCGGCGTTCATTGCGCCCAGCTGCGCCGCCGCCTGAAAGAACAGCTTCGGGGTCAGAGTGCAGCTCTTGTCCAGCGCCTTGCGGCTGGTAACGGCGGTCTCGGTGCCGTCTGCGCCCAGCTTCGGGGCGTAGATGACGTTGGTGCCGCCCGCCAGCACATCGCGGGTGATACTGTCCATGGTGCGGCCGGCCTGACTTGCCAGCACGCGGGTGGCCTGCACCACGTTGTTGTCGATGGCGGTCATCTGCAGCACATCGGTCAGCGGGGTCCAGCCGCCGTACTGGTGCAGATCGCTGGTGATGCTGGTCACGTTCAGGGCCTGACCGTTGGGGGTAACACCCTCGGTCAGCGGAGTGCTGGCCTTGGGCAGGCTGTCGTACTTGCGGAACTCGATGGTCTTGCCGCCGTTCTGGGGCACAGGGTAGTAATCCGCAAACTGGTCGTGCACAAGGCGCGGCTCCGCCTGATCGATCAGGCGCTTCTCGTAAAAGGTCTTCATCTCCACCGACATAGTGCCGGTGGTGTTGGTCTGCGCGTCCGCAAACAGCTGGATGTTAAAATTCATCATGCTTTTTTCCTTTCTCCTGTCAGATTAAAGTTCGATCTGTGCACCGTGCAGCACACGGCGCTCCAAGGCTTCCCGCTGGGCGCGGGTCATGGCGGCTACGTCCGGCCGTACCGAGGCGGCAGCGCCGGGGCGCAGGCCGTTTTCCAGCGGACGCGCAGCGCGCTGCTGCACCCGCTCCACTACCCCCTGCTCCACGGTCTGTGCCGTGGTGCGCAGGGCATCCTCGTAGTGGGCAAGGCGGTAGGCGTCCTGCACCCGCATGCCTGGCAGCTGCATCAGACGGCGCATCTCCGGGTTCTTCAGCTCTGCTTTCAGGTCAAAGCCCGGCTGGCTGCGGCGCATGGCCGCTTCCTCTGCCGCCCAGCGGGCGTGCAGGCTGTGCACCGTGTTTTCCACCGGCAGCGGCAGGGGCGGCAATACCGGGCGCTCCGGCTGTGCGGGTGTTTCCGGCTGCGGCTCCGGCTCTGCCGGGGTCTGCTGAGGTACCTCCGGCTGCGCGGCTGGGGCTTCCGGCTTCAGGGTGCCCGCAGCCACCGCCTGTCGGCTCTGTGCCGGGCTCAACGCAGGTGCGGCTTCCCCCTCCGCAAACAGCTGCAAGTCCATCATGCTCTGCTGTCCGCTGCGGCTCACATCCGCAAAGCGCAGATTGTCCGGGTAGCGCTCTGCCAGCAGGGTAAAGCCTGCCTTGGCCAGTTCAAATGCGCCCTGCACCCACGGCGCTACCGGTGCCTGTGCTGCCACGGCAAGGCGCGGGCCCTCCGGCTCGTCCCAGGCATCGCTGCGGGCGCTCTCCTCCCCTGCCAGCAGGTACACCAGCGCCTGCATCAGGGTGCTTGCGCCAGCGCATACGATGTCCTGCCCGGCGGGCGCGTAGCCCGCGTGACCGGCGGCTTCCAGCCGCAGGCTCAAGCCCTTGGGTCCGTCCAGCTCGCTGTAACATACCTTGATCATCTCACTTCACCTCCTTTCCGTTCCAGTTCATGGCGCGGGCAGCCGCCGCCACCGGCAGCTGTGCCGTCAGGCCGGCAGTGTCCTGCGCCGTTTGGGTGCCGCCGGGCTGCTGTGCAAGGGCGGCGGTCAGTCTTGCCATCTGCCCCTGCAGCTGCACCAGCTGCTGCGCCAGCGTGCCGTTCTGCCGCACCCGGGCACGCACCTTTTCCACCCCTTCAAAGTCCATCATTTCCAGCGCCGCAAGGGCAGCATCTGCGTTGGCGGGGTCGAAGAAGCCCAGCTTGTAGCACTCCTTGGCGGTCTCGTTCTGAGACAGGCGGCTGAAGGTGCTCTTTTTGGCGGCGCTGACCACGATATCAAAGACAGGCTCCCGGCTGCCCAGCTCCACCCCGCCCACGGCGGGCACGGGCTTTGCGCGCAGACCCTGCGCCGAGAAGGGCACGAATTCGCTCTCGCCGCGCTGCCCGGTGATGCGGAACACCCGCTGCTCGTCGTAGAACTGCCGCATCAGCTCAATGATAAGGTAGCACTGCCTTGCAAAGGCGCGGTAGGCGCTCTTGAGCATATCCCGGCTCAGCTTGCTGCCCGCCTCCTGCAGGGCGGCGATGGCGCTGGCGGCGGTCACACCGCCGGTGGTGCCGCCCTGCGTCAGGTCGCGGTTGCCGCTGATCTCCTTCAGCTCCTCGATGCGGCTGTTGCGGTAGCTCAGGCTGTTGCCCTGCAGACCCGCCGTCTGCAAAGGCCGGAAGCTGTCGTCGTTCAGGCGCCCCACCACATGGATGATGTCCCGCGACAGGTCAGTCAGCTCTTCCTCATTGACGCCCGCCGTGTCGCTCAGCACATACCGCTGGCGGGACGAGAGCAGGACGTTCTCGTCCATGGCGTGGTTCATCTTGTCGATGGCATTCTGGCAGTCCTTCATCACGTCGATGTAGCCGAACCCGGCAGGGGAATCCTCCTCCACGAACAACGGGTCGAACACAAAGGGGTACTTGCCGTGGTCGTACAATCCGCGCGCCGCCAGCGCCGGGTCGTTCTGGCTGGCATACAGCACCACGCCGTTGCAAAGCTTGCAGTAGTGCAGCCGCAATTTGCCGTTCTCGTCCGGGCGCTTATAGTACCAGTCCACCACCACGCTCTTGTTGGCGGTGGTCTGGCCGTCCTCGTGGATGTACCGGGGCACGTCCACCACCCCGGCGGCGTGCCCTGCCAGCTGCGGATACTGCGCGGTCAGCCGGGCGGTGTCCTCTAAGCTGAGGTGGAACAGATCCGGCGAGTCCTGAATATCCTGCACGCCGGGCTCCCAGTAGAGCATCAGCAGGTTGACGCTGCGCACCGCAATGTCGCCCAGCCCGCCGCGCGCCGCCGGGTCCCAGAAGATGCCGGTAACGCCAGTGCCCTGTTTGAGCTTGCGCCACCAGACATCGCTGTACACCTGCTCGTAATCCGCCTGCTCCAGCACCACCGGCAGCACGCTGGAAAGTGCCTGCGCTGTGGCTTGGTCGTCTGCCGCCCGGGGCAGCACCATGGGCTCGGGGTAGTTGTCCATGGCGTCGGCGTGCTTGTTGGCGATGCTGTTGAACAGCCACCCGCTGGAAGGCTGCGCCTTGCCGGGCATCAGCGGGTCACGGTAGTTTTTCCAGTGTCCCATGCGGAACCACAGCTCGTTATCGATCAGGCGCTTGTCCAGCGCCGCCTTGCCCGCCTTGTAGCGCTGCAACGTCTGCAATGCAGCCGCCGCCTCTGCCGCGCCGATGGGCAGGCTCTCTGCTCTTGTATCTTCCATAGTTCTTTCCTTTCTGTCCTGTTTTTCAGATGCGGTAGAACCGCGCCTGCCGGTGCAGTTCCAGCGGGTCGTCCGGCCTTGGCGGCGCGGCAGAGGCCTCGGGCGGGCTGATGGGATGCTCCATCAGCACATAGCGGCACTCGTCGTAGATGTGATCCTCCTGCCGGGTGTCGATATCCTCCACATTGCTCTCATCGTACACAAGGTTCGGCAGGGTGCGGATAAAATGCTTGCAGCTGCTGAACACCTGCAGCATCGGACGCCCGTCCGGCGCAAACCGCAGCCGATAGTGAAACTGCATCTTGCCCGCCAGCCGGGTGTGATCCCCGGGCTGCCAGTGCAAAAAATGCGGGCTGCGCTCCATCATGGCCGCAATGCTCTCGCCCCGGCTTTCGTCAAAGATGGCGGGGTCTGCCACTCCGTGGATCACCCTGCCCCGCAGCAGCGGGTCGTTCTGCTCGGCTTCCCGGATGCGCTTGGCCTGCTCCACCGGGTCGATGCGCAGACCCTCGTTGGGGCGGCCCGTGCAGCCGTACAGCTCCTTGATGCGGTACAGCCGCCCCTCCTCGTCCACCGCATACCACCCCACCGAAAAGGGCTTGGAAAAGCCAAAGTCGTACCCACGCCAGATGGGCCAGTGCTTGGGGATGGCAAAGGGCGCGATGACGTGGGTCCAGCGCTGATCCTGATAATGCGCCGGGTCGTTGCGCCATTCGGTGAACACCTGCCCGGAAAAGCTGTCCCAGCTGCCGTAGAGCAGCGCCTGCTTTTCCGCCTCCGGCAGGCTGGCAAGGCTTGCCAGATACCCGGGGTCGTTGGCCAGCAGGGCAGGGTTATCGAACACGCTGGACGGGATGAATACCCGCGCCCGCTCCATCTGCTGGTCGGTGCCGTCCGGCAGGCGCACCGTGACAGTTTCCACAATGGGCGTACCGGGCGGGGCAGGCGTGATGAACCGTGCCTTCACCCAGCCGTGACCGATGCCGCCGGGGTTGGTGGTGGCACGCATATATACCCGGGTGCCCGGCCCGGTGGGGCGGTTGCGGCTCATCATGTAGCTGTACTCGTCCCACTCAAAGTGGGTCAGCTCGTCAAAGCCGATAAAATCGTAGGCTTTGCCCTGATAGTTGGTGCGGTCCTTGGTGTACTGCATGGAGCCGAACCAGATCTTCGCCCCGCTGGGAAAGACCCATACATGGGAGGTAGCGTTGTACTGCGCCTCCGGGAAAGCCCGGCGGTAGTACATCTGGCTCTTATCCACAAGGTCGGAAAGCTGTGGGTAGGTCTTGCGCAGGATCAGCGCCCGGTAATGCGGGATGTGCACCTGCCGCAGCGCTTCGATGAGCAGTGCATCGCTCTTGCCGCCGCCCGCCGCGCCGCCGTACAGTGCCTCCGGCTCCGGTCTGCGCATAAATTCCAACTGCCGGGGCTGCGGCTTCCACACAATGACTGCCCGCTCGGTCCTGTTCATTCCTTCTCCTCCTGTTCCACCGGCGGCAGCAGCACCACGCCGCACTCTGTTCCTTCCAGCTCTGTGCCCTGATCGTTCAGGGTCTTTACCACACCCGCCAGATCCTTGAGTACGGCGGTAGCCTCCTTCAGCCCCTTCATCATCCCGGGGTCGGGGGTGTTCTCCCGCCGGGCGGCCTTCTGCCGCTCGTTCAGCTCCTTCACCTCCTGCGCCAGCAGGGTGCTCAGGGTATCGGCGGCGCGGTTCAGGCTCTTCAGCCCGGCGGCGGGCTTTGTCTGCCCCATGATGTTTTTCCTCCTTTCGTCCGGTGTCCCGGGCTCTGTACACAGGATATCACCTGCCTGCCGCACCCGACAGTGTGCACTTTTGCAGGGCCAGCGGGTATTTTTGCGCGGTTGTTTTCCTCATTGTATATTTTGCGTTTTCAAAACACAACGCAGTTTCGTCAGTTTTGTTATCCCGACTGGCGCGGCGCGCAAAAAATGGCCGCTCGTATTTCGGGCACTGCCACCAAAAACGTTCGCTGCGCCCTGACCGCCCTGTTACTATAAAGGTACAGTGCCGCCCCACCCGGGGAGTAAACATTTTTCTCGACCCGTGTTGTTTTTCTTGCCCCGTAAGAGTGTATAAAAGGCGTTTTCTTTCCGCTGTGTAGTATCCATGAAAATATCTTTCAAAAAATGTATCGCCCCTTTTCGCGGTTTTTTAGCAGTCATGCAACATTCAGTCATGTTCAAGCATGTTTTTTTACATACCTTCATCATATTTGTATGTTGGTTGCATCGGCATGAAAAGTTGTGATAATTCGCGAAAAGATTTTGTAACCTTTGGTCCGCTTTTGTAGAAACGTAACAAAACATTTGCACCAATCTTGTGAACTTATTCTCTTGCGGAACACCCCCATACAAGGGTATAATACTGTCAGGGATTACGGACGCATGCGACAAATGCGTCTGTGAATATGCTGTGACACACAAATGAAGGAGATTACTATTATGAAAATGATTTCTCGTCGCGACTTCCTGAAGGCTTCCGCTGTTGTGGGCGCTACCGCTGCTATGACCGCTTGCGGCGGCTCTTCCTCCACCAGCACCGCTGCTTCCAGCGTTGCTTCTTCCACCGCTGCTTCTGCCGCTGCTACCAACGGCTCTGCCAACATCGGCGTCTGCATCTATCAGTTTGCTGATAACTTCATGACCCTGTACCGCGCTGATCTGGAAGGCTACCTGAAGGACATGGGCTACTCCGTCACCATCATGGACGGCAAGAACGACCAGA
>ENA-OUPQ01000704-OUPQ01000704.1-human-gut-metagenome-genome-assembly--contig:-NODE-704-length-10562-cov-4.67365_pt1 | contig 10562 bp, 6 predicted proteins | sample MGYA00237946_ERZ548807 | MGnify/ENA primary metagenome ERZ548807 (study PRJEB26490, sample SAMN05194714) | human gut metagenome | biome: terrestrial biome; feature: human-associated habitat; material...
CGGTCTCGTGGGCTCGGAGATGTGTATAAGAGACAGGCGTTGACTGTGGCAAGGGTGCGTTTTTGCTCTGCCGTCAGCTTGCAGTTTTCTTCCCGGAGGAAGAACACATCCGGGTCGCTGCCATAGGCACGGCCATTGAGCTGCCGCCGGAATACGGTGTTATTGATAGCCTGCTTTGTGGACACCCGCTCCCGGTGGAACAGGCGCATATACCACACATCGTCCCAGTCCAAGCTCACGTCGCAACTGACACGGCAGTAGTCCACCAGCCCGAAAGCAGGCATCACCGGCACGCCGCAGCCGAGGATGGCTTTTTGTCCGCACCAACTGCGCAGCAGCTCCATGGCACGGCGCATCCGGGCGGCACGACTCTCGTGGGCGTTGCCAAAGGGGGCAGCGCCGTACAGAAAATCCAGCTTGACAAGGTCGAAACCCCAATCGTTCAGCACCCGGTCAAACACCCGGCGCAGATAGTCCAGCACCGCCGGGTTGTCGATATCCAGCGCATAGAAACTGCTCCAGTTGCTGCCGCAACACCACGGTTTGCCGTCCACTTTCAGCAGCCAGTCCGGGTGCTGAAGGAAAAGGGCAGAGTCCTTTTCGCACACAAAGGGCGCAAGCCAGAGCCCGGCCTGAAAGCCAGAGGCGTGGATCTCCTGCACCATGCCTTTCAGTCCGTGGGGGAACTTCTGTGCATCCGTTTCCAGCCAGTCGCCCACCTTCGGCTCCCAGCCGTCGTCGATCTGAAACAGGTCTCCCGGGCAAAGCAGGCTGCGGCATCCGGTCAGGTCCTCCCGGATGGTGTCCTCGGTGATGTCCTGATAGCGGTTGTACCAGCTGGAATAGCCAGCCAGCTTCTCTTCAGTTCGAGGACGGATGCCCATAGCCCGAAACCAACCGTCAAACACTTCGGTCTCGCCGCCCTCGGCAAAAAACAGGTCGAACAGAGCAAAGCTGCCGCCGGGATGCTCCACCCCGGCGCAGTCCCGCTCCAGCGTCAGCAGGGCTTTGCCGCTGTCGTACCGGAGGATGGTGTAGCCCGGGGTTTCGTCCAGCGATGCCACCAGCTGAAACTGCCCGCCCTTGCGGAAATAGCAGTAGGAAAAGCCGTGGCTCTGACCGTTATGATGCCCGTAAGGTACAAAGTGATAATCGCCGTAGCGGTCAAAGGCGTATTTCTTGCGCAGAAAGCCGGGGATATGGTCGGTGCCGCGCAGCTTGCCATTCCGGTTTAGCTCCGGGCTGTATGTCCATGTCTGGTAGCCGTTCATGAACAGGCGCTCGTCTGCTTCCATCTTCCACGGCAGCTCGGCACGCACGGCTTTCAGCGTCCCGGCAGGCAGGTCAGCGGAAAGATGCAGCGCACCGCAGCCCGGGTGCACCGGGGCATCGCCCTGCCGTACACCGCCTGTGGTCTCTGCGTACCAGTGCAGCGTTTCAGTCATGGTGCGTTTCCTCCCCGTGGAGCTGTGCGCTGATCTCGGCAGCGCGGGCATCCGTCAAAACGAACTTGCGGCGGAACAGCACCAGCGCACCTGCCAGCACCAACATGGGCAGGACCGTCATCATCAGGCGCAGACCCAGCAGCGTTCCGGCGCTCTGTACTGCTACGGGGCCGGTCTCCTCCGTGTTGCCCACAAGACCGATGAGATCCAGCCCGATGCCGGTCAGGAACACCGCCACGCCGGAGGCAGCCTTGACCACAAAGGTCTGCATGGAAAAGATGACGCTCTCCTCCCGGCGTCCGGTCTTGAGCTGGCCGTAATCCACACTGTTGGAAAGGAACAGGGTGGTCAGCACGGTCAGCATTCCGTTGCAGGCGAACACGACAACGCCCGGGATGCACAGCAGGGCAAGGCTATGGGAAAGCCCGGTCAGGCAGAACACCAGCAGCGTGCCGTAGCCGCACAGCGCCAGCACAAGGCTTAGATGGAACACCTGTGTGCTGCTGAACTTTTTGCGCAGCAAGGGGTAAAGCACCATCATGCCAAGGATTTGAGCCGCACCGCCCACGGTGGAAAACAGGGTGTAGGTGGCTTTCCAGCCTGCGCCGCCAAGGTCGTACTTGAAGAAATAGATGATGAAGTTGGAGGTAAGGTACAGCGCCGAGTTGATCAGCACGATGCTGCCTACCACTACCATAGCCTGATCGTTGCGGAACAGGGCGGAGAACATCTCCTTTACGGTGGCGGTCTTCATCTCACTGGGGGTGGTTTCTTTCATGGAAATGCAGCACACCAGCTCTGTCACTGCAAAAATTACCGCTACGATCAATGCCACCCAACGGAAGCCAGCGCGCTCGCTGTCGCCGCCAAGGATGCCCACCAGCAGCATGGTGAACATGGCGATGAGGGCCGAACCAACGCCCGCACAGGTACGCCCCACCATGGAAAGATTCTCCCGGTCTTTGGGCGTGCGGGTCACGGCGGGAATCATGGACCAGTAAGGAATATCCATCATGGTATAGGTGACGCCCCACAGGATGTACACCACGCTGAAATAGACCATCAGCGCTGCTTCGTCCAGCACCGGGGCGGCAAACAAGGCGTAGAGTACCAGCGCATTGAGCAGCGTGCCGGAAAAGATCCACGGACGGAAACGCCCCCAGCGGGTGCGGGTCTTTGCCACCAGAACGCCCATAAAGGGGTCGTTGAAGGCATCGAAGAACCGGGCTGCCATGAGCACCAGTCCCACAAAGCTTGCCGAAAGTCCCAGCACATCCTGATAATAATACATGACATAAGAAGCCGACAGGGCATATACCATATCCTTGCCCACGGCACCAATGCCGAACGCGGTTTTCTGTTTCAGGGTCAGTTCCATACAGCATCCTCCTTTTCAATGGTGAACCGCAGCACAACGGGCTGGGTCTGCGGGGCAGAAACGGTCAACAGGGCTTCTCCGGCGGTGCCCACGGTGCGCAGATAGGTGCCGGTCATGCCGCCTTCTGCCACGGCGGTCTGCGGGCCCACAAGGGCGGCGCTGCCCTCCACCGTAAACTGCACCGGGAACTGTGCGTAGGGGGCTGGGGTGCCATTTTCGTCCAGAATCCGCACCCGCACAGCCGCCATATCGTAGGTGTCCTGCTCCCGCAGGGTCGTCCGGCTGACCTTGACTTCCAAGTGCAGCTTTGCACTGGGGCAGAGGGTCACGCTGCGCACTACGTTGCCGTCCTGTACGGCATCGAACCGCCATCGGGTAGCTTCGCCGCCCCAGTTGCCCACATATTTGCCGTAAAGCGCCACGCCGTCCTTAAAGGCCATTTTATAGCGCAGCATACACCAGCCGAATTTGACCTTGTAGGCCAGCGGCAGTCCCGCTAAGCCATATTTCCCGGCAGCCAGCAGGCAGTCCCGCACAGCGGCTGCCTTGGAGGGAGAAAAGTGTTCCTGCGTTTCCAGCAGCTCGCCGATGGTATCGTCCATCACAAAGGGCGGGTGGGGCAGCGCCGTCCACTCGCTGCGGCGCAGGGCAGTGACGAACACATCGTTTTTGTAGAGCTTTACTTGCTGGGCATTGCTGAAAACGTAGGCCGTGCCCAGCTGCCCGGCGGGGTTATCTCCGATGTCCATGGAGGAGCTGACCGCCAGCACAGGGTCAGTATCGCCCTGACTGGCATAGACCGCCGCCGCCAATTTGGGGTTGCGGAAGCTGTCCAGCACACCATGGTAGCAGATGCGGTCCCCGGAGCCGAAGTCCTTGTGGGTCTGGTAGTCGAACATACACCAGCCAAAGCACCCGGCGTGCTCCCCGCTGGCATAGGCGGCGTTCTGCACCCGGACGTGCCGCAAGGCGTGCTCCTGCCGATGCGGGCCATCGTCAAAGGCTTTGGTGGGGTACATGTGACCGTTGCACTCCGAGATGAGCAGCGCCTTGCCCATATCGGGAGTCACGTCCTTTTTGGGCTTTGCACCGGGCGTTGTGCCGTTGTGAGAAAAATCGTTGTAGGCGTAAACATCCTCCAGCAGATGGCTTTTTTCCAGATAGCGCACACCGGAGGTAGCACGGCTGGGGTCCAGCTGATGGGCGATTTTGTTGGTGCGGGTATAGAAGGCATCGTCGTCCACGCTCTCGTTGATGCGCACGCCCCACAGGATGATGCTGGGGTGATTGCGGTTCTGCAGGATCATCTCCTGCAGCATCTCGCAGGCGGCGTCCTTCCAGTTGTCGTCCCCGATGTGCTGCCAGCCCGGCAATTCAGTGAACACCAGCAGACCCCGCCGGTCGCACTCATCCAGAAAATACTGGCTTTGGGGGTAGTGGCTGGTGCGCACGGCGGTGCAGTGCAGCTCCTCCTGCAAAATGCGGGCATCCTCCCGCTGCAGGCTTTCCGGTGCGGCATAGCCGATGTAAGGGTAGCTCTGGTGTCGGTTCAAGCCCCGCAGAAAAGTCTTTTTGCCGTTGAGGTAGAAGCCATCCGCCCGGAACTCTGCGGTGCGGAAGCCAAACGTCACCTGTTTGCGGTCGATGGGCTGTCCGGCTGCGTTCAAAAGTTCTGCCGTAGCATGATGCAAAACCGGATGCTCTGTATCCCACGGCTGTGCGTCCGGGACAGAAAGCTGCACTTTCCCGGTTTCTGCCGCCGGTGCGGTCTGCTCTGCCAGCAGGGTGCCGTCTGCGGTCTCCAGCCGGATGCGTACTGCCACGGCTGCGGGCGTAAGCTCTGCTGTCCACTGCACCACAGCCTCATGCAGGGTGGGCGTGTAGACGAACAGGTCGGTCAGGCGGCTTTCTGCCGTAGCTTCCAGCCAGACCTCCCGGTACAGCCCACCGTAGGTCAGGTAATCAATGACAAAACCAAAGGGTGGAATCGTTGGATCCTCCCGGGTGTCCAGCTGCACGGTCAGCAGGTTTTCACCCTCCCGGTCCACAAGGTCGGTGATCTCCACCGTAAAGCCGGTATAGCCGCCCCGGTGCTGTCCGGCAACCCTGCCGTTGACCCGCACCACCGCCTGATGGGCAGCGCCGTCAAAGCGGACAAACAGTCGGGGCGCAGCCTGCACCGGCGGCACTCGGAACCGTTTCCGGTAGCCGCAGACCATCTCGTAATCAGCGGGGGTGGCATAGTGCAGCGGCACCTCCCGGCAGGTATGGGGCAAGCGGACGGCTTGTTGTTTTGGCACCGGCAGCCCCTTGCCAAAGGCCTCTGTCCAGTGTCGTGTGAACTCCCAGTCCTCACAAAAACTGTGTTTCATCGCGGCAGCACTCCTTCCAGTAAAATCGAGATCATTTCCTCCAGTACAGCCACATACTGCACCCCGCTTTCTGCCAGACTACGGTCTGCCAGAAAACTCTCGATGGATGCGGTGATCATCTGCCGCAGCACCGGCAGGGATACCGGACGCATGACCCCCTCAGCCACAGCCTGCTCCAGCAGCGCCATGGTGGGCTCCCACCCGTTTTCCAACTGACTGCGCACCCGCGCCGCCACCACCGGGTATTTTTCATCCAGCTCCTTCATCTGCCGCAGATCCAGCGCGGCATATTCTGCCGGCATGGCAATGATGACTGCCCGCAGCTTTTCCTGCAAAGTACCACCGCCCGCCAGAATTTCCTGCTTGCAGCGGTGGATCTCTGCAAAGGCGTGGTCTACCATATCCAGTAAAAGCGCCTCCTTGGAGGGGTAAACGGTGTAGATGGTCTTTTTGCTGATGTGCAGCGGCTCTGCCACCTGCTGCATGGTGAAATGCAGCCCCTGTTGGCGGAATAACTGCATCGCCTGCGTGCGCACCAGCGCATCGAGCTTTTCCTGCATGAGCGTCCTCCTTGTGGAAACCGTATTTGCATTTCTGGTTTCCATTCTAGTACGGAAACCAAGTGAAATCAAGTAGTTTCCGCATTTTCTGCGTTCTGACGAAGAACCCGAGAAGAATCACAGCAGAATGCCATATTTCAAAACGCGGCAGCCGGAATGGTATCCGTAAACATAATCTTGGCGAGACCACCGATTCCCACTTTGCCCACGCTCTGCACAAGGGACTGTATTTCGACTACATGATGGCAAACCCGCCCGTCTGATTTTCAGGCGGGCATTTTACTTTGCCAGGATTTTGAGAACTACAATAAACTGCCCCCGAAACAGCACGGTCTAGCGCGCTGCTTCGGGGGCAGTCTGTTGTTTATTCAATTATAAAGTTACTGCTTTGCACTTTCCGGGGCGACCTCAAAGTCGATCTTGCCCAGATTGACGTCCGCACGCACGATGGTGATCATCATGGTATCGCCCAGATTCCAGTTCTTGCCGGAAACGGGATCAGAAAGGCGCACGCCCTCGGTAAGCATGGTGCCGGTGGCGGTCAGACTGGAAGCAGGTACAAAGCCTTCCACGCCGTTTTCCAACTCGATGAACAGGCCGCGCTGGGTCACGCCGGAGATGCGGCCCTCGTAGCATTCGCCCAGATGGCGGCGGGCATACTCGGCCTTGTAGCAGTCCTCGGCCTTGCGCTCGATCTGCACCGCGATGACCTCGCGCTCGCTGGACTGCTTGGAGGCCTGGATCGCAAAATCGGTGTAGCGGATGGCCATGGTCTCCTTGTCGGTGCCGCTGAGCATATCGGTCATGATGCGATGGATGGCCAGATCCGGGTAGCGGCGGATGGGGCTGGTGAAGTGGGCATAGTCCTGCAACACCAGACCGTAGTGTCCCTTGGGCTTTTCCTCGTACACAGCCTTGGACATGCAGCGCAGCATACCGGTGTTGATGATCTGCTCGTAGGCAGTGCCGCGCACGCCCTCCAGAATGGCGCTCAGCTCCTTGGGGGTGGGCACATCCTTGGCAAAGTGGTCGTTGACGCCGCAGGCCTGCAGCAGGCCGTGCAGACGCTCCAGCTTTTCGGCGTTGGGCTCCTCGTGCACGCGGTACACAAAGGGAATCTGCTTCACCCGGGCAAAGTGGGCGGCGCACTGGTTTGCCAGCAGCATGAACTCCTCGATCATGGCCTCGCTCTCGCCGGAGGTGCGCTTTTTCACGTCGATGCAGTGGCCATCTTCGTCCAGGATCAGCTTCACCTCGCCGCTCTCGATATCCATGCAGCCGCGCTCCTTGCGCAGGCGGGCACGGTGGCCATACAGCTCCTTCATAGCAGGCAGCTGCGCCAGTACTTCATGGTACTTGCCGGTCAGTTCGTCATCGGTGCTGCCGGCCAGCAGGGCGTTGATCTCGGAGTACACGCCCTTGACCCGGCTGCGGATGACGGACTTGACAAAGCGGTAGTCGGTCAGATTGCCGTCCTTATCCAGCCGCATCAGGCAGGAGAAAGCCAGCCGCAGCACGCCCTCGTTCAGGCTGCAGATGCCGTTGGACAGCTGCTTGGGCAGCATGGGCACCACCTGATCGGCGTAGTAGACGCTGGTAGCGCGGTTAAAGGCCTCGTTGTCCAGCTCGGAGCCGGGCTTGACGTAGTTGGAAACATCCGCAATGTGCACGCCCAGCTCAAAGCCGCCGTCCGGAGTCTTGGTCAGGCTGATGGCATCGTCGATGTCCTTGGTCTCGGCGCTGTCGATGGTAAAAATGGGCAGGGCGCGCAGATCCATGCGGCCCTCGCAGTCCGCAGCAGACACCTCGGCGTTGTCCAGCTTTTTGGCCTCGTCCCGCACCTTGTCCGGGAAGCGGTTGCGGATATCCTGCGCGTAGAGCAGTGCCTTTGCGCAGCGCTTGGCCTCGTCGCAGCTGCCAAAGCGCATGGCCACGCCCACGCGGTGATCTTCCTGACGGCTGCCGCGCAGCAGAATCTCCACTGCAACCTTGTCGCCGTCCTTGGCGCTGCCTTCGCAGTCCCGCATGACCTGCATGGAGATTGCGGGGCAATCGTCCGGCACAAACTTCAGGCGGCCTTCCATGCGGTGCATGGTGCCCACCAGAGAATTCTTCTCTTCCAGAACAGCAAGGATCTCGCCCTCATCGCTGCCCTCTACCCGGGGGTGTGCAAACTTTTCCACCAGCACCTTGTCGCCGGGCATTGCGCCGTGGGTGAACCGGCCGGGGATAAAGATATCGCTGGTGCCGTCCTCCAGCATGACAAAGGCAAAGTTCTTGCCCAGCTTTACCACCTTGCACAGCAGCGCCTTATCGGCACGGCCGCTGCGCACGGTGAAGAACACGCCCTGACGCTGGCAGATGACAGCCTCGTGCACCAGCTGGTCCACAGCCTCCATCACCTTGCGGTCTGCGCCGCGATCCCCGCCGAACTTATTCTTCAGATCTTTTACAGTGCACGGCTGATTTTGGATCGCGTGCTCAATTTTATCGCGCATTGCCATAAAATATTTTCTCCTTCACTTCCGTGGCCGTGCATCTCCTGCGGAGCACAGCCCTGCCTTGGGACGGGCACCTTTCCCTGTCCCCTCTTTGCGGCAGCCCGCAGAACCGGCTGCCCGCACTTTTTTCTGCACAGAAAAACAGCCCCGTCCGTTCACGGGGCTGCAACGCCTTCTCAGCCTGCCAGACGGCCTGCAAACAGGCAAGCCAGAATAGCAACCACAAAGAACACCACGCCTGCAATGCGGGTGACCTTAGCCAGCATCTGGTCTGCCGGGGTCAGACGTGCATTGTTGGCACCGCCCACACTGCCGTTGATGGCACCGGACAGGCCCTGACCGTGGGTGTGCTGCATGAGGGTGAGGAAAACGATGACCAGCGAAGCCACCAGCAGAATGGCACCGCCAACAATTTCGATAACAGACATGAATCGTAACGCTCCTTTTATTTGTAAATACGGAAAACTACGCAAAAATACAACTATATAGTAGCATAACAAAGCCAAAATTGCAAGTAGAATCCGCGCATTTAACCCGCTGCTTCCAGCGCGTTGCAGACCTGCGCAAAGATGGTTGCACCGGAGTACGCCGTGTGCACCGCACCGTCCTGCAATACCACAATGGTGTAGCGGGGCTTTTCTGCCGGCCAGAACCCCGCAAACCACAGGTTGCAGCGCTCGGTGCCCTCCGGGGTGAACTGCCCGGTCTGGGCGGTACCGGTCTTGCCGCCCGCCCCGCCGGAAAGCCCGGCGGCATCCTGCGCGGTGCCCTGCTGCACCACCTGTACCAGCATAGCGCGCAAAAGCGCTGCGTTCTGTGCTGAGATCACCCGCCGCCCCCGGGGGTGGCTGAGGGTCTCCACCGGTTGTCCGGTGGTCTCGTCCAGCGTGGCTTGCAGCACATAAGGGCTGCGGTATACGCCGTCCGCTGCAATGGTGTTGAACAGTGCCGCCACCTGCATAGGCGCTGCCAGCAGGCTGCCCTGCCCAAAGCTGAAATTGGCAAGCTGCCCGCTTTGCGCCAGCTCCTGCGGGGCGGGCAGCTGCCCGGCCTCGGCGGCAAGCCCCTCTGCCAGCGGCAGGCTCTGCCCAAAGCCAAAGGCTTTAGCGGCGTCCAGCAAGCTTTCCGCACCCAGCTGCTGTCCCAGACGGATAAAATAGCCGTTGCAGCTTTTTTCTAGCGCGGCGGCAAGGTCCACCTGTCCATGCGGCACCCCGCCCGCGCAGCGAAAGATCTGCCCATCCACTACCACCGCGCCAGTGCACTCGAAAACCGGCTGCAAGCCCGCTTCCAGCGCAGCCGCAGCCAGCACCGGCTTGAACACTGAGCCCACCGCGTAGCTTTGCAGTGCCCGGTTCAGGAAAGGACTGTTCTCCGCCTGCAGGCTGTCGGCAAGGCGCTCCGGGTCGTAGCACGGCACACTGACGCTGGCGCGCACCGCCGCTGTGGCGGTATCCAGCACCAGAATGCAGCCGTTCGTTATGGTACTTGCCGCCACTGCTTCCACTGCCCGCTGCACCGGGCGGGAGATGGCCAGCTGCACGCCAAGCGCCCCGCTGTCGGCTTGTAAAAGCCTAGGTGCTTCTCCGGTTCGCAGCGTACCCTGCGCCGTCACGGCGCAGACAAGGCTGCTGTTCTCCCCTGTGCCGGAAAGCACGGCGTCCAGCGCCTTTTCCAGCCCGGCAGCGCCATGACCCGTGCTATCCAGATAGCCCAGCAAATGCTGACACAGCGGCACCGCCGCATACCGCCGGGCGGTAGGATAACCGGTCAGCCCAAGGCGGGCGGGGTCGCAGCTTACCTCCAGTAAAAACGGCGCAGCACGGCTGCGGCTGCGGTACAAAAGCGCCTGCCCGGCGGCATCGGTGCAGGCATACAGGCGGTCGTAGTTTCCCTGCCCGGGAAAGCATACCACCTGCCAGCGCTCCTCAAGGCCGGTGAGCAGCCGCCCCTGCGCATCGCAAAAGTTGCCCCGCCGGGCGGGCAGCTGTAAGGTGACCGTGCTCTGCGCCGCAGCCCGCGCAGCATAGGCGGGGTGCAGCGCCAGCAGATACAACCGGCACAGCACCACCGCAAATCCCAGCAGCAAGGCGGCATACACCGCCAATACCCGTTTGCCAGACATCCCCGCGCCCCCTTTCCCTGTGGTTAGGGTGGGCAGCCGGGGCGCGGGGTATACATAAAAAGAGGCGGAACCTCTCCGAAGAAAAGTTCCGCCTCTTTGGCGTTTCTTTTTAAGAAAGACTGGTACGGCTTAGTACATGCCGCCCTTCCAAACCACACTTTTGGAGCCGAATCACGAATAT
>ENA-OUPQ01000712-OUPQ01000712.1-human-gut-metagenome-genome-assembly--contig:-NODE-712-length-10412-cov-5.4734_pt1 | contig 10412 bp, 8 predicted proteins | sample MGYA00237946_ERZ548807 | MGnify/ENA primary metagenome ERZ548807 (study PRJEB26490, sample SAMN05194714) | human gut metagenome | biome: terrestrial biome; feature: human-associated habitat; material...
TGTCCTTGTGCCAGAAGTTGCCCTCTTTGGTGCGGGGCTGGGTGGCCAGCTGGCTGCGGATGGTCTCGATGGCCTTGCGGTACTTTTCATCCCCAAAGATATCGTACAGGGTGAACAGGTTTTTGCCCTGATTCACGTTATCCAGATTGTACTCCTTGGGGTCGTAGGTCTTGATGGAGCCATCCTCCTGCACAAAGTAATCAATGAAGCTCTTGGAGAAGTTCAGATACTTCTCGTCGCCGGTGGTCTTGTACAGGCTCAGGCAGGCCGTGATCATGCAGCCGTCGATGTAGTTCCACTTGTTGGGCTTGCCGCTGCGCACCTTCTCGATGTTCCACATCGGTGCCTCAGCGCTGGAATTGGCGATCAGGTAGTCCACATAGTCACCCAGCATGGACAGGATCTCTTCATGGGTCATGGTTCAGTCCTCCTCAAAATGACCGACGTTGGCAAAGTGCAGGCGTTCGCCCTCGTAGCCCTCGATCCTGACATTGTGCAGGTCGATCTCCTTGACGTTTTCGGCGTAGATGGCCAGCTTTTTGACATGGGGGCGGTTGTCGGCCATGGCAGCCTGCCCGGCCTCGGCGTTGGGGTCAAAGGTGATGCTCACGTTCTTCATTGAGACGCGCTCGATGGGCTGCTCCGGCAGGCCGTCGAAGTAGCAGCCCGCGAACTGTGCGTCAGTGGCCACGATATCCTCCATGGTCAGGCTGCCCAGCTTGGGGGTGTACTCGTCCACCGGCATCGGCTCGCGGCACTGCACATAGGGGCCGTGGCCATCCGGGTCGCAGAAGTAGAACATATTGATGACAAAGGGTGCCTTGACGCCCCGCATCTCCACGTTGCGGAACACCAGCCCGTCAATGACGGCGGTGTTGCCGCGGCCCCGGCGGGTCTTGACGCGCAGACCGCGGTCGGTGTGGTCCATCAGGCACTGGGTCACCACCATATCCTTGACGCCGCCGCTCATCTCGCTGCCGATGACGATGCCGCCGTGACCCTTGTCCAGCAGGCAGTTGCGGATGACGGTATGCTCACAGCTGCGCTTCAGCTTCATGCCCAGAAAGACCTTGCTGGCCTTCATGGCGATGCAATCATCGCCCACATGGATGTTCATGCCGATGATGCGGATATACTCGCAGCTCTCGGGGTCGATGCCGTCCGTGTTGGGGGCGTTGTAGGGGTTGTTGATGTTGAAGTTGAGCAGGTCGAGGTGCTTGACAAAGATGGGATGGATGGTCCACGAATAGCTGTTCTGCACCGTGATGCCGTGCAGGCAGACGTTCTCGCTGTCCACCGCAGCCACGGCCCGGGGACGCCATGCGATGCGCTTGACCTTGGGGTTCACCCACCAGTCGCCGTTTTCGGCATCGCAGTCCAGCGTGCCCTCGCCGGTCACCACCACGTCATGCACCTGCGTAATGTTCAAAAGACCTGCAAAGCTGTCCAGCGGGTTGCCCTCCCAACCGGTCAGGTAGTACTCGTCCACCTCGTTCTCGCTGGGCAGCACGCCGGGCAGGATGGGATAATGGGTGCGGTCGTTGTCGCCCAGCAGCACAGCGCCCTTTTCCAGATACAGGGTGGTGTTGCTCTTCATGAACAGGCTGGCCGTGCGGTAACGGCCGGCAGGCACATACACTGTGCCGCCCTTGGGGCAGGTGGACAGCGCCGCCTGCAGCCGCACGGTGTTGTCGGTCTCGCCGTCAGCCACCAGACCATAGCGGGCAGCATCCACAAAGAAGGTCTCGGCCTCGGTGGTGAAATCCAGCTTCAGGGTCTCGTCCTCGGCCTGCACCTCCACCGTATAGGTGGTGCCGGGCAGCAGGGAGAACAGGGAAAATACATTGGTGTTGCAGGCCTCGTACACCGTCTTGCCGTTCAGGGCAACGGTAAAGGGGTGTGCCGGACGGTAGCACAGTTCGTTTTCCAGCTCGAAAACGGCGCTGCGGGTCATGGAACGGATCAGGGTCAGATTCATGCGAAATAACCTCCTGTGAGTTTGTCTTGCCCCCACGGGGCAGACGTGGTATCATGAGGAAAAGCGCTCTCCCGGCTACCGGGAGGGCTGTTTCCGGAAAGGATGCGCAAGATGAAAGCGGAACGGGAAAAGATCCATGCAAAGGTAAAAGCGGACACCGTGCGGCTGAACGGCAGCAAGCTGGAGCTGACGGCAGACGAGGAGACGTGCACCTTTCTGCTGGTAAGCGAGGGCAGCTGCACCCTGCAAATGGGGGAAAACAGCCTGCTGCTGAACCCCGGCAGCGCGCTGCTGCTGGGCGCGGGGGACGCAGTGCTCTCTGCCGCCGGTGCAGCCGTACCGGAACTGGTGGGCTGTCGGTTCCCGCTCAGCGCCCTGCACGAGCTGCGCAGCGCCACCCAGCGGGATTTTGCCCGGCTGTTTTTGCCCGGCGAGGTAACGGTGCTGTACGGCCCGGTGCCGTGGGTTCGCCGCCTGCGCACCCTGCTGGAGATGATGCGCGCTGCCATGCCGGAGCAGGACTACCCCGGCGGGCTGTACCTGCTGCTCATCCTGCACTATGTCGAGCAGGAGTGCCTTGCCGAGAGCAGCGCCGCAGCGCGCCCCCGCAACGAGACCATTGAGCAGGTGTGTGCCTACCTTGCCGCCAACTACCGGCAAAAGTTCTCCCTTACCGAGGTGGCGGCGCGGTTCTACCTTTCCCCCTACTATCTCAGCCGCCTGTTCCGGCGGGTGACCGGGCAGTCCATCGTGGACTACCTGAACAACCGCCGCATCGAGGCTGCGCAGAAGCTGCTGGAGACCACCGAGCTTTCCATCAGCGCTATTGCCGAGCAGACCGGTTTTGCCAGCGCCGCCCACTTCCGCCGCGTGTTCCGCGAGGTGATGGATATCAGTCCTTTGCAGTACCGCAAGAAGCAGACGAAATGATGTATCAACCAAAACACCCCCTGTGCCATCCGTTGGGAGCAGCACAGGGGGTGTTGGTCTTGGTCAGATGTTCTTATGGCGCATTAGCCCTTGACGGCACCTGCGGAGATACCTTCAACGAACTGATCCTGTGCACAGAAGAATACGATCAGCTGCGGCAGGATGGAGATGAGGGACAGTGCAAGGATCTTGTTCCATGCAAAGCCGGTATCACCGTCCATAGACAGCTTGACGAACAGGGACATGGGGTATTTGCCGGGGGTGCTGACGTAAAGCAGCGGGCCCATAAAGTCGTTGCAGCTCCACATGAACTGGAACAGTGCGCAGGACACCAGAGCGGGTCCCAGCATGGGGACGATGACCTTGTACAGGGTCTGGAAGGAGGAGCAGCCGTCAATGGCGGCAGCCTCGTCCAGATCACGCGGGACGTTGCGCATGAACTGCACCAGCTGATACACGAAGTAGGTCTCGGTAGCAAATGCGCAGTGCACCCAGATGGCCAGATAGAAGGGGCTGTCCACCCAGCCGAACTTGTTGTACAGCAGGTACTGGGGCACGTTCAGCACGACCTGCGGCAGGAACAGGGTGGCCAGCATGATGTTGAACAGCAGCTTGCGGCCGGGGAAGTCGAAACGGCCAAAGCCGTAAGCGGCAATACAGGCAGACACCACAGTGCAGATCACCTTGGGGATGACATAGCTGTAAGTGTTGAGCATGGCCTGCAGGATGTTGATGGAGCCGCCGAAGTTGTTCAGGGCGTTGCGGTAGCCATCCAGCGTAGGCTTTTTGATCCACAGGCTGATGCCTGCAAAGATCTCGCTATTATCCTTGAAGGTAGCGCTGATCATCCACAGCAGAGGATAGATCATGATGATACCAACCAGGATCAGCACGAAGTACTTAAAGAAGGTTGCGATCTTATTCGATGCTTTCATTCCCATATTGGTCACCTTACCTTTCATCCGAGTAGTAGACCCACTTCTTCTGGCTGGTGAACGCAATGATCGTCAGGATGCAGACGATGATGAACATGATCCATGCCAGAGCAGAAGCCATGCCCATGTCGTAGGACTTGAATGCGTAGTTGTAAACCAGCAGGGAGATCAGGGTAGTGGAACCACGGGGACCACCGTTGGTGATGATGTAGGGGCCGTTGAACTCCTGGAAAGCCTGGCAGATCTGAGTGACTAGGTTGTAGAAGATGATGGGGGTGATCATCGGAACGGTGATGGAGAAGAACTGACGCCACTTGCCGGCACCGTCGATGGTAGCAGCCTCGTACAGGTCTGCGGGCACGCCCTTCAGTGCAGCAAGGAACAGCACCATGGCGGAACCGAACTGCCATATACGCAAGAAGCAGATGATCCACAGCGCGTAGTTGGGGTCAGACAGCCATTCGGGGCCCTGCACCGCACCAAAGGTGACAGCGCGCACCACGGTGTTCAGCAGACCGTCCACGCTGAACACAGCCTTCCACAGCACGGCGATAGCCACAGAGCCGCCCAGAATGGAGGGGATGTAGTACACGGTGCGGAACAGGTTCACGCAGGCGATCTTGAAGTTCAGGATGTAGGCAATGAACAGCGCGAAGATCAGCTTCAGGGGCACGGTGATAAAGGCGTACTTGAAGGTGATGATCAGCGCCTTGGTGATCTTTCTGGTGTGGAATGCGGTAATGTAGTTGGCCAGACCAACAAAACTGGTGCCGTCCTTGAAGAAGTTCATATCGGTGAAGCTGTAGTAGAGCGACTGACCGAAGGGAAACGCCTTAAAGACGAGAAAGCCGATGATCCAGGGGATCAGATAAAACAGACCCTGATACTTATCGACCCATTTCTGAAACGGAGTTCGTGCGCCGGCGGGCGCATTACTTTTTTTCATCCGAAGTCCTCCTTTTACAGGATTTGAAGCAGACAGTGCAGCAGGTCACAGACCGGCAACAATTCATTCAAGGTTTGATAACCATTCACCGATAAAACAAGGGCATCTGTCGTACGGGCGGCAGATGCCCTTATTTATTTCAGATACTGAATATCCGGTTCTGACCGCTGTCAGAGAGAGGTAAGCTTAGCCGATGGTGTAGCCAACAGACTCCATGCCGTCCAGCAGGGTCTCAACAGCCTCTTCGGGGGTCTGATCGCCGTAGTCGATGTTATCGAACACTTCCTGATAGATGCCGGTGCCGGAAGCCTTCAGGTCGTTGTTCTCGAACAGGGGATCCAGCTTGTTGGTGGTGAAAGCCATGACCTTGGCGTTAGCCTCTGCAACCAGGCTCTTGACAGCGCCGGCGTCCTGAGCGAACTTCAGGCCAGCCTTGGAAGCGGGGATGCCGCACTCAGAACCCATGATGGAAGCACCCTTCTCCTCGTTCAGCAGGAAGTTGATCAGGGTAGCAGCCTCGGCAACGTTCTTGCAGGTCTTGGTGATAGCCAGACCCATGGACACCTTGGAGAAGCCGCCGTTGTTATCGCCGAACTTGATCTCCTCGCCGACGGTGAAGCCGTCCTTGTTGCTGTCGTCCAGAGCGGAAGAGTACTTGCTTGCAGCGGAATCCCACTCGAAGATGCCTGCGATCTTACCGGTGATCCACTCGTTGGACTGGTGGGTAGCGGTATCGGAGTTTGCAGAGTAGTAGGTCTTCAGGTTCATCATGACGTGGTTGTCCACCAGGCTCTTGATGAAGGCCAGACCCTCAGCGATCTCCTCCTCGGTGTAGTTCAGGGTGGAGGTAACGGGATCTGCCCAGTCCTTGCCGTACTTGGACTCGAGGTAGAACACCATCAGGATCATACGGTCGTATGCGCCCAGGTGCATGGGGTAGTAATCGTCGCCCAGCTTCTCCTGGAAAGCCTTACCGGCAGCCATCAGATCGTCCAGAGACTTGGGAACCTCGGTGATGCCAGCCTTATTAAAGGTGGTCATGTTCCAGTAGAAGATACGGCCGGTCATGGAGACGGGCACGCACTGCTGGCTGTTGGCCACATAGCAAGCGTCCATAGCAGCGGAATCCCACTGGGTCAGGTCGATGAACTTGGAGGTGGTGTTCAGATCCACGAACTTGCTGCCGTCGGCAGAGTAGTTGTACAGCCAGTTCCAGTTCACCTGGCAGACATCCTGAGCGTTGCCTGCGATGAAGGCAGCAGCCATCTTCTCTTCCCAGCCGGACCATGCGGCGAAGGTGGGCTCCACGGTGATGTTGGAGTGCTCAGCCTGGAAAGCCTCCAGAGCGCTCTGGTAAGCAGCGTGACGGCTGTCGCCGCCCCACCAGCTGATGCTCAGGCTGACAGGGCCGTCAGACAGGGCCAGGCTCTCGTCTGCGGAAGCAGCGGGGGCCTGAGAAGCAGCGGAAGAAGCGGTGGAAGAAGCAGCGGGCTTGCTGCCGCAGGCAGCCAGCAGACCTGCAGCACCGACAGCGCCGGTAGCCATCAGGAAGTTACGACGAGAAATTGCCTTGCTCATTTTTGTTCTCCTCCTAATAGAAAACATCTTCATGCAGGGGGTCTGCACATGCCCCCTTGTATACAATTATGATAACAAAAGCCACCGAAAAAAGAAAGATGCAAATTACAGTGATACGGGATAAAAACGTACAAATATTGCCCTTGTTTTCGCGTGCAATTCGACGTCCTTGCCGAAATGAATAAACTTGCGCTGAAAAACTGTGCAACTTGTATACTTCAATGACTTGCATAAAAATCTGGGATGCAACAAGGGCAGAACAGCAAAAATCTCAATAATTCCTGTTACATTTACCGTTTCGCCTGTAATTTTTTGTGCGCTGCCGTTCTCCTCTGCTTCCTTCTTCTCCCACGCCCTCTCCCCTCCGGCAAGTAACTGCCCGGTCCGAACTGATATATCAATAGCGCAAAAAACGTGCGAATTCCGTCCGGTTGATATATCAGTTTCTCTCACAAAATGTAACAAATTGATATATCAGTCTGTATACAGCCTGTTGGAGACTATGGTGGGGGTACCCCTTCCATCTGCTCACTGCGTTCGCAGCCACCTTCCCCAAGGGGACGGCTTTTTGGCGGTGGCGGCAAAGTTTCCGGCATAGCGTAAAGGCGTCCCCTTGAGGGCCGACTTCCCCCGCTCCGGGGGAAGATGTCACCGTAGGTGACAAAAGGGAGAATCTGGCACGGCGTAAGCCGTGACTGAGAGGGTTTAATCCACGCAAAAAAGCCGCTGCACCCGGCGCGGTACAGCGGCTTATATCCATATATAGAACGCTCTCAGTTTTTCTTTGCAGCGTAGAACGCCCGCCGCGCCTTGAAGTAGCACTGGGGGCACATGCTGACATACTGCACATCGTTTTCAAGGTCGATGGCTACCTGCTCGCCCTCAAAGACGAACCGTCCGTTCACCTTGCGGCAGTTGCAGATGGCCTTGCGCCCGCAGGTGCAGATGGTCTTCATCTCCTCGATGGTGTGCGCCAGCTCCAGCAGACGGGTAGAGCCCGGGAAGCCCTTGAGGGAAAAATCTGCCCGCAGACCGTAGCAGATCACCGGGATGTTCAGATCTACCGTGATCATGAACAGCTGCTCGGCCTGCTCCGGGGTAAAGAACTGGCTCTCGTCGCACAGCACACAGGCCAGCGGCCCGGAAGCAGCGTTTGCCGCCTGCACAGCTTCGAACACGTCCAGCTCCGGCGGGATCAGCAGGTCTGCCTTGCGGCGCACGCCCAAACGGCTCACCAGCTCCCCGCCGCCCTTGGTATCCACCTGCGGCTTCAAAATGAGCACCTTCATGCCCTGCTCTTCGTAGTTGTGTGCCACCTGCATCAGCGCCGTGCTCTTGCCGCTGTTCATGGCACCGTAGCGGAAATACAATTTTGCCATGCCGTCACTCCTGATTGCGCAGACGGTAGCCCAAGCTCATCAGGCTGTCGCCCAGATGGACGTTTTCCACCACCACATTGGGGTACGACACCGACAGGTCATAGTGGGAGAAGTTCCAGAAACCCTCGATGCCCAGATCCACCAGCCGTCCGCTGACCTGCTGTGCACCATCACGGGGTACACAGAGCACCGCCACCTTGGGCTTGTTTTCCTCGCAGAAGGCTTCCAGCTCGTCAATGTGCCGGATGCGGATACCGCTGATCTCCTTGCCCCCCTCGTTCTCGACCACGTCAAAGGCCGCGATCAGCTTGTAACCGTTGGTATCGGTGGTGATAAAGCGGCTCACCGCCTTGCCCAGACGGCCGCAGCCGATCAGAATGGTAGGCAGACGGTCGCCGTTGCCGAACAGCAGGCTTTCCAGAATGGAAAGCAGGTTCTCCACCGAGTAGCCGATGCCCTGCCGTCCGTTCACGTCACCGATGCAGTTAAAGTCCTGCCGCACCTGCGAGGCGGTGGTGCCCATCTGGGAAGCCAGCTCCCGGGAGGAGATGCTGGTAATGCCATCGGCCTGCAGGGAGCGCAGATACCGGTAATATTTGGGGAGACGCTTGATCACAGGGATCGATGCTTTCTGGGGGGTGTTCATAGCAAAATTCTCCTTTCTGCCCAACGCGCTGCAGCTTCTGCCGCCATGCAAGGGGCTTCTTTGCGCGCAGAGAGATGTTCCGTTTTATCCTGTTATATTATTTAAAGTATACAGCATGAAAGGCGAATGTCAAATACCTATTTGTAAAAAAGCAAAAAATTCACAAAGTTTTTTGTATTCGCGCTCCTGCATACTTCCCCGGCAGCCGGGGGATACTGACCCCACAAAGACCCTGCTACGGAAGGAGAACGCGCATGGATACGGCAAAAGACACCCCCGCAGAGCAGCACCGGATGGAAAAAGAGGATATCGAGGATCTGGGCACGGTCACCCTGAGCCGGGGCGGTCATGTCATCCACTGCCTGACCGTCATCGGCCAGATCGAAGGGCACACTGAAGCGCCGCAGGGGCAAAAGACCACCAAGTACGAGCACGTCATCCCGCAGCTGGTGGCGGTGCAGGAGGACCCCCGCATCGAGGGGCTGCTGGTGCTGCTGAACACGGTGGGCGGCGATGTGGAGGCCGGCCTTGCGCTGGCAGAGCTGATCGCCAGCATCTCCAAGCCCAGCGCCACGCTGGTGCTGGGCGGCGGGCACTCCATCGGCATCCCGCTGGCGGTCAGCGCGCGGCACAGCTTCATCGTCCCCACCGCCACCATGACGGTGCACCCGGTGCGGCACTCCGGGCTGATCTTAGGCGTCCCGCAGACCATGCACTGCTTTGAGCAGATGCAGCAGCGCATCACCGGCTTTGTGGCCGCCCACAGCGGCATGCCGGAAAAGCGCTACACCCAGCTGATGCTCCACACCGGGGAACTGGTCATGGACATGGGCACGGTGCTGGACGGACGCCGTGCCGTAAAGGAAAAGCTCATCGACGAGCTGGGCGGTCTTTCGGACGCGCTGGCATGGCTGTATAAGGAGATCGAGCGGGAATAATAAAAACAACATTATGGTTTGCCATTTTTGCCCTTGCGTGGTACAATAGTAGAATCAATTATTGTGTCTATGGGAAGTTGGGGAACAGAGTAGAATGGCAACGAAAAAACGAAAATCAACGACACGGCGTACTGCTGCCCGCCGTAAAAAGGCAGAGCAGCGGCTTCCGGCAGGGCTTGGCACCCTGTTCGGCGGCCTGCTGCTGATGGTGCTGGCCTTTGTGCAGGGCGATTCCGTATGGCGGGTGCTCCATGATGTGCTGTTCGGGCTGTTCGGCTGCGGCAGCTTTGTGCTGGGTGCAGCCGTGTGCTGTCTGGCCGTTTTGTACACCCGGGGCGAGGAGCTGCTGTCCCGCATCCTCAAGCTGGTGCTGGGGCTTGTCTTTGTCTGCGGCACAGTCATCGTGTTTTCCGATATCCAGCCGCAGGGGCTGTCGGCGCTGCAAATGCTTTCCGCCTGCTACGCCAATGGCGTCAATGCATGGCTCTCCGGCGGCGCAATAGGCTTTGTGCTGGGCGGCGTGCTGCTTTTGCTGTGCGGACGTCCGGCAGCAAACCTTATTATGATCGTGCTTTTGTTGTGCGGCAGTCTGTACATTTTTGATGTCACCCCCGCCGAGGTCTGGGTCTGGCTGTGTGCCGTCACCGGCGGTATCCACGCCCGCGGCGCTGCCTTTGCAGAGCAGCGCGCTGCCCGCCGCGCCGAGCGCACCTCCATCCGGCAGGCAGAGCGGGAGATCGATGAGGAATACGACGAAACCGAGGACGAACCGCTGGACGAGGAGGACGAGCCCGCCGGGCTGCATCTGGGGGTGCCGGACTGGATGTCCGGTGTGCTGCGCTGGGGACACAAGGTAACGCAGGAGATGGAGGCAGACGCTGCCGAAACTGAGGCTGCGCCCGCAGCCCCTGCCCAGCCGGAGCCTGCCGCGCCGCCCATCACCCCGGTGCGGGTCAGCGTTGCCCATCCCCGCGCGGCCTTTGACGTAGACCTTGGCCCCGACCACACCGCCCTCTCCGAGGGCGGCAGCGAGCCCATTGAGCCGCTGATCGTCGGGCCGGGCGGCACCTTCGGGCAGGACC
>ENA-OUPQ01000720-OUPQ01000720.1-human-gut-metagenome-genome-assembly--contig:-NODE-720-length-10306-cov-5.70549_pt1 | contig 10306 bp, 9 predicted proteins | sample MGYA00237946_ERZ548807 | MGnify/ENA primary metagenome ERZ548807 (study PRJEB26490, sample SAMN05194714) | human gut metagenome | biome: terrestrial biome; feature: human-associated habitat; material...
AAAAGAAGAAAGAGTAGAAAGTGAAGAAGTATTAGGAAAATTAATAATAAACAAAATAAATATGCAGGGAGAAATAAAAGAAGGAAGCTCACCACAAGTTTTGCAAGAATATATAGGACATATAGAAGATACTGCAGTATATGACGGTAATGTTGGACTAGCAGCACATAACAGAGGAACTTCGCCATCATATTTTGCAAGAATAAATGAACTAGAAATAGGAGATGAAATAATTTATCAAAATAAATATGGAGAAAGAAGATACAAAGTGAATCAAAAAAAGGACATTTTAGAAACAGATTGGAGCATGTTACAGGAAACAAAAGAAAATAAATTAACATTAATAACTTGTATAAAAAATCGAGTAAATCAAAGATTATGTGTACAAGCTGTGGAAAGTGATATATAGAAAGGATGATAATATGATAAAAAAGATAATAATAATTCTACAAATATTAATGCTAATAATGCCGACGATGTCAGTATTAGCAAACAATATAAACATAGGAGACGAGATACAGGTGGAAAGAGGCCCATTGGGATTTTATACCATACAATATTGGGATGTAACCAGAGATGAATGGATGTATGTAATATATTCACAAACATACTACACGGACAAGGATGGAAGCAAGAAAATAGCATATTGTGTGAATCCAGACTTAAGTGGAGTAGGCTGGGTAAATGGAGAGGATGAAAGTTATTCAACAAAAGTTGAATACAAACTAACAGACGAAAGAATACAAAGAGTATTGGAAAATGGTTATCCATATGTGTCTTATACACGACTAGGAGTAGAAACCGAAGAAGATGGATATTTGGCAACAAAACAAGCCATATACTGGATTATAAGAAACAGAAAACTAGAAAATATATATGATTACTTTAGACCGGGACAAACTCAGATAAATGGACAGAATTTAGAAGATACACAAAGAAGAGGAACAAAGGTTATCGATGCGATATATAAACTAGTAGACATTGGATACAACGGAACAACAAAGGATAAAAACGTAGACAAGCCGGAATTTACAGAACTTAGCGAATTCAAGCAAGATAGATACAATTATCAATTTTATTCAAAGGAGTATCGAGTAGAAAAGGCAAAATCAGAAATAAAAATAATAGGAACCAGTTTGGAAGGAATGAAAGTTGTTGATATGAATGGTAGGGCAAAAACAACACTTAAAGCAGGAGATAGATTTAAAGTCATGGTCCCTCAGGCAAAAATTGATACAGATATGGAAATAAATATTAAATACGAATCTGTGGAAACGACATATCCGGTATATTACACCACCAGCAACGTTGAAGGAAGACAGAATTATATAATAGTTCAAAACAAAGAAGAGTTAGTTCAAAGAAATTTGAAGTTTGATGTAAAAGGAAATCTTTCAACACTGGAAATTATAAAAGTGGACAAGGAAACGGGAGAGCTCATTCCGGGAACAACATTTGAAGTTGCATATAAAGATGGAGAAACAATAGGAAGATATACAACAGATGAAGAAGGCCATATAGTAATAAAAAACTTGTATCAAGGAATAATAACTATGCAAGAGGTAGAAGCAAATGAAGACTACGCGCTAGATAATCGAATAAGGGAAATAAGGGTAAACTATAATGCAAAGACAGTCATTACAATCAACAACGAACGAAAAATAGGAAGTATGGAGATCACAAAAGTAGACAAAGATGATAAAACAAAAACGCTAGAAGGAGTCGAGTTTGATCTAATAAATGATAAAGGCGAAGTAGTGGCTCATTTGGTAACAAACCAATATGGAAAAGCAAGAGTCTTGAATATAAAAGCAGGGAACTACATATTAAGAGAAACGAAAACTAATGAGAAATACAAAATTGGAGTGGATCAAAACGTAACAATAAATCATAACGAAACTCTAGAAATAGAAATTGAAAACGAGAAGAAAAAAGGGCAAATACAAATATCAAAAACAAGTGAAGATAAAAATGAAATATTACAAAAAGAAGCGGGAGAACCAATAGAAGGAATAAAGTATAACATATATGATTTAGAAGGTAATTTGCTAGAACAATTAATAACAAACGAAGAAGGAGTTGCGACAAGTAAAAAATATCCATTAGGAGAATATATTGTGCAAGAAGCAGATGCAGGAGAATGGTATCATTTAAATGATGAAAAGAGAAACGTTAAAATATCAGAAGATGGAGAAATTGTAATGTTAGACTTTAAAAATAAATCAAAACAGCCGAGAGTCAATATAACCAAGTCATGCAAAAATAGTGTTAAATCGAATGAAGAAATAAAATATGAATTCGAGATAATGAACTCTGGAGAAGTAAGTCTCGAAAACTTTACATGGTATGACATATTGCCAAGTGAGCAAGCAAAAATTACAAAAATATCAACAGGAACATATAATCAGGAATTGAGTTACAATATATGCTATAAAACCAATTACAAAGATACTTACATGATAGCGAAGGCAAATTTGAACACGACTCAAAATAATTACATTGATTTAACACAGATTCATCTAGAAGAAGGAGAAAAAATAACAGAAATCAAGATAAATTTTGGAACCGTAAAAGTAGGTTTTTGTAACATAGAAAAGCCACATATTTATATGCAAGTAAACTCTGATTTAGAAAATGATACAAAAATAAAAAATCACACAATATTAGATGGCTTTGCAAAAGATTACAAAGTCAGTGACGAAGATACTGCAACATCAACTATATATAACGTGATAGAAAAAAAGAAATTGCCACGAACAGGTTTCTAAAAAATACGCAAATTTTGCTTGAAAAAATAGCTATTATATAATATAATGTAAAATGAATTTCGAATAATTTATTAAATTGAAAGGAGCAATTTTTTATGAAAGACTATTTAGAAATTGAAAGTGTAGAAGCACTAGAAGTGCTAGATTCAAGAGGAAATCCAACAGTTCAAGTTGAAGTAACAACACTTGACGGATCTCATGGAGTAGCAATGGTTCCATCAGGAGCATCAACAGGAAGCTTTGAAGCTGTTGAACTAAGAGATGGAGACAAATCAAGATATTTAGGTAAAGGAGTTTTAAAAGCAGTTGACAATGTAAACTCAATTATAGCTCCAAAACTAGAAGGAATGAATGTATATGATCAAGCAGAAATAGATAAAATGCTTATAGAATTAGACGGAACAGAAAATAAAGGTGTATTAGGAGCAAATGCAACATTAGGAGTATCATTAGCCTGTGCAAAAGCAGCTGCAGCATCTTTAGGAATGGAATTATATAATTATATTGGTGGAGCAAATGCAAAAGTGTTACCAGTTCCAATGATGAACATCATGAATGGTGGAAAACATGCAGACTCAACATTAAGTGTACAAGAATTCATGATTATGCCAGTAGGAGCAAAGACGTTTGCAGAAGCATTACGTATGTGTGCTGAAATATATCACAACTTGAAATCAGTTTTAAAAGCAAAAGGATTAGGAACTGGTGTAGGTGATGAAGGTGGATTTGCACCAAACGTAAAAGACGAAGACGAAGCACTTCAACTAATAATGGAAGCTATCGAAAAAGCTGGATATAAGCCAGGAGAAGAAGTAGCTTTAGCATTAGATGTTGCTGCAACAGAAATGTATGATGAAGCAAAGAAAATAGGAAAAGAAGGACAATATCATTTCTGGAAAATAGGAGTTACAAAAACAGAAGACGAAATGATAGACTTCTTAGAAGACTTAGTTAATAGATACCCAATCATCTCAATCGAAGACGGATTAGCAGAAGAAGATTGGAATGGATGGAAAAAACTAACTGATAGATTAGGATCAAGAATTCAATTAGTTGGTGACGATTTATTTGTAACAAATATGAAGAGATTACAAAAAGGTATAGATTTAGGAGTAACAAATAGTATATTAATTAAACTAAACCAAATAGGAACATTAACAGAAACATTAGATGCTATTGAATTAGCAAACAAACACGGAATGACAGCTGTTGTATCACATAGAAGCGGAGAAACAGAAGATACAACATTGGCAGACGTAGCAGTTGCAACAAACGCTGGACAAATAAAAACTGGTGCACCATGTAGAACAGATAGAGTTGCTAAATACAACAGACTATTAAATATCGAACATCAATTAGGAGAAATTGCACAATATCCAGGAAGAAAAGCAATAATAAAATAATATAAAAACACCTTTAAAATCATAAAGAACCTAAAGTACAGATAAAATCTGATAATTTAGGTTCTTTTTATAATTCAAAAATTTAATTAAATATATAATTTAATAAAAATCCGTACACCTATTTTATAGCATAACTGTAAGGAAAAATCAATAGTAAAAAATAAAAAAATGAGCATACTAAAAACATGAAAAAAGAAGAATTTGTTAGAGAGAACTTAATTACATGATTTAAATTTTTTTATTAAATTATATATTCAATAAAAAATAAAACAATAATTGAATTATAAAACAAAATGTTTTATAATAACAATAAACAAAAGGAAAGGGGAAAGAAGATGAACCAAAAAAGATTAAAAAAATTAAAAGAAACAAAGGAGGAAAAAAGAATGTTAAAAAATAAAAAGCGGAATAACATTAATAGCTTTGGTTGTAACAATAGTAGTGCTTTTGATATTAGCAGGAGTAAGTATAAGCTTAATACTAGATAACAATGGAATAATCAAAAAGAGTAAAGATGCAAGAAGAGAATACAGGCAAGCACAAACAAATGAGCAAGCAGATTTAGACAGCGTATCAGAATGGCTAGACGACGTTGTATCTGGAAAAGGCAAAAAACTAACAGGAGAAGAATATACAACAGAATACACAAAACCATATTTGCCAGGAAGTGATTTTTCTGTATTAGAAGGAACAACCCTAGCAAATGGATTAGTCGTAAGAGACGGTGCTGGTAATGAATATGTATGGGTGGAAGTGCCAACAAGTATATATGATAATGAAACATATAATACAGAAACAGAGACAGGAGATAAAAAGCCAGCAAACAAAGAAGAAACAAACAAAATAGAATACTGCTTAAAAAAATATACGAGTTTATACAGTCAAAGTGGATTCTCAGATGAATATATAGAAGATTCAACACCAGGGTGGTTTGCAGATAAAACAGCATATGATAATGCAAAAAATACAATGCTAAAAAGTGTATATGAAAATGGTGGATTTTATGTAGGAAGATATGAAGCAGGAATAAATGAATCTAGAACTTCAAAAGAAACTGAGCTAACAGCAACACCAGTATCAAAACCAAACATGTGTCCATACACATATATAACAAGAACACAAGCAAAGCAATTAGCAGAAAAAGTAAATTCAGGAGGATATACATCAAGCTTAATGTTTGGAATCCAATGGGATTTAATGTTAGCACATATACAAAATAAAGGTGGAGTTGATGTAACAACTTTAACAAATGACAGTACAAATATAGGAAATTATAGCAATAACAAATGGAATGTAACAAACGACAAAGCAAAATATAATGAATATGGAACAGAGTGGAAGAATTGTCCATATCAAAAAACAACAGAAACAGGAATATTATTAACAACAGGAGCAAGTGAAACATTTGCAAAAATGAACATATATGATGTAGCAGGAAATGTATTTGAATGGACATTAGAAGGACAGCAGAATGCTACGGTAGTGAGTTCAACAGGAATAAGATTAGCCTCACTAATAAATAGCAAAGTGAGCCCTATCAGATTGGCCGTTACTGTTGCTAGCGGTCCTTGCGTTCGTAGAGGTGGCGATTGCTACTACTACGGTACTGCCGCTCCAGCTTCTTACCGTGACAACTACGAGGTGGTCGGCAGCGGCGATGATGTTGGCTTCCGTGTCACACTTTATTAGGTAGACCTGAGTCCTGGATGCGATAACCAGAACCCAGTAAAAGCTAAAGCCCATAGCGATAAAAAAGGGAAAAAATTAACAAAAATTTTCATATTAAGTGAGCAATTATTCTCAACTTGAAATGGTCTTGTCAAGTCCAGGGTGTAAAAATTTTTAATATTTATCTTAGTAGTACTAAAATGTGCTACTAATTTTTTATCTGAATAAGGTTAATTTAACTGTAAAATCCAAGAAAATAAGACTTTAAATTTTGTAGTTATTTTGGTACATAAAAATACAAAAAAATGTTTGTAAAAAGTATTGACAAATGAAAAATAAAAATGTAAAATAAGTACATAAAGCGAACAGAAGTTTAATGATTAAAATAAAGAGGAGGAAATTTAAATGAGTATTCTAAAACACAAAAATAGTAAAATAATAGACCTAACAAAACCAGTAGAAATAAAAACATATTTAGCTATAAGTGTATTAGGAAAAAGTTTAAATTTAAACATAAATTATAAAAAAATAAATGTACCAGAATTAGACATAGGGGAAAAAGAAATAAACATTTACTTGCCAGCAAGATATAAAGATGCGGGAACAGTAGAAATAGTAAGTGAAGCAATAAAAAAGATGTACAACGAAATAGCAGAAATAGAAATTGCTAATAGTATGGAAAAAATAAGAGTAATGCTTGGATTTGCACCAAACGATTATACAATAAAAAGAATGAAAGAAAGCTATATAAAAAATAACAAAGACAAAACAATAGTAATAAATCCAGATATAGTAAAATATAACAGAAAAATAATAGAAACATCTTTAATACAAGCATTTTGCAAAACAAAATATAACGAAAATTCAAAAGAATACAAAAATATGCTAACAAAAGCAGTAGAAAAATACGAGAACTATGAATACAAAATATTAAAATATAAAATAGGATAAAACAAAAGAGGCAGGATAATAAATCCTGCCCTATGTATTTAATTTAAATAATGAGATAAAGAACAAAAATAATTACTTAAATTAAATCATATTTCAAAACTTAAAATCCTGTCTAATAATAGTAGTATTATAAAACTATAAAACTAAAACTATTTCATTTGGCTTTCAGCTTGTTGTATTAACTTCTTAACCATGTTACCACCTATTCTACCAGCATCTCTTGCAGAAATGTCTCCGTTGTATCCATCTTTAAGATTAACACCAACTTCGCTAGCTACTTCATATTTGAATTTGTTTAATGCGTCAGCAGCTTCTGGAACTACTTTGTAATTGCTGTTGCTTGATGAATGTGCCATAATTTTCACCTCCTAGAATGTGAATATACTTGAAAAAACTTTTTGCTTTTTCAATATATATAATGCGCGGAAAACCTAAAAGTAAACTGGTAATTTTATGAAAATAAATTTTTAAATATACTGTTCAAAAATGCAAATAATATGATATAATAAAAAAATGAAGAAGGGAAAAGATATGTATAAATTAGTAGCAATAGATCTAGATGGAACATTACTTAATTCGTATGGTAGCGTTTCACAAAAAAATAAAGAAACAATAAAAAAAGCGATTGAAAAAGGAACTCAAATAGTAATTGCATCAGGAAGACCTTTATCATCAGCAAGGAGTTTTGCAAATGAAATAGGAGCAAATCATTATATAGTATGTGGAAATGGTTCTGCTTTATATGATATCCAAAAAGAACAGATATTATATAATAAATTTATAGAAAGAAACAAAGTATTACAAATAATAAAGATATGTGAAGAAAACAGTATATTTTATAGTTTGTATACTGAAAATTTAATAATTTCAAAAGCACTGAACTATAACATTTTGTTCTTTAACAACGAAAACAAAAAGACACCTGATGATAGAAAAACAAATATAAAAATAATAGACGACATATATAAATATGTACAAGACAATCCGAATATTGGAATATTAAAAATTACAATATGTGACGAAAACAAAATAATATTTGGCGGAATAATAAAAAAGCTAAGAGAAATAAAAAATATAGATGTATTAGATATTCAACATATGGCTAGAAAATATATAACTTCAGGAACAGAAGAAGTAAAAATAGAATATCATTATACCGAAATTACTAGTCAAAATGTAAACAAATGGAGTGCGTTAGAGGAACTTGCGAGAATACTACAAATTAAACCAGAAGAAATAATAGCAATAGGCGACAACATTAATGACAAAGAAATGGTGCAAAATGCTGGTCTGGGAATAATAATGGATAATGGAGCACCATATATAAAGGAATTAGCAGATGTAATAGTGGCAAATAACAATGAAGATGGAGTTGCAGAAGCAATAGAAAAGTACATTTTAAATTAAATAATAAAAATAAATAAAATACACACAATAAATAATAAAAATTATTTTGGAGGTGTATTTTTTTATGGATGAGAAAGAATTAAACGGTAAAACAAGCAATTACGGAGAATTTGTAACATCATACTTTTGCTGGTTAGGAATGGACGAACAAAGAAAAAGAGCAGAAGAACTACAAAAAATGACAGAAAAGAAAAACAAAAAATAACGTTTGCACTAGAGAAGCTTTAAATGTAGAGAATTATATGTTATAATATATCCTATAAAAAGAAAGGAAAATTGAATGGCATCAATAACAGAAATAAAAAATCGACTACCACAAAAATTTGTAGAAGAATTATATGAAATGTTTTCACCAGGGATTGTAGATAATGTCTTTAGAGGGATAGCAGAAAAAAGATTTACAACACTAAGAGTAAATACCTTAAAATACAATATACAGGATTTAATGAGATATTTTAAAGAAATCAATATAAAATTCGAAAGAGTGCTATGGTATAACGATGCACTAATAATAAAAAATGCAAACGAAAAAGATTTGCAAAAGCTAGATATCTACAAAGAAGGAAAAATATATTTGCAAAGTCTTCCAAGTATGATTCCACCATTAGTACTCTCGCCAAAAACAGGTGAAAAAGTATTAGATTTAACTGCGGCTCCTGGAGGAAAAACAACAGAAATTGCAGCGCTTATGAATGGTAAAGGATACATTTTAGCAAATGAATTAGACAAGCTAAGATGTGAAAGATTAAAATATAATGTAGAAATGCAAGGAGCAAATATTGTAGAAATTGTAAATGGCAGAGGTGAGAAGATAGGGGAAAACTACAAAGAACAATTTGATAAAGTATTGCTAGATGCACCTTGTAGTGGAGAAGGAAGATTTACAATTTATAATGTTCAAAGTTATAAACAATGGTCAGAAAAAACAGTAAATGAACTAGTGAAAATACAGAAAAAATTATTTAAAAGTGCATATGAAGCACTAAAGCCAGGAGGAACATTAGTATATTCAACTTGTACTTTAAATAGACAAGAAAATGAAAATATAATAGAATGGGCATTAGATAATTTTGAAATAAAACAAGAAGAAGTAAAATTAGAAGTAAAACAGATGATACCAGCATTTAATACAAATTCAAACAAAGAAATTAGCAAAGCAAAAAGAATACTACCATCAAAAGAAATGGAAGGATTTTTTGTACCAAAATTTATAAAAAAGGAGCAATAAAATGAAAGACAGAATAATAGATTGTTTAGCATATGATGGAAAAGTAAGTATAAAATGTATTTCATCAACAAATTTAGTAGAAGAAGCAAGAAAATTACACGATTTAAGCCCAACAGCAACTGCTACTCTAGGAAGACTACTTACAATAACAAGTATAATGGGATACGAAACTAAAGAAGAAAAAGAATCTATAACAAACCAAATAAAAGGTGATGGACCAATAGGAATGGTAACAGCAGTTGGAGAATGTAATGGTAATGTAAAAGGATATGTGGAAAACTCAAAATTAGATTTACCATTAAACGAAGAAAACGGAAAGTTGAATGTAGGAAAAGCTGTTGGAAAATATGGAATGTTGTACATAATTAAAGATTTAGGAATTGGCAAACCATATGTAGGAATGACACCAATTGTTAGTGGAGAAATTGCAGAAGACTTTACTAACTACTTTGCAACATCAGAGCAAACTCCAAGTGTTATTGCACTAGGTGTATTAGTTGATAAAAATGGAGTAAAAGAAGCAGGAGGATATAAACTTTCTTTAATGCCAGATGCAACAGATGAAATAATCACAAAAATTGAAGAACAGGTAAGAAATATAAAACCAATAAGCAAAATGCTAGACGAAAACAAACCATTAGAAGAAATAGCAAAAGCAGTAACAGGAGATGAAAATCTACAAATATTGTCAGAAACTAATCCAGAATATCAGTGTAATTGCTCAAAAGAAAAATGTGAGAAAGGTCTTATAGCAATAGGCAAAGAGGAGTTAGAAAAAATAATAAATGAAGAAGAAAAGATAGAAATTGTATGCAATTTCTGCAATAAGAAATATACTTTTACAAGAGAAGATTTAAAAGAACTAATAAAAAAAGACTAAA
>ENA-OUPQ01000723-OUPQ01000723.1-human-gut-metagenome-genome-assembly--contig:-NODE-723-length-10266-cov-10.0925_pt1 | contig 10266 bp, 10 predicted proteins | sample MGYA00237946_ERZ548807 | MGnify/ENA primary metagenome ERZ548807 (study PRJEB26490, sample SAMN05194714) | human gut metagenome | biome: terrestrial biome; feature: human-associated habitat; material...
ATATGTTTTCACCGTCAACGAGGATTTCTCCCGAGTCCGGTGTCTCCAATCCGCCGACTATGTTTAACAATGTTGTTTTACCGCATCCGCTGTCTCCTGCAAAAACTACAAATTCGCCCGTTTCAATTGTTATATTAAAGTTATCAAAAATTACATTATCATCAAATTTTTTACACAAATTCTTTACGGTAATCATAAGCACCCTCCTTTCAGAATTTTAGCAACATTCTGCTTTTCAAAACGTGTTATGAGTACTGCAATTATAACGTATTCAAGACACAGAACTGACGTGCCGACTGCAATTACCGTATACCATACGGCTAATTTATACATTAGGCAAAACACCGTGCATGACACAACCGCTATGAGTGCGGCGTATGTATTCAGCAAAAAGATCTGCTTGTTTTTCTGAAATACCGAATACCCTAAGACTTTTTTGACCGCAAGCTCAGTCGTGCTCACTTTGTATTCCAACTTGATAATTACCGATATAATAAACAGCTCCAAAAGCAAAAGGAAAGCACTGATAACCGTATTCAAAAGCAATGCACGGTTTAATACCGCCTGATAATCAGAAACCTTTTCTTTTAGTTTTTCTCCTTGCAGATAAAAGCCTTTTTCATTGATTTGATATTTTTCACAAACAGTATTTATTTCGCTGTTGCTAATATTAAACAGCATTTTACTGAACAGGGTACTAAGAGTTGAACTGTCGCAGTTGAGCTTTAATGACGGGTTATTAATATATATTACAATAGGATTTTCAAAGCTTTGCGCTCCCAATGTAAGTCCCTCGGTGCTATCATATGTCAGCAGTTCGCCGTTACCGCTGTAAGTAATTTTTTCACAGCTTAAAGCCTTTTCTGAACCAAAATACATTTCTATACAGTCATAAACCGATTCGTCAGCATTTTGTGAAAATTCTATCTCTTCGGGAACTAAAATATAAAAGTCACTGTTGCCGTCAGGCTCTGTTTTTAAATCAAAACCATTCAGCAAAAATTTCGAGTCGGAATTTATAATACAATAATCGTTTTCCCCCGACAGTCCGCAAAATGAATAGGCACAGCCTCTGTTTTGCAATTCGCCGTATATTGAGTTAATTAAACCGTATCGGGTTTCTTCATAATCTTTGCCGAGATTTAAAAGCGAAACGGGATTTAATTCCAAAAAGCTGTAATTTTCAACATTTCGGAGCGTTTTAATTCTTTTGAGTTCCTTGAAGTTTGCCGAAATAAGCATAGCATTGCAGGACAAAACCACAACGGTCAGTATCATAGATATGCTTTTTAAAACATACCCATCGGATATTATTCTTTCGTTAAGATTTGCGCCGTATAAAACCTCTTTATAATTCATCTTAAATAAAGTCAAATACAATAAAGCATTAAGGAACAATACGGCTGCACAAAGCAGAACAATATTCTTAATTTCATAGCCGAGATACACAAATCTGCCCAATAACGCAAACAGCACCGAAAATATTAAAGAGAAGGTAAGAAAGTCGATAAATACATTCTTCAATATAATTTGCCGTATCGGCTTGCCTAATGAAATAAGTACAAAATTTTCTTTTTTCTGAAAGTGTATGTCAAGCCATGTAAGAATTAAAAACAGAACGCCGACAACTGCCCATATCAACAAAACAAGATAAGGATATGCGTGTTCGGTCTCGTTTTTTATAAACGAACAAGCGTAATCGTTTTTGATGTTTTCACGAATTGACTGAATCTGTCTTTGTTCGCCGATAAAATAATAGCGTTCCGTTTCGCCCAACAGTTTTTTGTCTTTAAAATCGGCAAAATCAACCTTTGTCGTACCCGAAAAAAGCGCTTTATAAATGTTAGGCGAAACAGAATATTCGGTTTTTAGTTTTTCAAAGGCTTCATCTGTTGAATAAACAGTTAAAGAGGTTGCTCGACCTGAGCCGTTTTTCCGTTCGGTTTGAAGTACCTCAATATTGTATTTTTCGGCAAGGTGGTATATGTTATTTTGTATTTCCGCCTGCGAATTCATTTCGTTTTCGGTTATGTCTATATAACTGAACTGAGAAGTATATGTGTTCAGATAATACTGAAAAAACTCTCCGCTAAAAATGAAAGAAAGCAACATCAGGAAAAATATAAATATAAATTTAATCTTTTTCATAACTATAAAGACTCCAAAATTCTTTAGCCGCATTAGTTAATGTAATAATTTGTTCTGTGTATATAGTTGATAACATGTTTTTCATTTTTTCATTACTGTTTATCAAATAATCTGATTCACATATTCTTGTGTTTTCATAACAAACAATCGTTTTGTTACGCTTTTGAGGGTATATTAGTAATTCTATTGAATTAATATTGCTGGGTTCAGAAATGTTATAACAAATTTTTAAATAGCCATTATTTTTTAAAAGCAATGTTTTTTTGCATATAAAATATATTCTTCTGTTTCTTTTTTATAGAAAATTGATTTGGCTTTGGAAGCTTTATTCGTTTCGACTGTGTATTGATTAAATGGAATTCGTAAATGTAATAACCATTTAAATGTCCAAAGTATAAGTACCGTTAATAATAAAGAAACAAACGAAAACATTTGAATGGTTTTATTGTTTAAACAGGATTCCAATCCCGCCTTAATATCATTCTTAGCATTAAGTCCCCAAGTGTTCATATTGCGTGCAATTTTTATAACAGTATCATGGCCAGCGTCTTCGGCATCCTCGTTATTTCCTAAAACGGAATAAGCTATATATACCATTCTTTTCCTGTACTCATTATATAGCATTTCAAATTTTTCTCTGTCGTCTTCGTCGTCGATAAATGACATATAAAAAGCCAACATCCCTATAATATCCCTCACTTAATATAACAGTTCAAAATCAATTTCTGCTACAAACTATTTTACTCCTTATTTTTTAATTTAGCAATAATCCGTGTCAAAATATGTCAAATCAAGCTACTTTTTATGATAAATCTAAAAAAATCGCTTATACGTTTTAATATTTTCTGAAATTCAAATCATTATATTTTTGCTTCCGTAGAAACTGTTGCAATGATTCTGTACAACATAAAATTGCTATATCTTTGTTTACAGCGACGCAAATTTTGACCGCCGAGGTTTAACTTCGGCGGTCTGTTTGTTGTGTTTAATTTGGAGATATGCAATCGGGTTACATCTCAAATCCTTCGGTGATACCGTTGAGCCTAGATGTGTCTTTTCTGACATAATAGAGTTCAGTAATTTGCGAGGTGCTGTGTCCGAGCAGGTCGGCAACTTGGCGAGGAGTTAAGGATTTTATTGAGCCGTCCGGTTGCTTAATACCGTTGACGAGATTTGTCGCAAATGTATGACGCAGTGAACATTTCCGTACGCCGATTTTTCATTGTTGCACTGTTTTTTGTCCACTTTGTGCTACACAGTCCACGCAATCCGTTTGGTACATCATCAAAAAAGCATCAATCACAAATCAAATTCGTTTGCATTTTATATTGTATAGTTTAAAATAACTATATTTCAAATGCTTTTTACGCAAATAATTTTTAATAAGATAAAACTTTTCTTAAATACAAAGCTTTTGGTTTTCAAGTTGTTTAATATTTTCAACTATTCTGTTATATTCCGTAAATGCTTCAAGAATATCATTCTCATCTTCAAATGTTGGACGTTTTAAATACTTTTTATCTATTACAAAATTCTTTTTTAATTCTTCAAACAAAACCGTAACCGAAGAACCTTTTTGATCGATAATTATTCCATCACCATATTTATCTGAAGAAACTTTAACATTTAAAAGTGAAATGCTGCTATAAGGTTCTAATTGTAATTCCAACTGACTAATGCGTTCATCAAGTTCGGTGAGTTTTAATTGCCTTTCCATTTCTTTCCGATACTTTTCTTTTTCGATTTTATATCCTTTTATAGCTTCACTTTTCTTTATATGATTAAGTCCATTATATAGCCCATAATTGTTGCAACAATACATTATATCAAAAGCAAGGATATGAAGATTATCATCTTCAAGTTCGTTTTCTTTTAGATATTTTGCGTTTTTTTCAAGCAATGATTCATGTTCTTTAACTGCTTCGACAATCGCATTACACAAATCATAAAAATATTTCAAGTTAAAATTTGAACCAGAACCAATATCAAAACCGAATTCAACATACTGGGCAAACTTTTCTACAGGATCGTGTTTATATATATAATTATCGTTTGGATTAAACGCTACAAGATAACAAAAAGCCGCATGCCTGTCGTCTTGTTTAAATTTCCACGAGTTTGGGAAAGTTTCCTGACGCAATCGCTCCATACCTTCCATAAATTCATCTATATGATTTTGACGAAGAGTTAAATTGCCTCCATCATCAGCAAATAGAACCTCCTCAAAAAGATGTCTAACTTCAGCATCTTTTTTCTCTGCAATTTTTACAACTCCGTTTGATGGCGAGACCATCTTGTTATCTGTCAAAACAAAAAATTCACTTTTTGCAGCATTAAACTTTTCTGCAAAACTGATATTTTCATATTCGCTTGAAGTCCAAACATGCCGAAACCGTTTAACCGCTTTCCACTTAAATAATTCTTCGTGATCAACATAAAAATAATCAAGCTGTTCTTCATATCTATTTATCAATTCGTGTAAATTATTCATATTCATAAATTGATACTCACCCCTCCAAACACAATACAAAATTCATGCTGAATCAAGCAAAATAAGCCTTAACCATTCTTAAATATTTTATCATACAACAATACAAATGTAAATATTGAATACAATTTCACCACAACACCATATAAATTTTTATTGAACATTTACTTACAGCGTGAGGAATTCTCACGCTGTTTTTTCATCTGCTCAGTTAAAGGTTTTCAGTCTTATTTTCCTTTTATCACAATTCAAATCCGTTTGTAACGCCGATTAACACTTGATCTTTATCAATTGATTTGAGGTTTTGTTTTTTATTATATATCGTGGTTGGATTTATGATAAACCTTAGCCGAACTTATATTGCTTTTTAAATTTTATTATAGTATTATATAACTTATGTAATTGTATTTTTTTATTTATTCTGCAAGGAGCAAGAAAGATGTTTTATTATTTAATTGAACCGATTTTAGTTTACAACTGGATATTGGTGTTGGCGGCAGTTATCCCTGCTGTTATATTGATGATAAAAGTGTATAAATCAGATCATATTGAAAAGGAAAGTCCGAGATTGCTGCGAAAGCTCATAATTGCCGGCATACTTTCAACCTTGATTGCGATGATCGAAGAGCGAATAGGACAATGGATTTTAAGCTCTTTTGTTAAGGAAAACACACAATTATATAATATTTTACTGTATTTTGTCGTTGTTGCCATATCCGAAGAATCCTCGAAATATTTAATGATGAAAAAATATTCTTGGAACAGCCCGGACTTTAATTGCCAATATGACGGTGTAGTTTACGCAACATTTACATCATTGGGCTTTGCTCTTTGGGAAAACATAAATTATGTATTAAGCTACGGATTTTCTACAGCAATTGTAAGGGCAATAACAGCAATACCCGGACACGCATGCTTCGGCGTTTTTATGGGAATATTTTATGGCATTGCTAAAAAATACTATAACAAAAATCATAATTTTATAAGCGGAATATTCAGATTTTTCAGCATTTTTATTCCTGCCCTTTTGCATGGCTGCTATGATTATATCGCAACATTACAGGATACTCAAAAAGCGTGGTATTTCGTTCCGTTTGTTGCAGTTCTTTTTGTAGTTTCTTATTGTGTTGTAAATAAAAGTGCGAAAAAGGACAGATATATAGACTGATAAAATTATCTAAAGGATGCAAAGTGCAGCTTATATAATTCCAGCATAGCAAAACAGGCTTACCTTACAATTCGGGGTAAGCCTGTTTCGCTAAATAATATAAACATTTCTAAGCTGCCGTATCCTTCGGCCAAGATTTTCTTAGTGCGGCATAGGAAATTATGAAATTGGCAAACCAGCCTGCCGGTACTGCAAGCCAAACAAAGGCAATGCCAAAGCGTGGTGCAAAAATCAATGCTACTGATAAGCGTATTGCAAGGTTGACCAAATTTGCAATTAAAAACGGTCGCATATTTCCAAGTCCTCGAAGAACGCCGTCTGTCGCCATTTTAATACCCATAAATATAAAGAAGTAGCCGATCCATTTCATATAATCACCGGAAACTTGATACGCTAACGCCGTTCCGTCCTTGCCTAAGAAAAGCGAAGAAATTTGTGTATGCAGTGTTTCAATAGTTACAAATGCAAGAACGGCAAAGCAAACATCTAACAATAAAGCGGCACGGTAGCCTTTTTTAATACGGTCAATTTTTCCGGCGCCGAGATTTTGGGAAACAAACGGCGATACGGCATTTCCGATAGATACAAACATCAGCGAAAAAACATTCTCCACCCTCATCGTTGCCGCATAGCCTGCAAGAGCTTGCGTACCGAAAGGATTTACGACAGCTTGTACAATCATCATACCGATTGATACTGTTGATTGCTGAAGAACAGACGGAACAGCGATTTTAAGCATTGAACGCAGCTCGCTTTTGTCAAACCGATGAAACGAACCTGTGTATCTTTTCATACGATTGAGAAAAATCAAAAGAGAAAGCACGGCGGAAATTCCCTGCGCAATAAGAGTGGCAAGAGCCGCACCGAATACGCCGAGCTTAAGACCGCCCACCATCCAAAGGTCCATAATAATATTCAAAACAGATGAAAATATTAAAAGCCACAGTGGAATTTTCGATTCGCCGATTGAAGTAAACATTGTTGACAGAATGTTGTACATAAATAAAAACGGGAAGCCTGCAAAATAGATGCGCAAGTACAGCACCGCATCCACCATTATATCCGCAGGCGTTTTAAGTATGCTCATCATCCAATGAGAAGCGCAAAATCCAAAAGCACCGAGAAATATGCTTAAAAGCAAAAAGCTGATTAACGAAGTAGACACAATAGTTTTCATCTTGCCGTAATTTTGAGCACCGAAATAACGGCTTACAAGCACGCCTGCACCAACTCCTGCGCCAAGTGCAATGCAAATAAAAACATTCGTAAGTGCGGCACAAGCACCGACGGCGGCAAGCGCAGATGAGCCGACAAATTGACCGACGATAATTGAATCAGCCATATTATATACTTGTTGAAAGAAGCTGCCCAAAATCATAGGCATAGCAAAAACAGTCAACGCCTTGAGTGGCGGTTCCGTTATCAAATATTCATCCTTCGTCATTTTTATTCTCCTGAAATCTGCCTGATTTTTTCCGTGTCCGTTTCTGAAAATCACATCACAAAATTTGTATTCAAAAAGCCGAACAACTACAGCTGTCTCAGTCTGCACCTGTTCGGCTTTCGTTATTACAGAACAATCGCTCCCTGAGCGAACATAAGAAGTATAGCATTGTCAAAAATAATTGTCAATGAATTTCAATTCTGTATTTGTGATAACATTCATAATATCAATTAAAAAAATAACCCGACCCCCCTACCCAATTTACCATAGTCCGAAAAATGTTACACCGGCAATTTACTTTTATGTCCTCAAAATGTCACGTTTTGTGATGTATAATGTTATAATAGTTAACAGGTAATTTTAAATTTGATAAGGAGTGGGAAATATGACCTATGTGATTTCGGATTTGCACGGTTACCGAATTGGAAAGCTGAAAGAGCTGCTTGAAAAGGCAAATTTCAGCGAAAACGACCGGCTTTACATACTAGGCGACGTAATCGACCGAAACGGCGACGGCGGAATAGGTGTACTGCAATGGCTTATTAAGCAACCAAATGCAGAGCTGATTATGGGCAATCACGAAGCTATGCTTTTAGCATGTGATTTTATCTTTGAGAATGTAACTGATGCGTTTCTTGAAGATTTTGGCGAAAAGAAAAACATGCTTTTGATAAACTATCTCTTTAACGGCGGCGGTGTTACGCTTAGTAATCTTGCGAAGCTTGATGTTGAAGCTCGCTATAAAATTGTTGACTATCTTCGCAGTTGTCCGCTTTACAAGGAAATAAACGTCAACGGAGAAAAATATATTTTAGTTCATTCAGGACTTGACAATTTCAGCCCCGACAAAAAGATAAGCGACTATTCCGCTAACGAGCTACTTTGGGCAGAGCCTGAGCTTAACGACGAATACTATGACTATATCCACGCAGTATTCGGACACACGCCTACTCACCTTTTCGGCGAACAATACAACGGAAAAATTGTCAAAACACGTACATGGACTTGCATTGACTGCGGAGCAGCATCTGGAAATGATCCCGTTCTTTTTCGTCTTGATGACAAAAAGGAATTCAAATTATAACAACAAAAAACCGGTTATCTCAATTACGAGATGGCCGGTTTTATAATTATATCCTTTTTGATTTTATCCAAGATTAGCTTTGCAAAAATCCGCTACATCCTGCTTTTCGCAGCCGCCGACGTGGCGGGCAATTTCCTTGCCGTCCTTGAAAAGCAAAAGCGTAGGAATAGACATTACGCAGTAAATCATTGCAAGGTCTGTACTTTCATCGGCGTTGAGCTTACATACCTTTACACTGTCAGTTTCACTTGCAAACGCTTCAAGCTCGGGAGCGAGCATTTTACAAGGACCGCACCAATCGGCATAAATATCCAAAAGCACGGGCTTATCCGACTTTGTAACCTCTTGAGCAAAGTTGCTAACGTTAACCTTAACGATTTCCATACTATTTTCTCCTTTTGTTTTAATAAATCATTTACTGTATATAATATGTGAAAAATGTACGCCGTTAACCGTATAATCGGTTAATTTTTCAGCTGAATATTCACTTTTATTAAACTTCGGAAAGTAAACGTCGGCATCGGGACACTCATCGTCAATTTCAGTTAAATAAAGCTTGTCACAAAACGGTAAAAGCTCGTTATAAATCATAGCTCCGCCGATAACAAAAACATTATCATTTTCAGTGCTTTTCAACGCTTCTTCAACGCTGTGAAACACCTCTGCACCCTCTGCAATATAGCTTTTGTCTTTTGTCACAACAACATTTCGCCTGTTTGGAAGAGCATGCGGTAAGGACTCAAAGGTTTTTCTGCCCATAAGCACGGTATTTCCCGTTGTGGTTTCACGGAAGAACTTCATATCCTCTTTAAAATGCCAAATAAGGTCATTATTCTTACCAAGTTCATTGTTTTTGCCGATTGCGGCTATAATTGAAATTGCCATATTCACCTCTTACTGTGCTATCGGGAAAGCGATTTTTCCCATATGCTTATAATCTACAAGTTTAATATCCTTGCACTCTGCCGAGTTGTCAAATTTGAAGAAATCGTCAACCTCGGGATTGAGCCAAAGCTTCGGTGCGGGAATATCCTCGTTTTCGTCCTGACGGCGTATCTGCTCTTTGATGCCGTCAATCTGATTAACATATATATGCGCATCCTTAATGCTCCAATCAAGCGTACCGGGCTGCAAGCCGCAAACCTGAGCGAGCATACACAAAAGGGTTGCATATTGTGTAACATTGAAAGGTAATCCAAGCGGGACATCGCAAGAACGCTGATGAACCCAAGCATTGAGCTTACCGTTTGTAACGTCCCATTCGCTCGACCAAACGCAAGACGGAAGAACAGCCGTATCAAGATAGTCATTTTGCCAAAGCGTCATAATCATACGCCTATCCTCGGGATGATTTTTTATCTTATCAATAAGCTCTTGCGTCATTTGAAATTTATTTACGATATAGCCGTAAGCTGTACCTATTGTATGAGCGTATTTCTTGCCGAATTCTTTATGAACTTCGGTTTTAACGAGCTTTCCGTCTTTATCGGGAAGCATTTGAGTTGCATTCCAAAAGCCGTTTTCGTCGATTTCCCACTCATTCCAAATATTGACGTTGCGTTCTTTAAGCCAACGCACATCATTTGACTGCGCCTGATAAATCCAAAGCATTTCCAAAACAGCCTGTCTTATAAAAAGCTGTTTTGTGGTAAGCACGGGAAATTCCTGCGACAAATCAAAGTGGAAATGGTGCGACGGAACCTTTACCGTATTAATACCTGTTCTATTTTCGACTTCCGTTCCTTGCGAAAGTATTTTTCTGCATAAATCGAGATAATCTCTGTCCCATTTTGACATTTACATCACCCTTTCGATTAACGAATACAGTATAGCATACTTTATCCACAAATGCAAAAAATACTTGCGAAAAGGCAAAAATAATCATAACCACTAGTAAACTAGTGGTTTGCACAGGCCCTATAAGGGCCGCCTAC
>ENA-OUPQ01000725-OUPQ01000725.1-human-gut-metagenome-genome-assembly--contig:-NODE-725-length-10246-cov-3.21136_pt1 | contig 10246 bp, 9 predicted proteins | sample MGYA00237946_ERZ548807 | MGnify/ENA primary metagenome ERZ548807 (study PRJEB26490, sample SAMN05194714) | human gut metagenome | biome: terrestrial biome; feature: human-associated habitat; material...
GCAGCGTCAGATGTGTATAAGAGACAGATTCTTATGATATAATTAGAAAGTATCATAAAATTCTTATAAAGGAGGCACTTTCCATGATGAGAAGTACCGAAATGTCCATGGATGACCAGATCCGCAGCATCCATCATAAATACCAGATTTCTGAAGACGAAGCGAAGGAAATCCTTTCCAGAGGCTTCCGCTTCAACGACGTCGACAAAGCCGCCCTCCTCTCCTGCCTCTCAGGCAAGACAGCCGGCGAAATCCTCGACATGAGAAAAGACGACCCATGGGGCCGCATCGAAAAGAAACTCGGCCTGACCCCGGAGATCTACAGCAAACGCTACATCGCCCACAGAGCCGACCGTCTCCACCGTTTCTACGGCATGGATGCCAAGAGAGCAGAGACACTCCTTTCCGAAGGCTACCCGAACCACTGGCTCCGCCTCGCCTACCTCATCGAACAGCACACAGGCAGCCTGATGGAAAACATCGTCAAAGCACGCAGCAAGTCCATGAAATGGGCTCCCTACGTCCAGCAGGAATTCGGCACCAGCGAAGAGACCTTCAAGTCCTGGATCGCTGAAACAAGAAATCCGTCACTGAAGAAGAGATAATATAAGGAAAGAAAAAGCGAAAAAGGAGCTGTGGCAAAATATGCAATCATTTTGCTACAGCTCCTTTTTTATTTCCTTATTTTTTCTTTTTAGATATCACTAATCAAGTCATTTCCCGGTACGAGCGGGGTGTCACCGGGGTGCCAGGCTGCGGGGCACATCATGTCGCCGTGTTCGTAGACGAACTGGCAGGCTTCTACTTTTCTGAGGAGTTCTTCGGCATCTCTTCCTACGTTGGAGGAGATGATTTCGTAGCCTACGACCTGGCACTTGGGATCGATGATGAAGGTAGCTCTCTGGGATTCTTCTCCGTTCTTGGCGAGGACGTCAAAGGCGCGGGTGAGGACCTGGCCGGGGTCGCCAATCATGGGGAATTCTACTTTTCCGATGGCCTGGGAGTGGTCGTGCCATGCTTTGTGGACGTAGACGGAGTCGCAGGAGATGGAGTAGATTTCACAGCTGATCTTCTTGAATGCTTCGTAGTGGTTCTGGAGGTCCTGGAGTTCGGTCGGGCAGACGAAGGTGAAGTCAGCCGGATAGAAGAAGAATACGCTCCATTTCCCTTTCAGGTCTTCTTTGGTAACGGGGCAGAATTCGTAGTCCTGGTAGGCTCTGACGGTGAAGTCCTGTGCTTCTGAATCGATCATTGACATAGTTTTTCTCCTCTTTGTTATTGTTATTATTATTTTTCGCAGTCTTTGAGATCATCACAGCAGTCCATGGTTTTCAGTTTCTGGACGAATTCGCCGTAGGGAATGGGTTTGCTGAAGTAGTAGCCCTGGATCCTTTCGCAGCCAGCCTGCTGGAGGAAGCTGAGCTGCTCGGCGGTTTCCACGCCTTCGGTCAGGGTGTGTACGTCGAGGGACTGGGCGAGCATGATCATGGGTCTGATGATTTTCTTGGATTTGTCGCTGAAGTTCCTCATGAAGCCCATGTCGATCTTGATTTCGTCGAAGTCGAAGTCACGCAGGGTAGCGAGAGAGGAATAGGCGCTGCCGAAGTCGTCCATCAGGACTTCATAGCCGGCTTTGCGGAAGAGTGTCATCTGTTCTTTGATCTTGGCCGGATCGGACATCAGTGTGGACTCGGTGATTTCCACGCGGAACATTTTCGGCTCGAGGTTGTATTCCTTAACGGCTTTCTGGAGTTCTTCGTACGGATTGCAGGTCTCGAAGTCGGTTCTGGAGAAGTTGAAGGAAACGGGCACGATTGGTGTGCCTTCTTCGATGCATTTCCTGAAGTCTCTGGCAATCTGACGGATGATGTAAATGTCGAGCTTGTAGGTGAGGTTCGCTGCTTCGAGGACGGGGATGAATTTGCCCGGCATCATGAAGCCTGCTTTCGGCGAATTCCATCTGGCAAGGCCCTCGGCGCCGCAGAGTTTCCCTGTCCGGGCATCGACCTGTGGCTGGTAGTAGACTTCTATTTCATGGTTCTTGAGCGCATCCCCGATATTCAGGAAGACGAAGCTTCTCGTCCTTTCCTTCTCAAGGAGGTTCTTGTCGAAGATGTTGTAGAAGGACATGTACGAATGGCGGTCCACGTCACAGGCCATCTTCGCGCGGTCGCAGGCTTCCGAGGCGCTGACGGCATCATCCATGTCATAAATATAGACGCCGGAACGGACGGGGACGGTGCGGCCATGATTGGCTTTTGAGAGGCGTTCGAAGACTTCATCGAGGCGCTCCCTGATCCCGCCGGCGCAGGTGAGGACATAAAAATGGTCTTCGCCGAAGCGGGAGACGCTGTTCTTTCCGAAAATATCTTTCAGGATAATGGAGAACTCGACGAGGAGCTTGTTCCCTTCCTGTATGCCGTAGCGGGTATTGTAGACTTTGAAGCCGAAGAAATCGAAAGCGACCATGGCAGGAATCTTCCCGCTCCTGAAGATTTCATTCTTCGGCGAATTGGCGTAGTCAAGGAAATTCAGCATGCTGGGAAGACCTGTCAGACGGTCATGCGTGGATCTTGCCGCTGCGATGAATACGTAGACAAGTCCGCCTTCCACGTAATCATTGACGAAATTGGCGTAATTCTGCACGTACTTGAAGACGCCCTTCTTCGTGTGGATCCTGTAATTCGTCACGCCGGACGTCCTTCCTGATTCCCTGGCGCGGCGGACGTAATCATGGACGATCATCCGGTCTCTTGCATAGACCATCCCGATGAATGTCCCTCCCGTCAGCTCGACGAATTCATCCCATGTATCGCAGTCGAAAATATCCAGAAGCTTCTGATTGGCATAAATAATCTTCTTGGTCTCATCCCCGCGGTACACAAAAAAGCCTCCAGGCATCCCGTCCATTAGACCGGCCATGAAAGGCTTCTCAAAATCGACCTTAGTCAAATCTATCTCATTCATCATTTTTCACCCCATAAAAAAGTGTTTCTTAACTAGGGGCTTTCCCAGGAATTAAGAATATCCACCTTCGCGCATATGCGCCTTATTAGCCTTAATATAGCACAAAACATTCTCAATTTCACTAGAATGCATTATTTATTTTTTAGTTATATTTCATTTGCTATTTCCGCATATTCGAAAGAATACAAAACACCGAAATTAACCATAAACTCGAACTATATTCCAAATATGACAAACGTTTCTATTTTTTGCTTTATCTCGTTATCTTTTTGTTATCAGTGTCATACAGAAGAATGAAATATGATTGATTTTGAGAATGAAGAGTGATGCAAAAAGGCTGTGGCGAGATGATTGCTCATTTCGTCACAGCCTTTTCTTATTTCTTATTTCCTATTTCTATTTCTTCAAAAATGGATCGTCGGAGATCTTGTGTTTACCTTCCATGGTTCTTGCGTTGTCCATGTTGAGGCTGTACTTCGGCGAGGAGAAGTCATATTCAGGGTTGTAGTAGTTCGTCTTTGCATCCCAGATGCCGGTGACGGTGTCAAAGGCGAGGTCGTTGGTGAAGACCTGGTGTTCATGGGACTTCAGGGCTGGCATGAGGCCCGGGTGGGCTGCCTGGTAGGATGGCGAGAGGTAGACGAAGAACGGGATGTGGACCATGTCGTAGTAGAACGGGGACGCTGTGTGGTAGTGTTCCATGTTCTCGCCGTGGTCGGAGAAGTAGACCATGGTCTGGAGGTTCAGGTTCTTCTTCGCGTATTCGAAGATGTCGCGGATGACTTCGTCGTCATAGGCAATGGTCAGGTCATAGTCATGGTACGGGTCGCTAGACGGGATGCCGAGTTCGTCTCTCTTGTCGATCGGAACGCGGGCGAGGTAGGTGTAGTGGCTGCCGTCGATGTTGATGAAGATGACGCGTTTCTTGGCCGGCGGGAGTTTCTTCAGGACTTCCAAGGTGTAGCCGTCGTAGTTCTTTTCCCAGTAGGAGCCGTCGGAGCGTTCGGCGATCATGGTGACGCCGGCGCTGGAGAGGGAGCTTCTGTTGTGGAAGGAAATCCAGTCCGTGCGGTAGCCGGCTGCTTTGGCTACGTCGACCATGCTTACGACGTCAGCGAAGGATTTGTCATTGTACTGGTTGGCCGATGTCATGGCATAGGAAAGGGACATCAGCGTATTCGGGAAGTTCGAGTATGCCATGTAGCCCAGTGCGAAGTCCGGTGTATTGGCGACGAAAGAGAGCCATGGCGTCGTGTTTTCCGGATAGGACGGGTTGAATACTTTCATGTGGTCGCGGTTCGCGCTTTCGCCGATGATGACGATGTGCGTACCTTCTGTGATGCCTGCGCCGGGATCGACGAAGGTCATCTTCTTCACGTTCTTATCCAGGTTGTCCGTGAGTTTCTGGAGGAGCTGGAATTCGCTTCCCTTGCTGTCCATCGTACGGACGATAGTGATCGGGAAGACGTGGATGATCTGACGGTAGAAGCCGCCGAAGAAAAGGACAAAGAGGACGCCAAGTCCGATGAGGTATCCTTTGGACGTGCCGCGGAGCGGAGATTTCATGCCGCGCGCTGCCTTTACCATCGAATGGACAAAGGTGAAGGAAACGGCAAGGACAAAGAGGAAGGCAAAGACGGCGCCGATGATTCTGACAGGCGATCCCATCGTGGCCAGGAAATCATGGATTTCCTTCATATGGGTGGAACGGACGGCCATCATGGCGAACATGTCCATTTCCCCGCCAAAGAGGATGTAGTAGCCGATATAGATGAAGGGGCAGATTGTCATGAAGAAGGCGAAAAGGCCCGCAATGAGTTCCCAGAGGAAACGGAGCTTCGGCAGGCGCTGATTGATTTTCTCCGTAATTGTCAGGTAGACGTAAGGAAGCCCGAAAGCAACGCCGCCCAGGACATAGTAATCGCCGAGGTGCTTCTTTTCAGGAAGCGACGCGAAACCGTACGCCCAGGTGAAGGTCGCCATCCAGAGGATCGGCAGCACCGCCGCCCATGGGAAGAATTTCTTCAGGAACACTTTGTCAAAGACAGAGAAAAGGCCCAGGGAAACAATGAGGAAAACCAGAACCCCCACGCCCAGACGCGGCTGGACATAGCTTCGAAGGTCCGGGAAATCCCCGCCCAGATGAAGGATCAGCGCAATCAAGAGCGACAGTCCCGCCGTCCAGGCTAATGACGGAAGAATGACTTTTTTCATACAATACCTCGCAATATATTTCGTGAATTCAAGAAATGTTCCTGTTTTCGTAAAACTTCCTTATTATATCATGAAAAATAAAACTCACGTAATAATCATGCGAAAGATACATAAGCTAAGAAATAATGAATAAAACATTGGAAAAAGATGGGAGGATGGTGATAAAAATGGACAAACGAGCTGAGGCTCGAGAAAATAAGCAATAAACCCCTTTCGTTGCCTCCGGCGCCACTTTCCCCTAACGGGGACAGCTAAACCTCGCTTCGATCATGGTGATCAACCCTATCAGCACTTCGGACATTGTCCCAGTTTTAATCCTACACAAATGAAAATCAGGTATTCCCGGGAAATGAAATACCTGATTTTCATTTGCTGCTTTATCTCCTTGGAGTGGATAAGGGAGAACTGGTTAATAGATGCGGCGGATTGCCGCGGGGCTGAATGCTCTTGGCAGACCCATTGTATAGATAACGTGTCTTTGTTTGCTGCCCCAGCCGGAGTTTAGGAGGCCGCTGGAGACTTTCATCATATCCTCCGTCCCCTCTGTTCCTATTATAAAGGGAATCATTGGCATTTCCGTTTCCCCGGCTTGAAATGGCGGTTTTGGGGCAAGAAAAGTCGTGAAGTGAAAGGCCCAGCAAAGAGCTGAAGCAGGCTTACGTTTTAATTCGGGAAATATTCCCACGCAAAAATGGAGTCCTCGATGGGCTCCATTTTTACATTTATCTTTTATTTCCTTTTCCTTATATATACTCAGTCGTCTCTGTCTACTTTGTATTTTCTTTCGTATTCTTTGTAGGTGTCGAGGCCGATCATGCTGTTGAACTGGGAGAATTCGATCATGCGGTCCAGGCTCTTTTCTGTGGTGCCGTCCTGGGCGAGGTTTCCAAAGAGGTCGTAGAGGGCTTTGGAGATGGTGTAGACGGCGCTGCAGGCCCAGAATACGAGGGAGAAGCCCATCTGCTCAAGTTCTTTGGCCGGGATGAGGGGTGTCTTGCCGCCTTCGATCATGTTGGCTACGAGGTAGGCGCCGCTGCCGGAGAGTTCTTTGGCGAATTTTTCGAGTTCTTCTCTGGTGCCGATGCCGTCGGCAAAGCAGATTTCTGCGCCTGCGTCGATGTAACGTTTTGTTCTTTCGATGGCGTCGTCGATGCCGTAGACGGCGCGGCTGTCGGTGCGGGACATGATCATGGTTTCTTTATCGAGGCGTGCGTCGACGGCGGCGCGGATTTTCTGTGCGTGTTCTTCGGCGGAGATAACCTGCTTGCCGTCCATGTGGCCGCAGCGTTTCGGCCATGCCTGGTCTTCGAAGAAGATGCAGGCAGCGCCGGCCTGTTCAAACATCTGCTCTGTGCGGATGACGTTCAGTGCATTGCCGTAGCCGGTGTCGCCGTCGGCAACGACGGGAAGGTCGGTGGCGTTGCAGATGCCGGTCAGCTGTTCAGCCATTTCCGTGCAGGAAAGGAAGCCGACATCCGGCTGTCCCAGGCGGGATGCGGAAACGGAGTAGCCGCCCATGGTGAGGGCTTTGATGCCTGCATAGGCTGCGATCTTGGCGGACAGTGCGTCGCCGATGCCCGGTGCAACGATGATTTCTCCGGATTTAAGCATGTTTCTGAATGCGATTCTTTTTTCTGTAGCTGTTTTCATAGTAAGATCCTCCTCAGGGAAAAAACAAAACGGTTAATGGACTTGGACTATCAAATCATATGTCCCCGAGGGGACTCGGTTCCTTCTGCCTGTCATGCCCTGCCTCCTAATAAAAAACTCCCGCGCAGAAAAAATCCTGCACGGGAGGCGCATGTGCGCGGTACCACTCTCACTTATTTCTCACCTGCTAAAGCGGATGCCTAACAAAAAAGCCCCTGTCCCATCGGACAAGGGCGCTTATGCGCGGTACCACCCTGCTTTGTAGCTTGGTTATCCTTAACGCGGATCGACGCTTCGCCTACTTCATTCGGCTCTGAGCTCACGGGCGACACGCTTCCTCTTCCATACCGGTTCCCACCTGCCCGGCTCTCTGTGATTTCGGAAAGAAACTTATTCCCAGTCATCGCTTATATTGGCGTTATTATAGACCGGTGCGGCCGTCCTTGTCAAGGAAATCTATGTGCATTTCCCGATCGCGGGATTTATTTCAGGCACCGGAGTACTTCGGCAAAGGAAATCCCTGCGACGTTACCGTCCGGATTCACTAATTCAAAGTCGAAGACGTCCATGTACGGGGAGAAATTCAGACGCCGTCCGCTTTCGAGGGCAAGGCTGAGTTTTGTGATGCACGGCTTCTGGTCCTTGAATATGTCGAAGTCATTGTCGTCCTCATCTTTCCCTTCCCTGTCCATGACCCAGTATCCTGTGATCGTATCGCCTTTGACGCTGCCAAAAAGTTTGCGGACGTCAAAGCTTGCATATCTGTCGTGGTTTTTCGCATAGACGGAACGGTCAGCGGAATCAACGGTGATATAGAGATCTTCGTCCTCGAAATAGACTTCGAGTGTCCCCTTGTCCGTCACGACGAATATTCTTTCATAGAGCTCATAAGAACCGAGGCCCATGATGCAGTCGGGATTATTCAGGTACGACCTGATGAGCGCCTCATGCGCTTCGTCTCCATCGGAATAGAGCTCTTCCGCTTCCCACGTAAGGGGCTTGCCGAACCGGTGCAGGTAATCATCAGGGGCGGCAATCGCTTCGATTTTAGCGCCGACGAGGTCGGCTGCTTTCATGAATCCGCGAAGGTCTCTTCCCCTGCGGATCCAGAGCGCTTCCCATTCGCCAAAGGTGAAATTATCTTCTATTAAAATTCCCTGCCGATCAGCAAAATCAGAAATCGCTTTCTTCATAAGGACTCCTTTATGGTAATGGGGATTTGGGGATAAATGAACCCTAACCGCCACTACGTGGCCCTCCTTCCCCGTCTGGGAAGGCAAGTGTTAGCGGCGCTTGGGTATTTCCTTTATATCCCCTTCATGGCTTCTTTCATTTTGTTCGGGAGGGCCTGGCCGAAGAGTCTTTCCATGGCGCTTCGGGTGACGAGCCATACGCGGCCGGATTTTTTTCTTTCTTCTTCGTGCATTCTGGCGTTCATGTGGCCGGCGCCGCCTGCGGCGCTTCTGACGACTCCGCTGTCTCTGCTCCAGATGTCGGCGCCTTCTACGGTGGAGAAGACGAGGAGGAGCGGGTTCACGGCGTAGGTTTTGCCTTCTTTATCTGCATAGGCGCGTTCTGCTGCGGATTTCTGGAGGAGCCAGACGTTGCCGGAGTGTCTGGTTTCGCCTTGTTTCAGGGGGCTTTCAAGGCCTGCGCTTTCGCAGTCTTTTTCTATGTTCTTGGCAGGGATTCCGTAGAGTTTCCCTGCTTCCTGGGCTGTCATGACTTCTTCCAAAGGGTCGAAGGAGAGTGTAAATGGCGTGCCTTCTTCGTTCATGTATTCGCTCTGGAACGCAAAGTATCCTTCTTTCATGGCAGCAAGGGCTGCGCCTGCGGGGAGGCGGCGGCCGTTTTTGTATTCGCAAAGGGCCGCCCTGCTCTTGGCTTCGTTGTCCAGGATGGAGACGAATTTCTCCTCGCCGTCTTCCAGTGTTTCACCTTTCATTTCGAAGGTGTCGCTGGTGAAGACGACGACGGGGCCGGAGACGAGAATGGTGCCTTCTTTTGGTCTTTCGCCTTTGAGGTAGGCTTCATAGCAGGATTCAGCCGCTTCCTGCGAGAGGTTTCTTACTCGGATGTCTGCCATGATGCCTCCTTACCTGGTGCCTTGCAGGATGTGTTCCCTGGCAAAGGTGACGGCTTCATTCATGATGCCCTGTCTGGCGTCACGGACTTCTGCGGCTTCGCCTCTGGCGTCGTGCTGGAGGATTTTTCCGTTTTCATCGTAGAGTGTAAGGGACAGGATCTTCGCCTGATTGTTTGCCATGTTTGCCTTGACCTGGCTGATTTGGGAGGCGATGCCTTTTTCTGCCGGGACGTAGTCGTTTTTCAGCCAGAATACGGCGTAGTCTCCGTCATAGGAAATGTGGTTCTTGTCGATGGAGACGCGGCCGCCGGCTTTCGCACCCATGCCGGTGCGATAGATAGTGACCCATTCAGCGTTGGCGAGCTGCGGGATCGGGTAAGCGACGTACTGCATGTAGAGACTGGAGATGAGGGATCCTTCCTTGAGCGGGAGGAAGTGGCCGGCGAGTTTGTCTGCCGGGACTTCGTCGATGACTTTCCCATTTCCATCAAGGCGTTTCAGAGAAAGGAACTGGTATGTCATGTCTTTCTTATTGAACTGGATCGTCATTTCGGTGCCGTCTGTCGGCCTTACGGTGAGGACGGGCGTATTTCCTTGTACCTTGCAGGAGTCAGTGTCGATCATGCGGCCCTGGTAGCCTGCGACTTCGACCCAGTTTTCAGCAAAGGCGGCGGGTGCGGAGAGGAGGAGCGCAGAGGCGAGCGCTGCAGCGGTCAGTAATTTCTTCATATGTTTTCCTTTCTATACCTTATATAAGGGATGGAAAAGACGCCTTCCATCAGAAAAGCGTCTGTCTTATTATCCATGTCTTGTCGTGACCATCTTAAGCTGTCCGGTGCGGAGGGCATGGTTCACGTATTCATATACTTTGTACATCGGTGTGTCCGGCTCGATATTGCCGCGGTCTCTGGAGCCTGCGCCATGGGAGCGGACTTTGCCGTCGTAATCATATTCTGTCATGGAGAGTGTCTGCACTTTCTTGTTCGGCACGTCCATCTTCACCTGGTACACGGCAGCGGAGAAGTTCTGGTCCTTCCACGGGTAGGTGATACGCATCCAGAATGTCGCATAGCCGTCGCGGTAGCTCATCGTGTTCTTTTCGATCTGGTATTCGCTTCCATGGAAACGGACGCCCTGTTCTTTATAGAGCGTGACCCAGTCCGGGTTGGTGAAGCGCGGAAGCGGATTTTCGACGTAGTGGGTGTAGATGGTCTTTCCCAGTGTGTTCGGAAGGATCTTGGACCAGTTTTCCGGATTGTCCGGATAGACTTTCGTTTCCATCTTTCCGCTGTCTCTTATACACATCTCCGAGCCCACGAGACCGTACTA
>ENA-OUPQ01000726-OUPQ01000726.1-human-gut-metagenome-genome-assembly--contig:-NODE-726-length-10244-cov-4.61027_pt1 | contig 10244 bp, 10 predicted proteins | sample MGYA00237946_ERZ548807 | MGnify/ENA primary metagenome ERZ548807 (study PRJEB26490, sample SAMN05194714) | human gut metagenome | biome: terrestrial biome; feature: human-associated habitat; material...
GTTTTTCGAGTGGGAGCGTCACGTTATAATTTTTTATCAGCCGAACAGCAGGAGCAGGAAACCGGCGGCAACAGCCGAGCCGATAACGCCCGCGACGTTCGGACCCATTGCGTGCATGAGCAGGAAGTTCGTCGGGTTTGCCTTGCGTCCCTCGACCTGCGAAACGCGCGCCGCCATGGGAACAGCGGAGACGCCTGCGGAGCCGATGAGGGGGTTGACCTTGCCCTTGGTGACGAGGTACATGACCTTGCCGAGAAGCACGCCGCCTGCGGTCGAGAAGCAGAATGCCGTCAGACCGAGGATGATGATGAATATGGTCTGCTTCGACAGGAAGGTCTGGCCGTTTGCCGTTGCGCCGACGGTGACGCCGAGCATGATGGTGACGATATTGGTCAGAGCGTTCTGCGCGGTGTCGCTGAGTCTTTCAACAACGCCGCTCTCTCTGAACAGGTTGCCGAGCATGAACATACCGATAAGCGGCGCGACGGAGGGAAGCATGAAAGCGCAGATGACAAGCACGACGACGGGGAAGATAATCTACTCTGTCTTGCTGACGGTTCTGAGCTGCTTCATCTCGACTGCGCGCTCCTTCTTTGTGGTAAGAAGCTTCATGATGGGCGGCTGAATAATCGGGATAAGAGCCATATACGAATATGCCGCAACTGCTATCGGTGCGAGCAGGTGAGCCGCAAGCTTCGAGGCGAGGAATATAGCCGTCGGGCCGTCCGCGCCGCCGATGATGCCGATAGCGGCAGCCTCCTGCGGGGTGAAGCCGAGCAGGATAGCGATAGTGAAAGCAACATAGATGCCGAGCTGTGCGGCAGCGCCGAGCAGCAGGCTCATCGGGTTTGCGAGCAGGGGACCGAAGTCGGTCATCGCTCCGACGCCCATGAAGATAAGGCACGGGAAGATACTGCTCTTGACGCCCGCATATATCAGGCGCAGGATTCCGATGTCATACCAGTGCGCGCCCTCCCGTATTGTTGTACTCAGCGGGTCGATAATGCCGGTCGGGTCATCCATAAGACCTGCGCCGGGCAGGTTTGCAAGCAGGATACCGAACGCGATGGGAAGCAGCAGAAGAGGTTCGAATTTTTTGGCAATGGCCAGATAGAGCAGGACGAACGACACGAGGATCATTACGCCCTCTCTCCAGGTGAGCACGGCGAGACCCGAGCTTTCCCAGAAGCCTTTTAAGATTGCAAGTATGTCCATTTACTATCCCCCTTAGCCGACTACGGCGAGCAGTGCGTCCGTAGCGACGGTCGAGCCTTTCTGGACGGTGAGCTGTCTGACAGTGCCGTCGCAGGGAGCGACTATTTCGTTTTCCATCTTCATAGCCTCAAGAATGAGGAGTATATCTCCGGCCTTTACGGAAGAGCCTACGTTGACGTTGACGCTCAGTATCGTGCCGGGCATGGGAGAGAGAACCTTCTGACCCTCTGCGGCTGCTGCGGGAGCGGCGGCAGGGGCGGGAGCTGCTGCGGGGGCGACGGGTGCGGCAGCTGCGGGAGCCGCGGGAGCGGCGTCGGTAACAGCGGTTATAACGGCGTCGGTCTCCTCGACCTCGACCTCATAGTTTTTGCCGTTTAATGTAACAACATATTTCATGATTACAATTCCTTTCAGTTGTCGGCGAGAGCCGCATCAGTCTATCTTCTTTATGGATTTGAACAGCAGTCTGTTGAGTGGGACTCCGCTCTCGTCGCTGACTATTGCCATAATGACCGCAGCGGTCGGCTCGTCAACGCCGTCAAGGTCTAATGTGCCCTGCGACTGTGTGCCGGGCAGGGGAGTTCCGGCAGCGGCGGCCTGCTGCGCGGGTGCGGGAGCATCGGAATCGGCATTTTTCTTGCCTTTCTTGGCCGCGATATTCTCGCCGAGTCTGACAACGCGGGAGATTATCATGATAAGCACGGCAAGGATGATAAGCAGCAAGAATACCATAATGATTCCGAAGAGGGAGACCTGAAGAGCGAAAACAAGCTTTTCGCCCAGAGGCATATCCATGTCAAAGTTATCAAACATTGATAAAACCATTCCTTTCTGCCGAGGCTCAGTCGAGTCTCTCTATCTTATATTTGAAAGTGTTCTTCTTTCTCTCGTCGCGCTTGTCGAAGAACGCTTCCGCCTGTGTCGGGAAGGCTATATAAGAGAGAACATCCTCGTCGCAGGTCGCTCTGTCGCCGAGATACTCTCTTGCAGCCGGGAGACCGGGCTCAAGCAGGTCCGCATAGCGGCAGGTTATCGGCTTCTCGTCGCCGAGAACCTTCTTCTGCAGCTCCTCGTTTATCTTGCCGGGAGCCTTGCCGTATTCGCCCTTGATATAGTTCTTAACTTCCTTGGAGATGTTCTTGTATCTCTCACCCGCGAGCACGTTTGCGGTCGCCTGAACGCCGACCATCTGGCTCATGGGGGTGACGAGCGGAGGATAGCCGAGATCCTCGCGGACTCTCGGGGTTTCCGCGAGAACTTCATCGAGCTTGTCAAGCTTCTTCTGAGCTGTCAGCTGAGCGACAAGGTTCGAGAGCATTCCGCCGGGAATCTGATAGTTGAGAGCGTCGGTCTGAGTTGTCAAAACGACGGGGTTGAGCAGTCCGCTCTTGAGAGCGTCGTTGCGAACGGGCTTGAAGAAATCGTTGATTTTCTTGAGCGTGCCCATATCGAGCGGGACTTCATAGCCCTCTTTCTCGAAAATGTAGGCCATGGTCTCTGTGGGCGGCTGAGAGGTGCCGTTTGAGAAGCAGGAGATAGCGGTGTCGATAACATCCGCGCCGGCTTCAACGGCCTTCTGCAGGGTCACGGGGCCGAGGCCTGTGGTCGAGTGAGTGTGGACGATAACGGGGAGCGATATATTCTCCTTTATGCCCTTGACAAGATCGTAAGCGCTCTGGGGATCCATGATGCCCGCCATGTCCTTTATGCAGACGGACTGGACACCCATGCTCTCGAGGTCTTTTGCGAGCTTGATGTAGCTTTCGATGTTGTGGATGGGGCTGGTGGTGTAGCAAATGGTTCCGGATGCATGAGCGCCGCACTTGATAGTCTCGTCAACGGCGGTCTCGATGTTTCTCAGGTCGTTGAGCGCATCGAATATACGGATGATGTCGATGCCGTTTTCAACACTCTTTCTGACGAAAAGGCGAACGACATCGTCGGGATAATGCTTGTAGCCCAGAAGGTTCTGACCTCTGAGGAGCATCTGCAGCTTGGTGTTCGGGCACGCCTTGCGGATCTTGCGCAGGCGCTCCCACGGATCTTCGTTGAGATATCGCAGGCAGGAGTCGAACGTAGCGCCGCCCCAGCACTCGAGCGAATAGTAGCCCGCCTTGTCAAGCTCGGGCAGTATTGCCTCGAAATCCTCATAGGGCATACGGGTCGCGATAAGCGACTGGTTCGCGTCTCTGAGGACAGTCTCAGTGAAATTTACTTTCATATATTTCGCTCTCCTTTGGATTTTATAAACTTATTTGAATCAGAACTCGATGCGCGAAGCGATGTAGCTTTCAAGCTCGTCTATCGCAATGCGCTCCTGCTTCATCGTGTCGCGGTCGCGCACTGTCACACAGTGATCATCGACGGAGTCGAAGTCATAGGTGATGCACAGCGGAGTACCGATCTCGTCCTGGCGGCGATAGCGCTTGCCGATGGAGCCGGTCTCGTCGAAATCGACCATGAACTTGCGGCTCAAGTCGTCGCAGATCTTTACAGCCTCTTCCGAAAGCTTCTTCGAGAGGGGTAGCACCGCAGCCTTGTAGGGCGCGACGACGGGGGAGAGATGGAGCACCACGCGGGTGTCGTTCTTCTCTGCGTCGATAACTTCCTCGTCATATGCTTCGCAGAGCAGCGCGAGTACGGTTCTGTCGAGTCCGTAGGTGGATTCTATTATATAGGGAATGAACTTCTCGCTCGTCTCGGGATCAAGATAGTCCATCTTCTGGCCGCTGTATTCCTGATGTCTCGTCAGGTCGAAGTCCGTTCTGTTGTGGGTGCCGTTTATCTCGCCCCAGCCGAACGGGAAGAGGAACTCTATGTCGCACGCAGCCTTGGCGTAGTGAGCGAGCTTCTCGTGGTCGTGGAAGCGCAGATGCTCGGGAGCTATACCGAGATCCTCAAAATACTTCTTGCCGAATTGCTTGAAGTAGTCATAGAGCTCGTTGTCCGAGCCCTTCTTGCAGAAGGTCTGGAACTCCATCTGCTCGAACTCTATCGTTCTGAAGGTGAAGTTGCCGGGGGTTATCTCGTTCCTGAACGCCTTTCCGATCTGACCGATGCTGAAGGGCAGCTTCGCTCTCATCGAACGCTGGACGTTGAGGAAGTTTACATATTCACCCTGCGCGTTTTCGGGGCGCAGATAGATAACGCTCTTTGCGTCGTTGGTGACTCCGCGGTAGGTCTGGAACATGAGGTTGAATTCTCTTATGTCCGTGAAATTATGCTTGCCGCAGTGGGGGCAGGGGATCGAATGAGCCTTGATGTACTCAAACATCTCCTCTTTCGTCATCTTGTCGGGGTGGGCGTCGGGATCAAAGTTCTCGATGAGCGTGTCCGCTCTGTGGCGCATCTTGCACTCCTTGCAGTCGAGAAGCGGGTCGGAGAAGCTGGCGATATGGCCGCTTGCCTCCCAGACTTTCGGATGCATGAGAATGTCCGCGTCAACTTCGTAGCTGTTTCTGCGCTCCTGAATGAATCTCTTGCGCCAGGTGTCCTTGACATTGTTCTTCATTCTTGCGCCGAGCGGGCCGTAATCCCAGGTGTTCGCAAGTCCGCCGTAGATGTCGCTGCCGGCGAAAATGAAGCCTCTGTTTTTACACAGAGCGACGATTTTTTCCATTGTTTTTTCGGTATTATTTAGCATAAGCGCTTACTCCCCTATTATTCATTGTAGCCTATAATAATCTAAAAAATGCCAAAAGTCAAGGCGCGTAAAAGAGATTTTGAGCCCTTGTCCGCCCGTCTTTTTGTGCGCTTTTTCGGGTATGTGTTTTTGTCTGTGCATTTTGCCGAAAATAATGCTGTGAAAGGGCTTAAAAACATAAACAGTAACGAAATATCGATATAAAAAGCGCAATAAAAACTTTTTCGTCAAAGCCGCCTTAAAAAATATTTTTTTGCCCATTCGGGGCTTTTTCAACACTGTATTGACAAATCCGTGTTTTAATGTAAAATTATAGTATTATCTATAATGGGTAGATATTTGAGAAAACAATGCAAAGAGGGGAAGACTGTGGCAAGACAGGAATCAAAAGTTTCGTCATTCTTTCAGAAGATAGGCCCGATGGTGGGCTACAATGCCGCGAGCATACTTTTCGGCGGCGGCGGATACATCATCTCGCTCTATTTTCTGTCGTTTTTGACCGAGGTCGAAAAGCTCAGCGTCGATCAGGCGGGTATGGTTATCGCCATGGCTCATATCTGGGACGCCGTAACCGACCCCGTCATGGGTATTATAACCGACCGCACGCGTTCGAAATACGGCAGACACAGAAGATATCTGCTCTGGGGCGTTATCCCGATAGCTGTCTCGTATTTCTGCCTGTGGAACTCATTCGGCATTTCCGCGACCGGCAACAAGACCGCGACGATGCTCTACTACATGCTCGCGTATATGCTCTATAACACGGCGCTGACTCTCGTCACCGTGCCGCATGTTGCGATGCTGCCCGTTATCGCGCCCGATTATTCCCTGCGCACTCAGTATAACTCCGTGCAGTATATAATGAACTCCGTCGGCATGGTTTCGTCGTTCCTGCTCGTGTCGCTGTCGCTCGGCTTTACGAACATGGAGATGACCGCCGCGTCAAGACCGAAGTTCATGTTCTTCGGCGCCGTGTTGTGCCTGTGGTTCTCGCTGCCGCTGCTCGTGACTTTCAAATGCACGAAAGAGCCGAGCTCGCTCGACATGAAGCTGCCGCCTTTCAATGCGACTATGCTCTTTGAAGAGTACAAGCAGGTTTTCCGCAACAAGGCGTTCAGACGCTATTTCGTCCTGAGCTCGATGTACACCATGGCAAAGGGCTTCTATGCAAACTCAAACCAGTATTTCATCAAATACAGTGCCCAGCGCTTCGGCTATTTCAACACCCTGCAAACGATTGCGGGCGCGGCTGAAGCATCCGGCTTCCCCGTCAACTATCTGCTGACGATGAAAAAAGGCAAGCAGCTGTGCGGAAAGCTCCTGACTCCGCTTATGGCGGCGGGACTTATCATAAACCTGTTCATCGGCAAGAGCACTCCGCTCTGGGTCGTCATTGTTTCGATAATCCTCTATAACTTCGGCTTCTCCGGCCCCGGTTTCACCGCCACAAATATCCAGCCCGATGTCACGGACGTTGACGAGATGATAACCGGACGCCGCCGAGAGGGCGTTATCTCAACTTTCAATACGCTAATCAAAAAGACCATAAACGGTCTCATGAGCGCGTTCACCGGATTTATTCTTAAAGGCTTCGGCTTCCGCACCGGCGCAGAGGGCGCGAATGCCCTCGAACAGACCGCAAAGGGCATATTCGGACTGAAAGTGACTTACTGCATCCTGCCGCTCATCTTCGTCGGCCTCGTCTATGTCTGCGTGTTCACCTATAAGATGACCCGCGAGGATCACAAGATGATAACCGAGGCTATAAAAGAGAAGAAAGAGACCGGCAAGTGCTCACTGACCCCCGAGCAGATGAAACGCTGCGAGGAGATAGCGGGTCAGAGCTTCGGCGATATGTGGATCGGCAAACCTTCCGCAGAGACCCTTGTGACCGAGCTTGACTAAAAGACCCACGAAAGGATCAATAAATTGTCTACCAAGAAAGAAAACATCAGAAATTTCAGCATCATAGCGCATATCGACCACGGCAAATCGACCCTCGCGGACAGGCTCCTTGAGCTCACCGACTCCGTGGCGAAGCGCGATATGACTGCTCAGATACTTGATAACATGGATCTTGAGCGCGAGCGCGGAATAACTATAAAGGCACACGCGGTCAAAATGGACTATACCGCGAGCGATGGCGAGGTCTATGAACTGAATCTTATAGACACTCCCGGCCATGTCGACTTCAACTACGAAGTCTCGCGTTCCCTTGCCGCCTGCGAGGGTGCGGTGCTCATAATCGACGCGTCGCAGGGAATCGAAGCGCAGACGCTCGCGAACACATATCTGGCGCTCGACCACGACCTTGAGATAGTCCCCGTTATCAATAAAATAGACCTGCCCGCCGCCGACCCCGACAGAGTTGCTTCCGAGGTCGAGGAGGTCATAGGTCTCGATTGCTCGAACGCTCCGCGCGTCTCGGCAAAGACGGGCGAGAATGTCGAAGAGGTGCTCGAACGCATCGTTCTCGATATCCCCGCGCCCGTAACGGATGACAACGCGCCGCTCAGAGCACTCATATTCGATTCTGTCTATGACAGCTACAAGGGCGTTATCGTCTATGTCAGAATAAAAGAGGGCAAGATAAAGCCCGGCGACACCATGCGAATGATGGCGACCGGTGCGCAGTTCACGGTCGTTGAAGTCGGCTATATGCGCGCCACGAGCATGGAGCCCGCCGATGAACTGACCTCCGGAGAGGTCGGCTATATAACCGCCTCGATAAAGACCGTCAGTGACGCCCGCGTCGGCGATACCGTAACGACTGCGGAGAATCCCGCAAAAGAGCCGCTCGCAGGCTACCGCAAGGTGAATCCGATGGTTTTCTGCGGAGTCTATCCCGCCGATGGCGCAGACTACGAAAATCTGCGCGACGCGCTCGAAAAGCTCCAGTTAAACGACGCTTCGCTCTCATATGAGCCGGAGACCTCCGGCGCACTCGGCTTCGGTTTCCGCTGCGGCTTCCTCGGTCTGCTCCATCTTGAGATAATACAGGAGCGCCTTGAGCGCGAATATGACCTCGACCTCGTAACAACCGTGCCGAGCGTTATATATAAGATACACCTGACCGACGGCAGCGTTATAGAGATAGATAACCCGACTCATTATCCCGACCCCGTCAATATCGATTACAGCGAGGAGCCGTTCACCAACGCGCATATCTATTCGCCGCCCGAATATGTCGGCGCGATAATGGATCTGTGCCAGGAGCGCCGTGGCGTGTTCAAGAACATGACCTATATCGCCTCCGACCGCGTGGACATTCTCTATGAGCTGCCGCTCAACGAGATAATCTATGATTTCTTCGATTCGCTCAAGTCGCGCACCCGCGGCTATGCGTCGTTTGACTATGAGATAACCGATTACCGCCGCTCGAACCTCGTTAAACTCGATGTTCTCCTGAATGGCGATATAATCGACGCGCTCTCGTTTATTATCCACGCCGACAAGGCGTATGGACGCGCGAGAAAGATAGCCGAAAAGCTCAAGGATAATATCCCGCGTCAGCTGTTTGAGATTCCGATTCAGATAGCCATCGGCGGCAAGGTCATAGCCCGTGAAACAGTCAAGGCGATGAGAAAAGACGTTCTTGCCAAGTGCTATGGCGGTGACATAACCCGAAAGAAAAAACTGCTCGAAAAGCAGAAAGAGGGCAAAAAACGTATGCGCCAGTTCGGCACGGTCGAAGTGCCGCAGGAGGCGTTTATGGCGGTTCTCAAGCTCGACGACGATTGATAGACAAAACAAACAAAGCTGTAAATTACCTGACCTGCGGCGATCGGTAATTTACAGCTTTTTGCTTTTTTGACTGTCTGTGATTTATTTTTTGGCGGCAACGCTTTTCTGCATACTGTCAAGCTTAGCAAGAACGGCGGCGTACATATCGCATATTGAAAGCGAAATGAAGTCGGCGGACTGCGAAAAATCGTTGTTGACCCATTCCTCGATTGTGCCCAAGGAGCCCTTGACCATAAATGTGTATGTTGTGTTTAAGGTCAGGTCGTCAAGGTCGGGGAATTTTTGCCGCCACTCGTTCGTTATGTCCTGTCTGTTTATTTCGCAGCACTTGTCTAAAAACTGTTTGCTGCCATATTTGCCGAACAGCGCGTCGCAAAATGAACGCTCAGCTTCCACGGTCTCTATTATTTTGTTTATACGGGGAAAGTCGCTTTTTGTGTAGTTGCAGTTTCTCACGGCGTTGCAGAGACGCTCGTAGACTATGCCTTCTATTTGACCCAAAAGGTCGTAAACATCGGCATAGTGGGCATAGAAAGACCCTCTGTTGACGTTGGCTGCTTGGCAGAGCTCCGTTACCGAAATTTTGTCTATGGGCTTTTGCTTGAGCAGTGAAATGAAGCTCTCGCAAAGCAGCTGCTTTGTTATTAAAATGCGGCGGTTTTCCATGAAATCTTTGCCTCCGTAGGTTGTCAACTGAACAAAAAAGCCCCGATTTGTTCAGTTGCGCACAAATCGTAAATTTTTGTTGATTGACGCAACAAAGCGTAAAGAGTATACTATAAATGCAGTTATAAGTCAATCTTACAATGCGAAGGGAGGGGACGAAATGGAAGCGGCATTGGAACTGTTGCTTAAGGCACTCGAGATGTCTGGCAAGGCACTTTATTGGGTTACTATAGGCCCGATAATAGAGCTTATAAAGCTGATTTTCGGAATCGCTTAAATTTAACGAGGAGGGAAAAGAAATGGAAATTATCCAGAGAATTTTAGAAGCGTACTTTGAGTATGTAAGATTTATTCTTGAGCACATTTTTTGGTTCATTCCGAAATAAGAGAGACTGCATTTTAATGCAGAGCTGAAGAAAAAATCAAAGGTCATAATTCGAGCGGTTGCTGCGATTATGACCTTCTTTTTTTATTTGTTTTCCGCGCCGAAATCAGTTTTTTGGGCTGTCCGCGGCCGCGCGCATCGTCATGACGACTGTAAAGGTGTCTCCCTTGTCGTCGGTCACAAGCCGTCCGCCGTATTTTTCGGCGGTGTCTCTGAGAATTCTCAACCCGTAGCCGTGCTCGCCCGTGCGGCTCTTTTTCTTGTCCTCATAGTCCGGAGCCACATTGTTTTCGCCGGTTATGTAGAGCATCCCGTCGCTCTCATCTGTAAAGCTCTTTATCTTTACACATCTTTTCCCGTCGATTGCCTTAGCCGCGTTTATCGCGTTGTCGAAAATGTTGACGTAAGCCTTGCATATATCTATTTCTTCTATGCCGAGAGTCTCCGGAACGCGCAGATCGAAGTCGAAATCGATTTCGTTTTTTCTGCATTCCGCGGCCTTGTTCGAGGCTATCGCATTGACGAGGGTATTTTGACAGAAACGCTCAATTTTTATATCAGAAACTTCTGTCTTGAGCTGAGCGAACATCT
>ENA-OUPQ01000727-OUPQ01000727.1-human-gut-metagenome-genome-assembly--contig:-NODE-727-length-10236-cov-4.20578_pt1 | contig 10236 bp, 8 predicted proteins | sample MGYA00237946_ERZ548807 | MGnify/ENA primary metagenome ERZ548807 (study PRJEB26490, sample SAMN05194714) | human gut metagenome | biome: terrestrial biome; feature: human-associated habitat; material...
CTTCGTATGTCGTCGCGGGCGAGGAAGCCGGAAGCAAACTGCAAAAAGCTACTGACCTCGGAATCCCGGTCATAACTCAGGACGATCTGCTGAAAATGGCAGGTCAGGAATAAATAAAGCATCCGTACTTTTTGTGCGGATGCTTTATTTTTGATATTCGCGCCTGTATGCGGCGGGGGAGAAGCCGGAGTAACTTTTGAAAACCCGATTGAAGTGACTCAGGCTGTAGTAGCCGAGCTGTATTGATATTTCAAGCGTTGTCATCTTGGTTCCGCTGAGCAGCAGGCAGGCGTATTCGCATTTTGTGTCCCTGAGATATGCCGAAACCGTCTTGCCCGTGTATTTCCTGAACGCTTCTATAACAACGGGCGGCGAAAAATTGCTCATTTCATATACGTCCGCCGCGCAGCATGTCATGTATTCCGGCGAGCGTATCTTTTCGAGCATGTTTTCAAACCACTCGGGGCAGTCGATTTTCTGCGTGAGCTTCGAGCTGTTTATTATCGAGATAAAATCAGATGCGGTCGAGCATATTACGCTCGCCGCTTTTTCATATCCGTCTCCGATGAGCTTGTTTATAAGACTTGCCCGCGAAGAAAAGTATGCTTGCTCCTCGGTCGAGAGCGCAGCCGTTAGCGGTTTCTGCGACTCGAACGCTTCGGGATCTATCCCGAGAGCCGAGCAGATTTCTTCAAACTTTTTCGGCGAGATGCAGATGTTCATGTGTATGCTCGAAAAATTATCGATGCGGCGCAGCTGATGAATGTCGCCGGGGCATATCATGCATAAAGTGCCTTTGCTTATCTCGGAAATCTTGCCGTTTATCTCGTGGCAGATGCGCCCGTCCGTTACAAGAAAAATCTCGTAGTAGTTGTGTCCGTGCTCCGTCGTGCCCTCCGAGCCCCAAAGGTGAAATGACACGGAATATTTGCTTATAATCGGATTCGTCCTGTAGTCGATAATGTTCAGCCTGTCCGTATATTTTCACTCCTTTGATTGGTACTTTCTTAAAAATAACACACTTTATCGCCGATTTCAAGAGCTTATATTGATTATAAAAACATAAAATTTAAAAAAACGCTCATTCGCATTAAAAAATAGCAAGAAAAACAATATATACTGTTTTATAATAAATACAACATAATTTTTATGGAGTTTGCACAAAATGCCTCGGCTTAAACATTTCGTTGAAAAGTCCCGCGAGGGAACCTATTATACAATACCGTTCACCGTGCCCGAAAACGTCTCGCGCGTTACGGTATCGTATTCCTATTGGCAGGGCACCAAAGGTCTGCTCAGAGAGATACACCCGCAGAATATAATCGACCTCGGTCTCATGGACGAAAAGAGGAGATTCCTCGGCTGGTCGGGCAGCGCGCATCCGAGCATATTTGTCGGCGAAGATAAGTCCACGAACGGCTATCTTGTGCAAAGACCCGAGTCGGGCGAGTGGTCTATAATCGTCGGCGCGTATCATGTCGTGCCCGCAGGTGTCGAGGTCACATATGATATCGGGTTTGAATATCATAAACCCGGCGATCCCGAGTCGAAGAATTATAAACAGGATGCGCCCGAAGATATATCTTCTGATAGCGCGAATGCCGAACCCGAACTGCTCTTCGGCGACCTGCATATACATACCATAGCTTCCGATGGCGCACTCGATTCCGAAACCGTAGGGAAGCTCGCCCGCGATATCGGGCTCGATTTCGTCGGGCTTGCAAACCACAATAACTATGCCGATAATTTCTGCCTGCCGGATATCCCGGGGCTGACATTTATATATGCGGTCGAATGGACGCACTACAAAGGGCATATGAATTTCTTCGGAGCCAAAGCGCCCTTTGAAAACAGTTTCATCGCAAACACGCCCGAGGAGATGGAAAAGATAATCAACGACGCCCGTTCGCTCGGCGCGGTCATATCGGTAAACCATCCGAAATGCCCATTCTGTCCGTATAAATGGAACAGCATGAATTTTGATATGATCGAGGTCTGGAACGGGCCGATGCACGGGACGAATATCCGCGGCATAAAGTGGTGGACTCAGCTCCTGCGTGAGGGGAGACGCATACCCGCCGTCGGCGGCAGTGATTTCCATCGCCCTAAGGATTTTGCGAAGCTCGGTAATCCGATAACAGCAGTCTATTCGCCGTCGCGCCGCCGCGAGGATATACTGAAAAATATCCGCGCAGGGCACTCCTTCGTTTCGAGCGGGGTTGACGGCGCGCGCCTGACTCTGACCTGCGGCGATGCAATGATGGGCGACGCTGTTCGTTATGACAAAAACAAAAAACTCCATCTCCATGCCGAACAGCTCCGCGGCGAAACACTTGTTCTCGTTGCCGGCAGCGGCGAGCGCGTGATAAAGCACTTCGCGCGAGGAAATCTTGATATCGATATAGAGCTGAAAAACGATAATTTCGCTTATGTCAAGGCAATCAGAGGGTGTGGAAAACTCGGCGCAGTCCGCGCGCTCACAAATCCGATATATTTTCAGAAAGAGGAAGAGGAGGATAACTGATGGAACCTTCAAACACTTTGAACCGAAAACGCACTTCCCCGTTCCGCTACGGCTTCGGCATGCTCGGCACATCGATTCCGATAAATATGCTGAAGTCTTATGCCGCCGCATATTATGTCTTGAAGCTCGGACTCATCACGACCGATCAGATGGCGAAGATACTGTTTATTTACACCTTTGTCGATGCCATCGATAACCCCGTCTACGGCTTCCTTTCGGACAGAACGCATACAAAGTGGGGCAAGCGCAGACCGTGGCTCGTTATCGGCACTCCGCTGATGATTCTTTGCTTCGTGCTGTTCTATAATATGCCCGCGCGCGTGCAGTCGAACTCCGGTCAGGCTTATCTCTATATTCTGTTGATGTACATACTCACCGGCACGCTCGATTCGCTCATGAACGCAAACTACGGTGCTCTGTTCCCGACTCTTTTCAAGACCGACGAGCTCAGAGCGAAGACCAATGCTATAAGACAGGTCTGTCAGCTTGTCGCGATGGTTATTTCCATCGTGCTCACTCCCGTTGTCACTTCAAAGATAGGCTATAATCTCACCGCAATCATCTACGGCGTTATCGCCCTCGCAGTCATTATGTTCATGACCTTCGGCTGCCACGAGAATATCGAAGAAGAGGAAGCGGAAGCGGCAAACGGCGAGAAGCCCGATCTCTTCAAGGCGATATTCGCCCTCATCACCAACAGCAAATTCTGGATATTCGGCTTTGCAAACGCGCTCTATTCCGCCGCATTCTCGCTCATTTCTCAGGCAATCCCGTTCTATGTTCAGTATACTCTGAAACTTGAAAGCTCCATGACAACCGTCATGCTTGGCGTGGTGTTCGGCGTCGCGCTTGTCGGCATAGTAGTCTGGTCGAATGTCGTAAAACGTGCGGGTATCATGAATGTCTGGAGGCTCGGATTTGCCGTGCTGACAGTCGGATTTATTCCGCTGTTCTTTGCAAACACAATGCCCGTCGCGGTCGCCATAATGTGCGTTATGGGTATGGGTGTCGCCGGGTGCCTCGTCACTATCGACTGCATCGGCGCGAAGATAATCGACGATGACTATTCCTGCCACGGAGTCAAGCGCGAGGGAATGCTCACAAGTCTCGTCGGCGTCATGAACCGCCTGAACGGACTTTATGTCTCGCTCGGCTATAAAGTTATCAGCGTGGCGTTCGGATTCGAGAGCGGAGCGAACCCCGGCTCGAATCCCGATATGGCGTCGCGGTTCCTGCTCTGCGTGTTCCCGTTCATAGCCATGGCTGTGGCAACAATATTCACCCTGTTCCTGCATTTCAAAGATGAGTCAAACGACTGGTGCAATTTTAAAAGGAGGAAAGAGTTAAAAGCAAATGTCTAAGTATCTTATAATCAACGCCGATGATTTCGGCTATAATCCGCAGCAGACAAAGGCGATAGACGAGCTCATGCGAGGCAAACTGATAACCTCGACCTCGCTCATGACCGTCGCGCCGGATGCCGCCAACGCCGCTGAACTCGCAAGGCTCGGCGGCTATCCCGTCGGCGTGCATCTGACTATAAATTCCGATGACAGCAAGAACCGCTGGCAGAGCAACAGCGGCGCGCCCTCGCTCAGTGAAAAGGGGATGGGACTCTATGAGAGTCAGGTCGGGCTCGCCCTGCACGCCCGCCGCCGCGATGTCCGCGCGGAGCTTGAGGCGCAGTATAATTTTATCAGCTCAAGGGGCGTTGAAGTCGACCATGCCGATAACCATTGCGCCACGCTCTACGGCATAAACGGCAGGCGTTTCTATATTGATGCATATAATTTTTGCGCGGAACATTCCTTGCCCTACAGATTTCCGAAAACTCCGGGATTTTTGTCCAGGCAGATTGACAGGGAAGTCCCCGGTGTGATAAAATGCTTCCAGAAAATTATTGTTGGAGCGGGTGAGCGGCGCGGAGTCGGCCTGCTCGATGACCTTGTGTCGAATCCGTGGTCGATGGATCGCATAAAAGATTATGACACCTTGCGCAAATATTATCTTGACGCTGTCGAAAACTGCATCGACGGCGTGACTGAGATTTTCATGCACCCTGCGTATCCGATAGACGACAAGCCCAGCGAGTGGACGAAGCGCGTCTATGAGTTGAGACTTCTTAAAAGCGGCGATCTTCTCGAAGCCGCGCGCAGGAACAATATCGAATTAGTCTCGTGGTCTGTTTTCAGGGACCTCGGGAAAATATAAAAGAAACGAAGGATGAAAACAATGAAAAAACTTCTGAGTGTTTTCCTCGCCTTTGCGCTTCTGCTGAGCTTTGTGACGCCGGCATTTGCGTATCAGGGCGCGAAAACCGCAGACACAGCAGCGCAGGCAGAGAAAGCGCACGATCCCGCGACCTGCACCGACTGCCCCGTAGTCATAGTTAGGGGAATGGATATGATGGGGCTTTATATCGACAAGGGCACCGAAAATGAGCGCAACGCCTTCGAGTTTGATTTGGGCGATTTGCTCTCCATGCTTTACAAGGGCATCTCCGGTGCAGTCAAAGCCAAGGATATCGACCCTTTCTTCCAGGCTGTTATCGATTATGCGGCAAACCTGCTTGACGGCTATGCGATGAAAGAAAACGGCGAGTCGAAGTACAATGTCAGCGTTGCGAAATATCCCGGGAGCGCGGAGAATTATCCTGAGATTTGGGAAAACTTCGATTCTAACAGCGAGCGCGGAATGACCCGCGCCTGTGCCGAGAATCTTCCCGCCAACCACACATATCTGTTTACATACGACTGGCGTCTCGACCCTTACAAAGTCGCCGATGATATCGCCGCGACAGTTGACAGAGCCATAGCTGAGTCGGGTCACGACAAGGTCTCGATATTCTGCGCGAGCATGGGCGGCATAATGACCGTCGCTTATCTGACAAAGTACGGCTACAGCAAGGTCGACCGCTGCGTCTTTATGTCCTCGACATTCTGCGGTGCGCAGGTCGCCTCCGATGTTCTGACCGGCAAGATCGAGCTCAAGGCAGATACGATGTATAACTATTTCTCCGGCCTGCTCGCCGATGCTACAGGCTCGAACGCTGCTGTGGCGGCATTCATGAAGACGCTCAACAGCGTCGGCGCATTCAAGCTGCTTCAGAAGGTTACCGACTACATTGTCGATAATTATAAAGATGAGGTCTATGAGCGCGTGCTCATTCCGGATTTTGCCTATATGCCGGTTCTTTGGGGACTCGTTCAGCCGCAGGATTACAATAATGCAGTCGACTTCGTTTTCGGCGACAGCGCGGCAGAGCACAAGGATTTCCTCGCTTACGGCGAGCGCCTGCAGAAGATGATGTCAAACCGCACCGAGCTTATTGAAAACATGATACGCGACGGCGTCAAGGTTGCGATTATTTCCCATTACGACAAGCCGATGGCTCCGCTCTATGAGAGCGCGGATTTCACGGGCGACGGCGTGCTTGAGACATATGAGATGTCCGGCTATGCAACTGTCGCGAAGTACGGCGAGACCCTCGGCGATGATTACGTTCCCGCAAAGGCTGAGTATTTGTCTCCCGACAGATGTGTCGACCTCTCGACCGCGCTCTTCCCGAAGTATACTTATATAATAAAGGGCGCGCCTCATGTCTCCGCATCTTACGGCACGGATTACAGCAACTTCTTCCTTTGGCTCGCGACCTGCGACGGTGATTTCTACGCCGGCGTGAACGAGGATTATCCGCAGTTCATGCTCTCGGGCACTGATCAGCACCTGAGCAAGTGGGCAAGCTGAAAATCATAGAATAAATGTCGCCCGATTTTCCGCCGTATAATATAACAGCAACCCTGCCCATGGCTTTCCGTGGTCAGGGTTTTATGTATCGGTATATATAAAAAACATCGATAAATCAGAGCTTGCATATCCTATTAGAACAAACCTTTGCAAAATAAAAGTTAGCGACTCGACTAATCTTGATAATTAAGCTTCCAATAGCCGCGCCGCAGTGTTTAAAAGCTCTTTTGAGAGGCGAGTGGACGGCTTGCGAAACAAGACGCACGAGCCCGTATTGTTTGAGTGGAAGCGAGTTTACAGGCGAATGTGCCGAGCTAGCCGCAGACTTTATACTGCGGCGTGGCGTTGTGGGGGCTCGGGGCGCAGCCCATAAAAAGGCAGGCACACATCGGTTTTGCGCAGCAAAACTGCTTGCACTTAAAAGTATTGGATTTTTGATGACAGGCAAGAAAAAGGCGCACAGGAATGCGCCCGCATTTCAAGCGCTTTTTTCGCAGCATGGCGCAAAAAGACTTACTTTTAAGCGATGCTTGCTTGCCTTTTTGTGGGCACAGTTTGCTTTTCTTTTGTAGGCGTTTACTTTTTTGAATAAAAAGAAAATGCTGAAATGCGGGAAGTATAAAAGTTTGATTGTAGTAGGACGCGATGGTAGAGGGTAAGTTATATCGGACAGCCGCAAGGGATGTCCCTACAAAGTGTATGTAAATAAATTTATGCAGAATTCGGGGGCGGAAATCATCTGCTCCTACACAATTGTGCTGATTTGTAATATTGCAACAGCCGTTTATTGCCGGCATTTACGCCTGCAAATCTCAATTTAATATCCCGATTCCACCGCAGAAAACAAAAAACAGCAGCCGCTTCGCTTTTGAAACGGCTGCCGTAATTATTCTGTTATATCGGATATCAGATGTAATCCTTGACTATGTCATAGAGACCGGTGTCAACATAGTTGTCTTCGCTTCTGATGGCTGCGCCCCATTTGCGGGCTATTGTGTCGAAATCGTCGTTCTTTATGTCTGCGCGCTCGAAGCCCGGCTTGCTGCCGATGATATACCAGTCGGAGGTGTCTGCTCCGTGGCCGCAGCCCTTATATGACCAGATAGTCCAGCTGAAGTTTGAGCTGTTGAACAGCGTGAGCACGTGATCCCATGTGGCGCTGCCCATGGGCTTGAACTCGCCGACATAGAGCGGAACATTGTAGGGATAGAGCTTTGCAAAGAAGACGAGAAGGCTGTACATGAAGTTGCTTGTGTCATAGAAATGAAGCTGATAGACAACGTTAGTCCAGCCGATGAACCACGGCGCGGGGAGATTATAAAGTCTCCAGATGCCCTCCATGGTCATTATGTGATCCTTGTCAACCTCGCGTATGGCCTTGTAGAGGCGGTTGTAGACGGAGATTGTGACAAGGTTGTTCTTCTGAAGATATGAGTTTACGTCGCAGTTGGGCTCGTTGAGCAGGTCGTACATGGCGACTGCGGGATTGCCGCTGAAGCGCTCGGCTATTGCAACCCAAAGCTCAATTGTGAGCTTTCTCCATTCCTCGGCCTGCTTAGTCAGCTTGAAAAGGCCGCTGTCGCCGATTTTGCCGCAGTGATCCTTGTTGTTCTGATATCCGGGTGCGCCGTGGAGATCGAGAATAACATAGAGGCCGCGCTTAGAGCATTCGGAAACGACCCAGTCGAGACGGCTGAAATCCCACTCGCCGTTTTCGTCAAGTATCTTCGTACCCTTGTCGTCATAGTAGAAGTTACGGAACCAGAACGGAACGCGCACGCAGTTGAAGCCGAGCTCAACTATCTTGTCGAGGTCGTATTCGGTTATCCAGTTGTCCTCGTAGATGTTGATGAGCTCATACGCTTTCTCAACGCCGAAACGCTCCGTGAGGGTGTTGAGGGTCGAAATATTGTCGTCGGAGTTCTCGATGGGGGTCATCCAGGACTCATGGATGAGCCATGTGCCGAGATTAACTCCGCGGAGAATGACCTCTTCGCCGCGCTTGTTGTAGATTTTTTTGCCTTTCGTGTGCAGCATGTCCTCGTCGGTTATCGCGCCGCGCCTCTCGGTTGCCTCTCCGCCTTTTTCGGCGTATGTCGGCAGACAGATTGCGCTTAGTGCGAGCACAAGGCAAAGAACCATGCTTAAAACTCTTGAAAAAGTATGCTTTTTCATTTCCTTATCCTCCTGAAAAAATGAACTATCCGCGAATTTATAATAGCATTTTTTAGCGTATTTTACAATAAATACTTTCAAGTTTATATATTGTTTATATATTGCATTTGCAAGGCATTGTTAACAAAAAAATCCGAGAACATTGATGAAAACGCCGAATTTCCTCAAAAGCCTTGCCTTATTTCGGCTGTTTGTATATACTAAAGTAAAGTTAGTAATTAAAAGGAGAAAATTATGGAGCGTATAGTTACCGAAAAAAGAAGCTTTGTCGATGAATACGGCAGAGAGCGTATCTTCTACGGCGTCAATATCGTGGATAAGCGCAAAAACAGCGAGGACAACAAGTTCGGCTTCAATATCGACGATAAACTGCTCGACGAGATGACCTCGCGCGGACTCAATCTTATCCGCCTCGGCACCACCTGGAGCATGATCGAGCCCGAGCCCGGCAGCTACAACGATGAGTATCTCGACGATATGTACCGCATCTTCGATCTCTGCGCCGCTCACGGTGTCTATATACTCTTTGATATGCATCAGGATCTCTATTCTCCGCGCTGCTACGGAGACGGAGCACCCGATTGGGCGACTATAACCGACCAGTACGATCCAAAAGAGCCCAAGCTTGTCTGGGCGGCAGGCTATTTCTGGGGCAAGGCGACTCAGCGCGCGTTCGATAATTTCTGGAACAACCGCGAATATAACGGCAGGGGTCTTATCGATTATTTTGCAGCCATGTGGCAGCACGTCGCGGCTCGCTTTGCGGATCATCCCGCACTCTTCGGATTCGATATGCTCAATGAGCCTTTCCTTGGCTCGGACGGCGGCAAGCTCTTCAAGAAGCTCATCTCCACCGCTGTCGGCACCGTTATCGGCGACAAGCGTGTCAAGTGCTTCAAGCTCGTCGGTGATTTCCTCAACAAACAGAGACGCGACGAGGTCAAATATCTCGAGCAGATAACCGGCGATGTCCTCAAGGATGTCACGCGCAAGGCCGGATATGAATATGTCAGAAAGTTCGATATCGAGAAGTATTCTCCGTTTATCAACAAAGTTTCAACCGCTATCCGCGAGGTTACTGACAAGGGCATACTCGTCATGGAGAACTGCTATTGGTCGAATACCTGCATCCCGTGCTCGACTCCCGCAATCGAGGTCAACGGCAAGCGCGAGAAGAATTTCTGCTTCACTCCTCACGGCTACGATTTTATGGTCGATACCCCGCAGTATAAGTATGCGAGCAATGACAGAGTCAGAGCCATATTCGAGGAGCATGTCAGAACTCAGGACAGACTCGATGCACCCGTGCTTGTAGGCGAGTGGGGCGGCTTCGGCGGCGAGGGCGAGGATTGGCTCCCGCATATCGAGTTCCTCGTCAACTTCTTCGAGCAGCACAAGTGGGGCTTCACTTATTGGCACTATGTTGACGATATGTTCAACAGCCCGCTGATGAAAGTTCTCAGCCGTCCTTATCCCGTCGCTGTCAGCGGCAGACTCGTTTCATACGGCTTTGATCAGTCTGCTCAGGAGTTCAGCCTCAGCTATGAGGGCGACGGCGAGTGCGCCGCTCCGACGGAGATTTATATACATAAGCCCGCAAAGACCGTTGATGGCTGCGAGTATGAGCTCGAATCTGTCGGCGAAAACGGCGCGGCAAAGCTTGTTATCAAGCCCGTGTCCGGCACGGTAAATATCAAGATAACCTTTTAAAATCCTGATAAAATCACATAAAAGCTGTCGGTTTTCCGACAGCTTTTTGCATTTGTGAAAATGGATTTTTCTGCTGTGCA
>ENA-OUPQ01000735-OUPQ01000735.1-human-gut-metagenome-genome-assembly--contig:-NODE-735-length-10116-cov-3.48395_pt1 | contig 10116 bp, 10 predicted proteins | sample MGYA00237946_ERZ548807 | MGnify/ENA primary metagenome ERZ548807 (study PRJEB26490, sample SAMN05194714) | human gut metagenome | biome: terrestrial biome; feature: human-associated habitat; material...
TTTCTTTAAGTCCTCGTCAAGGCCGAAGCTCGACCCGATGAGAAACGTCAGCTGCGACGCGCCGCGCGCGGCGAGCTGCTGCATTTTCTGCGAAAGCGCCACGCTGCTCATCTCCTGCCCCTCAATGCACATGGCGATGAGCGCGCCGCCCTTGGGAAGCCTCTGCTCTACGAGTGCGGCCTCTTTTTTGAGCGCCTGACGGATCTCCGCCTCGCTCGGCTCATCGCCGAGGCGCTGCTCGGGCAGCTCCAAAAGCTCTAACTTGCAGCAGCGCGAAAGGCGCTTTTCGTATTCCTTGACGGCCTGCTCGTAGAAGGGCTCCTTCAGTTTTCCGACGCAAAGGACGGTGATCTTCTGCATACGTGTACCTCGCTGATGGTGTCGCGCGGCGCGGCGGCAAGGCGGATGCTCAGCCCGCTCGATTGCAGCGCGCGGCCGACGGTGTATTCGGCAAGCTCGGGGGAGTTGTTCTCGTCGCTCAGGTGCGCGAGCAGAATGTCGCTCGTGCCCGCGCGGACGCATTCGATGGCGAATTCCGCCGCGGCGTCGTTCGACAGGTGCCCGTACTCGCTCAGGATGCGCTGCTTGAGGTAGTAAGGGTAGCCGCCGTTTTTGAGCATCACGACATCGTGATTCGACTCGAGCAGCAGCATGTCCGCGCCGAGAGCGACGTCGTGCGCCTCATCGGTGACAAAGCCCGTGTCCGTCAGCACGGCGAGCGAGCCGGCGTCGCTCTCGATGCGGTAGCCGACGCTTTCTTTCGCGTCGTGTGACGTGCGGAACGAGCGGACGTGCAGGTCCTTGATCGTAAACTCTTTGCCCGCGGCAAAGGCACGCAGGCGCGGCTCGGGGTATTGGATGGCCGCCGCGGTGCCGAACGTCGCGTACAGCGGGGCGGGACATTTTTTGGCGAGCGTCACAAGTCCTCGGACATGGTCGATGTGCTCGTGCGTGATGAGAATGCCGTCGAGGTCGTCGAGCGTGAGGTTCAGCACCGCGAGCGACTGTGTGATGCGGCGGCAGGAGATGCCCGCGTCGATGAGAAGGTGGGTATCGTTGTGACAGACGAGCGCGGCGTTGCCGGCGCTCGAACTGGCGAGGGTGTAAAATTCCATGGGATGATTCCTTTATATCAATTCACCGAAATCATACCACAGCCGCGCGCAATAGTCAAAAAGAAAAAGCCCCCGCACGGGGGCTGTGAGAGGGAGAAGAAAGCGCTGTCAACCGGCGGGGAAAGCGAGCCCTGCCATGAAGCCGTTTTCGCCGGTGCAGACGATGTCGCCCGCAGCGAGCGCGCCGTCGCAGACGTACAGGTCGGCCTGACAGGGGAGCGAGGCGTCAGGATAGTTGGTCACAACATAGGTGTAACGCGAGAGCGTCTGCCCGCAATAGCGTGTGAGGTCAAAGCCCTGCGAGCGCTGGAGGTCGTTGTAGCTCAAATACGGCTCTTCGAGCGTTTCGCCCAGCGTGACGCTCAGCGTTTCGATCGGCTGGTCGTTCACCTCCCAGCCGAGGGAGGCAAGATACGCAATGCGCTCTTCATTTGTTCCGGCGGCGATGACGGGCGGCGGAGACGAATGCCGGCACGCGCGCAGCGCCAGAAAGAGCGAGAGCAGCAGCGCGAAGATGAGCAGAATTTTTACAACGCGGCGTTTGGAGCACTTGGCGGTGATGATGAACATGAAGCGACCACACCCTTTCGATAAAAGCTATTCCACCGAAAGAAAAAGTATGCTACACTGATACTTCAGAATGCAGAAAGGCGGGAACCACCATGGCACAGCAGAGACTCGACAAGATCATCGCCTCGACCGGGCGCTATTCGCGCCGCGAGGTCAAGACCCTCGTGCGCGAGGGCCGCGTGCTCGTCGACGGGCGCATCGCGGCCAGCGCGGAGGACAAGTGCGACCCCTTGACTGCGCGCATCAGCGTGAACGGCGAAGAGCTTTTTTATCGCGAGCACACGTATGTGATGCTCCACAAGCCTGCGGGCGTGCTCTCAGCGACCGAGGACGGACGCGGGGAGACGGTGCTAGACCTGCTTGCGCCCGAGTACCGCAAGATCGGCCTTTTCCCCGTCGGGCGGCTCGACAAGGACACGGAGGGGCTGCTGCTTCTGACCGACGACGGCGCGCTCGCGCACGACCTGCTCGCGCCGAAAAAGCATGTCGACAAGGTCTACTTCGCCCGCACCGACGGCGCGCTCGACGACGCCGACTGTAAAGCCTTCGAGCAGGGCATCACGCTCGGCGACGGGCTTGAATGCCTTCCGGCAAAGCTTGAGATTTTAAAGAGCGACGCGCAGAGCGAGGCGCTCATCACCATCCGCGAGGGCAAGTTCCACCAGATCAAGCGGATGCTGGCCTCGCGCGGAAAGCCGGTCGTTTACTTAAAGCGGCTGAGCATGGGCTCACTCACGCTTGACGAGGGGCTTTCCAAAGGCGAATACCGCCTGCTCACGGCGGAAGAGATCAAAAACCTGCGGGAAAGTGGGCAATTTGCCCAAGGAAAAGCGGGCGCGGACAAGTAAGCGTTTGTCCTTCCTTTACGGAATGCCTAAAAAAGAAGAAAAAAATTGTTGAAAAGAGAAAAAAGTTCTTGCAATCGTCAGACGGAGAAAGTATAATAGTCCCATCAAGTTGGCAGAATGCACAAACTCCCTAATAAATCAAGGAGGCACGGAATATGTCCGGTAGGATTTTTCAGAACATCGTTTTACAGTTTAAGGAAACGACCGATACGGGCATTGGCGTGATCGACTCCGAGGGCACGGTCATCGCCTGCACCGACCTGCCGGAGATCGGCCAGCGCTGGCCGCATCTGGTGCAGCCCATCAATGAGGCCGAGGGCGCCTGCACCGCGCTCGAGGGCAAGACCTTCAAGGCGCTCGAGGGCTGGGGCGGTCAGTTCGACTTTGCGGCCTTCACCCGCGGCGAGGACGCGCTCAGCTCGACCGTCTGCAGCATGGCGACCGTCGCGCTCAACACCGCCAAGAGCTATTACGAGGAAAAGCACGACAAGACGTCGTTTGTCAAGAGCATCCTCTCCGATAACATTCTTTTAAGCGATATCTACGTCCGCGCCAAGGAGCTGCACGTCGAGGCCGAGCTCAACCGCGGCGTGTTCGTCGTCCGCCGCACGGACGAAAAGGCCGACGCTATCCCCGTCGAGACCGTGCAGAACATCTTCCCCGACCGGCAGACGAGCTTTGTCCTTTCCATGGGCGAGGACGATGTGGTGCTCGTGCAGCAGCTCGGCGACAATGTGGAGATGAGCGACCTTGAAAAGACCGCCGCGCAGATCGAAGAGACGCTGCGCGTGAACGGTGAGAGCACCGTGGTCGTCGGTATCGGCACGGTGGCGACGCACCTGCGCGACCTCGCGAAGTCCTATAAGGAAGCGCAGATGGCGATCGAGGTGGGCAAGGTCTTCGACACCGAGAAGTACATCATCAGCTATGAAAACCTCGGCATCGGCCGCCTCATTTATCAGCTGCCGACGACACTGTGCGAAATGTTCCTGCAGGAGGTCTTCAAGAAGAACCCCATCGACGCGCTCGACAAGGAGACGCTCTTTACGATCAACAAGTTCTTCGAGAACAACCTCATCCTCTCCGAAACGGCGAGAAAGCTGTTCGTCCACAGAAATACGCTCGTCTACCGTCTCGAGAAGATCAAGAAGCTCACGGGCCTCGACCTGCGCGAGTTCGACGACGCCATCACCTTCAAGGTCGCGCTCATGGTCAAAAAGTACCTTGCCTCCCGCGGCATCGAAGCGTAAAGAAAAAAATTTGACAAGGGCTGTCTTCGGACAGTCCTTGTTTTTTCGCCATTTTGCGGCAAAAAAGTTGAAAGTTTACATAATTACCTGTTGCCATCGCGGACTTGCCGCGCTATAATAAAGACTGAAAATTTGCGGGATCGAGTCAAAACCTGCTGGAAACTGAGGGAAGAGCATGATACGCCTAAGCGATGTAGTAAAGGAATACGAGAGCGGCACGACGGCCTTAAAGGGCATTTCGCTTCGCATCGAGGATGGGGAGTTCGTCTTTTTGGTCGGCCCGAGCGGCAGCGGCAAGTCGACGATCATCAAGCTGCTCACCGGCGAGATCGTGCCGACATCCGGTCAGATCGCCGTCAACGGCTTCAGCCTGACGAACATTGCCGAGCGGCAGATCCCGCTGCTGCGCCGCTCCGTCGGCGTCATCTTCCAGGACTTCCGCCTGATCGAGAAGAAAACGGTCTATGAGAACCTGGGCTTCGCCATGCGCGCCGTCGGTTCTTCGCCGCGCGAGATCAAAAAGCGCATCCCCTATGTGCTTGAGCTCGTCGGACTTGAGGAAAAGACCGACCGTTATCCCAACGAGCTCTCCGGCGGCGAACAGCAGCGCGTGGCCATTGCGCGTGCGCTCATCAACAACCCCAGCACCATCATCGCCGACGAGCCGACGGGCAACCTGGACCCCGCGCGCTCGCTGGAGATCATGCGCCTGCTCGAGCGCATCAACCAGCTCGGCACGACGATGGTCGTCGTCACGCACGAGAAAGATCTTGTCAATCAGTTCAAAAAACGCGTCGTCACGCTCGAACAGGGCGTCATCACGAGCGATGGCGACGGCGTCGGCTATAATGCGAGGTAAGCTATGCGCAAACACGATTTTTCTTACTTTTTCGGCGAGGGCATGCGCAACATGTTTTCGCACGGATTCATGTCCTTTGCGGCCGTGGGCATCACGGTCGCCTGCCTTGTCGTCATGGGTACATTTTCGCTCGTGGCGTACAATGCGCAGGTGCAGCTCCAGCAGCTCGAGAGCGAGTATGAAATTCTCGCCTTCGTGGACGAGAGCTGCGACGATGCGCAGACCAAGGCCGTGGGCCGCGCCATTGAGCAGCGTGACAATGTGAAAGAATGTGTCTTCATCAGCAAGGAAGAGGCGATGAAGTCCTTTGAGGCGCGTTACGAGGGGGACAACATGTTCCAGAACCTTGACCCCGAGATTTTGCGCGACCGCTACGCTGTCTATGTTGACGATCTGAGCATTTCCGGCAAGACTGCGCAGGATATCCTCGACAATGTCGAAGGCGTTGCCAATGTCCGCGTGGACGAAGACATCGCGGGCGGCTTTATCACGCTGCGAAATGTTGCGAGCGTAGTGTGCATCGCGCTCATTGCCATTTTGCTGCTCGTGTCGGTCTTCATCATCTCGAATACCATCAAGCTCACGACATTCGACCGCCGCGACGAGATCGCCATTATGAAGATGGTCGGCGCGACGAACGGCTTCATCCGCTGGCCGTTCGTGTACGAGGGCTTTATGATCGGCCTTCTCAGCGCGGTGCTTGGCTTTGGCTTGCAGTGGCTGCTGTATGAATCGGTCGCAAAGAGCCTTGCGATGTCCGACCGGCTGCAGCTGTTGACGATCGTCGACTTTACGTCGATCTGGCGGCCCGTGGCTGCGATCTTTGCCGCCGCCGGTATCCTGATCGGTGTGGGTGGCAGCCTGACGGCTATCCGCAAGTTCCTGCACGTGTGAGGGAGGCGGACGATGAGCAGAAAAAAGATCGCACGCATCCTCCTGGTGCTGGCTGTCGTTGCGTCGCTGACGCTGACGGAGCTGACGCCGCTTTCCATGGTGCAGGACGCCTCCGCCGTCACGCAGGCGGATATCGACAAGCTCAAAGACGAGCTCAGCGGGATGAACTCGGAAAAGTCGCAGCTTGAAAAGGAGCTCAAGTCCATCCAGAACGACAAGAGCGCCGCGCTTGCGCAGAAAGAGAACATCGACAAGCAGATCAACTTGCTTCAGTCGGAGATCAAGGGCGTTGAGTCGCTCATCAGCGAGTATGAGACGCTGATCACGCAGACCGAGCAGGAGATCCGCGAGAACGAAGAAGAAGAGGCGCGCCAGTACGAAAAGTTCTGCGAGCGTGTGCGCTCGATGGAAGAGCGCGGTACGGTGTCGTACTGGTCGGTGTTGTTCGACTCGGCGAGCTTTTCCGACTTGCTGAGTGCCATGGACTTCATCAGCGAGATCATGGACAGCGACCAGAAGGTCATCGACGATCTGCGTGCCCTGCGCGAGCAGATCGAGCAGAAGAAGGCCTCGCTCGAAACGTCCCTTGCCGAGCAGCAGAGCGCCAAGGAGACGCTCGTCGCCAAAAAGAGCGAGCTGAACACCCAGCGCGCTGAGGCGGAAAAGGTGCTTGCCGAGCTCAAGGCGAACGAAGCGCAGTACAAGCAGGTCCTTTCGGAAAAGGACGCCGCGATGGAGCGCCAGCAGGCGGAGATCGTGCGCCTTTCCCGTGAGCTTGCCGAAAAGAACGGCAACACCACCGTGACCTATGGCGGCTACATCTGGCCGTGCTCGAGCAAGTATGTCACCTCGCCGCTCGGCGCGCGCTACACGGGCATCGCGGGCGCGTCGAGGAATCACGCGGGCATTGACATCGGCCGCGTGGGCTATACGACGCAGGCCGTCGCCGCCAAGGCGGGCACGGTCATCATCTCGGCTTACAATAAGTACCGCGGCAACTATGTGGTCGTCAGCCACGGCAGCGGCAACACGACGACGTATCAGCATTTGTCATCCCGTTCGGTCAGCGTGGGCACGTATGTCGCGCAGGGTCAGGTCGTCGGCATCACCGGTACGACCGGCGTGAGCAGCGGCCCGCACCTGCACTTTGAGATCACCGAGAATGGAAAGATCATCAACCCGCTCAAATACCTCACGGACTATATCAAGGGTTGGTAAACCGCATAACGCACAAGCTCCCCGCCATATACTGGCGGGGAGCTTTTTTGCGGGGAGGGGTCATTTTGCAGGGATTGGTCTGCTATCGGGACACGGGGGAGAAAAACGGCGCGCGCATGCTCTGCGGCGTGCGCTTTGACGCGGCCTACGCATCGCGCGGCGAGGGAATGCTTGCTGCACTTTCGGCCAAGCGCGCAGCAAAATACCTGCAAAAGCGCCGTGTGAGTTATGCCGTGTTTCCCAAGGATTATCCATATGCGGAGGTATTTGCGCGCTGTGGTGTCCTGCCGCCGCCCGAGCAGCCGCTGCGCATGGCAAAGGCGGCGGAGATCATCCGCCGCGCGATGGCGCGGCTCGGCCTTGCGCCGGAGCGGGCACGTATCGCGCTGTGCGCACCCTCGCAGAGTGCGGCGCTCGAAGCGGCGGCGCGCGAGCTCTCTAAAGATGTGCGCTATCTTGCACTCTGCGCGCCGAATGGCGAGCGCCTTGCGCGCACGCTGCGCTGGGACTGCGGCGCGAGTGTCCATACATTGCAGACGGACGAGAGGATCGCCGCCGACCTGAGCGTCTGCTTCGACGATTTCCCGCTGCCCGACGGCCTTGTGCTGCCGCTGGGGAGCGGTGCGGTTTCTGTCGCCTATGGGACGGAAAACCTGGGCGATGCAGCGATGATCTGGAATGAAGATCAGCTCATCTGCGCACTCTATGCCTCGCTTGCGCGCCGCGCGGACGAAATTTGGGTAAAAGATGTGAAAATGCCGCCCGATGGGGGAGAAAACGCAAACTTACCTTGACAACACGGGGCAAAATCACTATAATTATTTCGCTAAAATGGTATTCGTGTGCGCGCCGCGCAATTTTGCGGGCGCGAAAGAAAGGAACGATCTCAATATGGCGAACATGAAAAAAGAGTACAAGATGAGCGCGGAGCGCAAGGAAGAGCTGCAAAAGGAGCTCACCTACCTCAAGACCGTGCGTGAAAAGGAAGTGGCGGACCTCATCAAAGAGGCGCGCGGCTTCGGCGACCTGAGCGAAAACAGCGAATATGATGAAGCGAAAAACGAGCAGGGCAAGCTGTACTCCCGTATTGCTGAGGTCGAGGAGATCCTGCTGCACACCGTCATCGTCGACGAAAACGACGCGGGCACGAACGGCATCAGCATCGGCTGCCGTGTGACCGTGCAGGATGTGAAGTCCGGCCGCGAGCTGCCCGAGTATAAGGTCGTCGGCTCGCAGGAGGCCGACCCCATGCACCGCGCCATCTCCGAGGATTCCCCCTTCGGCAAGGCGCTCATGGGCGCAAAAGAGGGCGACGAGGTCATGGTGGAGGCCCCTGTCGGCACCATCGTCTACCGCATCGTCAAGATCGAACGTTAAGCTGTATTATATAGAGTAGGAGTAAAGAAATATCATGGCTGAAGAAAATATCCAGACCAACGCTCCCGAGCAGGACCTCAGCGAGATCCTGAAGGTCCGCCGCGAAAAGCTCGCAGCGCTGCGCGCCGAGGGCCGCGATCCCTTCAAGGAGACGCGCTTCGACGTGACGCACCACGCTCAGGACATCAAGGACAACTTTGACGCGCTTGAGGGCAGCGAGGTCCGCGTCGCGGGCCGCCTGATGAGCAAACGCGGCATGGGCAAGGTCAGCTTTTGCGATCTGCAGGACAAGTCCGGCCGCATCCAGCTCTACGCCCGCAAGGACGAGATGGATGAGGAGGAGTACAACCGCTTCAAGAAGTACGACATCGGCGATATCGTCGGCGTCGAGGGCGAGGTGTTCCGCACCCAGCGCGGCGAGATGAGCGTGCGCGCCAAGAAGATCACGCTGCTCAGTAAGTCTCTGCGTCCCCTGCCGGAGAAGTACCACGGCCTGACCGATAAGGAAGCGCGCTACCGTCAGCGCTATGTGGACCTGATCATCAACCCCGAGTCCAAGCGCAACTTCGAAATTCGTTCGAAGTTTGTCGCGTATCTGCGCCGCTACCTCGACTCCATCGGCTTTATGGAGGTCGAGACGCCGGTTTTGAGCCCCATCGCGGGCGGCGCGAACGCGCGCCCCTTCATCACGCACCACAATACCCTCGATATCGACATGTACATGCGCATCGCCACCGAGCTGCACTTAAAGCGCCTGATCGTCGGCGGCATGGAGCGCGTGTACGAGGTCGGCCGCATCTTCCGCAACGAGGGTATGGACCCCAAGCATAACCCCGAATTCACCACCTGCGAGCTCTATCAGGCCTACACGAACCTCGATGGCATGATGGACATCCTCGAGGCCATCCTCTCCGGCGCCGCGAAGGAGATCCTCGGCACTTATCAGATCCAGTGGCTCGGCAAGGACATTGACCTGACCCCGTCGTGGAAGCGCGTCACGATGGCTGACGCCGTCAAGGAAGTGACCGGCGCGGACTTTATGGCGATCGAGGGCGACGCCGAGGCCGCCGTCGCGCTCGCCAAGAGCGTCGGCGTCGACATGGACGGCGTGGACAAGACCTGGGGCAACGCCCTGTACGAGACCTTCGACCAGAAGGTCGAGGAGACCCTCGTCCAGCCGACGTTCATCACCATGTACCCCGTCGAAGTGAGCCCGCTTGCCAAGCGCAGCCCGTCTGACCCGTACCTCACCGAGCGCTACGAGATGTTCGTCTGCGGCTGCGAGATGGGCAACGCTTTCACTGAGCTCAACGACCCGATGGATCAGTACGAGCGCTTCAAGGCGCAGGTCGAAAAGCGCGCCAACGGCGACGACGAGGCCGAGATGATGGACGAGGATTACGTCATGGCCCTCGAATACGGTCTGCCCCCGACGGGCGGCCTGGGCTTCGGCATCGACCGCTGCGCGATGATGCTCTGCGGTACCGACTCCATCCGCGACGTCATCCTCTTCCCGACGATGAAGCCGCTGGACATGCCCAAGAAGGCCGACAAGGCGGAAGCCGCTCCCGCCGAAGTGAAGAAGGAGGAGGTCATCGACTTCTCCAAGGTCGAGATCGAGCCGCTGTTCGCTGACCAGGTCGACTTTGACACCTTCTCCAAGTCTGACTTCCGCGCCGTCAAGATCAAGGCGTGCGAGGCGGTGAAGAAGTCCAAGAAGCTGCTGCAGTTTGTGCTCGACGACGGCACAGGCGAGGATCGCATCATCCTCTCCGGCATCCACGAGTATTACGAGCCCGAGGAGCTCGTCGGCAAGACCGCTATCGCCATCGTCAACCTGCCCCCGCGCAAGATGATGGGCATCGACTCCTGCGGCATGCTCATCTCCGCCGTGCATCACGAAAACGGCGAAGAAAAGCTCCATTTGCTGATGGTTGATCCCCACATCCCCGCCGGCGCAAAGCTCTATTGATTGGCCCCTGATC
>ENA-OUPQ01000747-OUPQ01000747.1-human-gut-metagenome-genome-assembly--contig:-NODE-747-length-9946-cov-4.9724_pt1 | contig 9946 bp, 9 predicted proteins | sample MGYA00237946_ERZ548807 | MGnify/ENA primary metagenome ERZ548807 (study PRJEB26490, sample SAMN05194714) | human gut metagenome | biome: terrestrial biome; feature: human-associated habitat; material: feces...
CCCGCCTGCTGATGTTCACCCTGCCTTTCCTGACCAACACCCGTGCACAGGTCACCGCTCTGCTGCAGAGCGAGCTGGCACAGAAGGTGTGCGCTGAGGCCGAGGGCGAGACCGGCACCGTCATCATCAACCTGTGCGATGCAGGTGGCTACCGTCAGTTCTCCAACTCCAAGCACCCTATCAAGGCTCCGGCAGACCTGAAGGGCCTGAAGATGCGCACCAACGGCATGAAAACCATCGACATGACCTTCCAGGCCATGGGCGCTACCACCACCACCATCCCGTACTCTGACCTGTACATGGGCCTGAAGACCAGCGTTGCAGACGGTCAGGAGAACCCTTGGGTCAACGTGGAAGGCATGAAGTTCTACGAGGTGCAGAAGTACTTCACCGAAGTGAACTACCAGTTCCATCCGGATCCCTTCTATGTGAACGCTGCATGGTGGAACGCTCTGCCCGAGGAGTTCCGCGATGTCATCACCGAGTGCGCTACCGCTATGGGCGAGTACAACGACCAGCTGATCGACCAGAACTCCAGTGCTGCAAAGCAGACCATCGTGGACTACGGCTGCGAGGTGTACGAGCCCTCCGCAGATGAGCTGAAGGCTTTCCAGCAGGCTGTGCAGTCTGTGTACGACAAGTGCATCAGCGAGGGCATCTGCACCGCAGACGAGCTGAAGGAGATGCAGGATATCGTTGCAAAGGCATAACCGCTTGCGCGTATATCGTTTTTATTGAGGCACGGGGGCAGCCTTCGGGCTGCCCTTTCTCAATGATAAACCACCCACAACATTACAGGAAAGGGGCTGAGCACAATAGAAGCGCTCAAAAAATTCGGGAAAAAGCTGTTTGACCTGTACTTTTTCATCGGGATCGTCGCTATGGCACTGCTTGCCGCGCTGGTCATTTTTACGGTCATTGCACGCTACTGTTTCTCCCTGAGCTGGAAGCAGCTGGCGGAGTTCAACACCACCCTGTTTGCCTTTACCACCTTCTGGGGCATGGGCATCAACGTCATCAAGGATGAACACGTCATGATCGACATCATCTACGACGGTGTCAAGCCCGCCCGCAAGCGCTGGCTGGCCATCGTCAACTATCTCATCGTACTGGCCGTGGATCTGGTATTCACCTATCAGGGCTTCAAGTATGTTGGCGTTGCAGGCAAGCAGATCAGTCAGGGCATGGAGATCCCCATGATGTATATGTACGGCATCATGCCGGTTTGCGGCATCATTTGCGCCATCTGCGTCGTGATCAAGATTATCACCCTGTATAAGGCTGACATTTCCTTCTTTGCGCCCAAGAACAAGGCGCTGACCAAGGAAGACGCATAAGGGAAAGGAGAGAAAATACTTATGGCAATGCTCATCCTTCTGGTGCTGCTGATCTTCTTTGCTGCGCTGGGCGTGCCGCTGGCCTTTGCAATCGGCGCTTCCTGCGTGAGCTATATTCTGATCTACGCACCCAACTTTATCACCATGCTGCCGCAGCGCGTGTGGAACGGCGCTTACAGCGAGCTGATGATAGCCATGCCGCTGTTTATGCTGGCCGGTGAGCTGATGAATACCGGCGGTATCACCCAGCGCATCATCAACTTCTGCATGGAGCTGCTGCGCCCGGTGCGCGGCGGTCTGGGCGAAGTGAACATCGTGGCCTCCATGATCTTCGGCGGCATCTCCGGCTCCTCTGTGGCAGATACCTCTGCTCTGGGCTCCATCCTGATCCCCGCCATGGAAAAGGAGGGCTATCCTCCGGAGGCTTCTGCGGGTATCACCGTTGCTTCCTCCACCATGGGCATGATCATCCCGCCCTCTACCCCCATGATCGTTTACTCCATGATCTCCGGCGCATCCGTGGGTGCTCTGTTCATGGCAGGTGCCGTGCCCGGCATCCTGATCGGTCTGACCCAGCTGGTCCTCGTGTACATCATCAGCGCAAAGAAGGGCTGGCACCCGGCAAAGGCCAAGTTTGACGCAAAGCGCGCCGCCAAGAGCCTGCTGAGCGGCATTCCCGCTCTGATCATGCCGGTGTTCATTATCATCTGCGTTTCCTTTGGCGTCTGCACCGCCTCCGAGAGCGCAGGTGTCGCTGTGCTGTACTCCATTCTGGTGGGCTTCTTCGTTTACAAGGAGCTGACCTGGAAGGGTGTCTGGGAGGCACTGAAAAAGACCCTGATCTCCTCCTCCTCCATCATGCTCATCATCGGCTTTACCACCATCTTCACATGGGTGCTCACCATGCAGAAGGTGCCGCAGACCGTGGGCGCATTCTTCATGTCCCTCAACCTGCCCGCATGGGCCATTGCACTGATCTTTGACGTGCTGATTCTGCTGATCGGTACCTTCATCGACGTCAGCCCCGCCATCCTACTGCTGACTCCCATCCTGCTGCCGGTCATGCAGCAGTACGGCTTCTCTCCGCTGCAGTTCGGCGCTATGATGATTACCGGCCTTGCTATCGGTCTGGTCACGCCTCCCGTTGGCATGTGCCTGAACGCCTGCAACAAGATCAACCGTATGCCCATCATTGAGATCTTCAAGGGCGCTGCACCTTATGTCATCTGCAACGTCATCGTGCTGATTTCTATCAGCCTGTGGGGCCCGCTGACCACCGCCCTGCCGCAGCTGCTGGGTTACAGCATTTTCTAAGCATAGGTCTGTACGCAGCCGCACCCGCCGCAAAGCGGGTGCGGTTTATAATAGGAACCCGAGAAAAAAGAGAAGGTGTAAGAATTGACTCTGAAGGAAAAGATGAAAAAGGGCCCGGTTTTCGGTATGGCGTGCTTTACCGGCACGACCTGCGTGATCGAAAACATTGCCATGTCCGGTCTGGATTTTATCTATCTGGATCTGGAGCACACCAACTATATGCTGGATGAAGCATTCGAAAAGCAGATCATGGCGGCAAAACTGCATGATATTTCGGTGCTGGTGCGCATGGCAGACGACAACGAGGTAGCCATCCGCAAGGTGCTGGAATGGGGCGCAGACGGCGTTGTGATCCCCCACTGCAAGACGGCCGAAATGGCACGCCGCAGCGTGGAGGGCGCAAAGTTTGCACCGCTGGGCCGCCGCGGCGGCGAGACCAACGTGCGTGCTGCCGGTTTTGGTTACCACAACTTTGACTGGAACGCCTACATCGAGCAGCAGAACCGGGATACGCTGGTCATCCCTATGGACGAGGACTTTGAGTTTACCGACAACATCGACGAGATCCTTGACGTGCCCGGCATTGATGCCGTCAACTTCGGACCCATCGACTACGCTGTTTCCAAGCAGCTGAAGATCGGCTACTCCATGGGCGAGGAGGTCCACGAGGCCTACAAGACGCTGGTGGCAAAGTGCCGCGCCAAGGGTCTGGGCGTTCTGGGCCCGGTGGTGCCTCCCACGCAGGAGAACCTGAAGCAGGCTATTGCAGACGGCTACAACATGATCATTCTCGGCAATGATATGTGGCACTTCCAGAAGGCTTTGAAGGAACTGGTGAACGATCAGGTTGCACCGGTGCGCAAGGAACTGCTGGGCGAGTAACCGCTGACCACTGAAAAAAGCAAAAAGGCACATACCCTCGCAGACGCGGCAGGGTATGTGCCTTTTTGTGTATCGGCTTGCTTTGCCGCACAAAAGGCGGTAAACTGGGTACAGACAAAATGCCCGAAAAGGAGAAACGACATGGCATATACAAAGGCTGACCTCAAGCACGACCTTGCCGCGATGGGGCTGACAGGCAACGAGACTATCCTGATCCATTCCTCCATGAAGTCCATCGGCCCAGTGGAGGGCGGCGCAGACACGGTTCTGGACGCATGGATGGAGTTTTTTGCGGAGGGCTTGCTGCTGCTGCCCACCCACACATGGCGGTTCATCAACGAGGAAAACCGGGTGTTCGATGTGCGCCGCAGCCCGTGCTGCGTGGGCATTCTGCCGGAGCTGTTCCGGCAGCGCCCCGGGGTGGTGCGCTCGCTGCACCCCACCCACAGCATGGCGGCTTACGGCAAGGGGGCGGCTGCGTATCTGGAAGGAGAGTTGGACGCCAACACCCCCTGCACTCCCGGCGGCTGCTACGACCGGCTGCGGGCAGCCCACGGCAAAGTGCTGCTGCTGGGGGTCACCCACGCCCGCAACACCTTTATCCATAGCGTGGAGGAGGTGCTGAACGTGCCGAACCGCCTGACCGACAAGCCCCTGCAGCTGACCGTGGTGGACGAAGCCGGGGCGCAGCACACCGTCTATATGCGCCGCCACTACAACGCACAGCAGCCACACATCTCGGAGGATTTCGTCAAGCTGGAACAGGCATATCTGGACTGCGGCGCAGCCCGGAACACAAAATTTGGCGATGCAAAGTGTATCCTGTGCGACGCCGAGGGGCTTTTCCGGGTCACCCGCCATGTTCTTGCCCCGAACCCCGAGGCCTTTGTCACCGAGCCTGTCATCCCGCCGGAGCGCTGGCAGGGGGAAATTTTGTAATGCAATGCCGGGCAGCTTGCAGCTGCCCGGCATTTTTTGCTTTTTGCTCAGCAGAAGCGGATACGGTACTCCCGAGGGGTGCAGTGCTTGATCTCCCGGAAGGTCTTGATAAAATAGCTGGCATCGGAAAAACCGCATTCCAGCCCCACCTCGCCGGTCTTGAGCCGGGTGGAGCGCAGCAGCTCGGCGGCTTTTTCCACCCGGAACTGCTTGACGTACTGGATGGGCGTGATGCCCAGAAACTGCCGGAAGCTGCGCAGACAGGCACTTTCGCTCAGGGCAACGCAGTCGGCCAGCTTTTCCACGGTCAGCTCCTCGGCGTAGTGCTCCTCTACATAGCGGAGCATCTGCTTCATCCGCTCCGAGGCGATCTGCTCCTGCTCCGATACCTTCACCTTGCCGCTGACGCATTGGGTGATGAGCAGCCGCAGGGCAGCGGTAAGGTGGTAGCGCACCCGGTTCTCGTAGTCAAAGGGCTCGTCCGCCACGCCCTTCCACGCCTCCCGCAGGCAGAGCAGTACCTGCCGCTGCCATGGCACGGCCTCGTCCAGCAAAAAGAAGGGCGGTGTGCCAGGCTGCAAGAGCGGGCGGATGAGTTTTTGCCAGAATACGGTGTCCATGCCGCCGATAAGCCGGGGCTGAAATACGCCGGAGTGCAGCAGCGCCCTGCCCTCGGCAGGCTCTACCGCGTGCAGCGCACCGGAGTTGATGAACACCCCCTGCCCGGTCTGCAAAGTCAGCCGGGTCTTGTTCACATCCACATGGATGGGCCCCAACGCCGCCAGAATGAACTCAAATTCCTCGTGCCAGTGCCACGCCACCGAAAAACAGGAAAGATCCTCGGCGTAGCAGGCGATAGGGAACAGCGGGCTGCCGTGCTGGGCCTGCTCCCGCCCGGCGGCATCGGCCACCACGGCAGTAGCGCTGGACAGCCCCACCCGGCCGCTGGTATAAGAGGCACAGCTTGTCTGATATGCCATATTCACCAAATCCTTTCCGCAATACTTTGAATGTTTTTTGTCAATGCCGGTTTTGTTGCATATACTATGCGGTTTTATTCTATTATTAGCGATTGTTTTGTGGTATTATCCTATCAGAGCTTCTAAGCTCAGTATAGCACCAAGGCAGCGGGGACGCAAGCTGTGCAAGCGTTCCCTGCCGGGCAAAACCGCTATTCTCCCGCCGTCTATCCAAAGAGGATCGGACGGCAAGTGTAATATAAACCGCTTCATCAAGGAGGTATTCCTATGCTTCGTATCGAGTATTTTGATAAGGAACGTTTCATGCGCCAGCTTTCTGCCAGCCACGGCAGCGTGCTGCTGCATCTGGACAACGGCAAGACCTGCGACCTGAAAAAGGACACTACCGCACGCTCCATGCTGCAGATGATGGACACTGCCCCCCAAAAGGGCTTTGACCTCACCGTGACCGACCCTGCCGACGTGACCGGCTTCCTGCGCTATATGCTGGAGGCAGGCCGCACCGAGCGTGTGGCCGGCTGAGTAATGCCAATCTCTTATCCCAATAAGTGTCACAGCAAATGCAAAACGCCCGCCCCGGTCATGCCGGGGCGGGCGTTTTGCTCATTTTACCGGAAGGCTTGCGCGGGCGGGCAGTCTGTGGTAAGCTGAAAGCAGAAAAAACAAGATGGAGGGAACGACTATGAACCTGAAGGAAGCATTCCGCTACCAGAACAAGCTCCAGGCTCTGCTGGACGAGGCGCAGGGCATTCTGGACTGCGATGCCAACGTGACCAAGGTGGCCAACACCTATCTGCGCCATAAGGTGATGCCCGAGGCCGAGGACGAGACCGTTATGGACGTGGCACAGACCGAATATGCAGAGCAGATCACCGACGTTGCCCGGTTCATGCTCTATCTGATGGAGGAGAAGAGCCGCCTGTTTGCTGCCATCCGCAAGGCAAAGGATGCGCTGGACATGGATATGGACAGCGAGGTCAGCCTGAATGCCGCGCGGCAGAGCATTGCCCGTACCTTCAAACGGATGAACGACCTGCGCAGCTCTGAGCAGCTGCTCTCCGGCGGGGGCACCGGCTACCGTTTCAACGCCGAGGGAAACCAGATCTCCTACTGCTGCGATGTGAAGCGGGTGACCACCATCAACTACGACCGCAAGGTCATCCATGCGGCGCTGAGCAAGCTGAACCGGCAGGCAGACGAGACCTCCAACCGGCTGGACCTCTGCCTTGTGACCTCCAAGGTAGACTACACTGTCCCCTTTGATGTGAACGCCAGCTTTGCCGAAGCCTTTGAGACCTATCTGGAAAACGCCAAAAACTAAATAAACGTTCCACCGGCTATTTTGGGTGCGGCAAGCGCCGGGTGTACAGCTGCCGGTTCAGGTGCAGATGAACTATAACGCTGCACATTTCCGCAAGGAAGTTTTGGTACGGCTCACCTTACGAGCCAGCTATTATGAAAAAATCTTGCGTTCGGCTTTTCCGCCACCGCCAGACGCTTTTTCGCCGAAACCGTCCCTTGCTCCTTCCCGCATTCCTGCTTTTGCGCTTACGTCTCCATGGGCAGGCAGGCAAGCCACCCTTCATGAATTTGCCCCGCAGACTGCTGCGGGCACACACTTTCTGCGTGCCGGGTGGGCGCTCTGCGCCCCTTTGCACGCGGAGTAAAATGACAGCCGCCCCTGCGCTTGCCGTATCCAAAATAGCCGGTGAAAAAACCAAGACCGGAGGAATGCTCTATGAAAAAATGCAACCTGTTTTATCTCAGTGGACTGTTGTTTTTTCTTGTTGCGGCGCTGAACTTTTTTACCGGCGAGAATCACTCTACGGCGGTGGTATGGCTCTGCCTTGGCTCCGCCTTTTTGTGTCTGGGTGCTTCGCAGCGGAAAAATAAAGCATTCCTGCAGCCCCGGTGGTGGAAAAATCTGGCCGGGGCTGCAATTCTTTGCGGGGCTTGTTCGTATTCCAGACAGAACGACCAAATTTCGACAAAAACGAGGTAGGATCATGTCAACCAAACCAATCGATTCCACTGCCGCGACCCGCTTTGACCTGAGCGCAGCGGCTCTTCATATCCTTGCCATGGCGCTGATGCTGATGGACCACCTGTGGGCGACGTTGCTGCCCGCGCAGGAATGGCTGACCTGTGCCGGGCGGGTGGCGTTTCCCATCTTTGCCTTTATGGCGGTGGAGGGCTACTTCCACACCCACGACCTGAAAAAATACACCCTGCGTCTGCTGTTGTTTGCCCTGCTTTCGGAAATCCCCTTCGATTTGATGTACGGCGGTACATGGTTCTACCCGGTGCACCAGAACGTCATCTGGACGCTGCTTTTGGGCATTCTGGGTATCCACTTGATGGAAACGGTGCGCAAAAAGCAAAAAACAGGACTGTACCTGCTGGTATCCGCCCTTGTGGTGGTGGCGGGTGCGGTGCTGGGCACGCTGGGCATGGTGGACTACTACGGTGCAGGGGTGCTGACTGTGTTCATCTTCTACTTTTTTCACGGGCACGGGCGCAAGTGGTGGTGTCTGCTGGGGCAGCTGGCAGCGCTGTACTGGGTCAACGTGGAGCTGCTGGGCGGGCTTATGTACCCCATTCAGCTCTTCGGCATGGACTTTGAGCTTTGCCAGCAGGGGCTGGCGCTGCTGGCACTGGTGCCCATCTGGCTGTACCGCGGTCGGCAGGGCTACCACAGCAAGCCTTTCCAGTATGCCTGCTACGCCTTTTACCCCGTGCACATGCTGCTGCTGGTTCTGGTGCTGAATTTCGTGAACCGGTAAGGAAAACGGAGCGCCCCAAAAACATTTTTACGCGTGGGGCGTAGAGAGGAACTTCCGCTGAAAATAGCCAAAGCGCATACGGAGCCATTCGAAATCGTCCCGCCGGTACAAGGCCGCTGCACAAAGCGCTGTGTGGCGGCTTTTTTGCAGGAAAACCGACACATGTTCACAAAAAGTTCAGCCTTTTGAGCAAAAAATACTATTTTTTTCGTGTAAAATAGACAACATGGATTGAATGCCGCCCGCGATTGGATTATAATAATAATGTATGCAAAAGCGCATTTGCTGTGTTTTTTATAACGCGTACTGTTTGAAAATGACGTAGATGCGCAATGCGGGAAGCTAAAAAGAAAGAATGCCGTTGCGGGTCTTTGCCGCAAACGACTTGTTTGCCATAGCAGCCGGGGCGTTATGTTCCGGTTATTTGTCCTTAGGAGGAAAAACAAGGTGAGAGTAGGTCTTGACATCGGCAGCACCACTATCAAGTGCGTGGTGCTGGGCGAGCATGATGAACTGCTGTATTCTACATACGAACGACATTATAGTCATATTCTGGAAAAGGCGCAGGAGCTGCTGCGGCGCATTGATGCCGAGCATCTGCATGGCCGCAAGGCGCTGCTCAGCATCTCCGGCTCTGCCGGTATGGGCTTAGCCGACAGCTGCGGTGTGCCCTTTGTGCAGGAGGTGTTCTCCACCCGCGTGGCGGTCAAGCGCTTTATGCCAAAGACCGATTGCGTCATTGAGCTGGGCGGCGAGGATGCCAAGATTCTGTTTCTGACCAACGGCACCGAGGTGCGCATGAACGGCAGCTGTGCCGGCGGCACCGGTGCTTTCATCGACCAGATGGCTACCCTGCTGAAGATGAGCGCCGAGGAAATGAACAAGGCTGCCGAGCAGGCGCAGCGCACCTATACCATCGCTTCCCGCTGCGGCGTGTTTGCAAAAAGTGACGTGCAGCCGCTGATCAATCAGGGTGCCCGTACCGAGGATATCGCCGCCAGCATCTATAAGGCCGTGGTCAACCAGACCATCGCCGGTCTGGCACAGGGACGTCCCATCAAGGGCAATATCCTTTATCTGGGCGGCCCGCTCACCTTCAGCACCGTGCTGCGCAAGAGCTTTGACGAAGCGCTGAACGTGACCGGCACCTGCCCGGAAAACAGCCTGCTGTATGTGGCGCTGGGCGCTGCTCTGTATGCCGACAAGGAGTTTGTGCTCACCGAGGTGGCCGATGCGCTGGACAAATACGCCGCCACTGCTACCTATGCCAGCGAGCCGCCGCTGTTCGCCAGCAAGGAGGAGTACGAGGCTTTCCACGCACGGCACATGTCTCACAGTGTGCCCCGCGTGGCTTTTAGTGCCCACTGCGGGCCGGTGCATATCGGCATCGACTCCGGTTCTACCACCGTCAAGCTGGTGGTGGTGGACGAAAAGAGCCAGATTTTGTACACCAACTATCAGCCCAACCTTGGCAACCCGCTGCCCCTCATCCGAGAGCAGCTGCTCAAGATTTACAAGGAGCACCCGGGCCTGCAGGTGGCCAGCGTGACCACCACCGGCTACGGCGAGGAGCTGGTAAAGAACGCTTTCCGCTGTGATTACGGTCTGGTGGAAACGGTGGCGCATTTTACCGCTGCCAAGTACTTTATGCCGGACGTGGACTTCATTATTGATATCGGCGGGTAGGACATGAAGTGCTTCAAGATCGAGG